>JADGMW010000280.1_pt1 | contig 14067 bp, 11 predicted proteins | sample 8641801 | NCBI WGS metagenome assembly JADGMW01 (sample SAMN16272018, study PRJNA661076) | feces metagenome | isolation source: fecal sample from diarrhoea affected cattle A | host: Bos taurus | place: South Africa: Lokaleng Village, Mahikeng | collected 2019-09
ATGTACTCGGTCAGTGCTTTGCAAAAGTGACGTAAGCGGCTGATTCTAAAATGGTTTTTGTGTCAGCCTGTCCAATACTCTGCAATGTATAGACGCTCGTAACCCCTTGATATTGCTAGGTGGCTTCGGGAGTTTTAGACAGGCAATTCGCCTCTCGCGTGATGTTATGGCCATAGATTTGGCGGGCCGTCCCATCAGTCAGCACATCGGCCTTGCTGACATAGATCGTGCGCGTCCAGAGACACCCGGCGTCAATCCCTGCTGAACTCGTCGCGCAGCCGCTGAGCAGCGCCACCGTCAGGCAGCTTAGAAACAGCTTCATCAGCTTTGATCCTCTCTTCCAGCGAGCGCCGGATTATCTCGGCCTGCTCAGCGTCCCGTTTCCGTTGCCGCAATTCGGCTTCGACCTTCTCCCGGCTCGCCCCTCTCGACTTGCCGCCCAGGTAGGCGACAGCGATTGCGACGATGCCACCCAGCGCTGCGACTAGCCAGCCATTCAATCCAGATAGCAGTTCCATTACCCACCTCCTAGCCATTCCGCATTGTTCTCAGGCTTGGGCTTCTCTGCCGGCGCAGGAATCACCCTCTGCCGTATCGCAGCACGCGCCGCATTAGCCGCCGCACCGTCTGCCGTGGTCGCAGCACGCCTTGCAGCACCGGCAGCGGATTCCACCTTGCCGGCTACCTCTTCCTGCTTCTCTGCGGTCTGCTCCTGGCGTTGGGCGATAAGCTCGACCCGGTCAGCAATGACGCGCAATGCCTCCCGGTTGGCAGCCTGGAGACGGTCGATCTCGTCCTGCTTCGCCAGCTGCATGCTCGACACGATGTCGGCAATCTGAGCGCCGCGCATCATGTAGCCACCCACCCAGCCCACGAGAATCAGCGAAATGATGATCGCAGCCACTTCCAGCCTGCGCCCATAGACAGCGAGCGTGGCCCGGATTAAGTTAAACGGCATGATCTCTTCCCTCTCTCAGCATTCTCACTTCGGCCTGTAGCGCGGCAAGCTGCGCTTTGATTTCGCCCATCTCTCGGACGAGCGCGTTGCGTTCTTCGTTGGCTCGGTCTGTTCGCTGGTTCGCCTCAGTCAGCAGAACCTGCAGGCTGGCGTTGTGGGCTCGCTCCTTGTCCAGCAGCTCCGACAGGCGGTGAATCGTGTCGACTGCGCCCCGGGTGTCTGCGCCACGTATCACGTCTGCGTGCCAGATGCGCCGAATAGCGAACGCGCCGCCTGTGACGACTGCTGCGGCCCACCCCAGCCAGCCGCCTGTGCCCAGTTGGGCTATCTCGTCTGGCAATTGCATCAGTGCTCCCTGCTATGCGTCCATTGCGCCGTACTTGAGGTTTGCCACAATGCGACGCGCCCACCCCCGGCCAAAATTGGGCCACGTAGACAGCCGCGTGTAGAAGTCCAGGCGCTCGGCATTGAAGCGCATCAACACATCCGTCACCGTCATGGCACGCACCGCACGCAGCGACACAGGGCCGATGATCCCGTCATCAGCCACACCGGCCGCCCGCTGCAGGAAGCGCACAGCGTTCTCGATGCCGTGATTGACTGCCGCGTCGAACACCTGATAGCCGATGGCGCCGTCATACTGGTCAGCCCCGGCCCTGCTCCAGAAGTCGCGCCGGTAGATGGCCTTGGCCTCTGACAGCGTCAGATTGCGAATGTCCAGGTGCGGGTACGACATGGCGCTGATGCCGTACTTCGTTCCCTTGAGCTCGCCTTGGCCTATCGTGCCGCTCGTCCAGTTGCCGCGGTCGTTGCGGTCGTCTGTGAATCGGCCCTCGTGCCCAATAAGGCGCTCGAAAGCCAGATCGAAGTCCACGTCAGCCATGGGCGGCAGCGTCAAGTTGCTCTTGAGTGAGCCGCTCTCGCTCGGTCTCCAGACGCCTGCGCTCGGCGTCGAGCTTTTGCTGACGGATGAACTGGGCAGCGGTACCGGCGATGACGGAAGCGAGGGCAAGGTACTGGATGTGCTCAGGGTCGATGCCGGCCCGGAGTTCCGGAGGAAGAATTGCAATAGCTTGGATAGCATAGTCAGGGGCTGCCAAAGAGAAGGTAAGGAGAGCTGCGCCGAGCGCCTGGAGCCGAACGCTCCAGAACTTCCAGCGCAGCCGCCAATCGGAAATGAGCTGCATGGAGGCACCAAAAGAAAAAGCCGCCTCAGTGGGCGGCTTGGGTTGGTATAAACACCCGCTCACGGCGGGCTGCGTGTAAAAGCCTAATTCAGGCCTAGGTGTATCTGACTCTACGTTCGCGGCGCAGAGTATCTGGGCTTCTCAGTGTGTACCCGCCAACGCGAGGCAATTTGTGCACATGCTACAGTCACTCCATGCTAGGTCCGGCGCAGCTTTCTTCCGAAGAGAGGCGGGCAATCGAAACGGATCGAGAGATCACGACTAAACCACATAAAAAAGCATAAATGTTTACGTACAAAAGCCTCTCTGGGCTGATAGACCCCCTTGCAGAATCGAACTCCGACACATCTGTTGCCCTCAGAAAAGACCTTCCTCCCTGTGACTTTTCGCTGCCGTTCGACTGGGCGACAGATCCTTTCGGTGACACAAACTGGTGTTTCCAGCTCCATTGCTGGCGCGCTGGCGACCATCGATTAAAGAAGTACTTCGAAACCGGCGATCCGGAGCATATGTCATATGTAGCTAGCATCATGCTTGACTGGCACCGATTCCACTACATAGAAGGAAAATCTTCATCGCACGCATGGTATGACATGGCGACGGGAATCCGCGCCAGTCGACTGGCGCACCTCATATCGACAGCTGAAACCAGTCCTGAGATACGAAAAATACTTGAAAGCAACGACCAGGCGTTCGCCGCCATGATCGGTGATCACATCAGGGAGCTGACAGACCCGGCAAAACTGAACTCCGGGAACCATGGAATTTTTCAGATGAGCGGCCTTATGTCGCTTTGTCTGGCAACAAACCATACGGGAGCCGCTCTCGAGTACTGCGTAGAGCACATGCGCAGCATCCTTGGGGGCCAATTCACGGCCGAAGGGATTCACACAGAAAACTCACCGGAGTATCACTACTTCGTTTTATCCACTTTAGATAATCTGCGTGTGTTCGATCTGTTCTCTGGCGCGATGTGCATGCAGTCAATTGAAAAAGCGCGATTGAATAAACAATGGTTTGTGTGCCCAGACAAGTCCATCGCGGCGTTCGGGGACACCGTTGGGCGCGGGCCCGTAACCACGACTGCACCGGAGCCTAAGCGCATCATACTCAACGACGGGGAGAAGCATGCCATAGGCGACTTCTCATCCTCCGGGTATCTATTTTGCAGGTCCGAGCCGTATAGCAGCCAAGCCGACTACTTCGCAGTGACAGCGAGTGGCCACACATCAGTCCATAAGCACGGGGACCCGGGAAGTTTCGTTTTTTGGCGCAATGGCGTAGAGATATTTGTGGACGGCGGGAAATATAAGTACGGAGCTTCGCCAGCGCGGCAGGCCATAATTTCGGCGGCGTCGCACTCGATTGTGGATAGCATTTCATCGCCATTCGATGCCTCAAGCTTCAGACTTCCGCCAACAGGGACTTACGCCACTGGAGTGACTTTTTCGGAAAGCAGCGTGGCATTGCACTTGGAGTTCACGACAAAGGAAGGGCTGCATTTCCGCAGGGCAATAACGTACCAGCCAGGATCAGAAATTATGGTCGTCGATAGTCTTCCGGACGGGTCTGCAGACGACATCATAAGTCGTCTGCAGGTGAATGCAGACCTCACCATTGAGAAGATTAGAGAAGACTTGGTAAGCATTTCTTCAGAAAATAAAACGGCTTACGTTCTGGTGCGGGGGTCCGGGCCGATTGCCGTCGAGACGATAAATCCCGGGCGCTCCAAGGCATATGGACAACTTATTCCTGTAAAGCGCCTGTCCACAAGATCAGTCGACGGGAAGAAAATATCGTGGAAGATAACCCTTCATTGAGGTATCAAAGCAGGGAGTATTCGTCCAGGGCCGCACTCCAGGACACCTGCAAAGATCCGTCGACACCAAACTCTGAGCCGTCAGCCGTCTGGATTCTTAGTGATGCAGTAGAGGCCGCAACGGATGCCACACCGACCACGACGCGCTTGGTGCCCACGAGGCCGGTGCCTAAGAAGCTTACTGTGACGACTGGCGCCTTTGCGAACGTGAACGGGAAAGTCAGCGTCGCAGCGCTTGACGTCCCCGCCGCCGCGTAAGAGATGCTTGCGACACCAGATGCACGCTGGCCCGTAATAGCGCTGGTTGCAGAAGCAGAAAGCAGTGCGGTGTTGTTGGTGCTCGGCTTCAAATTCCGAGCTACCACCGACTTGGCCTGCGTACCAGATTGCGCGTTTGTATATAGCACGCTGCTGACGGAAACACTTTCTGCACTGGGCGCTATGAACTCCACATCCTCAGCTACTACGTGGTAATCAACTGACGCCCCACGGTTTCGCACCATCAGCCCCCGGCGAGTGGCGTACGGCGCTTCCATGACGATCTTCTCGAACCTGAACGTTCCGCCCCTCACGGTTTTGGCATCCATCGCCAGGGCGGAGAACCCAAAGTCCATAACAGCGATACTTGGATCTGATAGCGTGGTGCTCCCACGAACCCGTCTGAACGTGTGGTTACAGCCAAGCAGTTCAGCACCCAGCGCAATGGTGGCAGCCGAGGCGTGTATTTCAAGGTCGGTAAAACTGTTGTTGTCCCCGCCCGTGTTTACCCCGCCGCCGAATAGCGACCCATTAGAGAAACTGCAAAACTCGGCATTGCCATGCGTCCCCGCAGAGTTGCGTCCGGCCAGCACAACGCTCGCAGTAAAATTATGCACGCTGACATCGCGATTAGGGATGGCGAGATAGTCGGCGCCGCCAATATCAATTCCCTTTCTGTGCCCCGTAAACTTGCCGGTAATCTCAATCGACTGGCTGTTGGCGATCTGCCACCCATAGCAGGTGGTTATGCCATCTGGCCAAGCAATCTGGTGCCCCACTACGTCCCGGGCTGTAGATCCAAGGCAGTGCAGAATTTTTGCAGATACCGCGCCGCTGTTGTAGCAGCGCATACGATCCAATATGAGGTTATCGCCACCGTAGCGAAATACAGCCGCAACTACACTGGGGTTATCCTCGCCCGGCGCAATAATATCAATGTTCCGAATCAGTCCAGAACACGGATCAGGGAATTTCCACACCTCTACGTCTGCTGGGTCGTAAGAGTCATAAAGCGGGTCAGATAACTGGACTGTCACAGCATCTATAACACGCTGCACCCGGAAAAACTCGCCTGCGCGATACGATGGCCGCCACTGTGACCAGCTGTAATCCGCTGGGTTGTAGATCATCCCTACATCACCGGCAGAGAGATCATGTGCGGTTGCAAAAACAAGCGTCTTTGATAACCGCGTCGCCGGCGCGCCCAGGCCGACTGTCTGGATCGGGTCAGCGCCGGTCTTAAGAATCACCGCTCGTAGGTCAGCGGTGCCAAACGGCGTGGCAATCCCTTCGGCATCAAACGCGGCTCGCCCCTGCCCATTCAGCGAAGCATGTCGAGGCAACGTCACCATACGGCCCAACTGATACCTGCCAGGAGGGATTAGGATGGCGCCGTCGTAGCTTGAAAGTTCCGACGCAATCAAATCCATCGCATCAGCGTTGGCGCTTGCTGAGTTGCCGGGGCGCAAGCCGAACCGAGCGGCACTGATTTCCCGGTCATCAAGGTCTTGCTGAATTGACCGGCCGCGATATGCCACAATCTGCGCACCCTTTTCTGGATCCGCCAGATCATACCGCACCTGCTGGACGGTCGCAGCCACCTTCTCTGACGAGAAGACCATGTTAGGGCTTGCCACCTCGTCGTCGATGGCGTCGCCCAGTGCGATCTTGGACGCCTGCGCCGCTGCTGCCTCAGCCGCTGCACGGTCTGCGGCGGTGGCATCCCGGTCCTGCGCGACAGCATCTTTGGCGGCCACAGCTTCTTGCGCTGCACTTTCCACGTCAGCCGCACGCTGGGCCACCGTATTCGCAGCGCCCTCGACGGCCTGGCGATCGCTCGCAACCGCTTGCCTGTCGGTGGAGACGGCCTGGGCACTGAGATCCGCGGCGCTGGCTTTGTCGGCAGCCGCATCAGCAGCGCTTTGGGCGTCGGCTTTGGCGCCAGCGGCGATGCTTGCGTCATTGGCAACTTGGCTCGCCGCTGCTAGCGTCTCGGCTTTGGCCTGTTCTACGGCGCCCGCGTCGGCAGAAACGCCCTCAGCAAACCCCATTGCCTCGTTTAATTTGTTCTTAAGTCGAATGCCGAAATCGCCGTCGCTGAACACTGGTGCGGCCATATCTCTACCTCGTATAGACGTAAAAAAAGCCACCCGAAGGTGGCTGTGTGAAGTGATTCGGCTTTACCAGCCGTCTATCTGGAAACTTGTCTGATGCAACCCGTAGGTGACGTAGGCCATTGCCCCGGACTGCGACTGCTTGCCGTAGATCATGTAGGCCTGCTCCTTGAGCGGGTCGGCGTTCTCGGGCAGCAGCGAGATGAAGATGTTCTTCCCGATGCCCAGGCGCACCACGTCCATGACTAGGTGCCGGTCCCGCTCTGCTATTGCGCCCAGGTCGAACGTCAGCGTGTTTGCCCTTGGCCCCATATCTGAGCGCAGCGACCCCGCAGCTGAACGGCTGTTTGTTGTCATGTCCAGAATGCCTGGTGCAGCCCCGTAGCTCGCGCCATACTGTGGCTCGATGTAGCTGCCGCACACGACACGCGAGATGTCGAGATACGTCCGGTGCGGATCCTCTAGCAGAATGTCGATGCGATCGCACTCAACGAACGGCAGGTACACCGCTGTGATGGGCGGCATGTCTCCGAACTGGTTCATGTTGATGCGCTGTCGGAATCCCCAGTTGGCCAGCATCGGGCCAGGCGCCGCGTCACGCTCGCCGGTGTCATGCACCAGCTGCCCGGCAAGGTATGCCTGCACGCGGATGATCGAACTGGCCGACAGGTTGCTTGCCGGCAGCACCACGGCCGCAATGGCCTCCGGATCTACCCAGGCGAGCGTGATCGTGCCCGCTGGCGCCAGGATTCGGCAGGCCTCGCCCTTGTCGTCTGTCTGAAGATACTCCGGCCCCATGGTGGGAGCCGCATCCGTGACAGTGATCGTGGCGCGATCTGCCGCGTTGTCGTAAAGAATTCGCATGGTCATCCACAGAGATAGATGCAGGGCACGAGCTTGACCTCGTCCGGACTGCTGAATGTGACGGCCTCGCGGGCCTTGGCGACCGTGTAGCCGCGCACGATGTCGTCTGCTTGACGCATACCCTTGCCCGGCATGTCGCTGCAGACGATCAGGTCGCCCGCCTCGATGTCGCCACCCTGCCCGCAAACGTTGATCTGGCCTTCGCCCAGGGCGTTGACCGTCATCAGGTCAAATGCGCCGGCGAGCTCGTCGTACTCAGGGATCAGCAGCGGGATGCTGCCGACCTGCACGTCTGGGTTATCGCGGCTGTATATGGCCTCACCGCCGCTGATGAGCGACGCTGGCTCATGCCCAAACAGCGCCATGCGCTTGACCACAACGCCGATAGCGCGCTTGCTGTTCGCCGTATCGCTGCGCCGGACCTCAAAAAGCGTGTCGGATAGGCTTTTCCTGACAACGCACTCCACGTCTTCAACAATGTCGCCCTCTTCGGCCAGGGCATCCTTCCGGATGAGCGCATCGTGCGCGCCGGTGAACGGCCCATAGTTCCCAACCGCTGCGTAGAAGGCGTACCCCGCTATTGTGCCGATTTGCCCGCTCGCGCCGCCTTGGTTATCCCATCCCATAACGCCTTGTATGGCGACGCAGTTGGGATGGGTGCCGTAGTTCCGGCCAATGAGCGTAGCGGACCCTAGGCCGGTGACGAATGAAGCGTTTCGCCCTAAGGTGCCGCCGAATATCTCCAGGGTGTCGATGTAGGTGTAGCCGCTAGAGTTAACGTAGAACCGTCTTCCCTCGCCACCATTAACGATAATGTTGCCGCCTGTCCCGATGCCGATGACTCCGCCATCGAACCGAGCGCCAGAGAACGTGCCGCCGGTAAACGTCTCGCCAGAGAAGGCCCCCCCGATGATTTTCGAAGCCGACAGGGACTTCTCAACAATGACGTCGCCACTGAACATATGCGTGACGGCAACCCACGACGAGCCGGTCCATCTGCGCGTCGAGGCGTAGCCCGAGGCGTTGTTAGACTGCGTGACCAGATCGCCAACCACCCGCAATGAGCTTCCAGTCTGCGAGAGGATCAGCGCATTGGCTGTGCTGTCGCTCCACGAGCCGGTGATGGTTGTGAAGAGCATCACCGTGCCCCGCGTGCCATCCGAGCCGTCCGAGCCATCCGATCCCGTAGAGCCGTCCTGCACCTTGGCGATGGTGAAGTCGTCGGAGTAGGCGGTGCCGCCGTCCGTGACCGTGGCGCGCACCGTCACGCTGCCGCTCGTCATGCTGGAGCCCGAGATCGTGCGCGTATTGCCCGATCCCGTCAGCGTGGCCGACCCTGACACGACCGACCACACCACCGGCCCGGAGATGAGCGACAGCTTGGCCGTCAGCGTGATGGACGTGGGCGATGTTGCGCCACTAGTCGACGTCTTGAATACCGTGCTGGGCGCCGTGATCTCGACGCCGCGCAGTGCATCGGCAATGTCGTCAATCAGCACCGGGATAATGCGCACGCTTGCCGCCTGCAGCAGCAAGTCTCTGTCGTTCTGAATGGTGGCCATATCAGACAAGCACCTCAACTGTCATGCGCCCAGATACCCAATCAGACCTCAGCCCGATGACGAGACCGAGCTTTCCTGCCTGGAGCCCGTACCGGTTGCCATACAGCGTCACGGCCTGGCCAAGCGAGAGGGTCAGCATGCCGGCATAGCAATCTACCGAGAACACCGTGCGCGGCACTCTCCAAAGCGCCAGACGCCGGTTCGCCTCGGCCTGGGCGTCTACACCGCGCAGTAGCAGGGTGTTTTCCTGCTCGGGCTCCGTCATCAGCCGGTAGGCGTCAGCCACAGCCTGATCCTTGGCCGTAGCGGTCAGGTACTCCTGCGCATAGAGGCTCTTGTGTTCCGCGGGGATGCCTTCGACGGTGTTCTGCTGCAGCGTCCAGTTCCGGGCATACCCGATCTTGACCGCAGCCTGCACGGCCGTGCGCGACGATATCTGCAGAGATCCATACTCGTAATCGGTCTCGCGGATCGGGGTAGGCGTACCCGCTGGCGGCAGAGATACCTTTTGCAGCCGCAGCAGCCCAAGGCGCGACACCACCATCTGCGCGCCAACCGAGGCGGCGAGCTCCTGGCAGCACTGGATCACGTTGGCGCGGTCGCGCAGGTACAGCCCGACTGGCTGGGGGTGCGCCGCATCAAACGCCGCAAAGTTCGCTGCATCGATGTCGGCCGCGGTGAATCGCTCGCTCGCCTTGCCGTAGCCCGTCACCAGGCGCTCGATGAGCTTGGCGACCGTGTTGCGATAGATGCCGCCCGCCTTGTCGCCCTGTGCGCTGATCGTCACCTGCCCCGATGAGGTAGGCGACTGCGTGAGGCGGACCTTGCCCGAGGTCAGAACATCGACCTTGCCCACCGGTGCGCCGGTATCCCGTACCTCAATCGCCCGCTCGGCCGCGCCATCGTGGAACTGGTATTCATGCGTGGCTGGGTTCGTCAGCAGAGGCTCGATGTTGTGCGCCTCGCCCAGCAACACCGGGATGAGCCGGTCCTTGTTGGCCGTAGTGCCGCCCAGCGTGGTTTCCGTCACCGGCGTATTGAGGCGCTGCAGTTTCTCGCGCAACTTGATATTGAGCGTGCCGGGGTTGCGGGCGCCAATGTCTGCGCACACGCCGGTCATGATCAGCCGGAAATCCTGCCGAGACCACGACACATCGCCCAGGTAGACACGCACGGCACGATTGACCCAGACATCATCCAGCCAGGCGTCGAGCGAGCCGTCGTGGTTGTTCAGCTCGATGTCACCGTAAGAGATGGACGGATTGCCGTCCAGGCTGAGCGACTCGTTGAAGGCCACGCCGCCCTCGACGACTGCGCTATGCAGCATGTTGGGTACCGGGTCCGTGGGCAACGTGGCATAGGGGAACACCGACAGAAAGCGCGGCGTGTCGGTGTCGACCTCCACGAGCGCGCAGCGGTGCACCCCGTCAGCACGCAGCCAACGGGTGAATTCAGCGTCAGTGATCATTTATAGGTGGCTTCCTTTGCCTGCTGCCCGGCCCATCCGGACTTGCTCATGGCGTTTGTCACGCCCTTGGTCACGTCGGCCGCATTGGCTTGAGCCGACGCTGCCACCGTGCCGGCTACAAGCGCATCGCCCTTCTGGCGCTCGGCCCTTAACTGCTTGACCTCATCGCGCAGCGCGCGGACCTCCACCACCAGGGCATCACCTCCCTGGCCATAGCGAGACCAATCCGGCATCGCCTGATACGCCCGGTTCTCGGCCGCTGTCAGCACTCCTTCGCCCTCGTGCAGCTCGGCGCGGTAGCCATCGAATGGCACATAGGCCAAGCCGTTGGCATGAGAGCCATGAAGCTCGCTTCGAGCGCCCGCCAGAAAGGCTTGATACGCTGCCTGCGTGCCGTTCTTCTTGGCCTGCTCAAACCAGTAGGCGATCTCGTTTTCATCTGCCCTGCGGCCGAGATCGTCCTTGTACCAATCAGCGATCAGTCCCCACAGAAAGCTATCCTGCACTTCGCCTTCGGGGCGCTTGCCCAGTTCACCCTGCCAGTAGTCGACGCCGGAGGCATCTCCCTGGCCGCGGCCAGCGTCCTGATACCAGCTGCCGACTGTGCTCCGGGTTGCCGCGTCCATCATGGGCTGCAGGCGCGCCGCGATCTCTGCCGGCATAGAGCCCAGCAGGCTTGCGATGTCGTGTAGCCGCCCAGTGTCCTGTCCCAGGTCCACGAGCAGCGAGGCTTCGTGGGCCAGCGCTTCGACCGATTGCTGATACTGGCGGTCCAGTGCGTCAAAGGCACCTTGCGCCACATCGTGAAGGGCCTGCAACTGAGCCAACGAATCCACGCCAACAGCAATCTGCCGCTCAGCATCAGACTGCGCCTGCACGCCCAGTTCATCCAAGCCACCGGTCACGCTGTTGAAGATCTGCGAGTACTCGTCTGACGAGGCGTAGTAGCCGCGAGCCAGGCGCAAGTAGGCGTCGGCCATGCCCTGCAGACCAGACATCGCATCTGTGTCGCCGCTTTGCGCCTTAGCCAGCGCGTCGGCGTACTGCCTGCCCGCCTCGGCCAGCTTCTCGCCCATCGTGCCTGGCGACAGGTCGCCCACTCGGAGCCCTTCGACATAGCTTCGCAGGCTTGCGCCCAAGTCGCGCAGGCGTTCTGCGGCCGCGACTTCCTGCTGATAGCGCTCGAGCGTGATGGTCGTCAGCTCGGACGCCAGGTCTATTTGCTGCTCGTAGCTAGCCGTGGCCATGGCTGCCCACAGCTCGGCTTCCCGCTGGCCGGCGAACTGGCCAGTACGCCCCATTGCCCGGTCAATCTGATCGAGCGTGCTGCCGGCGCCGTTGCGAGCTGCCAGCAGTCGGCTGGATTCTTCGGCAAGGCGCTGAACTCTCCCCACCTGATCACGCCAGACAGTTTCGATAGCTTCGGCCTGATCCTTTGCGGCACGCTCGGCGGCAAGCGTGTTGGCCTGGGCCAGCTGATCCATGCCGGCTGTCAGCTGATTGAACGAGCCCGACAGCCCCATCATGACCGCGTATGCCTGCTGCCCCGCCTCGGTCGTCACGTCCAGCGACTCGACGATGGCGCGGAATTCGGCATTGGTCGCCGGCATCGCTACGCCGACCCCTTCCAGCGACTTGGCAATGTTGTTGCCCAGGTTGGCTAGCTGCTCTTCCTGGCTGTAGAACGCCTGGAAGTAGGTATTCATGTTCGCCAGCAACGGCTCCATGCCGCCAGAGAACTCGGCCATCTTCAGACCAGCCTGCAGCGACAACCCGGCCAGTTCTTCGAAGGGCAGATTTGCCAGCGCATCGCGGAACTGCACCATCGCGCTCAGGTTGGCGAGCACGGCCTGTACGCCGGCCTCGTCAAGCGCTGCAATGTCGATCTGATCGAGGAAGCTGTCGAAGGCGTCGTCTAGGTCGACTTGTTGCAAGGCCGCAATGATCAGCTTGGGCAGCTCCGCTTGGAATGCGGCGAATACCTCTTCTGAATCCTTGACGCCCTTCAGATCCAGCTTGTTGTTGTACAGGTCGCCCTCAGCGCCGGCGATGATCGTGCGCACGAAGCTGTTTCCCTTCTCCGGCGACACTTCCCAGCTGCCGAACAGGGCCAGATCTTCCAGGCTGCCGCCCAGCTGCTTGGCCGCATCGGTCAGGGACGCATACGTCGACACCATCAGCTGCTTGGCCGCTTCCGCTGCTGGGTCGCCACCGTTGGGGCCGCCCTCGTACACTGCCCGGGTCGCCGTGGGTCGCTCGCTCAGATAGGACTTGGTCCCCTCTGCCATGTCGCCCACATAGTAGGATCCGCCGTAGCGCGTCTCGCCCTTGAACTTGTCGCCCAGCAGGCTATACAGGATCGCGCCACCTGCAAGCCAAGGCATAGCAGAGGCGAACATAGCGCCCGCACCCATTGCCCCACCGGCACCGGCTGTCGTCGGTCCCATCAACCCGGCCGCAAGCGTGTTGCCCTGCATGCCGGCTGCGAAGCTCGACACCGCAGATGATCCGATCGCGCTGCCGATGGCCGACACGCCGCTTGCAAGCGATGCGGTCAGGCCACCAGTGATGCCGGCGTATAGCGTCTTGATGTTGCTTGCCGCACCCAGGATGCCGCCACCGCTCGACAGGCCGCTGTTCGGGGCGCCAGGAATGCCCAGCGCGCTGCCGATTGCGCCAGTCACGCCATTGACGGCCGGCTGCAGCATCGGGCGCAGCACCATCGTGCGGAACATGTCCTCGAGGAACCGCTTAGCCGAGCGCCCGCCGTCCATCAGGGCATCGGTGAGCGACTGGCCGATCTGGTCGGTGATGCGCTCCCAGTCCCGGGCGGCTTCCTCGGCGGCTCGCTTGTTCGCGTCGAGCGCTTCCTTCTGGCTGGTCGCGGACATCAGGCGCTTGCGTGCCGCAATCTCCCTATCCAGAAGCGCTATCTGCTGCTCGGAATTGTCGAACCCGGCCAGCATCGCCCTCTGCTCTTCCAGGCGCGATATGGCAAGCGCGTCGATAGCGGCTTGCCCCATACCGTACATGGTGATTTCGTCTTCGATGCGGCGCGTCTTTTCCTCGATGGCCGCGATCTCATTACGCTGGCCGTCGATCAGCTTGGCACGCTCGCGCTCGAAGGCTTCGATCATGCGCAGTTCTTCGCGCTGCTGGCGCTCTAACTCACGCTGCGCTTCAGACTTGCCGCGTGATCCACCGGACCCGCCTGCGCGCTTTGCTTCCTTCTCCGCGAATTGGTCGCGGATGCTCGACACCTTGGTCTGGTATGCCTGCTCAATGGCGGTCAGCTTGTCGGCATTGCCGGCAGCGTCCTGTACTCGCTTCTCGTAGATTTGGCGCTCGTCGTTTAGCGCCTTCTCCATCTGCGCCGCACGGCTCATGCGGGAGCTGTCGGACACGTAGGCGTCAACGTCCTGTATCGCCTTCAGTGACCGCGCCCGCTCCTGATCTGCCTGCTTCTGCACCATGGCAAGGCCGGATTCCAAGCTGATCTGTTCCTGAATGCTGGCGATAAGCGCTCGCTGCGCTTCCACCTGCTTCATGCGCCGAGCCGCCCCGCGCTCGTATGCCCCGTCCATCATCTGAGATAGGCCGGCCTCTGCCTGGGCAAGCTGCTGCTGTAGCGTGGATGCCCGGCCAATGCCTGCCATGGCATCTACGGCTTCGCTGACAGCCCGCTTGATGGCATTCCAGCCGCGCTCAATAGAGCCAATGTTCTCCAGCATCTGCGGCGTTCTGCTGTCTAGCGCATCAGCGAATGCAATCTGCGCCAATTCTGCGGCCGCAGTCTCTTGCCCCTGATCTTCGAGCGCTTTGATCTGCTCGTAGATA
>JADGMW010000566.1_pt1 | contig 14060 bp, 17 predicted proteins | sample 8641801 | NCBI WGS metagenome assembly JADGMW01 (sample SAMN16272018, study PRJNA661076) | feces metagenome | isolation source: fecal sample from diarrhoea affected cattle A | host: Bos taurus | place: South Africa: Lokaleng Village, Mahikeng | collected 2019-09
TGCGTCCATGACCTCCCTCGAGCGCACCCCCCAGGACCCGACGTACCGCTTTGTCGAGCTGGCCTGGGAGCGACCCCGGCACTACGTGGCCACCAACGCCCGGGGCGGCCGCCTGACCCTGGGCGAGGGCGAGGACGCCGACTTCACGCCGGTCGAGCTGCTGCTGGTCGCGCTCGCCGGCTGCGGGTCCCTCGACCTCGAGCACGTGCTGGGCAACCGGGCCGCGGTCACCGGGCTGAGCGCTCGCGCGGAGGGCCACAAGATCCGCGACGAGCAGGGCAACCGGATGGTCGACCTGCTGGTCACCCTGGCACCGGAGCTGCCCGAGGGCCCGGAGGGCGACCGGGCGCGCGAGGTCGTGGCGCGCACCGTCCAGCAGGTCCAGGACCGGCTGTGCACGGTGGGGCGCACGGTGAGCGTGGGGGACCCGGTGCGCTACGTCGCGGGTGGACCGAGGCCCGACGCCGCCGCCGTGTGAGGATGCCGCTCGTGACCCCCGAGATCGAGCCCGTCTCCGGCCGCCGGCACCTCAAGCACATCCGGTTCTCCCGGGTCGAGGTCGAGCCGCCGGTGCGGATCATGGGGCGCGTCGTCAGCGCCACGCACACCCGGATCGGCGCGTTCAGCTACCTCGTCGGCGGCATGATCGACACCTGCGAGGAGATCGGCCGGTACTGCTCGCTGGCCCGCGAGGTCCGCATCGGCGAGCCCGACCACCCCACCGACTGGCTGAGCACCTCGCCGTTCCAGTACGACGCCGGCCGGTTCGGCTGGCACCCGGCGGCAGCCGAGGGCGCGGCGCTGCCGGAGCGGATCGACTTCGTCAAGGATCCGGTGGTCATCGGCCACGACGTGTGGATCGGCGCCGGCGCGACGGTGCTGCGCGGCGTCCGGGTCGGGCACGGCGCGGTGATCGCGGCCGGTGCGGTGGTCACCAAGGACGTCGCGCCGTACTCGATCGTCGGTGGGGTCCCGGCTCGGGTGATCCGGCAGCGCTTCGACGACGACCTGGTCGCCGAGCTGCTCGACGTCGCCTGGTGGCGGTTCTCGCCCAACCAGCTCGCGGGCCTCGACTTCACCGACCCGCGCGCCGCCTGCGCGCAGCTGCGGGAACGGATCGCCGCCGGCCTGGAGCCGTACGTCGCCGCGCCCGTCGTCCTCCAGGCACCGGCCCCGGCACCGAGCCCGGTCACCGCAGCCACGAGCGCGCCGGTCCGCCGACGCCCGAGCCTGTTCCGCGGCGGCCGCTGACGCGGCCGCCGCCTGACCCGGAGGTCAGCCCGCGATGACCGCGGTGATGTCGACCGGCGTCTTGGGCAGACCGTCGCCGGGGCCGTTGCTGTCGTCGGCGCCCGCGGCGGCGACCTCCTGCACGGTCTCGGTGCTCGCCTTGTCGAGGGAGCCGAAGACGGTGTAGGTCGAGGCGAGGTTCTCCGAGCTGTCGCGGTAGACGATGAAGAACTGCGAGCCGCCGGAGTTCGGCATCCCGGTGTTCGCCATCGCCAGGGTGCCGGCCGGGTAGGACTCCTCGCCGGTGTACTCGTCGGGCACCGTGTAGCCGGGCCCGGTGCGGCCGTTCTCGGCCGGGGTGTCGCGCTTCGCGGCGGCGTCGCCGCACTGCAGCACGTAGATCCCGGCGGTGGTCAGCCGGTGGCAGGTGGTCCCGTCGTAGTAGCCCTGCTCGGCCAGGGAGACGAAGGAGCCGACCGTGCACGGCGCGGCGGCGGCGTCGAGGTTCGCCTTCAGGGTGCCGACGCTGGTCTCGATGCTGACCGGGACGGTGCCGCTGACCGTCGGCTCGGCCGGCGGCGGGTCGACCTTCTTGGCCGCCTCGCCGTTCTCGGCGTAGTCGCAGGCGCCGTCCGCGGCCCCCGACGACGACGCGGAGGCCGGGGTGCTGCTCTGGGGGTCATCGGACCCGCTGTCGGAGTCGTCGCCGCAGCCGGCGAGCGAGAGACTGAGCGCCGCCAGGGCGGCGAGGACGGCGAGCGGGCGCGTGGAGCGGCGAGCAGACATGCGGGGCATGCTAGGCCAGCAACCTAGGAGTTCCGCCCGCGGGCGGTGACCGGCCAGCGTCCGAGCGGCGCGCCGCTGCCGTCGTCGGCCCACAGCTCGTCGTGCAGGTTGACCGCCGCGCACACGTGGTTCGCCACCACTCGCACCGAGCTGCCCAGGGCCGGCAGCGGCCCCGCCAGCTCGACCACGGCATGGTGCTCGGAGAGCTGGACCACCCGGGCCTCCGGATGGTCCAGCAGCCGCCCGTACCCGGTGGCGTACGACGCCCGGTCGGCGCCGAGCGCCTTGCTGCCGGCGTCCAGCACCAGCCGACCACCCGCGTGGCTGACCACGCTCGCCACGCAGGTCAGGGCGATCCGGTCGGGGGTGGTGGCGCCGAGCTCCCACTGTTGGGCGTCGCCGAACGCGTAGACCCCGGGCCGGGCCTCGGTGATCACTCCCAGGTCGGTCGCCTCCAGGGTCGGGGTGGAGCCGCCGCTGAGCACCCGCGGCTCGACCCCGGCGGCCCGCAGCGAGGCCGCCCCCGCGCGCAGCGCCGCCGCCTCGTCGCGGGCCGCCCCGGCCCGGTCCGGGCCGTAGCCGTGGCCGGGGAACGTGAACACCCCGCGGACCGCCAGGCCCGCCTCGCGCGCGGCCCGGGCGACCCGGCCCGCGTCGGCGGGGGAGACCCCGGAGCGGTGCAGCCCGCTGTCCACCTCGACCAGCACCTCCACCGCAGCTCCGGCCAGCAGCGCGCCCGCCTGCGAGGCCCCGGCCACCGAGTCGACCCCGATCGCCACCACCGCGGCCTCGGCCAGCGCCCGCAGCCGGGCGGCCCGCTCGTCGTCGAGCCACAGCGGATAGGCCACGACCAGGTCGCGGCAGCCGGACTCGAGCATCACCTCCGCCTCCCCGATCGTCGCCACGCTCAGGCCCACCGCGCCGAGCGCGAGCTGGCGCCGGGCGACCTCGGGCGACTTGTGCGTCTTGGCGTGCGGGCGCAGCGCGACCCCGGCGGCGGCGAACCGGTCCGCGGTGCGGCGCAGGTTCGCCTCCAGCAGCCGGACGTCGAGGCGCAGGTACGGCGTGGCCGGCGCGCTCACGACTCCTCGTGCACGTCCGGGTCGCCGCCGAAGAGCCGGCCGTCGGCGCGCCCCAGGGCGGTGATCGCGGCCACCTCGTCGGCGGAGAGCTCGAAGCCGTCCAGGGCGAGGTTCTCGCGCTGGCGCGCCGGGGTCGCGGACTTGGGGATCGGCAGGGTGCCCAGCTGCAGCTGCCAGCGCAGGATCACCTGCGCCGGCGTGACGCCGTGCGCGGCCGCCGCGTCGGCGACGGCGGGCTCGCCGTACGGCGCCTGGGCCTTGCCCAGCGGGCTCCAGGCCTCGGTGAGGATGCCGAGGCGCTGGTGCACCGCCCGCATCTGAGGCTGCGGGAAGAACGGGTGCAGCTCGATCTGGTTGACCGCCGGGGTCACCCCGGTCTCGGCGATGAGCCGACTCAGGTGGGCCTCGGTGAAGTTCGAGACGCCGACCGAGCGGACCAGGCCCTGCTCGCGCAGGTCCAGCAGGGCCTGCCAGGCCTCGACGTACTGGTCCTGGCTCGGGTTGGGCCAATGGATCAGGTGCAGGTCGAGGTGGTCCAGGCCGAGGCGCCGCAGCGACTCCTTGGTGCTCGCCACCGCGTCGGCGTACCCGTGGTGGCGTCCGGGCAGCTTGCTGGTCACCCGGACCTCGTCGCGGGCCACGCCGCAGCGACGCAGCGCCTCGCCGACCTCGGCCTCGTTGCCGTAGTTGACCGCCGTGTCCAGCAGCCGGTAGCCGGCCTGCAGGCCGGCGACGATCGCCTCGACGCCCGCCTCGTCGCGCAGCCGGTAGGTGCCGAGACCGACCGCCGGCAGGGTCGCGCCGTCGTTCAGGGTGTGGAGGGGGAGGGCCATGGCCCCGACGCTAGCGCCGGGAGGATGATGGCCGGGTGAGCGTCCGTCCCGAACTGCCGGTGCTGCGCGCCGACTGCGGGCGTTGCGTCGGCCTGTGCTGCGTCGCACTGCCGTTCGGGCGCTCGGCGTCGTTCGCCTTCGACAAGGGCGCCGGCGAGCCGTGCCGGCACCTCGACGCCCGCGACGGCTGTGCGATCCATGCGCGGCTCCGGGACGCCGGGATGGCCGGCTGCACCGTCTTCGACTGCTTCGGGGCCGGCCAGCAGGTGGTGCAGGTGACCTTCGGCGGCCGCTCCTGGCGCGACGACCCGGCGCTGGGCGAGCAGATGTACGCCGTCTTCGCGGTGCTGCGCCAGGTGCACGAGATGCTGGAGCTGCTCGGCCAGGCCGCGGTGCTGCCCGACCAGGGCCCCGGGGCCGCCTCCGCGACCCGTGGCCGGCTGGTGGAGCAGCTGGCGGCGTTGAGCGGCGCGCCGGCGGAGCAGGTCCTGGCCGCGGACGTCGACCGGCTCCGCGCCGGCGTCGGCGAGGTGCTGCGCGCGGCGAGTGCCCGGCACCGGGGCGACGGCGGGCTGCAGCGCGCCGGTGCCGACCTGCTCGGTGCCGACCTGCGCGCGCTCGACCTGCGCTGGGCCGACCTGCGCGGCGCGCTGCTGGTGGCGGCCAGGCTGGACGGCTGCGACCTGACCGGCGCCGACCTGCTCGGCGCGGACCTGCGCGACGCCGTCCTCGACGGCGCGGACCTCTCCGGCGCGATCCTGCTCACCGGCCCGCAGGTGGCGGCCGCCCGCGGGGACGGTGCGACCCGGTTGCCGGCGGGCCTGGCCCGCCCGGCGCACTGGCGCTGAGCCTCAGCTGCCCTGCTCGGGGGTGGCCGCGTGGTGCGCGCGCCCGGGGGTGCGCCGGTCCTCCTTCATCTGCGCCTCGTAGAGGTGCCGGCGCCCGCCGGCGAGCTCGTCGCGGGCGGCGCGCTCGAGGTCCTTGAACGCCGAGTAGTAGGTGTCGTCGTAGGCCTCCACGATCTGGAACGTCCATCGGCCCTGGATCACGTTGCGCCCGACCAGCTCGGTCTCGACCCGGTCCGCCACCTCGTCGTGGCCGGCCTCGCGCAGCAGCCGGACCGCGTCGCCCAGGGTGAGGTCGGCGGTCCCGCTGAGCCGGTGGAACCCGTAGAGGTGGCCGCGGGCGTACTCCACGCACTCCAGGGCCTCCGAGAGCTTGCCGAGCGCCTCGACGGTCGCCGCCGAGACGCCATCCGGGCGCTGGTGCTGTGCGTCCGGCCCGCCCATCTCAGTCGAGCACCTCGCGCGCCGAGACCGCCCCGTGGCGGCTCTCGATCGCCTCGGCCAGCCGGGTCACCGTGGCGTCGTCCACCTCCACGCCGACCTCGCCGAAGCCCTTGCGCAGCTCCGCCTCCACGGTGCCCTCCTCGGCGCCGTCCTGCCAGGAGGTGACGCGGTCGACGACGACCTGGATCGCTTGCAGCTTCTCCTCGCTCATGCGCGCCGGGGTACCCGAACCGCGCCGCGGCTACGCTCGCGTCATGGAGGTAGGGATCCACTACGCGAACTTCACCCACCCCGACTGGCAGCACCGGCTGGCCGAGCGGCTGGGCGAGTCCGCGCGGGTCGCGGAGTCCGGCGGCGCTTCGCTGCTGAGCGTGATGGACCACTGGTTCCAGATGGAGAACCTCGGCGGGCCGGCGCAGCCGATGCTCGAGGGCTACACGACCCTGGGCTGGCTGGCCGCGCAGACCGAGCGGATCCGGCTCAGCCTGCTGGTCACCGGCGCCACGTACCGCTGGCCGGGACTGCTGGCCAAGACGGTCACCACCCTCGACGTGCTCTCCGGCGGACGGGCGATGCTCGGCATCGGCGCCGCCTGGTACGAGCGCGAGCACCACGGGCTCGGGGTCCCGTTCCCGCCGATGGCCGAGCGCTTCGAGCGGCTGGAGGAGACGCTGCGGATCTGCCGGCAGATGTGGAGCGACGAGGACGGCCCGTTCGAGGGGACACACCACCGGCTGACCGAGACGGTCTGCGTGCCGGCGCCGGTGCGCGGCACGATCCCGGTGCTGATCGGCGGGTCGGGGGAGCGCAAGACGCTGCGGCTGGTGGCGACGTACGCCGACGCGTGCAACCTGTTCGGGGAGAGCCCGGAGGTGGTCGGGCACAAGCTGGAGGTGCTGCGCCGGCACTGCGACGACGTCGGCCGCGACTACGACACCATCGAGAAGACGGTGATCGCCCGGCTGGACCCGGTCGCCGAGACCGACGAGTTCCTGCGCGACATGGCGGCGTACGCCGCGCTCGGGATCACCCTGGTGACCACCGTGCCCGGCGGCGACGACCCGGTCGCCTGGACGACCACGGTCTGCTCCGATGTGCTCCCGAAGCTGCGCGAGATCTAGCCCGACCCGGCTACTGCCCGGGGCGTTCGTGCCGGGCGCTCTGTTGTGGGGGCTGCTGGGGTTGCTGGGGCTGGTGCTCGGTGCCTGCAGCTCCGAGGGGGCCGGCCGCGGCGGCGCCGGGGGCAGGCCGACGTCCGACACGTCCACCGCCCCGACGACCGGGTCGACGGGCACGGAATCGACAGGGACGGATTCGACGGGCACGGATTCAACAGGGACGGGTTCGTCGGGGGCGGCCGGGCCGCGGCCCAGCGACGGCCGGCCCCGCCGCGCGCTGCTCAGCATCGCCCGGATCGGCGTGGTCGACCTGCCGGTGCTGCCCTACCGGGGTTGGACCGACGACGCGCCGGGGACCCGGATCCAGGACGGCGGGGTCGCCGCCAGCCCGCACGGGCCGCGCGGCGGGACCGGGCCCGGGGGAGTCGGCAACTACCAGGTCACCGCGCACCGGCTCTCCTCCACCCGGGCGTTCGAGCACCTGCCCCGGCTGCGCCGCGGGGACCGCGTGCAGGTCGAGGCGGACGGCGTGCGCTACACCTACGAGGTGCGCGGCACCCGGTCGACGTCCTTCCGGTCCGCGCGGTCGCTGCGTGCCCAGCGGGCGGCGGTGCCCGGCCGGCCCGGGAGGACGGCCAGCCGGGCGATGATCACGCTGTCGACCTGCGCCACCCCGGAGGACCACGCGGCCGGGAACTACTGGGCCGACGAGTTCGACAACCCCGAGCACCGCATCGACAAGATCGGTGTCCTGGTCGCCTCTCGACTGATATCGTAGTGATATCACTCTTGGCCATCCGGTCGACGAGCCGAAGGAGACCAGTCCCATGAGCAGTGCCCCGTCCACCAGGTCCGTCGTCCCCGTGACACCCGGGGTCCGCGTCGAGATCGACGAGAAGCGCGGCTTCGCGATCGGCGGCTGGCCGGTCCTGATCGTCGTCCTGCTCGCGCTGGCGGGCGCTGCGGTGCTCGCGGTCGCCGGAGCGGGCGCGGTGGAGGAGGGGGACAGCGGCGTCGTGCTCTTCGTCCTCGCCGGCGTCCTCGGCGTCCTCGGACTGGTGGCGCTCACCGGGTTCAGCGTGATCCAGCCCGGTCAGACCCGGGTGGTGACCTTCTTCGGCGCATACCTGGGCACGGTGCGCCGTACCGGACTGTCGTGGACGGTGCCGCTCAGCGGGCGGCGCAGCGTCCCGGTCCGGGTGCAGAACTTCGAGACCCACACCCTCAAGGTCAACGAGAAGACCGGCTCGCCGGTGGAGGTCTCCGCGATCGTGGTCTGGCAGGTCGCCGACACCGCGAAGGCGGTCTTCGCGGTCGACCAGTACAACGACTTCGTCACCACCCAGGCCGAGGCCGCGCTGCGCCACGTGGTCGCCACCCACCCGTACGACGCGCAGGCCCAGGCGTCGGTGAGCGAGCAGAGCGAAGCCGAGATCGAGCGGTCCCCGCAGATCCTCACTCTGCGCGAGAACGGCGCCGAGGTCGCCGACGAGCTGGTCGTCGAGCTCAACGAGCGGATCCACATCGCCGGCCTGGAGGTCCTCGAGGTCCGGCTCTCCAACCTCTCCTACGCCCCCGAGATCGCCGGCGCGATGCTGCAGCGCCAGCAGGCGCAGGCGGTCCTGGACGCCCGGCAGGTGATGGTCACCGGCGCGGTCGGCCTGGTCACCGGCGCCCTGGAGATGCTGGAGCAGAGCGCCGACATCGACCTCGACCCTGAGCGCCGGGCGGCGATGACCTCGAACCTGATGACGGTGCTGGTCGGCGGGGGCTCGGCGACGCCGGTCGTCAACGTCGGCTCGCTCTACAGCTGAGGCCGGGCCGGACGAGGAGACGACGTGCCGCGCGGAGTGCCGGGCCGACCGGAGCGGAAGCAGATCCCGCTCCGGCTCAGCCCCGCGGTGGCCGACGCCGTGCGTCGCTGGGCCGACGACGAGCTGCGCTCGGTGAACGCCCAGATCGAGAAGATCCTGCACGACGCGCTGGTGCAGGCCGGGCGGCTGCGCCGGGACCCGGACGAGGCAGACGGGGCCGACGGGGCCTCCGAGCCGCGCTGAGTAGGGCCGTGGGCGAGGCGACCTAGGCTGGAGGGACCGCGTTCTCCCGGAGGTCGCCATGTCCCACTTCCCCGGCCGACCCGCCAGCGCCCTGGTCGTCGTCGACGCCCAGAACGGTGTGCTCGCCGAGGTCTACCAGCGCGAGCAGGTGCTCGAGCGGATCGCCGACCTGGTCGCGCGGGCACGCGAGCGCGGGACGCCGGTGGTCTGGGTGCAGCACTCCAGCGACGAGCTGCCGAAGGGCAGCGACGTGTGGCGCCTGGTGCCCGAGCTCGCCCCGGTCGGCGGCGAGCCGGTGGTGCACAAGCGGCACGGCGACTCCTTCGAGGCCACCGACCTGGAGGAGCAGCTCGCCGGTCTCGGGGTCGGTCGGCTGGTGGTGGCCGGGGCGCAGACCGACGCCTGCGTGCGGTCGACGATCCACGGCGGGTTCACCCGCGGGTACGACGTCGTCCTGGTCTCGGACGCGCACACCACCGAGGACCTCAGCCCCTGGGGCGCGCCGCCGCCGGAGCAGGTGGTGGCGCACACGAACCTGTACTGGGGCTTCCAGACCGGCCCGGGTCGCACCGCCGACGTGCTCGCGGCCGCGGACGTCGACCTCGGTTAGCGGGCCCGCTCGGCGCTGGCGCGCTCGGCCAGCCGGACCGCCGCGTGCCGGACGATCGCCAGCTCCTCGGCGTCCCGCGCCGCCTCGTGCGGCACCTGCCCGCCGAGCAGCGCCGCCGGCTGGGTCAGCCACGCCCACACCGCCCACGGGTCCATCCGGGCGGTGAGCAGCGGCTCGAGGACGGCGCCCAGCTCCGGGCGCAGCTCCCCGTCGTCGCCGAGCTGGAACGCCGGGATCAGCGTGCTGCCGTCGTCCTGGGGCACGAGCAGCAGGGCGCCGCGCTCCGCGGCCTTGTGGACGGCGAACCGGGTGGCGTTCTCCGACGTCCCGCGGATCTCGCCGAGGCTGGCGTAGGTGTGCTGCGCACTGGCCAGCAGCGCACTGCGGACCTGGGCCTGCCGGCGCAGCCGGACCAGCGCCACCGGCACCGCGTGGGCGGGATCCTCGCCGTCCTGGTGCAGCACCCGGTCGAGCTCGACCAGCCGCTCGGCGGGCAGCGGCTCGCCGGTGCCGGGCTCACGCCACTGCACGGCGCCGTCGGCGTCGCGCTCGAAGGAGGGCAGCCCCGCCTCGGCCAGCTGGTCGGCGAGCCCGAGCCCCTCGAGCCAGGTCGCCAGTCGCTCACCGAGATCACTGTGCTGCATGGGACAAGCCTGCCAGGGGCGGGCGGCGGACGCTCCTGCGGGGGCTGGGCACGCAGAGCTGCGGACCCACGCAGGCGGTTACCGTGCCTGGGTGGCTCGGGACCGCGGCAGCCTCCCTCGGGCGCGCGCGCTCGCCGGCGCACTCGCTCGTCGCACCGGCCTGCGGCGCTCGCCCGCCGATGCCGTGCTGCGCCGCGAGGTGCGCGCCCGGCTCGAGGACGCCGGCCCGGGCGCGCAGGTCGTGGTGCTCGGCACGCCCGGGCGCAGCCGCGCCATCGCCGTACCCCGGCGGCTGCGGCGCGCAGCGCGGGTGCGGCACCTCGACCCCGGGATCGGGCCGGAGCGGCTGCACAGCACGCTGGCCGCGGCCGGCCGGCTCGACCTGATCGTCGTGGACGCCCCGGCCCGGCGCTGGCCGCGGCTGCTGGAGCTCGCGCTCTTCCACCTGCGCCCCGGCGGCGCGCTGGTCTTCCGCGGCGCCGCGGGGGAGCGGCGGCGGCCGCTGCCGCGCAGGCTGCGCCGCCTCGACCGGGTCCGCGCAGCACCACCCCCCGGGCCGTCCGCCGGTCGGCGCGAGCGGGACCTGCACGCGCTCGCGCACGGGATCGGCGGGTGGCGCACCGCCGGCCCGCACGTACTGGTGACCTGCGGCGTGACCGCCTGGGCGAAGCTGAGCCACGACGAGGTCGACCGGCTGCTGCCCGGCCCCGGACTGCCGCGCGGCCGGGTGCTGGCCCAGGTGCCCGGCACCCGGTTCCGGGCCCGGTGCGAGGTCACCCAGAGCCCGTCGGTGCTGCGGCACACCGAGCCCGGGGTGCTGGAGGCGCCGACGGTGTCGCTGCGCGAGTACCGCGACGTGGTCTGCGCGCCGCGCCAGGTGGTGGTCGCCGACAGCGTGGTGCTGCCGGACAGCTACCGGCACAGCCACCGCCGGCGCTACCGCAGCAGCGCGATCCCCGACCTCGGGGCCAGGTTCGCCGCGCTCGCCGACCCGGCGCCACGGGCGGTCCACCTGCCGGGGACCTACCTGCACCTGGACTCGGAGTTCCAGGGCCACTACGGGCACCTGGTCACCGAGCAGCTCTCCCGACTGTGGGCCTGGCCGCAGGTGCGCCGGACCGCCCCGGACGCCCGGGTGCTGATGAGCACCCTGACGCCGCGCACGGCGCTGCACCCGCACGAGCGCGAGCTGCTCGGCGCGTTCGGCATCCAGGAGCGCGACGTCGTCCTCTTCGACCGCCCGGTCCGGGTCGACGTCCTGCTCTCGGCGGCACCGATGCTCTCCCACCCGGTCTTCGTGCACCCGGCGATCGCGCCGACCTGGCAGCACGTCGGCGACGTACTGGCGGCGCAGGCGCCGGAGCGCGAGCGTCCCCGCCGGATCTTCTGCGCGCGGCGTACCGACAAGCGCGCCTGCCGCAACGCCGCGGAGGTGGAGCGGCTCTTCGTGGAGCGCGGGTTCACGATCGTGTACGCCGAGGACCACAGCCTGGCCGAGCAGGCGGCGCTCTTCCGGGAGGCCGAGGTGATCGCCGGGTACGCCGGCGCGGCGATGTTCAACCTCTGCTACACCACGAGCCCGAAGGACGTCGTGCTGTTGGTCTCGGAGTCGTACACCGCGCAGAACGAGTACCTGATCGCGGCGGTCCAAGGCCACCGGCTGCACCTCGCCTGGTGTCCCGCGGACGTCGCCCAGCCCGCGCGCGGCTTCGCCGCAGCGGCGTACCAGTCGGACTTCGTCTTCGACCACGCCCGGGCCGGCGCCTGGCTCGCCGACCGCCTCGACGCGCTCTAGTCCGGCTTTACTTCCGCGCCGTTCTGCGGTCGGGTAGGGCCACCGGACGTGTGGCACCGAGCGGGCGGAGGTGGTCCGATGCGCCATCGCAGCGCGGCCGTGGTGGCCGCACTGGGTCTCGTGGGCGTGCTGACGACGGCCTGCGCGTCGACGCCCGAGACCGGCGCCGACGCGCGGCCGAGTATCCCGGCCCCGCCAGCCCCCACAGCCCCCACAGTCCCGGATGGGCCGGTCGTGGGGGAGCAGACCGTGACCTGCCGGCACCTCCTCGACTCCGGGTGGCAGGCGGCACCCACCGATGCCGACGTGAGCTGGGACCCGGCCACCGGGCGCGCGGAGTTCCGGTTCGGCGCGGCGGAGCCCGTGGTGGTCGACGTCCACGATCCCGACTGCGCGCAGGTGCCCGACCTCTCCCGGATGGTGGCCTCGATGCTCGAGGACCACGAGACGAACCGGCGCAGCGAGTGCGCGGACGCCGTCCGTCGGCTGTTCGAGGACGCCCCGCCGGTCAAGGGCGAGGGCACCGGGCGCGAGATCACAGGAAGTCTCCCCGCCGTCCGGGCCTACGTCCTCGCCGAGTGTCCGCCCGCCTACGCCCAGCAGCTCGTCGACGCCGGCCGGTGAGGTCCGCCCGATCGGACCTCAGCGGTCGGGCGTCGGACTCAGATGCCGCAGGTCGAGGCGCTCCAGAAGATCCGCGACGGGTTGATGTCCACGTGCACTTGGTCGTCGTGGCCGGCGTACCCCGGGCCGAGGATGGTGTTGTACGCCGCGTACCGCGCCTGCTGGGCGATGGTGCAGAAGGTGGTGTTGCCGGAGGTCGGCGTCAGGTCGATCGCCCGGCCGTAGGTGTGCTGGCCGCTGCCGGAGCCGCCGACCGCCTTGTCGCACGACACCGAGCGGAAGCCGGAGGTGACTCGCAGCGGGATGTTCCCGAGCCGCTGGCGCAGGGCCTCGGCCCGCCACATCGCGCGCTTGAGGTTCTCCTTGACCGTCGCCGCGCTCACCGAGCCGCCGCTGTAGCCGCCGGCGCCGCAGCCGCCGTCCACCTCCGCCCAGCTGAAGTGCGCGGGGGAGCAGTCGTCGTCCTGGAGCGCGTAGATCGCGGCGAGGGTCTGCGGCCCGGCCAACCCGTCGGCGCTCAGCCCGTGGGCGGATTGGAAGTTGCGGACCGCGGTCGTGGTCGCCGGGCCGTAGCTGCCGTCGATGCTGAAGTTGACCCGGTACCCGGCCCAGCCTGCGACCCGGACCTGGAGCTCGGTGACGTCGGCGCCGGTCGCCCCCGGGCTGAGGTTGCGGCTCCACGTGTAGCACCCGTCCGCGTGCGCCGGGGCGGCGCCGAGGGCCGTCGTCGCGACGAGCGAGGCGAGCACGAGGACGGCGGCCGAGGTGAGGGTGGCGAGGCGGTGACGCACGCGCAGCTGCATGCTGGTTCTCCTGTTCCCGAGATGGCCGGACCCCGTGGCCCGGCACGGGGCGAGCCTGTCGGAAAAGGCGCGCCGCTGCCAGCCCCCTCGGCCGCGGGCGCCTCGGTGCGCGGGGGCTGCGCTCGGTGGAGATGAGTGGTTCGATGGGCTCATGACCAGCGAGGACGAGTCGCCGCGCGTCGTCAGTGCCAGCCGCGAGATCGCCGCCACCCCGGCCCAGATCTTCGAGCTGATCGCCGATCCCGCCCTGCAGCCCGATTGGGACGGCAACGACAACCTGGCCGCGGCGCCCGGCGGTCAACGGGTCCAGGCGGTGGGCGACGTCTTCCTCATGACTCTCACCACCGGGGACGACCGCGAGAACCACGTCACCGAGTTCGAGGAGGGCCGCCGGATCGCGTGGCGCCCCGCCGCGCCGAACCAAGAGCCGTTCGGCCACCTGTGGCGCTGGGAGCTCGAGCCGGTCGACGACTCGCACACCCGGGTCACCCACACCTACGACTGGACCGACCTGACGGACGCCAAGCGCCTCCCGCGCGCCCGGGCCACGACGTCCGAGCGACTCCAGGCGTCGCTGGAGGGGTTGGCGCGGGTCGCCGAGGTCGGCCGCTGAGGCGGCCGCCCCAGCCGGGTGCGGATGGTGGCGAGTGCTGCCGGTGCTGGCGGGTGCTGTAACGCGGGGTTATTGACGCTGTACACGCCGCGTACGACGGGTACAGCGCCCACAGCACCGCAGGAGTCGAACGGCGTCGGTCGAGGGGGAGCGCGGACAGGGGCTATCTGGACTGTCGAATGCGCTCGCAGGAACCCGTGAGCCCGAGTACGTTCGGATGTCTTCGAAGGAGCCTGATGGCGAAGCGGGACAAGAGCGGCGGGACCGAGGTTCCCGGCACCCCTGCGGCTGTCGGCGAGAAGACCGCCTCCGCCTCTCGGCACCCTCGATCGACCTCAGACTCCTCCGACTCCGGGGTCCAGCTCACGGGGGAGTTCGACCCGTCCTTCGCGGCCGCGTGGACCGAGCTCGGCTATGCCGACCAGGAACAGGGCCCGCGGCTCATGACGGCGCAGGAGGCAGAGGCGTGGGCGCAGGCGGTGCTGCGGTTCCGCGGTCGCTGCGGGATCAGGGACCGGCCGGGGGAGATCTCTGCCCTGGTACAGGCCACCACCTCGAACCTCGAGCGCCTCGTGG
>JADGMW010000572.1_pt1 | contig 13997 bp, 8 predicted proteins | sample 8641801 | NCBI WGS metagenome assembly JADGMW01 (sample SAMN16272018, study PRJNA661076) | feces metagenome | isolation source: fecal sample from diarrhoea affected cattle A | host: Bos taurus | place: South Africa: Lokaleng Village, Mahikeng | collected 2019-09
CCTCGTGGCCGGCGTTGAGCAGCAGGATGCAGGTGGTGACCAGCTCGTCCTCGGTGAGCTTGTCGCCCTCGGCGTCGCGCACGCTGACCAGGTGGGAGAGCAGGTCCTCGCCCAGCCGGGTGCGGCGCTCGGCGGCCAGCTCCCGCAGGTAGGCGACGAACTCCTCGGCGGCGCGCTCGGCGGCGTCCTCGGTCTCGCTCGTCCGCCCGTACTCGTACATCTTCACGATCGCGTTCGACCAGGGCCGGAGCAGGTGCCGGTCGGCGTCGGGCACCCCGAGCAGCTCGGCGATCACCGCCACCGGCAGGTCCTCGGCCATCTGGGACAGGAAGTCCACCGGCTCGGCGCCCGCGGAGCGCTCGATCAGCCCGTCCACCAGCGAGCCGGCCAGCTCCTCGACCCACGGCCGCAGCCGCTCCACGTGACCGCGGGCGAAGGCGGCGCTGATCAGGCGGCGCAGCCGGGTGTGGTCCGGCGGCTCCATCTCCAGGATCGCGTTGCGGTGGATCAGGTTGAAGCTGCCGAACCGCTCGGCGGGCTGCTTGTCCGACCAGATCCGGCCCAGCCGCCGGTCCCGGAGCACCGCGTTCGACTCGGCGTGCGTGAACGCCAGCCACAGGCCCAGGCCCTCGTGCCACTGGACCGGCGCGACGGCGCGGGCCCGGGCGAAGGCGGGGTAGGGGTCGGCGACGACGGCGGGATCGCTGAGGTCGAGCGGGGTGTGCAAGGCAGCCGGTGTCACGCCGTCCAGGGTAGGAAGCGCCGGCAACGACTGCGGTCACACCCGTCGACCTGGCCGGACGCTCCGGCGGCGGGGTGATCGGGGGTCGAAGGCGCGGATCTCCAGGGGTTCGAGGCAGCGTGCCGCTCCCGCACCGGCGCGACCTACGCTGGCCGCATGGCTTCCCGCAAGCGCTCCGCCGCCCCCGCCGCCGCGCCGGAGGGCGTCAACCCCAAGGCGCCGTGCCCCTGCGGGTCCGGCCGTCGCTACAAGCACTGCCACGGCTCGGGCTACGCGCCCCCGGTGATCCGCTCCTTCGAGGGGCTGCCCGGCGAGGCCGACTGGGTCGCGCTGCGCGAGCTGGTCCCGGCGGCGACGGCGAAGCTGACGACCAAGGACGGCCGCGCCGTCACCCTGGCCAGCGTGCTCCCCGGCGGCGCTCCGGCCCTGGTCCGGGCCAACGGCGAGATCGTGCTCGGCGTCCAGCTGCAGGCCTCCTCCGACGACGTCAGCCGTGACCTGGGCACGGCGCTCGCCGCCGCGCTCGAGGCCCCCGCGGGCGCACCGGTCGACCCGGGCCCGATCGGCGGCGCCGGCTCGGAGGGCCCCCGCCTGCAGGACCTGCTGGACACCTCCGCGCCGTTCGAGGTGACCGTGCACGACGACTTCGCCTTCTGGCTGGAGGGCACCGACCCCAACCCGGCGGCCCTGGCCGGCCTGGAGCACGCCAACGAGGCGATCCTGCCGACCGTGCGGCTGCCCGGGCTGGAGGCGGCCTACTGGGTGCTGCCCACCCCGGAGCGTGCCCACCTGCGCTGGGTGCGCCCGGAGCCGGAGGAGGCGCTGCTCGACGCGCTGGCCCGGCTGCGCGCCGCCGGCGAGCCGATGCTGCTGGGCGAGGGCACCCGCTACGCCGGCGCCTTCCGGGCGCACGGCCTGGTCGTGCCGGTGTGGGACCTGCCCGCCGACGCCCCGGCCGACGCCTGGATCGAGCCGGCCACCCAGTGGCAGGCCCGGCTCGAGGAGGCGCTGGCCTCGACCGAGCCGCTGGACGCCGACGAGCGCCGCGCCCGCGCCGGACTGCTGTCCCGCCAGATCACCATCCGCTGAGCCGCCCCGGGGGACGTCCGGTCGTCGTCCCCCGGCCGGCCCGGACTTCCAGCACCGGAAGTCCACCGGATGCCCGGACTCCCCGCACCGCAAGTCCGCCCCGGCCCCCGTGCAGGGGGGCACGGGGGGTCCTCGTTCAGATGCTGCGGATGAGGTGCCGGACGAACCCGGCGCCGCGGTGCAGGGCGGCGATCGAGATGCGCTCGTCGGCGGCGTGCAGGGCGGAGAGCTCCTCACGGGTGACGTCGAAGGGCATGAACCGGTAGACGCTGTCGCAGATCTCGGCGAAGTGCCGCGAGTCGCTGGCCTGCACCATCAGGTACGGCGCCACCACGGCCCCGGGATAGGCGGCCCGGACCGCGTCGGACACCAGCGCGAAGGCCTCGTTGTCGGCGCGGGAGACCGGTGAGGGGTCGGCGCCGCCGGGCAGCACGCGCAGCTCCACCGACGGGTCGCCGATGACCTCGCGCAGCCGGTCCACCGTCGTCTGCACGGTCTCGCCGAGCGCGATCCGGATGTTCAGGTGCGCCTTCGCGGACGTGGCCAGCACGTTCGTGGCCTTGCTCCCCTCCAGGCGGGTGACGGCCACCGTCGTCCGCAGCAGGGCGTTGGCCTCCCGGCCGGCCCGGGAGAGCACTGCGGCGAGCACCGGGCGCAGCGACCCGGCGTGCGCGAAGAGCCCGCGCAGGGGGCCGGGGGCGTGCCGGCCCGCCGCGTCGACCATGCCGAGCAGGACGTCGTTCAGCCGGGCGGGGAAGGGCTGCCGGTCGACCGCGAGGATCGCCCGTGCCAGCCGGGCGGGGGCGCCTCCGGGCACGGGGGACGACGCGTGCCCACCGGCGTCGGTGGCGACCAGTTCGACGTCGAGCCGGCCCTTCTCGGCCAGCCCGACGACGGCCATCTGGCCCGGGACGCCGGGGAACATCCCGCTCACCACGGCGCCGCCCTCGTCGAGCACCGCCCACGGCCGGATGCCGCGCTCGGTGAACGCCGCGACGGCGAGCTGCGCACCGACGCCGGTGACCTCCTCGTCGTTGCCGAAGGACAGCCAGACGTCCCGCCGGGGCGTGAACCCCTCGGCGACCAGGGCCTCGACGGCCTCGAGGATGGCGACCAGGTAGCCCTTGTCGTCGATGGCCCCGCGGCCGTGGACCACGCCGTCCTCGATCAGCCCGGAGAACGGGTCGCGGCTCCAGTCCTGCCCCTCGACCGGGACCACGTCGTAGTGCGCCATGAGCACCAGCGGCGGCTCGTCGGTGGTGCCGCGCCAGCGGTAGAGCAGGGCCCCGTCGCCGAGCTGCTCACGCGTGAGCACGGCGTGCGCGCTGGGGTAGAGCTCGGTCAGCCGGGCGCGGAAGGCCGCGAACGCCTCCTGGTCGATCTCCGACCGGTCCCGGTAGGAGACGGTCGGGATGCGGATCAGCTCGGCGAGCCGCCCGGCGGCGCCGTCGGCGTCCAGCCCGGTCAGGTCGGCCGGGGCGACGGCGGCCTCCGCGGGGCGGAACCGGGAGATCCGCTGCGCGGTGGCGCCGGCGGCGGTCACCAGGACCGCCGAGGCGGCGAGGGCGAGAGGACGACGCATGCCGGCTCCTGGGGCTGGGGCCACCGGCGGTGGCCTGCGGGGCCGCAGCGTAGCGGCGCCGGGGACGTCCCTGCCGGCCGGCGCGGAGCGCGGAGGACGGGCTGGACCTGCATCGCGGCGCTGCCCGACGCCTCGGTGACCGAAGCCGGGAACGGCCGCTGATCTAGGGTGCGGAGCGGGCCGGCAGTGCTGCCGGCACGCGACTCGGAGGTGCGGCGTGGACCTGTTCGACCTGACCGGCAAGGTGGCAGTGGTGACGGGGGGGACCCGCGGCATCGGCATGATGATCGCCCGCGGCTTCCTCCAGGCCGGGGCCCGCGTGTACATCAGCTCCCGCAAGGCCGAGGCCGGGGACGCCGCCGTCGCCGAGCTGTCGGAGTTCGGCACCGTCGTCTCCATCCCGGCCGACGTCTCCAAGGAGTCGGAGTGCATCCGGCTGGCCGAGGAGGTCGGCAAGCTCGAGCCGCACGTCGACATCCTGGTCAACAACGCCGGCGCCACCTGGGGCGAGGACCTGGAGAAGTTCCCCGAGTCGGCCTGGGACAAGATCCTGGACCTGAACCTCAAGGCGCCGTTCTTCGTCACCCGCGCGTTCCTGCCGCTGCTGGAGAAGGCTGCCTCGCACGAGGACCCGGCCCGCGTCATCAACATCGGCAGCATCGCCGGCCTGCAGCCCTCCGCGGTGCGCACGTACTCCTACTCGACGTCCAAGGCCGCGGTGCACCAGCTCACCCGCAACCTGTCCAAGGAGCTCGCGCCCCGCCACATCACGGTCAACGCCGTGGCCCCGGGGCCCTTCGAGTCCAAGATGATGGCCGCCACGCTGGCCGCCGCCGGCGACGAGATGGCCAAGCGCGTCCCGCTCGGCCGGATCGGCCGGCCCGACGACATGGCCGGCATCACGGTGTTCCTGGCCTCGCGGGCCGGCTCCTACCTCACCGGCACGATCATCCCGGTGGACGGCGGCATCGCCACCTGATCCGCGGCGCGGTGCCCTCGCGCTGGGATCAGCCTCCCTGATCATCGGGCGTCCTCCCTCAGCTCCCACGGTGAGGGAGGACGCTGCACGATCAGGTCAGCTGATCCCGGCGGGGGGCCGGGCGGCGGAACCCGACAGCCGGTCCTCGGCGAGGGCCACCTGGTGCGGGCAGCCGACGAGCGCGCCCTGGTCGCGGGCGGCGGTCCACCAGCGGCGGGCGCCGACGGCGTCCCCGCGGCGGTGGGCGAGGCGCCCCAGCAGCTCGTCGTAGGAACCGAGCGTGAGCGCCGGGGTCCCCAGCACGGCCTGCCGCCCTCGGTAGGGCAGCAGCGACTCCGCGGCCGTCGCCCAGTCCGGCTCGTCGCCCAGCCACAGCGAGCTCTCCGCCTGCAGGTACAGGGCGACGTCGCTGGCCCAGTCGCGCACCTGCGTCCGGCCCCACCGGGCCCGCAGCCGCCGGGCCTCGGCGAGGTCGCCGGACTCCGCCGCCGCCAGCACCGCCATCTCCTGCAGCAGCGGATTGCCCTCGTCGCCGGTCTCCACCAGCAGCGGCAGCGCGTCGGCGCCGCGCCGGTCGGCCCGGCGCAGGGTGAACTGGTGCGCCGCGTAGGCGTGCCGGGCGTGCGGGGTCACCCGCTCGAACAGCCGGTAGGCCTCGGTGGTCAGCTCCTCGGCCCGGACGGCGTCCCCGCGCAGCCAGGCCAGCCCACCGGCCTGCCAGAGCACGTGCGGGCGCACCTCCGGGCCGGAGAGCGAGAACGCCAGCTGCCGCGCGTGCTCGTGGTCGGACTCGAAGCCGGCGACGTCGCCCAGGTGCAGCCGGATCGCCGCCCGGTGCAGGTGCGCCATGAAGCCGGTGCGCCGGGGCAGCCCGCGCCCGCTCAGCGCCAGCGTCTCGTCCGTCGCGGCCAGTCGCAGCTCGGCCGCGCCGGGCCGTCCCCACACGGCCAGGTTGTAGTTGTTCAGCGTGCGCCCCAGCAGCTCGGCGTCACCGAGCCGGCGGGCCATCGCGACCGCCCGCTCGGCGGCCCGCACCCCGCGGTCGTCGGGCCCGAAGGCCAGCTCCACGCCCAGCGTGCCGAGCAGCCGCGCCGTCGTCGGGTCGTCGTCGTCCCCGCGCTCGGCGAGCAGGTCCTCCAGGACCCCCACCATGTCGGCGTCGACCATCCCGTGCGGGCGCCAGTTCCACAGCGTGACGCTGCCCCAGACCGCGGCGGCCTCGGCCAGGCCCTCCCGGTCGCCGAGCCGGCGGGCCAGGCCGATCGCCTCGGCCACCACGCCCCGTGCCTCGGTCAGCTGCCCGTTGCGCAGCAGGTCGCTCCCGAGCGCGGTGAGCAGGTCGTGCCGGGTGCGGGCGGCCCCGGGTGCCCGCGGATCGAGCAGCGCCAGCGCCTGGCGGACGTGCGCGGCCGCCTCGCCGTGCGCCAGCCGGGCGCGGGCGGCGCCCGCGGCCGCCGACAGGTACACCAGCGCCGGCCCCGGTCCGACGACCGGCAGGGCCGCGACGAAGTGGTGGGTGAGCCGCTCGACCAGCTCGTCGCCGGTGGAGGCCGCCAGCCTCCGCTCCAGGGCCTCGCCGAGGCGCGCGTGCAGCCGGGCCCGCCGCACGGCCGGCAGGTCGCCGACCAGCACCTCCTGCACCAGCGCGTGGGTGAACCGCCAGCTCCACGGCTGCCCGCCCTCGACGACCAGGCCGACGGCGAGCGCGGAGTCGAGCGCTGTCAGCGCCTCCTCCGTCGGGGTGCCGGCTGCCTCCAGCAGATCCAGGGTCACCTCGCGGCCGGCGACGGCGGCCAGCTCCAGCACCCCGCGGGTGCCGGCGGGCAGCTGGGCGAGCCGGGTGCGCAGCACCTCCCCGACCGACGGCGGCACGGGGACGTCGTCGAGGTGCCGGTCGTGGGCGCCGACCATCCAGCGCGACAGCTCGACGACGAAGAACGGGTTGCCGCCGGTGCGGTCGTGCACCGCGGCGGCCAGCGCCGCGTCACCGGGTGAGCCCAGCTGGCCGGCCAGCAGCGTCCCCACGTCCGCGGCGTCCAGGCCGCGCAGCCGCAGGCAGGTCGCGGCCGGTTCGCGGGCGAGCCGGCCCAGGCAGTCCGCCACCGCCTCGGGCAGCTGCTCCCCGACGGTGCGTGCGGTGACGATCAGCAGGACCGGCGCCCGGGGGAGGTGCCGGGCGAGCAGGTCCAGCAGCGCCACCGACGTCGTGTCGGCACCCTGCAGGTCGTCCAGGACGACGAGGGTCGGGCGGGCCGCGGCCGCGGTGAGCCGGGCGCGCAGGTCCTGGAACAGCCGGAACCGGGCGGCGTCGGCGTCGTCCCCCGCCGTGGGTGGAGCGGGGTCCAGGTCGGGCTGGCCCAGCTGCTCGAGCACCTGCGTCCACGGCCAGAGCGCCGGCGCGCCCGCGTCGTCGGCGCAGCGGCTCCAGGCCACCGCCCAGCCGAGCACCCGCGCTCCGTCGGCGACCGCCTCGGTGAGCCGGGTCTTGCCGATCCCCGCCTCGCCCTCGACCAGGACGACGGCAGGTCTCCCGCCGGCCACCTGGTCCGCGACCGCGCGCACCTGGTCGAGCTCGGCGCGGCGGCCCACGAGCGAATCTCCCGAGGTGCTCGGCACCGGCGGAGGCGCAGGCAGCAGCACCGGCCGGGGCAGTCGCTCCAGCAGCCTCGGGTCCTGGCGCAGCACGGCCCGCTCGAGGTCGCGCAGCTCCGGTCCGGGATCGATGCCCAGCTCGTCGCGCAGCAGCTCGGTGCACCGCCGGCAGGCCTCCAGCGCCTCGGCCTGCCGGTCGGCGGCGTACAGCGCCGTGACCAGCCGGGCCCACAGCCGCTCGCGCAGCGGGTGCGCGGTGACCAGCAGCTGCAGGTCACCGACGGCGGCCTCCGGGCGGCCCAGGGCCAGCAGCCCGTCGCAGCGCCGCTCGCGGGCGCGGACCTGGAGCTCGGTCAGCCGCAGCCGGTCGCTCGCGGCCGCCGGGAGATCCCCCAGCTCGGCCAGCGGTTCCCCGCGCCACAGCGCCAGCGCCTCGTCGAGCAGGGCGACGCCGCGTTCCGGGGCAGCGTCGCCCACCGCGCGGTCGCCGTGCTCGATCAGCTCGGCGAAGCGGAGCAGGTCCAGCTCGGCGGCGTCGGCGCGGATCAGGTAGCCCGGCGGGCGGGTGACCAGCACCGTCGGCGCCTCGCGGGGGCCGCGGCCGGGCTCCAGCACCCGGCGCAGGTGCGAGACGTAGGCCTGCAGGGTGCCGGTGACGGTGGGGGGCGGCTGCTCGCCCCACAGCGTGCCCACGATCCGGTCGATGCCGACGACGCGGCCGGCATCTGCCAGCAGCAGGGTCAGCAGTGCCCGCGGCTTGGCCCCACCCACGTCGAGCAGCTCGCCGCCGGGACCGGTGACCTCGAGCGGACCGAGGACTCGGAAACGCACGGTCGGCCATCTTCCCCGGTGGAACGCTGCGTGGGCACCCGTTTCCGCGCGCGAGCTGCAGGTACGCCGGTGGGCCGGGCCCGCGCGGCGGCTCCTAGTGCGCTCCAAGTGCGCGTCAAGCGCGGCGGTCGACCCTTCCGTCGTCCCCAGCGCCGTGGCCCGCGCCCCGGCCCCCGATCCAGGCCGCCACCGCGGCCCCGTGGAGGAATCCGCATGTCCCTGTCCCAGCCCCGCGAGCCCGAGCAGCCCGTCCTCCTCCTGGAGGCGCCGCCCCTGGCCGCCCGCGCGCCGCAGTTCCCGGCCGCCGACGTCGACCGGTTGCGCGCGCTCGTGCACGGGCCGGTCTACGGCGCCGGCGACGACGGGCTCGCCGCCGAGGTGGCCACCTGGAACGTCGCCGTCCAGCACACCCCGGCGATCGCGGTCGGCGCCACCTGCGCCGCCGACGTGGCCGCCGCCGTCTCCTGGGCGGTCGGGCACGGGCTCGGCGTCGCGGTCCAGGCGACCGGTCACGGGCCGGTCCGCGACGCCGCCGGGTCCCTCCTGATCACCACCCGCCGGATGCGCGGCCTCTCGGTCGACCCCGGGCGCCGCACCGCCCGCGTCGAGGCCGGCGTGACCTGGAAGCGCGTCCTGGAGGCCGCTGCCGAGTTCGGTCTGACCGGCCTGTGCGGCTCGTCGTCCGGGGTCGGCGTCGTCGGCTACACGCTCGGTGGCGGGCTCGGCCCGCTGGGCCGCAGGTACGGCTTCGCCGCCGACCACGTGCGGGCGGTGGAGATCGTCACCGCCGACGGCCGGTTGCGGTCGCTGTCCGCGGAGTCGGAGCCGGAACTGTTCTGGGCGGTCCGCGGGGGCAAGGGCAACCTGGGGGTGGTCACGGCCCTGGAGATCGAGCTGGTGCCGGTCTCCGGGGTGCACGCAGGAAGCATCTTCTTCGCCGCCGAGGACATGGCCGAGGTGCTGCACGCGTTCCGCCGGTGGGTGCCGACCCTGCCGGAGGAGGTGGGCACCTCGGTGGCGATCATGCGGCTGCCGGACCTGGAGTTCCTGCCGCCGCCGCTGCGCGGCCGGACCGCGCTGCACCTGCGGTACGCCTACTGCGGCGAGGAGCCAGGGGAGGGCGAGCGGCTGCTCGCGCCCATGCAGGACGCCGGGGAGGTGATCGCCGGGTTCAGCGGCGCGATCGGCACCGACGAGATGGACTCCATCCACATGGACCCGGTGGACCCGATGCCCGGGTGGGAGAAGGGGCAGCTCCTCACCGGCCTGACCGCCGAGGGCGTCGAGGCGCTGCTCGCCGTCGCCGGTCCGCAGGCGCAGATCCCGCTGACGATGGTGGAGCTCCGGCTGATGGGCGGCGCACTGGCCCGCCAGGCGGCGGTGCCGAACGCCGTCGCCGGCCGGGACGGCGCGTTCTCGATGCTGGTGCTGGGCCCCGCGGTGCCGGAGCTGGCCGAGGTCGTGCCGGCCGTCGGGCGCGGGGTGCTGGACGCGCTCGCCCCGTGGAAGGCGCCGGGCGCGATGATCAACTTCCTCGGGGACGTGTCGGGCCCGGAGGAGGTCGCCGCGGCCTATCCGCCCGGCGTCGCCGCGCGGCTGGCCGAGGTGAAGGCCGCCGTCGACCCGGACCGCGTCTTCTCGTTCGGACATGCCGTCTGAGCGGGACACCTGCCCGCCGCCGTGGACCCGTGACCCCGGTCCGCGGCGGCGCCTCGCGGGCGACCCGGGGGGCGCCTGGGCCTCGCTCAGTCGGGCAGCAGGACACCGGGGTTGCAGATGCCCGCGGGGTCCAGCCGTGACTTGACCGCCCGCAGCACCTCGACGCCCAGCGGCCCGATCTCCCGCTCCAGCCACGGGCGGTGGTCGGCGCCGACGGCGTGGTGGTGCGTGAGCGTGCCGCCGGCGCCGAGCAGCGCGTCGGTCGCGGCCCGTTTCGCGCCCAGCCACTGCTGGATGGGCAGCGCCTCGTCGCGGTCGGCCAGCACGGTGAAGTACAGCGAGGCGCCGGTCGGGTACCCGTGCGAGAGGTGGGTCATGACCAGCGGAGGGTGCCCGCCGCTGGTCAGCGACTCGCGCAGCGCCCGGCCGACGGCGTCGTAGACAGCGGGCAGCGCCGCCCAGCTCGCCGCGGTCTCCAGCGTCTCGACCATGAGGCCGGCGTCCAGCAGCGCGTCCCGCGTGTAGGGCGCCCCGAAGCGGTGCCGGCGCCACGACTCACCGACACGGTGCCCGAGCCGGATCCCCGCCCGGGACCGCAGCAGCGAGGAGGCCGCCCGGGTGCGGGCCCGCACGATGTCCGGCAGGCCTTCCCAGCCGACCACCAGCAGGCAGCCCTCACCGTGACCGCGGGCGCGGAGCATGCCGCGCAGCACGCGGGCGCCGGCGCCCCCGGCGTTGAGCAGGTTGGCCCGGGTCTCGTCGGCGTCGGACAGCCGGACGACGTCGGGCAGCAGGTCGTGCCGCGCCAGCCGCTGCAGCGCCGCGAGCCCCGCGGCCCAGGTGCGGAACGACCAGCCCTCGTAGGACGTCGTCGCCGGCTTCGGCCGGACCCGCAGGCGCAGCTCGGTGATGACGCCGAGCGTCCCCTCCGAGCCCAGCGCGAGCCCGAGCAGGTCGGGCCCGGCGGCCGACGCGGGCGGGTGGCCGATCTCCAGGACGCCGGCCGGGGTGGCCAGGGTCAGGCCGGCGACCAGGTCGTCGAACCGCCCCACGCCGGTGGAGGCCTGGCCCGAGCTGCGGGTGGCCGCGTACCCGCCCAGGGTGGCGAACTCCCAGCTCTGCGGCAGGTGGCCGAAGGTCAGCCCCTGCTCGCCTAGCGCCGCCTCGAACGCCGGCCCGCGCATGCCCGGGCCCACGGTGACCATCGACGAGGGCAGGTCGATCTCGCGCACCGAGGCCATCCGCCGCAGGTCCAGGGCGACCGCTGGACGGTCGTCCGGGTCCACCCCGGCCAGCCCGCCGACCACGCTCGTCCCGCCACCGAAGGGCACGACGACGACACCGTGCTCGCTGCACAGCGCCAGCAGCGCCGCGGTCTCCTCCGTGGTGCCGGGCAGCACGACGGCGTCGGGCGCGTCGGTCGCGTCGCCCGCCCGCCGCCGGAGCAGGTCCAGGTAGCTCTTGCCGCCGGCGCGCAGCAGCCGGGCGTCCCGGTCGGTGAGCACGTTCTCCTCACCCAGCAGCGCGGTGAGCGCGGCGAGCGCCGACGCGGGGAGGCGGGAGGGTGCCAGCCGGATCTCGGGCACCGGCACCGGCGGCGTGTGCCGCGGGGTCCAGCCCAGCTCCTTGGCCAGATGACGCCGGGCCGCCTTGGGCAGCGTCGCCTCCAGCGCGGATGCGCGGTCGCCCGCGGCGTCGGTGGGGGCACCGGACGGGGCCGGACCCCATCCCTGGATCGTCAGTTCCGGCTGCTCGGCCACGGCTACAGTCTGCCGGTGCCCGTGCGCAGGGAATCGCAGTGACCGGCGCGCTCTCGCCCGACCAGCGCGGACGGGACCTCGAGCAGTCCGCCGGCGCGCTGGTCGACGTCGTCGTGGTCGGCGGCGGGGTGACCGGTGCGGGGGTGGCCCTGGACGCGGCGTCCCGGGGCCTGTCGGTGGTGCTGCTGGAGCGCACCGACCTGGCGGCCGGCACCAGCCGGTGGTCCTCCAAGCTGGTGCACGGCGGGCTGCGCTACCTCGCCCACGGCGAGATCGGGCTGGCCCGGGAGAGCGCCCGCGAGCGCGCCGTCCTCATGGGCACGACCGCCCCGCACCTGGTGCGCCGGCTGCCCTTCCTCATCCCGGATGCCGCCGGGCGCGACGTCAGCGCGCTCGGGGCCGTCGGCGGGCGGCTGGGCGACCTGGTCCGGTTCTCCGTGGGCGGCGGTCGGGGGTCGCTGCCCCGGACCCGGCGGGTGGACGCCGACGCCGTCGGCCGGATGGTGCCCGCGGTGCGCCCGGGCCGCGGGGGCGTCGTCTTCTGGGACGGGCAGCTCAGCGACGACGCCCGGCTGGTGGTGGCCCTGGCCCGCACGGCCGCCGCCCACGGCGCGCGGGTGCTCACCGGCGCGGAGGTCACCGCGATCGAGGGCGGGCGCACGCCGTTGCTCGGCTCGGTCGAGGTGCACGCCGACGTGGACGGCGAGGCGCTGACGCTGCGGGCCCGGACGGTGGTGAACGCCGCGGGGGTGTGGGCGCAACGGCTGGCGCCGGGCATCCGGCTGGCACCCTCGCGCGGATCGCACCTGGTGCTGCCCGCCGACCGGCTCGGCTCGCCCTCGGCGGCGCTCACCGTGCCGCTGCCGGGGTCCCGCTCGCGGTACGTGTTCGCGCTCCCGCAGGCCGACGGACTGCTCTACCTGGGCATCACCGACGAGCCGATCGAGGGCCCGGTCCCCGACGAGGACGCGCAGCCCTCCGAGGCCGAGGTGCAGCAGTTGCTGACGACGGTCAACCAGGTGCTCGCCGCGCCGCTCACCCCGGAGGACCTGGTCGGCGCCTACGCGGGCTACCGGCCGCTGGTGCTGCCCGCCTCGGCGGGCACGGGGCCGGGGGACGCGACCGCGGACCTGTCCCGGAAGCACCTGCTGAGCTGGGACGGACCGGTCCTCACAGTGGTCGGCGGCAAGCTCACCACCTACCGCGCGATGGCGGAGGAGACCGTCGACGCCGTCGTCGCCCGGCTCGGCGGGACCGCCCGTTCGACCACCGCACGGCTGCCCCTGGTCGGCGCCGCCCCGCGGCCGGCGCTGGACGCGCTCGCCGCACCGGCCCGGCTGGTCGCCCGGTACGGCACCGAGGCGCCGGCGGTGGAGGCCCTCGGTCCCGACCTGGTCGTGGCCGGCCGGGCCGAGACGGTGGGCGAACTGCGCTTCGCCGTCCGGGCCGAGGGGGCGCGCTCGGTGGCCGACCTGCTCGACCGGCGCACCCGGATCGGGCTGGTCCCGGCGGACCGGGCACGGGCCGTGCCCGTGGCGGAGCAGGTGCTGGCCGGGGAACGCTGAGACCTGCGGTAGGTGCCTGATCAGCCGAGCGACGCGGCCAGCCGCTCGACGAGTGCCGCGGACGCCTCGTGCACCTCGTGCCGGCCGGTCGGGTCCGGGTCGTGGCCCAGCGCGCGCAGGCACGTGTCGGCGAGCAGCAGTTCCAGCTCCCCGAGCACGACGCCGGGGAAGGCGTCGGTGCGCTGGGTGACGATCGACTCGACGAGGTGGAAGGTGAGCACCTCGGCGCCACGGACCCCGTCGATCTCCTCGACCACCCGGCGGGACAGCTCGCGGTAGCGCTCGAACAGCGCCAGCCGGTTGTCCTGGAAGCTCCGCAGGTGCCCGGTGCGCACCTCGGGCAGCAGGTAGAGGGCGCCGGTGTTCCAGCGGCCGCGCAGCAGGATGCCGGCGTCGTACCGGGCCAGGGCGTGCAGGCGGACGACCGGGCCGGGGTCCTCGAGCTCCCCGAGCGCCTCGGCGAAGGAGAGCGCGGGGGAGAGGGTGGCGGCCAGCAGGACGTCGAGGATCTCCTCCTTGGTCGCGAAGTGGTAGTAGAGCGACGCCTGCCGGATTCCGACGGCCTCGGCGATCTGGCGGGTGGAGGTGCTGGCGAACCCGAGCGTGGTGAACAGCTCCGCGCCGGCGTCCAGGATCTGCCCCCGGGTGCCGTCCCCCGGCCGGGAGGTCGAGCCGTGCCGCCGTCGGCCGGGTGTCGGGGTCTGCATCCCAGCCATCCAAGCACCGTCCGGGTGGCCGCAACGAGAAAGCAACATCGCAGGTCGGATTGCTAACGCGGTGGACACCCAGCGCCGCTCCCGGGCCCCGAAACTGTCAACTGACAGGCAAGCGGCAGGAGCGGTCCTGCAGGCACGAGGAGACCTCATGAGCGGTTTGTCCGACTTCCAGCACCTGCCCACGGTCGACGTGTCCGGTCTGCGGGGGGACGACGCGGCGCGGGCCGAGGTGGCGGCGCGGTTGCGCACCGCGGCCGAGGAGGTGGGCTTCCTCTACGTGACCGGCAGCGGCGTGCCCGACCAGCTGTTCACCGACCTGGTGGAGGTCACCGAGCGGTTCTTCGCCCTGCCGGAGGCCGAGAAGATGGCTCTCTACATCGGCAACTCGACCAACCACCGGGGTTACGTGCCCCAGGGCGAGGAGGTCTTCGCCGGCGGGACGGCCGACCTGAAGGAGGCCTTCGACCTCTCGGAGGACCTGC
>JADGMW010000372.1_pt2 | contig 13976 bp, 18 predicted proteins | sample 8641801 | NCBI WGS metagenome assembly JADGMW01 (sample SAMN16272018, study PRJNA661076) | feces metagenome | isolation source: fecal sample from diarrhoea affected cattle A | host: Bos taurus | place: South Africa: Lokaleng Village, Mahikeng | collected 2019-09
CCGCGGTCCAGCGGTGACCCATAGCCGCCCAGTCCCTGAGGCCCAGATGGCCGTCGTCGAAGGAGGCGACGAAGGTCTGCATGGCGAAATACCAGTGCTCGTAGCTGTCGGCCGTCTCCGCCCGCTCCAGCGCCAGCGCCAGGCCGGCGTCCAGCCGGGCGTTGAAGCCCGGGTTCTCGACGTCGGCCGGGCCCGGATGGCTGTCGGCGATGATGTCATGGAAGGCCCGGGCGTCATCGCGCAGGGCCTGGCCCCAGTCGGCGGGGGCGGCGACCGGCGTCTCCTGGGCCGAGGCGGCGGAGGCGGCGAGAAGGAGGGCGGCGGCGACGGCGGCGGCAGGCTTCAAGGCAGGGCTCCAGGACTGGTCGCCGCCTTGTGGAACGCCGTCCGGACGGCCGCCACTTAAGACTTGGTAATCCGCCGCAGGGTCGGCGGGTGCGCGTCAATCGCTCAAGTAGCGTCCGGCGCGATCACCGACTAAAGAGCGCTTCTGATGTTCGGCCTCGCCAATCCCGACCGCTTCCTGCGCTTCACCAACCCGCTGACGCCCGTCGTCTGGGGGCTGGCGGTCGTGCTGCTGGCCGTGGCCAGCTGGATGGCCTTCGCCGTGCCCGAGGACTTCCGCCAGGGCGACACGGTGCGCATCATGTTCGTGCATGTGCCCGCCGCCTCGGTGGGTCTTGCGGCCTATGCGGCGCTGGGCGTGTCCAGCTTCTTCGCCCTGGTGTTCCGCCACCCGCTGGCCGACGCCGCCGCCCGCGCCGCCGCCCTGCCCGGCGCCGCCCTGACGGCGCTCGCCCTGGTCACCGGCAGCCTGTGGGGCAAGCCGATGTGGGGCGCCTGGTGGGCCTGGGGCGATGCGCGGCTGATGTCGGTGCTAATCCTGTTCCTGTTCTACCTCGGCTACATGGCCCTGCGCGCCTCCATCGACGACGAGGCCAAGGCGGCGCGGGCCGCGGCGGTGCTGGGCCTGGTCGGCCTGATCAACCTGCCGATCGTGAAATTCTCGGTCGACTGGTGGAACACCCTGCACCAGCCGGCCTCGCTGATCCGCGCCGGGGGCCCGTCGATGCCGGCCGAGTTCCTGACCCCGCTGCTGGCCATGATGACCGCCTACGGCCTGTTCTTCGCCGCCGTCTGGCTGACCGCCATCCGCACCGAGATCGTGCGCCGCCGGGTGCTGTCGATCCGCGCCCGCCGCGCCATGGAAGCCTAGGGGAGGCCTGACCGATGCTCGATCTCGACATGGGCAAATACGCCGCCTTCGTCTGGCCCGCCTGGGGGATCAGCGCGCTGGTGCTGGCGACGCTGGCCGCCCGCGCCGTGCTGGCCGCCCGCCGCTGGCGCGCCGAACTGAAGCGGCTCGAGACCGCCCGTCCGGTCGGGGACTGAGCCATGAATCGCTGGTTCGCCCTCATCCCCCTGCTGGCGCTGGGCCTGCTGGTCGCCTTCGCCGCCCTGCGGCTCGGCGACGTGGCCGGGCGAAACCTCGCCGACGGCCGCAGCGGCAACGCGTACCGGCCCGACGCCCTGATCGGCCAGCCGGTTCCGGAGACGGTCCTGCCCATCCTCACCGGCGCCACGGCCGGGCCGGGGGTGGTCGACCTGAAGACCGCCGGCGTCGGCAAGCCGATGCTGATCAATGTCTTCGCCAGCTGGTGCGCGCCCTGCCGCATCGAGCACCCGCAGCTGATGGCGCTGAAGGCCCGGGGCGTGGCCATCGTCGGCGTCGCCTGGAAGGACGACCCGGCCGCCACCCGCGCCTTCCTCGACGAACTGGGCGATTCCTATTCGATCGTGCTGGTCGACCGCGAGGGCCGCGCCGGCCTCGATCTCGGAATCACCGGCGCGCCCGAGACCTTCGCCGTCGACGCCATGGGCAAGGTTGTGGCCAAGTCGTCCGGTCCGCTTATCGACCAGGCCGAGGCCGACCGGCTGGTCGCCGCCATCCAGGCCCCGCCCCGGCCGCTGCCGACCGCCGTCACGCGCTGATCCGGCCAGCCGGCGACGGCCGTTAACCCTTTCCCGACGGATTTCATTAACCCTGTCGGGATGAGCGCGATTCGTCCTCCCGTTCCCTCGCCGCTGTTCCCGGCGCAGAGCCCGCCGTCGCCGGTCCGGGCCTCGCGCTCGGACTTCTTCCGCGCCGCCCTCGACGGCGTCGGCGCGCCGGCGGCCGCCGCCCCGGACGCTCCGGCCGTCCCGGCGCGCCCCGAGATCGCCGCCCGTTCGGCCGAGGACCGGCCGCAACGCCCCGGCGCCCTGCTCGACATCCGCGTCTGACGCCTCACGCGAAAATGAGGGGCGCGTCTTTCGCGACCGTGGTTATGGTGCGCGCCATGCGCACGAGGGGCTGGATCATCCCTGCGGCGGCCCTTCTGGCCGCCTCTGTCGCGGCCGGGTCCAGCGCCCAGCCGTCGGGCGACCCCACGCCCCGCGCCGAGGGCTCGGGCGAGCCGGTGGTGGTCGAGCTGTTCACCGCCCAGGGCTGCGCCGGCTGTCCCGAGGCCAACACCCGGGTCGAGGCCCTGGCCGACACGCCCGGCGTCATCGCCCTGACCTACGCCGTCGACTACTGGGACTATCTGGGCTGGGCCGACACCTTCGCCCGCCCGGAATTCACCCAGCGCCAGCGCGCCTATCGCCGCCCGCTGAAGCTGCGGGCCGTCGGCACGCCGCAGGTGGTCATAGACGGCCGCCGCCAGGTTCCCGGAGCCGAGGAGGCCGCGCTCAAGGCCGCCGTCGAGGAAGAGGCGGCGCGCCGCGTCTTCCCGCCCGAGATCGAGTTCCGCGAGACCGGCGACCGGGTCGGCGTCGGATCCGGCCGCACCCCCGCCGGCGGGGCCGAGGTGGTGGCGGTGATCTACAGGCCCGGCCCCCAGACGGTCGAGATCGAGCGCGGCGACAACCGCGGCCAGACCGTGCGACAGATCAATGTCGTCCGCGCCGTTCGCGAACTGGGGTCATGGACCGGGCGGCCGGGCCTCTATGACCTGCCGACCGGGCTCGAGCCCGACGAGGCGGTGGCGATTCTGGTCCAGGCGCGCGCCGACCGCCGCATCCTCGCCGCCGCCGTCCTGGCGCCGCGCTGAACCGTCAGCTTTCGTCACTGGCGTCGCTTGAAGCCCCGCGCTCACAGTGCAAGCTTGGCCATCCGCACCCTTGGGTGGAATCACAGGTGACCACATGAGACCGGCGCTGCGTCTGCTGACCGCCTTCGGCCTGGCCCTCGCCTGCGCCGCGCCGCAGGGACCGGCGCGCGCCCAGACTGCGCCGTCCGCGACGGAGACGCCGGAGGCGCGCGCCGTGGCCCAGGTCGTCGTCGCCGCCGAACTGGCCGCCTGGGCCCGGGCCCGCCGCGACCCCGAGGGCCTGCTGGTCGCCGCCCGGATGCTGGACGAGGTGCCGCTGCGCGCCGGGGCCGACGGGGAGCCGGGGCTGGCCCCGGTGCTGACCGCCGCCGGCCTGCGGCAGGAGGCGGCCGCGTTGCGCGACGATCGGGGGGGCGTCGACGAAATCGTGGTCACGGGCACGCGGATTCCCACGGTCGCCGACCGCGCGCGGGCCGAGCGCGAGGCCCGGGATCGCGAGCGGGCCGAACGCGAGGCGCTGGAGCGGGATCGCGCCGAGCGCGCCCAGCGCCAGCCGGTCACGGTTCAGCCCGCACCCGTTCCCGCGGCTCCTCCTCCTCCTCCTCCCCCTCCGCCTCCGCCGCCGGGGGCCTGGGTGGGGGTCGCCTCATCGCCCTTCGGCGAGGGGCCGGTGTCGACCGTCCGCCGGCTGGGCTCGCGCGAGACCTGGAGCTTCGACGTCGACGCCCGCGGCGCCGAGATCCTGCGCATCGCCGCCATCGGCGACGGCGACACCGACGTCGACCTGAGCGTCCGCGACGCCGCCGGCCGGGTGCTGTGCGCCGACGGTTTCGGCGACCACTATCCGGTCTGCACCCTCGCGCCCGACGCGCCGGCCCGGCTACGCGTGCACATCGTCAATCGCGGCGCCCTGTGGACCCGCGTCCAGGTGCTCAGCAACTAGGCCGCCTCGGCGAGCGGCGAGCGGCGAGCCGCCGAGGTTCACGACCCTGCGGACAGGGGATTCAGGCGCCGGCCTTGCGGGCGAAGGAGAGGGCGCCTTCGGCGAGCATGGGGACCTGGGCGGCCATGGACCTGGCGTGGGCCGAGGCGGCGGTGCCGTCGCGGACCCGGCCGGCGATGCCCTGGCAGATGGCCGCCAGGCGGAACAGGTTGTAGGCGAACAGCCAGTCCAGATTCTCCGGCGTCCGGCCGGTCAGGGCCGCATACCGCTCGACCATCTGCGCCACGCTGGGGATGCCCAGCGCCTCGATGTCGGCGCCGGCCAGGCCGTTGCGGGCCGTCGCCGGTATCACCCAGGCGATCAGCAGGTAGGAGAAGTCGGCCATCGGGTCGCCGAGGGTCGACAGTTCCCAGTCCAGCACCGCCCGCACCTCGGGCGTCCCGGGCGCGAGGATCAGATTGTCGAGGCGGAAGTCGCCGTGGACGATCCGCGTCGGCCCCTCCGGCGGCAGGGTCGCGGCCAGGAATTCGATCAGCCGGTCCATGGCCGCGATCGGCTCGATCTCGGAGGCGCGATACTGCTTGGTCCAACGCCCCACCTGGCGTTCGAAATAGTTGCCCGGCCGGCCGTAGTCGCCGAGGCCGATGGCGGCGGGGTCGAAGGCGTGCAGGGCCGCCAGCGTATCGGCCTGGGCATGATAGATGTCGCGCCGCTGGTCCGGGGTCATGCCCGGCAATTTCAGGTCCCAGAGCACCCGGCCCTCGACCTTGTCCATGACGTAGAACATCGAGCCGATCACCGCCTCGTCCGTGCACAGGGCCCACGGCCGGGCGACCGGATAGCCCTGGGCGTGCAGGGCCGAGATGACCCGGAACTCGCGGTCGACGGCATGGGCCGAGGCCAGCAGCGTCCCCGGCGGCTTGCGGCGCAGCACATAGGCCCGATCCGGCGTGGTCAGCTCATAGGTCGGGTTGGACTGGCCGCCCTTGAACTGGCGCACCGTCAGCGGCCCGGCGTAGCCGTCGACATTGGCCGTCAGCCAGTCGCCCAGCCGGGCCTCGTCGAGGGCGTAGCGGGGATCGACCTCCCGCGTGCCGGAGAAGGCGGTCTGGGCGTCCTGGAGGTCGGTCTGGGTCATTGCGCGGCGATGATGGCGGCCCTGACCGCGCCGCGCCAGCCCTTGAGCAGCCGCTCGCGCGCCTCCGTCCCCATGCGCGGCGACCAGCGCGCCGGCGCCTCGGCGGGATGGTCCTCCAGATCGGCGATCAGACCGACCCCGAGCGCCGCCAGCTTCGCCGCCCCCAGGGCGGTCATCTCCTGGAAGGCGGGGCGCTCGACCACGACCTCGCAGATGTCGGCGACGAACTGCATGGCGAAGGCGTTGGCGGTGACGCCGCCGTCGACCTTGAGGACCTTGAGCGGGGGGGCGCCGTCCCTGGCCAGGGCGTCGAGCAGGTCGCGGGTCTGGTAGGCCAGCGCCTCGAGCGCCGCCCGCACCATCTGGGCCGGTCCGCTGTCCCGGGTCAGGCCGACGATGGTCCCGCGCGCCTCCGGCTCCCACCACGGCGCCCCCAGGCCGGTGAAGCCCGGCACCAGATAGACGCCGCCGTTGTCGCTCAGCCCCTGGGCCATGGCTTCCGACTGCCGTGAATCCGAGATCACCTTCAGTCCGTCGCGCAGCCACTGGATGGCCGAGCCGGCCGAGAAGATCGAGCCCTCCAGCGCCCAGGCCGCCTGACCGCCGGCGGCATAGGCCAGGGCGCCGAGCAGGCGGCTGGTCGAGGCCACCGGCGCGGCGCCGACATTGGCCACGAGGAAGGCCCCGGTGCCGTAGGTGATCTTGGCGTCGCCGGCCTTGAGGGCGCCATGTCCCACCAGCGCGGCCTGCTGGTCGCCCGCCGCGCCGTGGATCGGCAGGGGCGCCCCGAACATCGACGGCTCGCAGTCGCCGAGATGATCGTCGCAGTCCCGGATCTCCGGCAGTCCCGCCATCGGGACATCGAACAGCCCGGCGAGGTCGGGCCGCCACTGGCGGGTGGCCAGGTCCATCAGCGAGGTGCGGCTGGCGTTGGTGGCGTCGGTGACGTGACTGGCCCCGCCGGTCAGCTTCCAGATCAGCCAGGTCTCGATGGTGCCCAGCTTGACCTCGCCGCGCCCGGCCCGCTCGCGCGAGCCCGGGACCGCATCCAGCAGCCAGGCGAATTTGGAGGCCGAGAAATAGGGGTCGAGGATCAGGCCGGTCGCCGCCTGCACCGCCGGCTCATGGCCCGCGGCGGCCAGCCGGCCGGTCACATCCGCCGTGCGCCGGTCCTGCCAGACGATGGCGCGGTGCAGAGGCTCGCCGGTGGCGGCGTCCCAGATCACCGAAGTCTCGCGCTGGTTGGTGACGCCGACGGCGGCGAACCGCCCGACCCCGCCCGCCTTGCGGACCACCTCGCGGCAGGTCTGCAGGGTCGCGGCCCAGATCTCGCCGGCGTCGTGCTCGACCCAGCCGGGCCGGGGGAAATGCTGGGTCAACTCGATCTGGCTGACCGCCACGGGGCGCAGCGCCCCCTCCGGGGCGCATTCGAAGGCGATGGCCCGGGTCGAGGTGGTGCCCTGGTCGATGGCGAGAATGAGGGACTTCATCGGGGCAGGTTAGAGCGGCGGTCGCCAGACTCAACCAGCCATCGCGGCGAAGCCGCAGCCCTCGAGCCTCGAGTTCCGGGGGCCGGGAGGTTCATCACAACGAACCTTCCAACCTTGAAGGCCGGCTTCGCCGGGAGGAAATCACGCGCTATGGGTCACCCATGCACATCGCCTCCTTCGCCGGCGTTCAGGACGCCGCCCGCCAGATCGCCGGCCACGCCGTCCGCACCCCGCTGATCGAAAGCCCGGCGCTGAACGAGACACTGGGCGGCCGGGTGCTGCTCAAGGCCGAGACCCTGCAGCGCGCCGGGGCCTTCAAATTCCGCGGCGCCTGGAACCGCATCAGCCGCCTGACCGCCGACGAACTGAAGCGCGGGGTGGTGGCCTATTCCTCCGGCAACCACGCCCAGGCCGTGGCCTGCGCCGCGCGGATGATGGGGGCTCCGGCGGTCATCGTCATGCCCGCCGACAGCCCGAAGGTAAAGGTCGAGGGGGTCCGACGCTTCGGCGGCGAGGTGCGCCTGTACGACCGCTACGCCGAGAGCCGGGAGGCCATCGGCGAGGAGATCGCCCGCACCCACGGCTGTGTCCTCGTCCGCCCCTTCGACGATCCCTTCGTCATCGAGGGCCAGGGCACCATCGGACTGGAGATCCTGGAGGATGCCGGGGCCCGCGGCCTGTCCCTGGACCAGCTGGTCTGCGGGGCGTCGGGCGGCGGCCTGATCGCCGGGATCAACCTGTCGATGGCCGCCCTGTCGCCCGCTACGCCGGTGATCGGGGTCGAGCCCGAGCACTACAACGACACCCAGCTGTCCCTCGCCGCCGGCGAGCGCATGACCCACCCGCCGGCGCCGGGAACCATCTGCGACGCCCTGATGACCGACCGCCCCGGCGAGCTGACCTTCCCGATCAACCGGCGGCTGGAGCGGGTCGAGACCGTCTCGGACCGGGAGGTCGCCGAGGCCGTCCGCTACGCCTTCCGCGCCCTCAAGCTGGTGGTCGAGCCGGGCGGCGCCGTGTCGCTGGCGGCGCTGCTGGCCGGCAAGGTCGAGGCGCGGGACCGAACCACCGCCGTGGTCCTGTCCGGCGGCAACATTGACCCGTCGCTGTTCGCGGCCATCATCGAGGATCGTTTCGATCCGCAGACCTGGGGGACGTCCGCATGAGCCGCACCGAACGCAAGGGGACGCCGACGGCGGTCGCCGACCTGCCCGGCCTGATCGGGCAGGAGATCGGCGTCAGCCGCTGGATCACCATCGACCAGGTCCGCATCGACGCCTTCGCCGAGGTGACCGAGGATCGCCAGTTCATCCACATCGACCCGGAGGCGGCGAAGGCCACGCCGTTCGGCGGGACCATCGCCCACGGCTTCCTGACCCTCAGCCTGCTCTCGGCCATGACCTATGACGCCGTGCCGCCCCTGGAAGGGGCGGTGATGGGGGTCAACTACGGCTTCGACAAGCTTCGCTTCCTCGCCCCCGTGATGTCCGGTTCGCGGGTCCGCGGCCGCTTCAGACTGCTCTCCGCCGAAGACAAGGGCGGCGGCCGCTGGTTGCTCAAGCACGAGGTCACGGTCGAGATCGACGGCGCGGAGAAGCCGGCCCTGATCGCCGAGTGGCTGGGGATGCAGGTGGTGGGCGGCTGATTGAAAATGGTCAGACTTTCGACTATATTTCGATCATGACCCGCGTCTCCGTCTCCGAAGCCAAGGCCCGCTTCACCGAATTGCTCCGCAAGGTCGAGGGCGGCGAGGAGGTCGTGGTCACGCGGCATGGCAAGGAAATCGCGCAGATCGGGCCGCGCCGCCGCAAACCCACGCCTGCGGAAAAGCTGGCGGGAATTCGAAGGGCGCAGGCGCTGGCCGAGGGCAAGTTCGAGCCCGGCTTCTCCGCCGCGCGTAGTCAGGACTTCCTCTATGACGACGACGGCCTGCCCGGTTGATCGTCGTCGACACCTCGGCGCTGATCGCGGTCGCGGCGAACGAGCCTGAAGCCGCCGCCTGCGAGGCCGCGTTGATCGCCAATGACCTGCTGCTGTCTGCGGCGACATTGGCCGAAACGCTGATCGTGGCGCGGCGTAAGCAGGTCGAGGACAGCGTCCAGGTCCTGCTCGACAGCCTGGGTCCCGAGGTGATCGAGGTGAGCGAAGGCCTCGCCGTCATGGCGGCCGAGGCCTATGGGCGTTGGGGAAAGGGCGTCCATCCGGCCCGGCTGAACTACGGCGACTGCTTTAGCTACGCCTTGGCCGCGCTGTATGAATGTCCCCTGCTCTACCTCGGCGACGACTTTGCCCGAACGGATATTCGAAGCGCCCTTGCCTGAGCGGCGTCAACCTCCGCCGACGCCCTCGACCACCCGGCCCGAGCCCTCGCAGGTCGGGCACGGCCGGTCGCCAATCAGGCCGGTTCCGTTGCAGCCGGGGCAGATGTTCTCTCCGGTTCCGGGCGTGCCGGGCTCGGCCTCGTCGCCGGGAGCGGGGGTGAGAGGGACTTCCGTCATGCCGGCATAACGCCCGGCCCGCGGGGAGGGTTCACTCCTCGCCCAGACACCTCAGCGCCACTTCGAGGTTCCGCAGCCCGTCCTCGCCGGTGACCGCCGGCGGTTCGCCGGTGCGGATGGCGTGGGCGAAGGCTTCAAGCTCCTTCTTCAGCGGCTCGGCGGGCCAGCTCATCACCCCGCGGGTGGAGTAGCTGCCGTCCGGCTGCTGGCCGAAATATTCGGTCACCTGACGGGTCATCAGGTCGGCGACGACGAACTTGTTCTGCGTCGCCACCTGCAGGGTGCGCACCTTGTAGGGGGTGACCCAGTTGGTGGTGATGTGGGCGATGACGCCATTGGCGAGCCGGAACTGCAGCAGGGCCGTGTCCTCGCGCTCGGCGCGGGTGCGGGCCAGCTGCGGCTGAACCTCGACGATCTCCGAGTCGGTCAGGTGGCGGATGATGTCGATGTCGTGGACGGCCAGGTCGATGACCACCCCGACCTCGCCCATCCGCGGCGGGAAGGGGCCGACGCGGGTGATCTGGATGGAGATGATGTCGTCGCCGTCGATGGCCCGCTTGACCGCGTCAACCGCCGGGTTGAAGCGCTCGACCTGGCCGACCATCAGCACCCGGCTGTTGGCCCTGGCCGCGTCGATCATGCGCTGGGCGTCGGCGACCGTCGCGGCGATCGGCTTCTCGACCAGCACGTGGACTCCCTTCTCCAGCAACCCGACGGTCAGGTCGGCGTGGGTGCGGTTGGGCGTGGCCACCACGGCGGCGTCCAGGCCCGCGCCGACGAAGGCCTCGGTGGTGGTCACCGGCGTGGCGCCGTAGGCCTCGGCGACGCCCTCGGCGGTCAGGGCGTCGGGGTCGAAGACGTGGGTCAGCTCGACGTCGCGGATGTCGGTCAGCACGCGGGCGTGATTGCGCCCCATGACGCCGACGCCGGCGACGCCGAACTTGAGGACGGGCTCGTGAGCAGTCATGCGGATCAGCCCTTGAAGGAAGCGAGGGCGGCGATGATGCGGTCCTGGGTGGCCGCGTCGAGATCGGAGTGCATCGGCAGGCTGATCACCCGGTCCTTGAGCCGCTCGGTGACCGGCAGCCCCTGCGGCCCTCGCGGATACCGCTCATAGGCCGGCTGCAGGTGCAGCGGGATCGGATAGTAGACCGCCGTCGGCACGCCCTGTTCCTTCAGATGCGCGGCCAGCCCGTCCCGGTCCTCGTGCTCGATGGTGTACTGGGCCCAGTTGGAGACATTGCCCTCGGGCACGTCGGGAACCGCCGCCACGTGCGAGCGCAGGCCCGTGTTGTAGCGAGCGGCGATGCGGTTGCGCCATTCGATCTCCTGGCCGAAGACTTTCAGCTTCTCGATCAGCACCGCCGCCTGGATGGTGTCCAGCCGGCTGTTCAGGCCGATGCGCATGTTCATGTATTTGGGGTCGTGGTCGAAGGTCTTGCCTTCCAGATCCCGCGCCACCGCCTTGCCGTGCACCCGGATCGAGTCGATCAGCTGGGCCAGGTCGTCGTCGTTGGTCAGCACCGCCCCGCCGTCGCCGTAGCAGCCCAGCGGCTTGGCCGGGAAGAAGCTGGTGGTGGTGATGTCAGCCCATTCCAGCGGATGTTTGCCGTCGATGGTGCAGCCGAAACCCTGGGCGGAGTCGGAGATCAGCTTCATCCCGTATTTGTCGCAGATGGCCCTGATCGCCGGATAGTCGGCGGGCTGGCCGAACAGGTCGACGGCGATGACCACGCGCGGCTTGAGCTTGCCTTCCTTCAGCACCGCCTCGACCGCCGCCTCCAGGTGGCCGGGGTCCATGTTGTAGGTCCTGGCATCGACATCGACGAACACCGGCACGGCGTGGAACCACGGCACGATCTCGGCGGTGGCGGCGAAGGTGAAGCTGGGCACGAACACCGCGTCGCCATGGCCGATGTCCCAGGCCATCAGCGGCAGGGCCAGGGCGTCCGTGCCGTTGGCGCAGCCCAATGCGTGCTTCGCCCGCCCGAAGGCGGCGAGATCCGCCTCGAACTGGCGGACCTGAGGCCCCATGACCCAGGCGCCGCCGACCACGGCCTCTTGGACGGCGGCCTCGATGGCGCCGTTGAGCCGCAGCCTCTGGGCCTGAAGGTCGATGAAGGGGAGGGTCATGCGGCGATCTCCGATGATGCGCGGACGCAGGCGGCCCCAGGAACAACGCCCGGCCGCTGGGGGCGCTCCCTATCAAATCCGTCCCGCCAGCGCCAAACCCCCGCGGGTCACTTCCCGTGACGGCTTGCAACGACAGCGTACGGCGGCGTATGCCCGGCCCATCATGACATCCGGCGTTCCCGCCGTCTTCCTCGATCGCGACGGCGTGCTGATCGAGGATAGCGGCTACCCTCATCTGGACGAGCATCTGCGCTTCATCCCCGGCGCCTGCGAGGCCGTGCGCCGCCTGAACCAGCTCGGGTATCTGTGCGTCGTCGTGACCAACCAGTCCGGCGTCGCCCGCGGCCTGTTCAGCGAAGACCAGATGAAGGCCTTCAACGCCCTGCTGGTGCGGCGCATGGCGGCGAAACAGGCCGTGATCGGCGCGGTCTACGCCTGCCCCTATCACGCCGACGCCCTGGACGAGCGCTACCGCCATCCCGACCATCCTGACCGCAAGCCGAGCCCCGGCATGATCCTGCGCGCCATCGAGGAGCGTCATATCGACCCGGCCCGGTCGTTCCTGATCGGCGACCAGCCCACCGACCTCGAGGCCGCCCGCCGCGCCGGCATCCCCGGCTTCCGCTTCGAGGGGGGAGACCTCGACCGGTTCGTCGTCGACCTGCTCGGCCATTGATGTAATTCGTCCGCCGATGAATAACTCTGGCGGACACCGCCGGAGCCCCGCATGACCCAGATCTTCGCCGACCGCCTCTGGACCAGTCCGGACGGACTTCGCCTGTACGCCCGCGACTATCCGGCCGCCTCCGGCCCGGCGAAACTGCCGGTGATCGCCATCCACGGCCTGACCCGAAACTCGGCCGACTTCGGCGCCATCGCCCCCCTGATCGCCCAGAGCGGGCGCCGCGTTCTGGCCATCGACGTGCGCGGCCGCGGCCGGTCGGACCGGGCCCTCGACCCGATGACCTACCAGCCGGCCAACTACGCCCAGGACGTGCTGGCCCTGATGGAGCAGGCCGGTATCGCCCGCGCCGTCTTTCTCGGCACCTCCATGGGCGGTCTGATCACCATGGCGCTGGCGGCCATCCGCTCGAAGGTCATCGCCGCGGCCATCATCAACGACGTCGGGCCAGAGGTGGCGCAGGAGGGCCTCGCCCGCATCGCCGCCTATTCCGGCCAGCCGGTCGACACGCCCGGCTGGGCCGAGGCCGCCGCCTATGTGAAACAGCACAACGCCATCGCCTTCCCGCACTATACGGACGCCGACTGGGACGCCTTCGCCCGGCGGGTGTTCAGGATCGGAACGGAGGGCGCGCCGGTGCTCGACTACGACCCGGACATCGCCGTGCCGATCCGCGCCGCCGGCGCCAAGGCGCTGGTTCCCAACCTGTGGCCGATGTTCGGGCGGCTGACCCGGGCCCGCCCGGTGCTGCTGGTGCGCGGCCAGACCTCCGACCTGCTCAGCGAGGCCATCGCCGCCAAGATGAAGAAGCGGGCGCCGAACATGGATTTCGTCGAGGTCCCCGGCGTCGGCCACGCCCCCATGCTCGACGAGCCGGAGGCCAAGGCGGCGATCTTCCCGTTCCTGGGGGAGGTGGACTAGCGGGGCATCAGGCAGCAGGCAGCAGGCAACAGGGTACGGACGTGTCCGTCCCCACCCGCGTCTCTTCCTGCTGCCTGCTTCCTGTTGCCTGCTGCCTCACTCCGGCACATTCGCCTCAAGCTCATCCAGCCACACCCGCGCCGTACTGTCCGAGGGGGCTCGCCAGTCTCCGCGCGGGGACAGCGAACCGCCCGTCACCACCTTCGGTCCGTTCGGCAGGGCCGAGCGCTTGAACTGCGAGGTCTGGAAGAAGCGGACGAGGAATTTCCGCAGCCAGTGCTTGATGGTCGGCAGGTCGTATTCGATCCTCTCCTCGTCCGGCGTTCCCGCCGGCCAGTCGCCGCGGGCGGCGTCCTTCCACGCCTGATGCGCCAGCCAGGCCACCTTCGACGGCTTGAGGCCGAAGCGGGTGACGTAGAACAGGAAGACGTCGTTCAGGGCGTAGGGCCCAACCGTCCCCTCGGTCGACTGGATTTGACCATCCTTCGCCGGCACCAGCTCGGGCGAAATCTCGGTGCCGAGAATGCTGCGCAGGATCGGCGAGACCGCCTCCCCCACCACGGCCCGGTCGGCCACCCAGCGGATCAGGTGCCGCATCAAGGTCTTCGCCACCCCGCCGTTGACGTTGTAGTGGCTCATGTGGTCGCCGACGCCATAGGTGGCCCAGCCCAGCGCCAGCTCCGACAGGTCGCCGGTGCCCAGCACGAAGGCGCCGTTCTGGTTGGCCAGCCGGAACAGATAGTCGGTGCGCAGCCCCGCCTGGACGTTCTCGAAGGTGATGTCGTGCACCGGCTCGCCCCGGGCGAACGGATGGCCGATGGCCTCCAGCATGGTCGTGGCGGTCGGCCGGATGTCGATCTCGGCGCCCGTCACCCCCAGCGCCTTCATCAGCGCCCAGGCGTTGGACTTCGTCCCCTCCGATGTCGCGAACCCCGGCATGGTGTAGCCGAGAATACCCGTCCGCGGCAGGCCCAGCCGGTCGAAGGCGCGGCAGGCGACCAGCAGGGCCTGGGTCGAATCCAGCCCGCCGGAGACGCCGATGACGAGGCGCTCGCCATTGGTCGCCTTCATCCGCCGCA
>JADGMW010000469.1_pt1 | contig 13973 bp, 9 predicted proteins | sample 8641801 | NCBI WGS metagenome assembly JADGMW01 (sample SAMN16272018, study PRJNA661076) | feces metagenome | isolation source: fecal sample from diarrhoea affected cattle A | host: Bos taurus | place: South Africa: Lokaleng Village, Mahikeng | collected 2019-09
CGGGTGCCGATCGGGACGATCAGCGGCCGGCACGTGTTCGGCGCCGTCGGCGGGCCGGCAAAGCCTGCGTGACGATCGCGAATCAGCGACCCAGAATCGTCCGAACGAGTTTGAAACCTTGACCGATCGTCACGGTCGGCAAGTATGCCCGTCCGACCGCGTTGCCGATGCTCGGCAACGCGGCTGGATCGGCGAAAGTCATGTGCATCGGCACGTACCGAGGCTGGAACTTCGATTTGAAGGCCAACAGCGATCGAAATCCGTACACCGGTTCCAGGGTGCGACCGAGTAGGTCGAGCACGCTGTCCATCATTGCCGAGAAGGTCGTGGCCTCAGGTTCGTCTGCGTTGGTCGCGGCTGAGTCCGTACCGGAGTCGCCGGCAATGGTCGCCAACGGCGCGCCGGACAGACTGAGGAACTCGACGCCCTCCTCCTCCAATTTCAGTGCAGCGGAAGCGATGAGGAACTCCATCGCGGGACGGAACCCTTCGGAGCGTCGCCTCATGAAGTCGAGGGTCCAGCCGACGACTTTGCCGTCGCGGTACACCGGTAGCCATGACGTGACACCGTGCACGGTGCGATCCTCGTCGACGGCAATCAGGCACCGCACTTGTTCGTCGTCGACCTCGTCGAGTCCCCCGAGGGTGAATCCCATCTCGGGCATCCCCTTGTCCGCTACCCATTCTTCCGAGATCGCGACGATTTGATCCTTGATCGCGAGAGGTGCATGAGGGAAGGAAATCCACTCGGCGGAGATACCGGACTTCTTCGCCCGGTTCAGTGCGGTGCGCACGTCCTGGAACCGCTTGCCCGTGAACGCGATTCCGCCCAGATCGAGGACCGTTTCCTCGGCGACCTGTAGACCGCTCCAGCCCATGGAATCGGTGATGGTTCGCGCCTCGTCCGTCACCGAATAGAAGCACGGTATCCACCCGTTCGACGACGCGAACTCGGCGAACTCCTCGATCGCTGCGCGCATGCGATCGGGAGGACCGACCGGATCACCGGTGGTGAGAGCAACGCCGGCGATGACGCGATACGCGACGTAACTCGAACCGTCCGCGCTGAACCAGTAGGTGTTCCCCTTCCACGTCGTCATCCACGACAACGGGCTGCCGGTACCGGCGATCAACATAGATCGCGCTCGTTCGGCGGCTTCGGGATCGGCGGTCTTGACCGGCTTGAGGAAACTCACGAAAACCAACACGGCGGCAACGCCCCAGAACACGACGCCGGTCCATTCGAAGAGCAACGTCGACTCGATGTCCACGGGAAGCAGGCGCGGGTCGATCAACTGTAGGTACACCGGCGGTACAAGGCGCTGAGGGAAGTCCGCGAGCAACATCGCGACCGTCGGCTCGCGGTCGAACCCGTGCCTGGCGAGCATTCCGCCGCCCACGTAGATCACGGCGAGGATCCCGAGCAACGCCACGATCGCAACGCCCAGACGCCGGTACGTCTTGGCCGGTGCCGCCACGTCGAAGTATCGACGTGTGGAGATCAACAGGATCAGCACGAACAACGGCGTCAGGAACGGCACCAGAGTGCGGTACACGTTCGGATCACTGATTCCGTAGAACAGGCTGTCGCTGTCCACGGCGTCGACGAACCTGATGACGAAGTTCCCGATCGAGAGGACCAGTAGGACGACCTGAGCGCAGACAGTCGCAATCCAGGCGAATCTTCGGCCTCGACGGAGCCCGTCACTCAATACCAGAACGAAAATCGACGGCATCAACGAGAGCAGAGTCGGCCCGATGCCCGAAAGTCTCAGCTCGAGTAGTCCGCGTCGGCAGTCCGGATCCGACGCCGACTCGGCGCACAGCTCGCGAACTTCTGCGACCGTCCAGGGAACGCCGCGGAAGAGATCCCGCAGCACGGCGAGTGGGCCCACCGCTTGCGGGGACAGCGCGGCGATCATCGGTCCGATCGCACTGGCCGCCACGACGATGGCGACGAGAACGCGACCTTCCCGCTGGGTCCCGGCGATGCGCTCGCCGCGAGCCGACCGTCCCACGATCCACTGCCCGATCACCAGCCCTACGACCGCGGCGAAGAACCTGATGACGTCTTGCAACTGGCCGCTGAACAACGCCAAGGTGATGGTCAAGGCCAGGGTGCCGACGCGGATGCGTCGACGCCACAAAGTGCCCATGTTCGAGCTGGCGGCCATCGCGGCGCCGACGATCCACGCACTCGCGCCGACAGCAGAGCCGACGTGTAGGCGGAATCCCCAGTTGGAGTCGAACACCTTCACGAACGAAGCCCAGCCGAGTCCGAGGAGAACACCGAGAATCTGGGTGCTCGCTCCGGCAATTGCGAGCTTGACCGTTCCCATCCGCCGCTCGAGGGGTGCCGCGACCGCGATCAGGAGCACACTCGCACCGATGTACCCGAGCAGGTTTCCTGCCCACAGAGCAGAGGTGAGCGGAGTCCAGATACGTCCGTGCTGGATCGAACCCATTCCCGCACCGATCGTGTGCTCGAGATCGCGGGACGGTCCGTGTACGAGGCTGCCGGTGGCAGCACCCAGGATCCACATGGTGAGAAGGAGGACGACCGTCAACGGTGCATCGCGGATGCCGAAACGAACGATGTCGGCAGCCTTCTGCGCAAGTGCCCGTATCCGTGATGTCGATTCCGTGGTGCCCGGCGAACTGTCGATCGTCATCTACGTGCGGCTACTTTCTGCGGATCGACTGTGGGCTTGCCCAGTATCGGCATTTCTGTCTACTCACACCACCGTAACCGTCATGCAGATCACTATGGCCAATACCACACCCCTGCGGAGACGGTTACTACTACCAGTAGTACGTATTTCGTCGTGGAAGTCCGTAGAATCGAAGAATGGCAGGTCTAGGTGAACTCGAACGCGCGGTGATGGATCATTTGTGGTCCACATCGGAACCGCAAACTGTGCGACAGGTGCATGAGGCACTCGCGACGCATCGCGAATTGGCGTACACGACGGTGATGACCGTTCTGCAGCGCCTGGCGAAGAAGCATCTGGTGATTCAGCAGCGTGACGATCGCGCGCATCGCTATCTTCCCGTCAACAAGCGCGAAGAACTGGTCGCGAGCCTGATGGTCGACGCACTGGCTCAGGCTCCCGAGTCCGGCGGACGCGCTGCGGCACTTGTCCACTTCGTGGGACAGGTCAATGCAGACGAAGCCGATGCTCTCCGCGAAGCTCTTGCTGCCCTCGAGGTGCGCGAGTCCGCGAAAAAGGCTGCGCAGCCCGGAATTTCTAGGCCGAACTGATTTCGTCGTGCATGATGTGTAGGACATGAACGCCACTACTGCACTGGTTTTCGGACTGCTTGCCTTGTTGCTGGCCGGTCCGGTTCCCGCACTCCTGAGCCGCTCCACGTGGACTTACCGCGCTCCACGCGCGGCTTTGGTTCTGTGGCAAGCCGTCGCAATTGCTGCGGTGTTGTCGGCATTCAGCTCGGGCCTGGCCATTGCCAGCCAGCTGCTCGTTCCCGGCGCCGACGGTAGGCCGACGACGGCTCCGACTGCCGAGATCGATGCACTCGGGTTGCCACTGTGGATTCTGTACGTGGTTGTTTTTGCTCTGACGCTCCTGATCGGCGCCAAGCTGATCTTCTCGATCATCCAGGTCGCGGTCAGGACCCGACGACGCCGTGCACGGCACCGCGTCTTGGTAGACCTTCTCGACGACTGTGCCATGCCCGCGTCGGTGGAACGCACACCCGACCTGCGAGTGTTGGACGTGGACGAACCGATCGCCTACTGCCTACCGGGCCTGCGCCAACGCGTGGTTCTCAGTCAAGGCACTTTGCAGAACCTCGATCATGCCGAGGTCAAGGCCATCCTGACGCACGAACGCTCACATCTGCGGGCGCGTCACGACCTGGTACTCGAGGCGTTCACCGCCGTCAATCACGCGTTTCCCCGTTTCGTCCGTAGCAAGTCGGCTCTGGGATCGGTACAGCTCCTGGTGGAGTTGCTCGCCGACGATTCAGCTGTGCGCGCCACCGGCCCTACTCCCCTGGCGCGAGCCCTGGTCGCGTGTGCCGGATCGACAGCACCCCGCGGAGCGATGGCAGCAGGTGGTCCGTCAACGCTCATTCGAGTGCAGCGCCTCTCCGCCGACGATGCCGATCCTCGGATCGCAGTTTTTGCGTATCTGGGGGCGGTTGCAATTCTTGTGGTGCCAACCGTTGCGGTAGCAGTGCCCTGGCTCACCGAACTTCGCCTGCTTTTCAACGCATACTGAGTCTTGACCAGCGCAACCACGTGTAGTAGTGCAGGTCACAGGCGGGGTTACCTGACTTCGGTGTCGCCGGTGGCGTAGAGTGGACCACGGCCACCATCGTGGTCCGTCAACATATAACGGCACACAGCCCAATTCCCCGCAGTATGCGTTCGGATTGCCAGGTGACATGTGCCCTGGCTCGTCCCTTTGCGAACTGTGTCGTGTATTTCAGCATGGCTTCTTCCGCTCCGCGACGTGCCCGTAGTCCGGAGAGGTTTCCGCGTGACCAACGCTGTCCAAATGTCGTCTTCCGAGAACATCGAAGACCCCACCGTCAACACCCCCGCTGCCGAAGAAGCAGTCGCCACCGAGCCGGGTATCACCTTCGCCGAGATCGGCCTGCCCGAGCAGCTTGTTGCCGCATTGGCGCGCAACTCCATCACCGTTCCGTCCCCCATTCAGGCGCAGTCCATCCCGGACGCGCTTGCCGGAACCAACGTTCTCGGCCGCGCACAGACCGGATCGGGCAAGACTCTCGCCTTCGGCCTGCCGATGCTGACCCGCCTCTCGCGCCACGAAGATCGCCCGGCCGCCAAGCGTCCCCGCGCTCTCGTGCTCGTCCCCACCCGTGAGCTTGCTTTCCAGGTGGTCGACTCCCTGAACTCGTATGCCGGCGCACTCGGACTGACGGTTCGTCCCGCTGTCGGTGGAACGCCCTTCGCCAAGCAGGTCGATCAGCTTCGCCGCGGCGTCGACGTCCTCGTCGCAACGCCTGGTCGTCTCGGCGACCACCTGCGTCAGGGCACCTGCATCCTCGACTCGGTGGAAATCACCGCACTCGACGAAGCCGACCAGATGGCGGACATGGGCTTCCTGCCCGAGGTTCGCTCGATCCTCGGTGAGACCCCCGCAGACGGACAGCGCCTGCTGTTCTCGGCGACCCTCGACCGTGAGGTCCAGTCGCTGGTTCGTCAGTTCCTGGCCAACCACGTCACCCACTCCACCGAAGACGGCCGCGCGAGCGTCGACACGATGGAGCACTACGTCCTCCTCGTCGACCGTGGACAGAAGGATTCCGTCCTCGCCGAGATCGGTGCCCGCGACGGACGCACGATCATGTTCGCCCGCACCAAGCTCGGTTGCGAGGGAATCACCGACCGCCTCCGTGCAGTCGGTATCGCTGCCGAGTCGCTTCACGGCGGCAAGGCCCAGAACCAGCGCACCCGTGTCCTCGAGCGTTTCAAGAACGGCCGCACCCCGGTCCTCGTCGCGACGGACGTCGCAGCGCGCGGTATCCACGTCGACGGCATCGACCTCGTCGTTCACGTCGATCCCCCGGCCGATCACAAGGACTACCTGCACCGCGCAGGTCGTACCGCGCGCGCCGGCGAGAAGGGCACCGTTGTCGCCATCGTGCTGCCCAACCAGAAGCGTCAGTTCAAGCGTTTGACCGGAATGGCCGGCGTCAACGCCGCAGCCGTTGCCGTCACCCCGGGTTCTGCTGAACTGGCACGCATCACCGGCGCCAAGAAGCCGACCGGAGAACCGTTGCGCGAGAGCTCTTCTCGTGGCGAGCGCTCCTTCGGTGATCGTGGCGGAAGCCGCGGCGGCTACCAGGGCAACCGCTCCTCCGGTGGATACCAGGGCAACCGCTCTTCGGGTGGATACCAGGGCAATCGTGACGGCGAGAGCCGCGGCGGCTACCAGGGTGACCGCTCCAGCGGTGGTTACCAGGGCAACCGCGACAGCCGCCCCTCGACCGGATACCAAGGAAACCGCTCGTCGGGTGGATACCAGGGAAGCCGTGACGGCGAGAGCCGCGGCGGCTACCAGGGCAACCGTTCTTCCGGCGGATACCAGGGTGACCGCTCCAGCGGTGGTTACCAGGGCAACCGCGACAGCCGCCCGTCCTACGGAGACCGCGACAGTCGCCCGTCGACGGGCTACCAGGGCAACCGCTCTTCCGGTGGTGGCTACCAGGGAAGCCGCGACGGCGAGAGCCGCGGCGGGTACCAGGGCAACCGCTCTTCCGGTGGTGGTTACCAGGGCAACCGCGACAACAACCGCTCGTACGGTGATCGCGACAGCCGCCCCTCGACCGGTTACCAGGGCAACCGCTCCTCCGGTGGATACCAGGGCAATCGTGACGGTGGCGACAACCGCGCAGCCTCGACCAGTGGTGGTGGCTTCCGCAGCCGCACCGACCGTCGTAGCTATGACGGATTCGACGGCCCGAAGCGCGATCAGCGGTAATACCTACGCTGAGCTGCGGCTCGACAACTGAACACTGAGAACCTTCCGGCTGCGCCGGAAGCTGTATCGAGACGGATGCAGGTCACTGCAATTAAAGTGATCTGCATCCGTGTTTTGTATGCACGGTCTGATGTTCACGCGCGTCGCGGCCGCACAGTTTCCGGCTGCGCACAGCGCAGGATTTCACAGCCGCGGACCGAGAGGGAAAGCTGTAAGCATGTCAACCACTAGCACCGAATCACCCCGAGCTCAGATCGGCGTCACCGGCCTGGCCGTCATGGGTTCGAATATTGCCCGCAATTTCGCCCGCCACGGTCACACCGTTGCCCTGCACAACCGCAGCATCGCGAAGACCGATGCTTTGATCGCCGAGCATGGTTCCGAGGGCGATTTCGTGCGCACCGAGACCGTCGAAGAGTTTGTTGCCGCACTGCAGAAGCCGCGACGCGTTCTGATCATGGTCAAGGCAGGCGCCCCGACCGATGCTGTCATCGAAGAGCTCGCGAACGCCATGGAGCCCGGCGACATCATCATCGACGGCGGCAACTCGCTGTACACCGACACGATCCGTCGTGAAGCAGCGATCCGCGCCCGCGGACTGCACTTCGTCGGCGCTGGTATCTCCGGTGGCGAGGAAGGCGCACTCAACGGCCCGTCGATCATGCCCGGCGGCCCGAAGGAGTCGTACGAGGCTCTCGGCCCGCTTCTCGAGTCCATCTCCGCTCACGTCGACGGCACCCCGTGCTGCACGCATATCGGCCCCGACGGCAGCGGTCACTTCGTCAAGATGGTGCACAACGGCATCGAGTACGCCGACATGCAGCTCATCGGCGAGGCGTACAACCTCTTCCGTGACGCGCTGGGCTACGACGCCGGTCAGGTCGCGGACGTCTTCACCGAGTGGAACAAGGGCACGCTCGAGTCCTACCTGATCGAGATCACCGCCGAGGTGCTCCGCCAGGTCGACGCCGAGACGGGCAAGCCGTTGGTCGACGTCATCGTCGACGCTGCCGAGCAGAAGGGCACGGGCCGCTGGACGGTCAAGTCCGCTCTCGATCTGGGTGTACCGGTCACCGGTATCGCCGAGGCCGTGTTTGCTCGCGCACTGTCCGGTAGCCGCAACCAGCGCGCCGCAGCTCAGGCGCAGGGTCTGGCTGCCGGTTCTCTCGGCGACAAGCCTGCTGACGCCGAGCAGTTCGCCGCCGACATCCAGGCAGCGCTGTACGCGTCGAAGATCGTGGCATACGCGCAGGGCTTCGATCAGATCGCTGCCGGCAGCGCCGAGTACGACTGGAACCTCAAGCCTGCCGACCTGGCAACGATCTGGCGCGGTGGCTGCATCATCCGTGCGCAGTTCCTCAACCGCATCAAGGATGCATTCGACGCAGATCCGAGCCTGCCGAGCTTGATCCTGGCGCCGTACTTCCGCGAGGCCATCGAGGCAGGCATCGACAGCTGGCGCCGCGTGGTCGCAACCGCGACGATGCTCGGCATTCCGGTACCGGCGTTCGCATCCTCGCTCTCGTACTACGACGGTCTGCGTGCGGAGCGTCTGCCGGCTGCCCTGACTCAGGGTCAGCGCGACTTCTTCGGCGCGCACACCTACAAGCGCATCGACAAGCCGGGCAAGTTCCACACGCTGTGGAGCGGTGACCGCAGCGAAATCGAGGCCTGATTCACAGCGGGTATCGGTAGTTGCGGTCATCTGCCTCTACCGATACCCGGTAGCCTGGACAAATGCAGGAATCGACGATCGACTCGCCCACCTCGACCGAAGGGCGTTCGTTCGTCGACCTCGGAATCCCCGCCGTGATGGTGCACGCGTTGCGCCGAAACGGCATCGACGCTCCCTTCCCCATTCAGTCGGCCACCATCCCTGACGTCCTTGCCGGCCGGGATGTTCTCGGGCGCGGCGCGACGGGTTCCGGAAAGACCTTGGCCTTCGGGCTTCCGATGTTGGTGCGCCTCAAGGGCGGGGCCAGCAAGCGGAATCGTCCGCGCGGTTTGGTGCTCGCTCCCACCCGCGAACTGGCGATCCAGATTCACAAAGCACTCGACGACGCCGCTACCGAGATCGGTTTGCGTGTGGCCAATGCGGTCGGTGGCGTTCCGATCAAGCGCCAGGCAGACATCCTGACCAGAGGTGTCGATCTACTCATCGCGACCCCAGGCCGTCTACTCGACCTACTCGAGCAGAAGTCGGTGATTCTCGACGACGTGGTGATCACGACCATCGACGAAGCCGACCACATGGCAGACATGGGTTTCATCGACGAGGTCGCGAAGATTCTCGACACGACACCGAAAGATGGTCAGCGTCTTCTCTTCTCGGCAACCCTCGACGGCAAGGTCGACGATCTGGTCGCGGGTTACCTGCGCAATCCGGCATCGCACTCGACTGCTCCCCCGGTTGCCACCGTCTCGACCATGGAGCATCACCTGCTCTTCGTCGATCGTGACGACAAGAGATCCGTTGTCGCACATATCGCTTCACGGGCGGGGCGGACCATCATGTTCGTCAAGACCAAGCACGGCGTGGATCGTCTTGCGCAGCAACTGCATTTGATCGGTGTCTCGGCCGGGGCTCTGCACGGCGGCAAGACACAGAACAACCGGACCAAGACTCTCGCGTCGTTCTCCGACGGGACAACTCCTGTCCTGGTCGCCACCGATGTGGCAGCCCGCGGAATCCATGTGGACGACGTGACGCTCGTGGTTCACGTCGATCCCCCGGCCGAGGCGAAGGACTACCTGCACCGGGCCGGCCGGACGGCACGCGCCGGCGAATCGGGCGTCGTCGTCACCATCGTCACCGACGAAGAACGTGATGCGGTCGAGAAGTTGACCAAGCAGGCAGGCATCAAGGTTCACGGTGTGCGGGTTCGTCCGGACGATCTGGAACTCACGCGCATCACCGGAGCGATGGAACCGACGGGAATTCCGGTCGAGGCTCCCGATACGACGGTCGCCGTCAAGCACACCGCCAAGCGTGGCCGTCAGGAACACGACACTGCAGGCCGGACCGCTGCCGGAGGCCGGATGAAGAAGGACGGCGACAAACGAGCCGCCTCCTCGCGTCGGGTCACCGATCCCAAGAGTGTGAAGAAGATCCGTGCGGACGGCACCCCGGTCCCGACTCGTTCGGAGCGTCTGGCGTCCAAGGGTTTGACCCCGCGTCGCGGCGCACCCGGCGCAGGAAAGCCGTCTGCCGGAAATCGGGCGGGCAAGCGCGCACACTGAGGACATGGGTGATCTTCCACTGATCTCGGTTCTCTGCGCACTTCTCGCTGCACTGCTCTTCGCGTGCGCTTCGGTCGCTCAGCAGCGGGCAGCGTCGGCGGTTCCCGAGGGCGAGGCGTTGGTGGCGTCGCTGATCCGGAGTCCTCGGTGGTGGGCCGGATTGATCGGTGACGGCGGCGGTTACGTCATGCAGGCCGTTGCACTGTCGTTGGGTTCGGTGTTGGTGGTGCAGCCGCTGATCGTGACCTCGCTCCTGTTTGCTCTGCCGCTCTCGGCCAAGTTCTCGGGAATCCGCATCACCCGTTCGGCGTGGTCACTGGCGATCATGCTCGCGATTTCGTTGGCGATCTTCCTCGTGGTCGGCGATCCCACCGAGGGCGACAGCAATGCACCGTGGTCGGATTGGGCTGTACCCCTGACGATCACGGTCGCAGTCGCCGTGATTGCGACCATCGGCGGCCTGTCGAAACTCGACGGCGGTTGGCGCGCACTGCTTCTCGGCTCCGCGGCCGGCATCTTCTACGGTGTGGCGGTCGCATTCACCAAGTACGTCACCGACCTACTCGGACACGGCGTCGTCGGAGTGATTTCGGCGTGGCAGACCTGGGCGCTGATCGCCTCGGGCGCCATCGGGGTCTACCTCCAGCAACGCGCCTTCCAGGTCGGACCGCTGTCGGCGTCACTACCCGCCCTGACGATCGGCGAGCCGATCGCAGCCATCTTCCTGGGGATGACGGTGCTGGACGAACGCCTCCGCGTGGACGGTCCCGGAATTGCTCTCATCGGGTGCGCCGTCGCCGTCATGATCATGACCACGATCGCCCTCTCCCGCTCGCAAGCGCGCGATACCGAGGGCGCTACGGCGGAATCGACGGTAGGCTCGTGAAACGTGCAGTTCCTCGAAGGGCAACGCCCCCCATACGACCTGACCTACGACGACGTTTTTCTCGTCCCTAACCGGACAGAGGTCACCTCCCGGTTCGACGTCGATCTCACTTCTTCCGACGGATCCGGAACCACCATTCCTGTCGTCGTCGCCAATATGACGGCAGTCGCCGGCCGCCGCATGGCCGAGACAGTTGCCCGCCGCGGCGGACTGGTAATCATTCCGCAGGACGTCCCCACCGAAGCCGTCGCCGAGACCGTGGCGTTCGTCAAGAGCCGCCACCTCGTCGCCGACACGCCGGTCACCCTGAGTCCGGACGACGCCGTCTCCGACGCGCTGGCGCTGCTTCCCAAGCGTGCACACGGCGCCGTCGTGGTGGTCGAAGAGGGCAAGCCACTCGGCGTGGTCACCGAGGCCGCGTGCGCTGACGTCGACCGGTTCACGCGTCTGCGCTCGGTCGCCATCACCGACTTCGTCACAGCCCCGGTCACCGCGACGCCGCGCGAGGTGTTCGAACTCCTCGAAGCCAAGCACGATCCGCTCGCGGTCATCGTCAACGAAGACGGCACTCTAGCCGGCGTCCTCACCCGCACCGGCGCGATTCGTGCCGGCATCTACGACCCTGCAGTCGACGAGCGCGGCGCACTCCGGGTCGCTGCGGCGGTCGGTGTGAACGGCGACGTGGGCGCCAAGGCCAAGGCACTCGTCGACGCCGGTGCCGACGTGATCGTCGTCGACACGGCGCACGGTCACCAGCAGAGAATGATCGATGCGCTGACCACGCTCAAGGCGCTCGACCTCGGCGTTCCGTTGGTCGCAGGCAACGTGGTCTCGGCACAGGGCACCCGTGATCTGATCGCTGCCGGCGCCGACATCGTCAAGGTCGGAGTCGGGCCGGGCGCCATGTGCACGACCCGCATGATGACCGGCGTCGGACGCCCACAGTTCTCGGCCGTCGCGGAATGTGCCGCTGCGGCGCGCGAGCTCGGCAAGCACGTCTGGGCCGACGGCGGCGTTCGCCACCCGCGCGACGTTGCCCTCGCCCTCGCGGCGGGCGCGTCGAACGTCATGATCGGCTCGTGGTTCGCCGGCACGTACGAGTCCCCCGGCGACCTCAAAGTCGATCAGGCGGGCAACGCGTACAAGGAGAGCTTCGGTATGGCTTCCAAGCGCGCTGTCGCCGCTCGCACAGCCACCGAAACTGCTTTCGATCGCGCCCGTAAGGGATTGTTCGAGGAAGGCATCTCGAGTTCGCGGATGCGTCTCGATCCCGAGCGCCCCGGAGTCGAGGACCTGATCGATCAGATTTGTTCCGGCGTGCGCAGTACCTGCACGTACGCGGGTGCACGCTCACTCGAAGAGCTGCACGAGAAGGCGGTTCTCGGTGTTCAGTCCGCCGCCGGTTTCGCCGAAGGACGGCCACTCCCGTCGGGTTGGTGAACCACGTTCTGTGACAGTCGGCGGGTGCTCGGGTCCCTACTCCCGGGCACCCGCCGGTATCATTGGATCCGTAAACAAGAAATAAAACTCGGTCGGGTGCCCTTCGGCGACCCGACCGAGCCCGCTACAGCCGAGAAATCCTCGGCTCTGACGAGAGGAACCCGGTGCCCGAGGCACCCACACACTTACCCGGCGCTACACCCGTCGTTTTATCCGAGGAATCGTCTGATTCCGCCGGTTCGGAGGGCTCCTCTAGCGAGCCGGGAGACAAACCCGGCGGCCCCCGTGCACACCTCAGGTGGCGATGACACATGGACATCGTTTTCACCATTCTCAGCCTCTTCGGCTTCATCGCGCTGACTGCAGGCACCGCCCTCTTCGTGGCGGCCGAATTCTCGCTGACTGCTCTCGAGCGCAGCACCGTCGACGAAGCCGCTCGCGACGGCGACCGACGCTCGCGTCAGGTTCAACACGCGCACAAGACGCTCTCGTTCCAGCTCTCCGGTGCCCAACTCGGCATCACGATCACCACCCTGATCACCGGTTACCTGGCCGAGCCCGTTCTGGCGCGGTTCATCACGCCGGTCGCGAAGGCCGTCGGACTCGGTGAATCCGCCGCTTCCACAACGTCTTTGATCTTGGCGCTGGTGCTTGCGACCTCGTTCTCCATGATCTTCGGTGAGCTCGTACCGAAGAACCTCGCAATTTCCAAGCCGATGCCCACGGCTCGCGCGACTGCGGGTCTGCAGGCAGGCTTCTCGCTGATCTTCCGGTGGGCCATCAACGGCCTCAACGGAACCGCCAACTGGATCGTGCGACGCCTGGGCATCGAACCCGCGGAAGAGTTGCGCTCCGCGCGATCACCGCAGGAACTCGGGTCACTCGTTCGTACGTCCGCGCAGCGCGGGTCCATCGACAAGGGCACGGCGATGCTCGTCGACCGTTCACTGCAGTTCGGTGACCGCACCGCAGAAGAGCTGATGACTCCGCGAGTGAAGATCGAATCGCTGGAACTCTCGGACACCGTCGCAGACCTGATCGTGACGGCGTCGCGGACCGGCTACTCGCGCTTCCCCGTCGTCCGCGGCGATCTGGACGACACGGTCGGCGTCGTACACATCAAGCACGCGTTCACCGTTCCCGCGGAACGCAGGCGCACGACGCGCGTCGACAGTCTGGCGCAACGTGTTCCGGTCGTGCCGTCGAGCTTGGACGGAGACACCGTCATGGAGCGGATCCGCTCCGACGGCATGCAGGTCGCTCTTGTCGTCGACGAATACGGCGGAACAGCCGGCATCGTCACGATGGAAGACCTCATCGAGGAAATCGTCGGCGATGTGCGCGACGAACACGACGAACCCGAACTCGACGTACAACGCGTCGGCGACGGATGGTCGTGCTCCGGCCTCTTGCGCATCGACGAGGTCACGTCGGCGACGGGATACACCGCCCCCGAAGGCGATTACGACACCCTCGGTGGGTTGGTGCTCACCGAACTGGGGCGCATCCCCGACGAAGGTGACGAAGTGGAGTTGCCCGATGTCGACTCGTCCGGCGATTCCCGTGGCAAGTGGATCGCGCGAGTGACCAGCATGGACGGCCGTCGTATCGACCGGGTGACCATCACGCCGGTCCCCGCTTACGTCGAACCCGAATCCGCAGACGACGACAAGAAGGAGTCCGACGATGAATAACCTCTTCGGTGTTCTCCTCACCGTCGTGCTGCTTGCCGGCAACGCATTCTTCGTCGGTGCGGAGTTCGCGCTGATCTCCGCACGACGTGACCGCCTCGAGGCACTGGTCGCTCAAGGCAAGAAGCGAGCGCTCACGGTCATCAAGGCCGGTGAGAACCTGTCGCTGATGCTTGCTGCGGCTCAGCTGGGCATCACGATCTGCTCGATCCTCCTCGGTAAGGTCGCCGAGCCTGCCATTGCG
>JADGMW010000574.1_pt1 | contig 13968 bp, 11 predicted proteins | sample 8641801 | NCBI WGS metagenome assembly JADGMW01 (sample SAMN16272018, study PRJNA661076) | feces metagenome | isolation source: fecal sample from diarrhoea affected cattle A | host: Bos taurus | place: South Africa: Lokaleng Village, Mahikeng | collected 2019-09
CCAGGCGTACACCGCCGGGATCGCCGACCTCGTCGACGACCTCGACGAGGTGGAGGGCGTTCTGGCCGTCACCGACCCGTTCGACGAATCGGTGTCGGGGCTGGTCAGCGACGAACGCGACGCGGCGATCGTGCGCCTCCAGTTCGACGGGCAGGGCCCCAGCGTGTCCCCCGAGTCCAAGCAGGCCCTGCGCGACGCCACCGATGCCTTCGTCGCAGAGCTGCCCGACGGCGCCGAGGCGGCCCTGGGCGGTGATCTGTTCGCCAACTCGATCCCGGGCGTCACGATCACCGAGGCACTGGGTCTGGTGATCGCCCTGCTCGTGCTGCTGGTGACCTTCCGCTCATTCGTGATGGCAGGGCTGCCGCTGATCACCGCCGTCATCGGCGTCGGCCTCTCGATCGCGCTCATCTTCGTCGCCACCGCCTTCGCCCCCATCTCCGCCACCACACCGCTGCTCGCGCTCATGCTGGGACTGGCCGTCGGGATCGACTACGCCCTGTTCATCGCAGCCCGGCACCAGGACCAGGTGCGCACGGGCATGGATCCCGAGGAATCCGCCGCCCGCGCCACGGGCACCGCCGGCTCGGCGGTCACGTTCGCCGGCATCACCGTCCTGATCGCGCTCATCGGCCTGTCGTTCGCCAACATCCCGTTCCTGACCACGATGGGCATCGCCGCCTCGGTCGCGGTGGCGATCGCCGTGGTCGTCTCCGTCACCCTCACCCCCGCGCTGCTCGGCCTGATCGGCCGGCGGGCTGCGGGGCGCAAGACGCGGTCCGCCCGGGCCGCAGCGCGGGTGGAGAAGGATGCCGGCATCCACACCGAGGACGAGGCCGAGCCCGAGAGCGCACCCGAGGCGGCACCGCGCGTCAACCGCTGGGTCGCGCTCGTATCGCGCCATCCGCTCATCACGGCCCTGGCCACCGTCGTCGGCCTCGGCGTCATGGCGGTGCCCGCCGGGAGCCTCGCGCTCGCGCTGCCCAACGCCGGGGTGCTGCCGCCGGAGAACTCCGCGCGACAGAGCTACGACCTCGCCGCGGAGTACTTCGGCCCCGGCTTCAACGGACCCCTGATCCTCACCGGCACGATCGTCACCTCGACCGACCCGCTCGGTCTCATGGCGGACCTGGGAGCCGCCGTCGAGGACATCCCGGGCGTCAAGGAGGTCGCCCTCGCGACCCCCAACGAGACCGCCGACACCGGCATCGTCCAGATCGTCCCCGAGACCGGGCCCGACGACCCGGCCACGTCCGAGCTCGTGCGGGAACTCCGCGCCCACCACGACGAATGGCTGGATGAGTTCGGCATCGACCTGAAGGTCACGGGCTTCACCGCCGTGGGCATCGACATCTCCGATCGCCTGGGCGCCGCTCTCATCCCGTTCGGACTGTTCGTGGTGGGTCTGTCCTTCCTCCTGCTCATGGTCGTGTTCCGCTCCATCGCCGTCCCCCTCACCGCCGCGCTGGGCTACCTTCTCTCGGTGGCCGCGGCCTTCGGTGTGGTCGCCGCGGTGTTCGAGTGGGGCTGGTTCGCCGACCTGCTGCACGTCACGCGCGTGGGACCCGTGATCAGCTTCATGCCCATCGTGCTCATGGGCGTGCTGTTCGGGCTCGCGATGGACTATCAGGTCTTCCTCGTCACCCGCATGCGCGAGGACTACGTCCACGCGCGGGCCAAGGACGCCTCGCGCGCCGACGCACGCGCGATCGCCGTGGCAGCGGTGCGCTCGGGCTTCTCCGCGACCGCGCGCGTGGTCACCGCAGCGGCCCTCATCATGTTCGCGGTGTTCGCCGCGTTCGTGCCCGAGGGCGACTCCTCGATCAAGCCCATCGCGCTGGGTCTGGCCGTCGGCATCGCCGTCGACGCGTTCCTGGTGCGGATGACCCTGATCCCGGCGCTCATGACGCTCCTGGGCGACAAGGCGTGGTGGATCCCGCGGTGGCTGGACCGGATGCTGCCCAAGCTCGATGTCGAGGGCGAAGCCGTCGAGCGCGAGATCGCGCTGCAGGACTGGCCAGGGCCCGACTCGCGCGCCGTCGTGATCGCGGACGGCGTCGGACTGGAAGCCGCCGGCACCCCGCTGTTCGACGACCTCACCCTCGAGGTGGAGCCGGGCCACGCGGCCATCCTCACCTCCGCAGATCCGCGCGCCGCGCGCGCGGCGCTGTTCACCCTCTCCGGGCGCGTCTCGCCGACCGCCGGCCGGCTCCGCGTCGCCGGGCACCTGCTGCCCGGCCGGGAGGCGTGGGTGCGCAGCCACGTCGGCATCGCCGCCCTGGACGAGGCCGAAGACCCGCTCGCCGAGCTCCGCGACGCACTCACCGGCACGCCCGGAGTGCTCGCGGTGTCCGGCATCGACGTCCTCGCCCACGGCGCCCTGCGCGATCAGGCCGCCGCGACGCTGCGGGATGCCGCGGCCACCGGCGAGTGGACGCTGCTGCTGACCGCCGCCGACCCCGACGCGGCCCGCCGCGTGCTGTCCGAGGCCGGCTGGACCGGCGCATCCGTCACGCACGTCGCCGCCGCATCCCCCCGCACGTTCGACCTGTCCGAGGTGACCGCATGACCCGTCCTCGCTCCCCCCTGGCGCTCGAGCGCGCCGGCTCCCGCCGGCCCGTGACGTGGCTCACGATCCTCGGCGCGCTGCTGCTGCCGGTGATCGTCGGCGGCGTGCTGGTCGCCGCCCTGTACAACCCCGTCGAGCGCCTCGAGTCCATGAGCGCGGCCATCGTGAACGAGGACGAGCCCGTCACGATCGACGACCAGCCCGTGCCGCTCGGCCGGCAGCTGACAGCGGGCCTCGTCGAGGGGTCGGACGACATCCCGAGCAATCTGGACTGGACGATCACGAACGACGAAGACGCCCGCCAGGGCTTGGCCGACGGGTCGTACGCAGCCGTCATCCGCATCCCGGAGAACTTCTCCGCCGCGGCGACCTCCACCTCCCCGGGAGGCGAGGCACCCGAGCGCGCCACGATCGAGGTGACCACGCCGCCGGACAGTCTCGTGGTGGACGACGCCATCTCGGCGCAGGTCACGCAGGCGGCGGCATCCCTCCTGGGGACATCGCTGTCGGAGGTGTACCTGGAGAACGTGTTCCTCGGGTTCACCACGCTCGGCGACCAGCTCGGTACGGCCGCCGAGGGCGCCGCCCAGCTCGCCGACGGCGCGACGCAGGCCGCCGACGGCGCCACCGCGCTCTCCGGCGGGATCGCGCAGCTCTCCGACGGCGCGGCAGCCCTCGCCGACGGCGCGAGCCGGCTCGCCGGCGGTGCGTCCGAACTGGGCGCCGGGGCCACGCAGGCCGCCGACGGTCTGGACGCGTGGGCCGGCGGGGCGCAGGAGCTCGCCGCGAACGGGCGACTCCTCGCCGGCGGACTGCAGCAGACCGCCGACGCGATCCCGCAGCTTCCCGCCGAGCTGGTGACCGCGGCGAACGGGCTGGCGGCCAACAGCGCCGCTATCCAGGCGCAGGTCACCGCCGCATCCGATGCGCTCACCCAGGCGGCCGCCGACTGCGCCGCGCAGGGCGGGTCGGCGGAGCTGTGCGCGACCCTCGCCCAGCTGTCCGCCGAGGCCCAGGCCGCCGTCGGACCCGTGAACGAACTGATCGGGCAGTCCGACACGATCGCGGCCGGTGTCACCGGCCTCCAGCAGCTCGGCCCGGGCCTGCAGACGATCTCAGCCAACCTCGCGCAGCTGTCCGGCGGGATCGACCAGCTCGCCGCGGGGGCGACCAGCGCCGCCGGTGGGGTGCGGCAGCTCTCGGGCGGTGCCGCACAACTGTCGGGCGGTGCATCCGCTCTGGTCGACGGGGCGTCGCAGCTGGCCGCCGGGGCGGGAGAGGCTGCGACAGGTGCCGAGGAGCTCTCCGGTGGCGTGCGGCAGGTCGCCGACGGCACGACGAGCCTGGCCGAGGGCCTCGGCACTGCCGTGGCGGAGCTGCCCTCCTACACCGACACCGAGGCGGCCGACCTGGCCTCGGTCGTGGCCGACCCCGTCGCGGCGCAGGGCGTGGGCACGAATCTGTTCGGCGCGTCGGCGGTGCCGCTCGTGGTGACGGTGGCGCTGTGGTTCGGCGGTCTGGGCACCTTCGTGGCGCTGCGCGCCGTGACCGCGCGCACGCTGTCCTCGCGCCGCCCGTCTGCTCTACTGGCGCTTCGCGCCCTCGCTCCGGCCGCCGGCATCGGCGCGGTGCAGGGCGTGCTCGTGGCGATCGTGGTGCAGCTGGCCGCGGGCTACGACTGGGCGGAATGGTCGCTGTTCGCCGCCGTCGCCGCGGTGGCGGGCCTCGCCTTCGCCGCGGTCAACCAGGCGCTCGTCGCGGTGTTCGGCGGGGCCGGGCGCTGGATCTCAGCACTCGTGGGCGTCCTCGCCGTTGCCACGGGCGTGGTCTCCACCGTCCCGGGGGTCATCTCCGCCGCGGCGGGGATCCTCCCCACGGCTCCGGCCTACCAGGGGATGCTCGCGGCCCTGACCGCCGCGGGCGGCTTGGGGGCGGCGGTCGTCGGGCTCGTCGTGTGGGCAGCGCTGGCGTTCCTCGCCACGACGATCGCCGTGGCGCGTCGCCGCTCGGTCTCCCCGCGGGCCCTCCTGACCGCCGCCCCGGCCTGACCCCAGCCTGACCCTGGCCTGACCCTGGTCACTCGCGTCGGCCGCTCACGCGGTCGACGAGCTGAGTGACTCCTGCGCGAGGGCGCTCCGTGCGGCGTCGACGATCACGCCGGCGACCGTGTCGGACTGCGTGATGTAGAGGTCGTGGCTCGCCGAGACGTTCGTGATCTTCGCGCCCATGCGCTGCGCCATGTGCTGCAGCATCGCCTGGTCGAAGGACTTGTCCTCCGTCGCGATGACGGCCCACGTCGGCTTGTCGCGCCACGCCGCGTTCTTCACGGCTGTGGCGAACACCGACATGTTGATCGGCACCTGGCTGTCACGCAGGAACGCGGCATCCTCGTCCGTCGCGTCCGCGGCGAACCCCGCCTTGAACTTCTCGAGGTTGAGGAAGCCGTATCCGTCCTCGACGGTGTCGATGATGAATTCCGGCGTCGGCGCGAAGCCCTCGTACTGCTGGCCGGTCGTCTCCCCCGCGTCCGGCGCGAGGGCCGACACGTAGACCAGTCCCGCCACGCGGGGGTGGACGCCCGCCTCGGTGATGACGGTGCCGCCCCACGAGTGGCCGACGAGGATCGTCGGCCCGTCCATGAGATCCAGCACGCGTGTGGTGGCCGCGACGTCGTCCTCGAGGGAGGTGAGCGGGTTCTGCACGATCATGACCCGGTACCCGCGCGCGGTCAGTGCGTCGTAGACGCGGCGCCAGCCGGAGCCGTCCGCGAACGCGCCGTGCACGAGCACGACATTGGTGATCTCTGGGGTGGGAGTGGTGCTCATGGTGCTGTTCCTTTCGTTCGCGCGCCGGCAGGTCTCCCCCGGTGCTGTCCAATCCGGACGATCGTCCGAACGACATGCAATATATTGCATTCCGCTGCACCGGACAAGAGCGCCCTGATCGTGCTGCACGCGAAACGCCGCCCCGCGCCGGAAAGGCGCGGGGCGGCGTCAGGACCGAGAGAGACCCGCGGTCAGCTGGTCAGACCGGAGTACGCGTGCAGGCCCTTGAAGAACATGTTCACGATCGTGAAGTTGAAGATCACGGCGGTGAACCCGATGATCGACAGCCACGCCGATCGCGTGCCGCGCCATCCGCGCGTCGCACGGGCGTGGATGTAACCGGCGTAGAGCACCCAGATGACGAAGGTCCAGACTTCCTTCGTGTCGAAGCCCCAGTACCGGCCCCATGCGTCGTTGGCCCAGATGGAGCCGGCGATGAGCGTGAAGGTCCAGAAGATGAACCCGACGATCGCGAAGCGGTAGGCGAGGGATTCCAGCGTGTCACTGGAGGGCAGGGTCCGCAGGAACCCCGGGCCGCGCTTGGCCGACGGCGCGGATGCTGCGTCGCCCGCCGCCACGGCCGCCACCGCACGCCGTTCCCGGCGCGACTGCATGAGCTGCAGCACCGACAGGCCGAACGCGAGCGCGAACAGGGCCGTGGCCAGCGACGCGACGAACACGTGGATGACCAGCCACGCCGACTTCAGCGGGTCGGCCAGCGGCACGACCTCGACATAGAACGCCAGCGTCGCGCCGCCGAGAAGGACGACCGTGAGCCCCGTGATGAAGGAGCCCAGGAAGCGCAGGTCGTAGCGGAGGAGGACGACCAGGTACACCGCGACGATGAGCATCGTGCCGGTGAGGGCGAACTCGTACATGTTCGACCACGGCACGCGCTCGGCGGCGATTCCGCGGGTGATGTCGGCGGCGACGTGGAAGAGGAAGCCCAGCACCGTCAGAGACGTGCCGATCCGCCCCCAGACGTAGCGGGGCTTGGGTGCGGCGCCTGCGTCCGCGGAACCCTGCGGCCGCCCGCCCCGCGTGCCGGCGGGGGCGGATGCGGCGCCGGCGGTCACGAGCTCGCGCTCGCGCGCGGCGTCCTGCGCCTTGAGCGCCACATCGGAGCGGCGCGCGAGATCGACGGCGTAGGCGATGAAGGCCAGCACGTAGATCGCGATGGCGGTCCAGACCAGCAGCACGGAGACCGCGTCGAGGGAGAGCGTTTCGGATCCGGGCATGGTCTCAGTCTACGTCCGAGGTGCTGCGCCAACCCTGGACGGCGGCGGCGTGACGGGCCTGGAACTGATCCACCGCGGCGCCCAGCGTGGGGTCCTCTCCGCGGGCCAGTCCGGCGTACTCCACGTGCACGGTGCTGCCCTGCACCGTCGCCTTGACCCACATGCGCCGTCGCGGGACGAACAGCGCCGCCAGCAGGCCGAGGGTGGCCAGAACGGCGAAGAGCAGCACCCACGGGGCGGCGAGGTCGCGATGGATCGACAGCGACGCGAACCGCTTCACGGATTCGGCGTAGCCGGTGGCACCCTCGGGCGATTCGTCCTCGAAGGTGATCGTGCCGAGCCCGTCGGGCAGTTCGGCCGACTGCCCGGGGGCGAGCTCGATGGAGTCGACGCCGGTGTCTCCGCCGCTGAGCTGTTCCATCTCGCTCGTGTCCAGTGTGTAGACCGAGCGCGGCTGACCGCCGTCGATGCCGAGGTCGCCGACGAAGACGTTGAAGGTGACGACGGGACTGATGAGGTCGGGATACGCCGACGTGAACGCGCCGGAGGCCAGCGCCGCCTGCGTGGGGTAGAAGAACCCGACCAGGCCCATCTGCTCGGGCAGGCCGTCGGGCACCTTCACGACGCCGAGCGAGGTCATGTTGGTGTCCTGCGGGAGGAAGGGCACGGAGTCGTGGAAGATCTCCTCGCCGTCGGCGTTGCGGATGGTGAGGGTCGGGGCGTAACCGTTGCCCATCAGGTACACGCGGTCACCCGCGACGTCGAGCGGGTGGTTGACGCGCACCTGCCCCTCGCTCTCCTCGCCGTCCACACGGGCGGTGAGGTTCGCGGCGAAGTCGCCGGCCTGACCGGCGCCCTGTTCGCCGAGGGGCACATAGCTGACGTCGAACTCGTCGAGGGTCAGCGCGTAGGGCGTGAGAGTCTCGGCGCTCACGAATCGACCGGGGTTGAACGAGGAGTAATCCAGCAGCGAGTTGACGAACGTCGTCCCCTCGACGATGACGCGCTGGCCGGTGTAGGTGAACCCGCCGCCCACACCGACGGCGACGAGAACCCCGACCAGCGCCCCGTGGAAGACGAGGTTGCCCGTCTCACGCAGGTACCCACGCTCCGCCGACACCGAGAAGGCCCCACGGCCGTCGTAGCGCTCGACGCGGTACCCGGCCTTGCGCAGCTGCCCGGCCGCGAGTTCGACCGATTCCGCCGCCAGGCGGGCGGCGTCGTCGGGGGACGCAGCATCCAGCTCGACTGCGCGGAAGTCGTCCAGGCGGGACAGGCGCGCGGGGGTCCGCGGCGGGCGCGAACGCAGCGCCTTCCAGTGGTGCTTGGTGCGCGGGATGACGCAGCCGATGAGCGAGACGAACAGGAGGAGGTAGATCGCGGAGAACCACGGCGAGGAGTAGACGTCGAACAGGCTCAGGTTGTCGAGGATGGGAGCCAGGTCGGGGTTGTCGGTGAAGTACTGCGTGACGCCGTTGGGATCGGCGCTGCGCTGGGGCACGATCGACCCCGGCACCGCGGCGATCGCCAGCAGCAGCAGCAGGACGAGCGCCGTGCGCATGCTCGTGAGCTGACGCCAGCCCCACCGCATCCACCCGACGAATCCGAGGGCGGGAGCGGTGATGTCTTCGGGGTCGGCGGAGGCGTGGTCGGCGGGGCGCAGCGGGTCGGTCATGGTCGATTCGTCAGAGCGGGAGGGGGACACTTCGGAACACCCCCTGGAGTTGCGACATCCACGCGCCCCACACGCCCGTGACCATCGCGAGGCCCAGGAGGATCAGGAGCGCCCCGCCGATCAGGTTGATGGCGCGGATGTGGCGACGCAGGAACGCCACCGAACGGGTCGCCCAGCCGAAGCCGAGGGCGAGGAGGAGGAACGGGATGCCCAGGCCCAGCGAGTACGCCAGGCCCAGCAGCGCGGCGCGGCCGGGGTCGCCCAGGTTCCACGACACCGAGAAGATCGCGGCGAGGGTCGGGCCGATGCAGGGCGTCCACCCGATGCCCAGGGCGATGCCCAGCAGCGGCGCGCCGACGAGCCCGACGTTGTTGCGCGCCTGCGGCCGCACGGTGCGCTGGGCGATGCCGAACAGCCCGATGAAGACCAGGCCGAGCAGGATGACGACGACGCCCATGACGCGCGTGATCGGGTCGGCGTACTCGACGAAGAAGCGCCCGACCGTGCCGCCCAGGACGTTGACGGTCATGAACACGAGGGTGAAGCCGGCGATGAACAGCAGCACGCCGCCCAGGAGCCGGCCGCGGCCGGGCGCCGCCGCGGAGGAGCCGCGGCGGGGTGCGACGGAGCCGCCGATGAACCCGAGGTAGCCCGGGACCAGCGGGAGCACGCACGGGGAGAGGAAGGACACCAGGCCGGCGGCGAGCGCGACGGGCAGGGCGAGCCACAGCGCGCCGTCGAACACGACGGCGCCGGGGTTCACGCCGACTCCGCGAGGAGGTCGCGCACGATCGTCTGCAGGATCGAGGCCTCGGGCAGTTCGCCGATGATGCGTGCGGCGACGCGTCCCTCCTTATCGAGCACGAGCGTCACGGGCGTGGCGGTGAGCGGCGCGTGCTCGGCGAAGGCGAGCTTGACCGCGCCGCCGTTGACGTCGATGACGCTCGGGTAGCTCACGCCGTTGTCGCGGGCGAAGGATGCCGCGGTCGCGGCCTGGTCGTAGGTGTTCACGCCGAGGAACGCGACGTCCTGTCCTTCGAAGCTCTTGTAGGCCTCTTCCAGGCGCGGGGCCTCGACGATGCACGGCCCACAGGCGGCGTACCAGAAGTTCACCACGAGCACCTGGCCGGCGTAGTCGGCGTCCGACACCTCGTCGCCCGTCTCGGTCACACCGGCGAACTCGACCCGTTCGCCGCGATCGGCGGCCGGGATCTCGGAGGTCTGGAAGCCGTTGGCGGCGATGTAGCCCTTGTTGTCACCGGCCCGGTACTGATCGGCCAGCGGGTCGGCCGCGCACGCGCCCAGCCCGAGCGCGAGGGCGGCGGTGAGGGATGCGGCGAGGAGGCGCCGGCGCATCACACGGCCCCCACGTCGACGGCGCCCGCGGTCGACGCCGGCTCGGCGTAGTCGACCTCGACCCAGCGGTCACCGCGGCGTTCGAAGCTGGTCACGCTGGAGAGCGCGCAGCGACGGCGGCGCGGATCGTGGCGCAGCACGCCACCGGCGATCGAGAGATGGGAGATCCAGATGGGCAGCTGGTGCGACACGATCACGACATCCCCGCCATCGGCGGTGTCCCACGCGTCGTCCATGGCCGCCCGCATCCGCGCGACGATGCTCTCGTAGGCCTCGCCCCAGCTGGGCAGGGCGGGGCGCGTGAGGTGGCGCCAGTTCAGGGGGTTGTAGAAGACCCGCCCCATCCGCCGGCCTTCGAAGACGTTGGTGGGCTCGATCACGCGCTCGTCGATGACCGGCTCCAGCTCGAACAGCTCCACGAACGGCTCGGCCGATTCGCGCGTGCGCTGCAGCGGGGAGACGACCAGTGCGCGCACGGGGCGCTCGAGCGATCGCACGTACTCGGCGGCCTGCCGGGCCATCCGCCGCCCGTCCGAGCTCAGGCCGAAGCCGGGCAGCCGTCCGTAGAGGACGCGCCCCGGATTGTCGACCTCGCCATGGCGCACGAGGTGGAGGCGATCGGCGGACACCCCTCCAGTCTAGGCGGGGGCGTTCTGTGGAGCGCCTGTGGGCAGGGCAGGGCAGCCGCGGGTCAGGCGCCGTCGGTGCCGGTGCGGCGTGCACGCGTCAGCATGCGCACCCGGACGACCACGAACCACGCCACCGCGACGAGAACAGCGGCGATCACGACGTACTGGAGGATGTCGGCGTACTGCTCGATGACGTGCCACTGCTCGCCGAGGAGATACCCGGCCAGCACGAAGATCGTGTTCCAGATCAGACTGCCCGCCGCGGTCAGGAGCGTGAACCGCCACACCGGCATCTTCGCGACACCGGCGGGGATCGAGATGAGGCTCCGGAAGATCGGCAGCATCCGCCCGAAGAACACCGCCTTGCCACCGTGCCGCTGGAACCACGCCACGGTCACGTCCACGTCCTGCACCTTCATCAGCGGCATCCGGTCGGCGATCCGGCGGAGCCGCTCGACCCCCAGCCACCGGCCGAGGCCGTACAGCGCGAGGGCGCCGACGATCGATCCGATCGTGGTCCAGATGAGGGCCTCGGCCAGCGAGAACGATCCGCGGCTCGCCGCCAGGCCGGCCATCGGCAGCACCACCTCGCTCGGAAGCGGGGGGAAGAGGTTCTCCAGCGCGATCGCCAGGCCCGCGCCCACCGGTCCGATGATGTCCATCAGGGAGACGGTCCAGTCGGCCAGCGCCGACAGCCATGATCCGTCGCCGGCTGAAGAGGTCGCGGCAAGCGTGATTTCGGTCATCGGGGCCTTTGCTCTCGGTGATCGGCGGACGTGCGGGTGCCGCGATTCAGCCTAGGCGCGGGAGGTTACGAGTTGCTGGGGGCTCGCCTCCGTCCTCGTTCCGGCCAGCCGGATCCCCGACTACGTGCCCACCGCGACACCGACCATCGCCAGGGCCGCGAAGAAGGTCACCACGGTCAGTGCGGCCGCCGCCAGGGGCACCCAGAAGGCCAGCCGCCTCACGATCAGGAGCCACACGGCAGCCGCGATGGCGAGCAGGAGCGTCACCCAGGGCGAGATGACGGCGAACCACACACCGAAGGTCAGCAGGCCCTCGGCACAGCTGTCACCGAAGCAGCCGTCCGAGGCCATCGCGAGGAAGAGCCCGAGGGAGGACGCGACCGCGGCGAAGATCCCGAGCAGGATCAGGAGGACGGCGGTGAGGACGATGTCCCACACGCGCACCGGGCGGGCGGTGCGCGGCGGGGTGGCGGTGGACTCTCGGGGCGGGGCGTAGCTCACGCGCTCATCGTAAGGGGCGGCGGCGCGGACGGCGCACGGCGAGTTATCCACAGAATCGCTCACAACCAGGGTTTTTCGCGGTCTGAATGTCGGTGGTCCGCGGGAGGATACGGGTATGGACGAACTCGTCGACACCCTCCGCGATCTGGTCGATCGCGCGGATGCGGCTGTCGGCGAGCTGCTCGCGCGAGACGCGTTCGGCATCGCCCGTGACGACGACATCCTCGAGGCGCTCGGCCTCGCGGGGCGCCTGGAGCGCCGCGTCGAGGCCGTTCTGATCGAGCTCGCCGGTGAAGCGGCAGCGCGGTCGGGCTCTCCGGACCGCGATGCCAGGCTCAGTTCGCACGCCGGGTGCCACGACGTGTCGGAGCTGCTGCAGCGCACCACGCGGGTGGCGCCCCAGACGGCGGCGAAGTGGCAGCGGGCGGCCCGCGCCGTGCGCGGACAGGTGTCGCCGTCGTCGGGTGAGGTCCTCCCCCCTTTCCTCCCGGCTCTGCGCGCCGCCATGACCGCCGGCGAGGCCGGCGTGGACGGCGTCCTGGCGGTGAGCACGGCCCTGGCGACGCTCGAGCGACGCGTCCCGCGGGAGGACCTGCTCGTCGCCGACGAGATCCTCGCCGCCCAGGCCCGGGGAACCGGACCGGATGCCGCGCCTCCCGCGTGCGCGGACCTGCTCCGCCTGCAGGCGCTGGTGTGGTCCGCGGCGCTCGACCAGGACGGCGCGGAGCCCCGCGACCGGGCCGTCGCCCACCAGCGTGGCGTGACGCTCGGATCGCCCCAGGACGGCCTCGTGCCCCTGAACGGAAGGCTGATGCCGGAGGTGGCCGCGCAGCTGCGGCGCATCTTCGACGCCGTGCTCTCGCCGCGGGTCGATGGCGTCGCGTTCCGCGAGGAGCCGCCGGCCGGTTCGTACGCGGACCTGGACGAACGACCCCCCGTCGATGACCGCCGGATCGCACAGCGGCAGCACGACGCGCTGGCCACCGCTCTGGGCGCCGCCGCCGCGAGCGGCGAACTGCCCACGATCGGTGGAGCCGCCCCGACGCTCGTGGTCTCGGTCCGCGAAGAGGACCACCTCGCCGGTGCGGGCTGGGCGTACGCCGAAGGCACCGATGAGCCGCTGTCGCCCGCGTGTGCCCGCCACGTCGCCTGCAGCGGCAGCATCCAGCGGGTCGTGGTGGATTCCCGCGGCCGCATCCTGCGCCTCGGCACGGAGGAGCGCGTCTTCAACCGGCATCAGCGCCGCTCGATCTCGCTCCGCGACGGCGGGTGCCTCATTCCCGGATGCGGCGTCCCGGCCGGGTGGTGCGAGATCCACCATGTGACCGAGCACGCCCACGGTGGGCCCACCCACACCGACAACGGCGTGCTCCTGTGCTGGTTCCACCATCGGTTCCTCGACCGCAGCGGATGGGGGATCCGGATGAATCGCGGAGTCCCCGAGGTGCGCGCTCCGGGGTGGCACGACCCCTATCGCCGATGGCGAGCGGTCACCCGGTCGCGCACCCGCCTCCTCGACCTCGTCGGCCGGCGGACGTAGACCTCGGCCCGGACATCGCAGCCGGCGATGAGCGCTTCTCCGCTGACCGGTCCGGCCCCTCCCGGTCGCCCCCGGCGGGCCGCTCGTCAGTACACTCGCGAGATGCGGCGCCTCCTCGTGGTTCTGATCGCGCTGATGGCCGGTGTTGCGACCTGGGCGGAGGCGGTCCACTGGCGGGCGTCGAGTCGCCGACTCGGAAGCGCCGCAGCGCCCGCTCCGCTTGTGGAGGCCGTCATCGTCCTGGGCTTTCGGAACAGAGGACGACGGATCAACTATCTGAACCGCTACCGGGTGCGCGCGGGGCTCCGGTCGATGCGAACGGACGCCGCGGAAGGTCTGCTCGTCCTCTGCGGGGGCAGTGTCGCCGGAGACCTCCCGGAGACCGAACTCATGGCGCAGTACGCCCGCGAGCGTCGCGGCTTCTTAGGCCCGCTCCGCCTCGACCGCACGAGCACCACCACGTGGGAGAACATCGCCAACGCCATCCCGATGGTCGAGCACGTCGATGCGATCACCATCGTGTCCAACTCGCTCCACGCGGAGGAAGCGCGGGCGTACCTGTGGATGCTCCGGCCGGATCTGGCCCACCGTCTTCAGCGCGGCAAGGAGCATCGCTGGGGCGAGATCGCCGTCGTGAAGCCGCTCGCGGCGATCATCGGACTGCACCAGCTCGCGCAGCTGCCGCCGCACCGGCAGATGGATCGCCGGCCCGCTCAAGCAGCAGGACCACCGCACGTAGACTGAACCCTCGTGAGCGAACGCGTCCTCGTCAAGCAGCTGAAGTCCCTCCCCGACGGCCCGGTAACGGTGTCGGGATGGGTCGAGACGGTGCGCGACCAGAAGAAGGTGCAGTTCGTCATCCTGCGGGACGAGACCGGTGCCGTGCAGC
>JADGMW010000575.1_pt1 | contig 13915 bp, 12 predicted proteins | sample 8641801 | NCBI WGS metagenome assembly JADGMW01 (sample SAMN16272018, study PRJNA661076) | feces metagenome | isolation source: fecal sample from diarrhoea affected cattle A | host: Bos taurus | place: South Africa: Lokaleng Village, Mahikeng | collected 2019-09
GTCCTGGTCGTACTTGATGCCGCGCTGCCCGTTGAGGTCGATGTGGAAGAGCTTGCCGCAGTCGAGCGCCTGGGCGATGCCGGCCGCGAAGTTGAGGCCCGCCATCTGCTCGTGCCCGACCTCGGGGTTGAGGCCGACGAGCTCCGGCCGCTCGAGCGTGTTGATGAACGCGATCGCGTGCCCGACGGTGGGCAGCAGGATGTCGCCGCGGGGCTCGTTGGGCTTCGGCTCGATCGCGAAGCGGATGTCGTAGCCCTTGTCGGTCACGTAGTCGCCGAGCAGGTTGACGGCCTCGCGATACCGCGACAGTGCGGCACGGATGTCCTTCGCCGAGTCGTATTCGGCTCCCTCGCGGCCACCCCACATGACGAAGGTCTTGGCGCCGAGCTCGGCGGCGAGGTCGACGTTGCGCAGCACCTTGCGGAGGGCGAAGCGGCGCACGGCGCGGTCGTTGGAGGTGAAGCCGCCGTCCTTGAAGACGGGGGCGGAGAAGAGGTTGGTCGTGACCATGGGCACGATGATCCCCGTGTCGGCGAGCACCTGCTTCAGGCGGTCGATCTGGGTCTGGCGCTCGGCATCCGTCGATCCGAAGGCGAAGAGGTCGTCATCGTGGAAGGTGAGGCCGTATGCGCCGAGTTCCTTGAGCTTCTCGACGACGTGCACGACGTCGAGCGCGGCCCGGGTGGGGCTGCCGAAGGGGTCTGCCCCGTTGTAGCCGACGGTCCAGAGGCCGAAGGAGAACTTGTCCGCGGGGGTGGGCGTCGTTGCCATTGCTGCTCCTCAGTCGAGAATTGTTGTGCTTCCAAACTTATCGCACGGCGCGCGGAGTTTCCACTGGATCGAGACTTTCGAAGAATTTGCCGAAACTCCAGTATCGTGTCGACATGTCAACACCCTCCGCGGCGCGCGTCACGCTCGCCGAGCTCGCGGCCGAGGCCGGGGTCTCGATCGCGACCGCATCGAAAGTGCTCAACGGACGAGCGGATGTCGCGGCCTCGACCAGGCGCCGCGTCGAGACGCTCCTCGACCAGCACGGCTATCAACGCCGCCAGGGCGCGCAGGCGTCGTCGCGGCTCGTCGAGCTCGTCTTCCATGAGCTCGAGTCCGCGTGGTCGATGGAGGTCATCCGCGGGGTCGAGGATGTCGCGAGCGAGCACGGCATGAGCGTCGTGCTGACCGAGAGCGGCACCCGTCACGCGCCCGGCGACGACTGGCTGGAGGGCGTGCTGAGCCGGCGCCCCGTCGCGGTCGTGCTCGTGTTCTCCGACCTGCCCGCGCCCATGCGGGCCGCGCTGCGCACCCGCTCGATCCCCTTCGTGATCGTCGACCCGGCGGGCGACCCCTCGCCCGAGGTTCCCGCCGTCGGCAGCGCGAACTGGGCCGGGGGCCTCGCCGCGGTGCGTCACCTGATCGACCTGGGGCACAAGCGGATCGCGGCGATCACGGGCCCCGAGGACATGATGTGTTCGCTGGCCCGCATCGATGGCTACCGCTCGGCCATGAACGCGGCCGGCCTGCCGGTGAAGGAGGAGTGGATCCGCTTCGGCGACTTCCACCGCTCGGGCGGCGCCCGTCACGCGGCCGACCTGCTCGCGCTGCCGGAACCGCCGACGGCGATCTTCGCCGGGAGCGACCTGCAGGCGCTCGGCGTGCTCGAGACGGCCAGGTCACTCGGCCTCAGGGTGCCCGACGACCTCTCGCTCGTCGGCTATGACGACATCCCGCTCGCCAACTGGGTGAGCCCGCGTCTCACGACCGTGCACCAGCCCCTCCGCCAGATGGGCAGCGAGGCGACGCGGCTCGCGATCAGGCTCTCCCAGGGGGAGATCGTCGGCGGCACGCCACGAATGGACCTGGCAACGAGCCTCGTCGTGCGTGAGAGCACTGCCGCCCTCGTCGCCTGAGCCAACGGCTGAGCGGGCCCGGCAGCGCTCGTGTGCTCTCGGGTGCACACCGCTACCGGACCCGCACTGGCCCGCCCGTCGTCATCGGGGGGGCGGGCGGGCCCACCTCCACCCGCGGGTGGAGTGCGCGGGTGTGGTCGACGACCCGCACGGCGCCCGTGAGGGTCACGCGCTGGGTCAGGGGGATCTCGCCGGCAGAGCGCCCGAAGCCGAGCTCGATCACGCCCGGCTCGACGATGCGTGCGCCGTCCCGTCCGGGGAAGGAGGCGAGGTCGGCCGGCACGGTGAAGGCGACGCGGGCGCTCTGGCCCGCATCCAACTCCACTCGTGCGTAGCCGATGAGGCGCTGCACGGGCCGCACGACGCTCGCGACGGGGTCGTGCAGGTACAGCTGCACGACGTCGGCGCCGGCTCGCGTCCCCGTATTGGTGACGTCGATCGACACCGTCACCGAGGCATCCGTCGCAATTGAACCCTCGGATGCCTCGAGCGAGGTCCATTCGAAGCTCGAGTAGCCGAGGCCGTGCCCGAACCAGAAGGCCGGGGTGGGGTCGATGTTGGAGACCCCGCTGGGCCGGGCGAGGGGCGAGGCGAGGTAGGTTGTCGGCTGTGAGCCCGGCTGGGCGGGCACACTGACGGGGAGTCGACCGCTGGGGTTGATGCGCCCGCTGAGCACGCCGGCGATGGCGGGGGTCCCCTCCTCGCCGGGGAAGAATGACTGCACGATCGCGGCCGCGCGCGACACGGCGGAGCCGAGCGCATAAGGCCGCCCGGCGAGCAGTGTCACGACGGTCGGGGTGCCGCTGTCGAGCACGGCGTCGACGAGCGCCTGCTGTGCCCCCGGCAGTTCGAGCGAGGGGGCGTCGCAGCCCTCGCCGCTCGTGCCACGGCCGAAGAGCCCGGCCCGGTCGCCCAGGGCGAGGATCACGATGTCGGCGTTCCGCGCGGCCTCGACCGCGGCGGCGATGCCATCGGTCTCGCCGCCGTCGACGCTCGTGCCCTCAGCGTGCTCGATCTCGGCATCCGGGAACTCTGCCCGCAGCGAGTCGAGCAGGGTCGGCAACTCGATGCCGATGGGGAACTCGGGATGCCGCACGCCCACGTGGCTCGGGAAGGAATAGCAGCCGAGCACCGCGTAGGGGTCGTGCGCGTTCGGCCCGATGACGGCGATGCGCTTCGGGGCGGCGAGGGGCAGCACGCCGTCGTTGCGGAGGAGCACGATGGCCCGCTCAGCGAGGTCGCGAGCGAGCGCGCGGTTCTCGCTCGAGTCGAGGTCGACGCTGCCGCGCTGCACCCCGTCGGATGCCCGCAGCGCGGGAGGAACGGGGTTCCAGTCGGCGTCGAGCATGCCGAGCTCGAGCTTCTGCAGCAGCACACGCCGCAGCGCGCGATCGATGAGTGCCTCGGGCACGGCGCCCTCGCGCACGGCCTCGACGAGCGGTGCGCCGAAGGTCTTGACGGTGGGGAGCTCGACGTCGATGCCGGCCTCGAGCGCTTGGGCCGCGGCATCCGCCCAGCCCTCGGCATGGCCGTGCAGGGTCGCGAGAAACGCGATCGCGAAGTAGTCGGCGACGACGGTGCCCTCGAAGCCCCAGGTGTCGCGCAGGAGCTCCGTGAGGAGGCTGCGGTCGGCGGCCGAGGCGACGCCGTCGATGTCGGTGTACGCGTTCATGACGCTGCGCACCCCGCTCTCGCGGATCGCCATCTCGAAGGGCGGCAGCAACACCTCGGCAAGCTCGCGCTGCCCCACCGAGACGGGGGCGAGGTTGCGGCCCGCGCGCGAGGCCGAATAGCCGACGAAGTGCTTGAGCGTCGCGACGACGCCGGTCGACTCGATGCCCTGCACGTAGGCGGTCGCGATCGTGCCGACGAGGTAGGGGTCTTCGCCGATCGTCTCCTCGACTCGGCCCCAGCGGGCGTCGCGCACGACATCGAGCACGGGGGCGAGGCCCTGGTGGATGCCGACCGAGCGCATGTCCGCCCCGATGCGCGCGGCCATGCGACGCACGAGGGCGGGGTCGAAGCTCGCGCCCCACGAGAGGGGCACGGGGTAAGCGGTCGCGCCCCACGCGGCGAAGCCCGCGAGGCACTCCTCGTGCGCGAGGGCCGGGATGCCGAGGCGGCTCGCGGAGACGATGCGCTCCTGCGTGCGCTGCAGCGAGAGTGCGCCGAGTGCGGGGTCGACGGGGGCCGTGCCGAAGGGGCGCGTGAGTTGGCCGAGGCCGAGCGGGAGCAGCGCATCCAGGTCGACGTCGCCGTCGGACATGTCGTGCTGGTGCGGGGCGACCTCGCCGCCCTCGTCCGAGGCCCCCACCCAGACGCCGTAGAGCTGCGCGATCTTCTCCTCGAGCGTCATCTCGGCCATGAGCGCTGCGACGCGCTCCGCGGGGTCGACAGTGGTGTCGCGCCACAGGGGCACAGTCGTGGTGTCAGTCATTGCGGTGGTTCCTTTATCCCTTGACAGCGCCCGAGAGGCCGCCGACGATGCGCTTCTCCGCGAAGAGGAAGAACGCGAGTGCTGGCAGCATCGAGAGCGAGGTGTATGCGAGCACGGCGCCCGTGTCGGCCGAGTACTGGGTCGAGTACTGCTGCACGCCGAGTGGCAGCGTCCAGAGGTCCTGCGGCATGCCACCGGCAGCCATGAGGAGGAGTGGCAGCAGGTAGGCGTTCCAGCTGTTCACGAAGGCGAGCACCCCAACCGTGATGAGTCCGGGGCCGGAGAGGGGCAGCATGATGCGCCAGAAGAAGCCGATGCGGCTGGCCCCGTCGATCGCCGCGGCCTCCTCCAGCTCATTGGGGATCGCTCGCAGGAAGGGTACGAGGATGATGATGGTCGTCGGCAGGGCGAAGGCGACCTGCGGAATGATCAGGCCGGGGAAGGTGCCGTGCAGGCCGATGTCGCGCAGCATGATGCTGAGCGGCAGCGCGGCCACCGTGACGGGGAACATCAGGCCAGCCGCGAACAGGGCGTAGAGGCCGCCGCGGCCGCGGAAGGTGTAGCGGGCGATGACGAACGCCGCCATGACGCCGAGGATCACGACGCCCGCGGTCGTGCCGATCGCGACCAGGCTCGACGAGAACACGGAGCCCCAGAACCGGTTCGAGGTCAGCACGTTGAGGTAGCTGTCGATGGTCCACGGGTCGGGCCAGCCAGCGGGGTTCGCGTTGATGTCGGCCGTGCGGCGGAAGCCGCCGATCCACACGTAGGCGACGGGGCCGACGGATGCCGCGATCACGGTGAGCGCGACGACATAGACCCACACCTGGCCGAGGTTGAACGGCTTCTTCTTGGCGTTGAGGGGTGCAGCGGGAGCCGGCCGGGGTTGCGTGCTTGTCTGCGTGAGGGTTGTCATGTCAGCGGACTCCGCTCGTGATGGCGCCGGCGAGATCGCGGCGCATGGCGAATCGTTGGTAGACGAGGGCGACGATGAGGGAGATCACGAAGAGGATCACGGCGATCGCACTGCCGTAGCCGTACTGCCCCTGGCCGTACTGGATCATGTAGACGGCCATCGTGTTGGTCGCCCCGACGGGCCCACCCTTGGTCGTGACCCAGACCATGTCGAAGAGCTGCAGCGAGCCGATCATCGAGAGGAAGATCCAGATGCGGATCGTGGGCCCGAGCAGGGGGAGCGTGATGCGCCACTGCGTCTGCCACCAGCTGGCGCCGTCGATCGCGGCGGCCTCGTGCAGTTCCTCCGGCACGCCCTGGAGTCCCGCGAGCATGAGCAGGATTGCGAAGCCCAGGTACTTCCAGGTCAGGATGCCGAACATCACCCAGAGGGCGGTATCAGGGTCGGCGAGCCAGGGCTTGGCGAGGTGGCCGAGCCCGATGCCCTCGAGGATGGCGTTGATGCCGCCGCGGGGTGAGAGCAGCAGCTTCCACGAAAGACCGGCGATGACCTCTGCGAGCACGTAGGGAACGAAGATGAGGGCACGGATGAGCCCGCGACCGCGCATGCGGCGGTTGAGGAGCAGGGCGACCGCGATCGCGAGTGGACCCTGCACGAGGATCGAGGCGATGACGATGGTCGCGTTGTTGCCGATCGCCTTGATGAAGAGGGGATCGGAGAAGGCTCGCACGTAGTTGTCGAGGCCGATGAAGCGGTCGAGTGGCCCGAGGCCGTTCCAGTTGTAGAGGCTGTAGACCGCCGCGAGCGCGACGGGCACGATCACGAAGGAGATGAAGACGAGCAGTGCTGGGCCGGCGAAGAGGGCGATCTCGAGCCATTTGCGGCCGTTGTTCCCTCCCGGCTTGCGGCGTGGTGCCCGAGTCTGGGTCTTGGCGGGCCCCGTGTCACTCGCGACGGGCGGGGGAGCAGCTTGCGTTACGGTCATCTCTCACTCCGTTGGGAGAAACGGCGGGGCCTGCCGGAGGACTGGCAGGCCCCGCCGAGGTGGTTTTCGGCGTGAACGCGCGGGCTCGCCGCGCGGGGCCGAGTTACTGCGAGGCGGCCGTCTGCTCCAGCGCGGTCACCACGTCTTGCGGGGTGCCCGAGCCGGCGAAGATGTTCACGACTGCCTGGTTGAGCGGTGCGCCGAAGGCCGGGCCGAGCGCGCTGTCGATCCAGAGCTGCACGTAGGTGGCCTCGCTGAGTGCGGCCGCGCTGGCCTGGAGGTTGGGGTCGGTCAGCGCGTCAGCAGCGGCAGGGTGCGTGGGAACGCCGGCACCGGACTCCGCGAAGCGACGCTGCACGTCCTCGCTCACGATGTACTTCAGCAGGTCAACCGCCTCATCGGGTGCGTCGGCGCTCAGGCCGAAGCCGTCGCCGCCGCCCATGATGGCGCCGGGGTCGCCGCTGGCTCCGTCAACGCTGGGGAAGGGGAACCAGCCGAGCCACTCGGGCACTTCACCGTCTTCTGTGAGGCTGCCGATCGTTCCGGCGTTCCAGGGGCCCATGAACTCCATCGCCGCCGTCTGGTTGGCGATGAGGCCGTTGGAACTGTCGGCGCCGGTCTGGGCCGGTGTCGCGAGGAAGCCGTTGTTGAACGGCTCCACGGCGATCCACTCCTGCAGGCGCTCGCCGGCTTCGATCCAGCACGGATCGGTGAAGTCGTGCTCCGGGATCGCGGTCTCGAGCACGTCGGCGGGGCACGACGCGACGGCGAACTGGTACCACCAGTGGCCAGCGGGCCAGAGGTCACCCGCGCCGACCGCGATGGGCTCGACGTCGATCGCCTTGAGTGCCGCAACGGCGTCCTCGAGCTCCGAGAGGGTCTCGGGGGTGCCCTCGATGCCGGCCTCGTCGAAGAGCTCCTGGTTGTACCAGATACCCGCTGCGCCGAAGGCGTAGGGGATCGCGTACACCTTGCCCTCGACGGTCCAGGGGGCGACGGATGCGCCCATCGCCTCGATCGACTCGGATGCGACCTCCGTGAGGTCCATCAGGTGCCCGGCCTCTGCCTGGGAGCGTACCTCGCCGCCCGGCCACACCATGAAGATGTCGGGCGCGTCACCCGACTGCAGCGCGTTCGGGATGAGCGTGCGCTGCAGGTCTTCGTTCTGGTAGCCGGTCACCTCGACCTTGACGCCGGGGTTCTCTGCCTCGAACTCCGCCGCGACCTCCTCGTAGATGCCCTGGAGCGGGTCGGAGGTCGCGTTGTGCCACCAGGTGATGGTGACCGAGTCACCGTTGTCGTTGTCGCCGCCGCCGTCGCTGCTGCACGCGGCGAGCCCGAGCGCAAGGGCGCTCGCGGCGCCAACCGCGGCGACCCGTGTGATGCGGGATCTGTTCATCGTTGAACACCTCTCGAAAGTTTCGACGGCTCCGTCGAAAGTGATTGGGATGTCGGCATACTATGGTCTCCAGCATTTGGGGTCAAGGACAACAAATCACTTCCCTCGATCACCCTGACGGATAAGGTGGGCCCGTGGTCACGCGTGGAGACAAGCTCGAGAGCGTACGGCGTCGAAACCTCTCGACCGTGCTGGGCCTCGTGCACCGCGGCGGGGACCTCTCTCGCGCCGAGTTGACGGTGCAGACGGGACTCAATCGCTCGACGATCGCCGCACTCGTCGCCGAACTCGAGGGCCTCGGCCTCGTCGTCGAGACGACGCCCTCGGCCAGCAAGCGCGTCGGGCGGCCGTCGCCGCGGGTGCTCCCCGATCCCCGTCCCGTCGCGATCGCCATCAACCCCGAGGTCGACGCCATCACGGTCGGCGTCGTCGGCCTCTGCGCCCGGGTTGAGCACCGCGTTCGCCACGAGGTGGACCACATCGTCACGCCCGAGGAGGCGGTCGAGATCATCGCGCGGCTCGTCGCGGACCTCCAGGAGCGCATCGGCGCGGAGCGTCGCATCCGTGGTATCGGCCTCGCCATCCCTGGCCTCGTTCGAGCGGCCGACGGCGTCGTGCGCTGGGCGCCCCACCTGGGCTGGCGCGAGACGCCCATCACCCGCATGATCGAGGATGCTCTCGGCATGCCTGCGACGGCCGAGAACGATGCGACCCTTGCCGCGATCGCCGAGCGCGAGTTCGGCGTCGGCAGGGATGTCGACGACCTCGTGTACCTCAATGGCGGTGCGAGTGGCATCGGCGGTGGCGTGATCGTGCGGGGGCTCCCGCTCGGCGGTGTCGCCGGCTACGCGGGGGAGTTTGGCCAGAACCGGCCGGGGCTCGCCAACCTCGACGACAGGGCGACGGAGCACGGCACCCTCGAAGACGAGGTGAGCAGGGCGCGCCTTCTGCGGGTGCTGGGTATGTCGACGGCCGACGAGTCGACGCTCGAGGCCGCCCTCCTGGCCTCGGGCGACGAGGCGGTCCTGGCCGAGATCGCGCGCCAGCATCGCGTGCTGGCGGTGGCCCTGAGCAATGCCATCAACGTGCTCAACCCCGAGCTCGTCGTGCTCGGTGGCTTCCTCGCGAGCCTCCACGCCTGTGACCCCGAGCGGTTCGATGCGCTCGTCGAGCGGTCGACCGTCCCCGCCGCTTGGGAGGGTGTACGCATCGAACGCGCCGGCCTCGCACAGGACGGTCTCCTGATCGGTGCCGCCGAGCTCGCCCTGGCGCCGCTGTTGCAGGACCCCGCGGGCGCCTAAGCAACCTCTGGGAGCGCTCCCAGGTCGCCGGATGTCTCAGGTAGAGTCCGACGCATGATCTCTGGTTCCCCCGACTACCGCGACCACGGCCTCGAGTTCCCCGAAACCTTCCTCTTCGGCTCGGCGACGGCGTCGTACCAGATCGAGGGCGCCTACGACGAGGATGGCCGCGGCCCCTCGATCTGGGACACCTTCAGCCGGGAGCCCGGCCGCATCGTCAACGGCGACACGGGAGATGTCGCCGACGACCACTACCACCGCCTGGATGAGGACCTCGACCTCATGCAGCGCCTCGGCCTCGAGTCCTACCGCTTCTCCATCGCCTGGCCGCGCATCATGCCGACGGGCAGCGGCAGTGTCAACGAGAAGGGCGTCGCGTTCTACTCGCGCCTCGTCGATGGACTGCTGGCCCGTGACATCCGCCCCATCGCGACCCTCTATCACTGGGACCTGCCGCAGCCCCTCGAAGATGCCGGGGGGTGGCCCCAGCGCGACACCGCCTCCCGCTTCGCGGACTACGCCGAGGCCGTCGGCGCGAGGCTCGGCGATCGCGTGCACACGTGGACGACCCTCAACGAGCCCTGGTGCTCCGCCTACCTCGGCTACGGCTCGGGGGCGCACGCGCCCGGCCGCACGAGCGGACGCGACGCGCTCGCAGCCGTGCACCACCTCAACCTCGCGCACGGGCTCGGCGTGCAGGCGCTGCGGTCGGTCGTGAGCAACGACGCCCGGTACTCGGCGACGCTCAACTTCCACGTGCTGCGCCCGGGCGACGACAACGCCGATGACGCCATGCGCCGCATCGACGCGCTCGCCAACCGGGCCTTCACGGGCCCCATGCTGCGCGGCGAGTACCCGGCCGACCTGCTGGAAGACACCTCGAAGGTCACCGACTGGCACTTCGTGCGCCCCGGCGACTTCGAGCAGATCCACCAGCCGATCGACCTCCTCGGGGTCAACTACTACTCGACCGCGACCGTGCGCACCTGGGACGGTCGTCGCCCCCGCCAGACGGCCGACGGGCACAAGGATGCCGGCGGTTCGCCCTGGCCCGGCAGCGACATGGTGGAGTTCGTGCAGCAGGCCGGCCCCTACACGGCCATGGGGTGGAACATCGCGCCCGACGGCCTCGAGGAACTCCTCGTCTCGCTGCACGAGCAGTTTCCCGAGCTGCCGCTCATGGTCACCGAGAACGGTGCCGCCTTCGACGACCAGGTGATCGACGGCGCCGTGCACGACGTCGAGCGCACCGATTACCTGCAGCGCCACTTCACGGCGGCCCACCGGGCGATGCAGCGAGGCGTCGACCTTCGCGGCTACCAGGTGTGGTCGCTGCTCGACAACTTCGAATGGGCCTACGGCTACACCAAGCGGTTCGGCATCGTGCACGTCGACTACCGCACGCTTGAGCGCACCATCAAGGACTCCGGCCACTGGTATGCGGAGCTCATCCGCACGAGGGCGATCCCGCGGGGGCCGAAGAGCCAGCGCTGAAAGCAGACACCAGCGCTCAAAGCAGACGTCAGTGCTGAAACCTGCGGGTGCACTGGATGCCGCGGCCGCGCGCTCCGCATAATCTCAGGCCATGCCATCCCGCGAAGCTCACAAGGTCACCCGCCGCTGGCCCGTCATCAGCGCCGCCGTTGCGGTGGCGCTCGCTGCAGCGCTCGGCGCGCTCATCGCATTCGGCGTCGGCAATGTCGCGCTCGAACCAGACAACGAATGGCTCGAGGACCTCGCTGAGCAGAGGACCATCTGGCTCGACGCACCCGCGCTGCTGCTCGACTGGCTGGGCGGCGGCATCGTGGGCACCTACATCATCCCTATCGGCACGGTCGTCGTGCTCTGCCTCTTCCGTCGCTTCTGGGCTGCCCTCTACTACGCGCTCGCGGCGCTCATCAGCGTCGGTGTCGTGCAACTCCTCAAGGGCATCTTCGACCGCCCGCGGCCCGAAGACATGATGGTGCTCTCCGATGCGGGCTCCTTCCCCTCGGGGCATGTCGCGAACGCCGCGACGATCGCGGTCACGCTCGGCATCATCCTGTCGCGCACCTGGGTATGGATCGCGGGCGTGATCTACACGATCCTCATGCTGCTCTCGCGCACCTACCTCGGGGTGCACTGGCTCACCGACACGATCGGCGGCATGCTGATCGGCGCCGGCGTCGCGATCATCGTCTGGGCGCCCTTCGCCGTGCGCCTCGAACACGAACGAGAACGGAGGCGTGCCGAGGCGGCCAGCAAGCTGGCCGCCCACTAGTCTGGCCGCATGACCGTGGAGACCCCCGCTCCAAAGGTGTCGCGAAGGCAGCAGCTCGTGCAGATCGCCCTTGAGGTGCTCGAACGCGACGGCTTCGCCCACCTGAGCATCGGCGAGGTCGCTCGCCTTGCCGGCATCAAGCCGCCCTCCCTCTACAAGCAGTTCGCGAGCAAGGCCGACATCGAGGTCGGCCTCGTCGAACACGGCCTGCAGCTGATGGCCGCCGAGTTCGAGCGGTGCCTCGAGCAGATGCCGCCCGACACGACGCCCACTGATCGCCTGCGACGGCTTCTCGCGACCTTCCGCGAGTTCGGCCTCGCACATCCGCAGCTCTACCTGCTCATGAACAGCAAGCCCTTCGACGAGCAGCAGGCGGCATCGCAGATGACGCACGCGGCAGCACGGATGTTCATCGGCACCGTCTCAGAACTCCTGGGCCCGGACGCCGGTGAGGTCGCGGTGCCGGCGATCTGGACCTGGGCGCATGGCATCCTGAGCCAAGAGGTCGTCGGGCGGGTGCGTCGACCGGATGCGACGTGGGAGATGCTCGTCGAGACCGTGGCGTCGATGCGTGGCTAGACTGCAGGCGCACTCGCAATGATGGGAGTACCGATGCCGCACATCCTCATGGTCGCCTCGACCGCGTCGAGCCACATCTACCCCTCGCTCGCGCTCATGCGGGAACTCGTCGACCGTGGGCACCGCGTGAGTTACGTCGTCGGCGAGGAGCTGGTGCCGCTCGTGCAGCCGACGGGGGCGGAGGTCGTGGCGCACCCGTCGATCCTTCCCCAGGGCGGTGACGAGAACTGGCCAGACGACATCGGGGAGTCGATGCGGGTCTTCCTCGATGAGGGCATCGCCGTGCTGCCCATGCTCATCGAGCGCTTCGACGATGACCGGCCCGACCTTGTGCTCTATGACATCGGCGGGCATCCGGGGGCCATCCTCGCCGCGCGCTACGGCGTGCCGGCCGTGCAGCTCTCACCCGCCTTCGTCGCGTGGGACACCTTCGAGCAAGACAACGGCGAGTTCTATGAGGCGCTCAAGACCTCAGTCTCGGGTCGCGCCTACTTTGACACCTTCACCGCGTGGTTCCGAGAGAACGGCCTCGACTGGGATGCCGAGACGAAGCAGCCGGACCACATCCTCGCGCTCCTGCCGAAGGCCATGCAGCCCTTCGCCGACCGCGTGCCCGACACGGTGCGCTTCGTCGGCCCGTGCCTCGACCCCGTCAGGCTCGCGGATGACTCGTGGACCCCGCCCCCCGCCGGCCGCCGTGTGCTCCTCGTCTCCTTCGGCACCGCCTACACCGACCAGTTGCACGTCTACCGCAGCGTCATCGAGGCCTTCGGTCTTGCGGGGGAGCAGGGGGACGTGCTTGGCCCCGAGGCAGACGACGCCTGGCACGTCGTCTTGGCGATCGGCCGTCGGGTGAATCCCGACGATCTCGGCCCCCTGCCCGTCAACGTCGAGGTGCATGAGCAGGTGCCGCAACTCACGGTGCTGGCATCCGCCGACGCCTTCATCACTCACGCGGGGATGGGCGGATGCACCGAGGCGCTGTGGTTCGGAGTGCCGACCGTTGCCATCCCGCAGGCCGTCGACCAGTTCGCGAACGCCGACAAGCTCGCCGAGCTGGGCATCGGCATCCACCTGCCCGCCGCCGAGGTCAGCGCCGAATCGATCCGTCTCTCGGTCGACTCGGTCGCGAACTCGCCCGCGGTGCGGGAACGGCTCGCCGTGCTGAGTGCCGAGACACGAGCGAACGGCGGCGTGGAGAATGCGGCCGACGCGGTCGAGTCATTCCTGGGTTGAGCCTGTCGCGGGTTGAGCCTGTCGAAACTCCTCCCAACGGCGTACCGTGTGCGGCATGTCTGACCCCAAGAACGCACAGGACCCAGCCGAGCAGGACGGCGCGGTGCACGATGTCGACGACCCCAAGGTCGAGGCCGACACCAACTCGGGCGGAGCGCCGGAGGATCCCGATACCGACCCGACCGTGTACGACGGGGGAGCCTCGCACAACTCAGGGAGCTGAGCCGACGCCGGGTTAGCCTTGGACCTATGCCCACGTCTGTTGCCGCCCCCTCCCGTCTCGCCGATTCGTCAGTCCCCCTCAGCGATGCGCATGCGCAGCGGTGGAGCACGCGGGCCTTCGACCCCGACGCGACGGTCACCGAGCAGCAGCTGACGACCGTGCTCGAGGCGGCGCGCTGGGCACCCTCCGCGAGCAACACACAGCCGTGGCGCTTCATCGTCGGCCGCCGAGGCACGCCAACGCATGACACGATCCTCACCGGACTGATCGAGTTCAACGAGGTGTGGGCACGGTCGGCATCGGTGCTCATCGTCAACATCGCGACGACGACGGATGTCTCGGGCTCGACCCTTCGCTGGGCCGAATACGATCTCGGGCAGTCCGTCGCCCACCTGTCGCTGCAGGCGCAGCTGCTCGGCCTCCACACGCACCAGATGGGCGGCATCTACCCCGACATGCTGCGGGACTCCTTCGGCCTCGCGCCAGAACTCCTGCCCGTCTCGGTGACGGCGCTCGGCGTGCTCGGATCGGCGGATGCGCTCCCCGAGAAGCTGCAGGCCCGCGAGCTGGCGCCGCGGACGCGGCTGCCCCTCGGCGCCCTGCTGCTCTGAGGATTCATCGCGGAGAATGGGGGATTCGAACTCCCAACCGACGCTGTGCGGTAACCCAACACGC
>JADGMW010000442.1_pt2 | contig 13877 bp, 13 predicted proteins | sample 8641801 | NCBI WGS metagenome assembly JADGMW01 (sample SAMN16272018, study PRJNA661076) | feces metagenome | isolation source: fecal sample from diarrhoea affected cattle A | host: Bos taurus | place: South Africa: Lokaleng Village, Mahikeng | collected 2019-09
GGGTGACGCGATCTTGTGGGCCGGCCCCGGGCACCAGGACTACCGCGACATCCGCGGGCGGCGCACGCCGTATTCGGCGCGGGAACTCGCCCGCCGGGCGCTGCGGGCGGCCGGCTGGCCCGTGCCCGAGCCGACGTGGCCGGTCCCCTATCCGGACGACGCCACCCCGTCCTCCGATCCCGAGCGCCCCTTCGCGTCGCCGCTCTGACGCGAAAGTGCATCACCTCGGCGAAACGGCATCGAATCCGGTGCACTCTCGCGGGGCTGATGCACTCTCGGCGAGGGGTGGGTCAGGATGCGGCGGAGATCGCCCGGTCGGCGGCAGCCCGCGCCCACGCCTCGGCGTCGGCGAGCGACTCCCGGCTGAGCGTGTCCGGCGGCTCGTGCGCCTCGACCACCCGCTCGACGGTGTCGAGGATGCCGAGGAAGCTCAGCCGCCCCTCGTGGAACGCGTCCACGGCCTGCTCGTTGGCGGCGTTGAACACCGCGGGATACGTGCGCCCGACGCGCCCGACCTGCTTGGCCAGCGACACCGCAGGGAACGCCTCGGCATCCAGCGGCTCGAAGGTCCACGCCGTGGGCGCGGTCCAATCCAGCGGGCGCCCGACGTTCTCCACCCGGTGCGGCCAGTCCAGCCCGAGCGAGATGGGCAGGCGCATGTCCGGCGGCGAGGCCTGCGCGAGAGTCGACCCGTCGATGAACTCCACCATCGAGTGCACGATGGACTGCGGGTGCACGACGACGTCGATGCGGTCGTAGGGGACGTCGAACAGGAGGTGCGCCTCGATGACCTCCAGGCCCTTGTTCACGAGCGTCGCCGAATTGGTCGTGACGACACGCCCCATGTCCCACGTGGGGTGGGCGAGCGCCTCAGCCGGGGTCACATCGGCGAGGCCGGCGCGATCGCGCCCGCGGAAGGGACCCCCGGATGCGGTGAGCACGAGCCGGCGCACCTCCCTCGGCTCCCCCGACCGCAGGGCCTGTGCGATGGCGGAGTGCTCGGAGTCCACCGGGACGATCTGTCCGGGCCGGGCGAGGGCGGTGACGAGGTCGCCGCCGACGATGAGCGACTCCTTGTTCGCCAGCGCCAGGGTGCGGCCCGCTTCCAGCGCCGCCAGCGTCGGGCCGAGGCCCACGGAGCCGGTGATCCCGTTGAGCACGACGTCGGCCTCGACGTCGCGGACGAGCTGCTCGGCCTCCGCGGCGCCCACGGCGGTGTGCTCCACGCGGAAGAGCTCCGCCTGCGCGCGCATGCCGTCGCGGTCGCTGCCCACCGCCAGACCCACCACCTCGAACCGCTCCGGATGGGCCTGGATGACCTCCAGGGCCTGGGTGCCGATCGAGCCGGTGGATCCGAGGACGAGGACGCGCCGCATCCGCTCAGCCTACCGACCGTGCCGAAGGCTACTGGCCCGCGTGCTCGGTGGCGAGGATCTCCACGACGAAGACGAGGGTCTCCCCGGCCAGCTCGTGCTGCGACGAGGCCTTCTCGCCGTAGCCGCACACCGGGGGCATCGACACGAGCACCGTCGAGCCGACGGTGTGCTCTTCCAGTGCGCGCTGGAAACCGGCCACGACACCGTCGGTCGTGAACGCCGCGGGCTCGCCGCGCTCCCAGCTGGAATCGAAGGTCGAGCCGTCGGACCACTTCACGCCGGTGTAGTTCACCTCGACCGCGTCGCCGGCCTGCACGGTCTCGCCGTCGCCCTCGGTGAGCACCTGCACCGCGACCTCGGCAGGAGGCTCGCTCGCCGGGATGCCGACGCTCGGGGCACCGGCTTCGTCGAAGGTCACCGTGGGGGCATCGCCGGAGAACTCCCCCGCCACGCACCACTCCGACTCCGGGGTGACCTCGAGCACGTCGAACACGTACACCTGCGCGCCGTTCTGGCCGCCGTCGCCGGGCAGCGCCGCCACGACGCGCGAACCGGCCGTGGCGCATCCGAGGACCTGCCCGAGAGGGTTCTCCGGCGATATCTGCTGAGGCTGCAGCGGTGCGTCGTAACCTGCGGCCGCCAGCTCTTCGCCGCTCGCGGCATCGAACGCGGTCAGCGCGTACGCGACGTAATCGCCGGCGGCGGCTTCGTCGCCCGACCCCTCCGTCACGACCGTCCGCTCCAGCTCGACGACGTCGAGGGGCGCGGGGAAAGTGGCGGTGGCGGGCGAACCGATCTCGCCCTCCACCGTGACGGCGTCCGAGACGGCACCGGAGGGGGCCGCCGCGGCGCACAGGTCTCCGGGTGTGCCGGTGGGGCTCTCCTCTGGCGCCGATCCGCCCGAGCAGCCGGCGAGGACGACGGCCGCCGCGGCGAGCAGTGACACGGTGGCGAATGGGCGGATGCGCACAGGCAGACCTTCCGAAAAGACAGGGGGCTCCCCATCCTGGCGCATCCGGCCTAGGGATCGCCTGGGAGAAGAGCATGCCCGACGGAGAATGAAACGCGGAGTAGCCTCGTCGGGTGACGATCGAGGAAGGCCGACCCCCCGCCGACAGTCCCGACACCCTCCCGATGAGACGCGTGGGCGCGGCGTACGCCTTCGGTCGAGGCGTGGTGGCACCCCTGGCGCGCCTGATCTACCGGCCGCACATCGTCGGCCGCTCGCTCGTGCCGCGCACGGGCCCCGTCATCTTCGCGAGCAACCACCTCTCCTTCATCGACTCCGTCGTCATCCCCATCGCCGCCCCCCGGCCGGTGCACTTCCTGGCGAAGTCGAGCTACTTCGAGTCGTGGGCATCCCGGCAGTTCTTCACCGCCATCGGCGCGATCGCCGTCGAACGCGGCGCCGGGCAGGCGGCCCTGGACGCCCTGGACCAGCAGCGCCGCCTCCTGGAGGAGGGGCGAGCGGTCGCGCTGTACCCCGAGGGCACCCGCTCGCTGGACGGCCGGCTCTACAAGGGGCGCACCGGCGTGGCGTTCCTGGCGCTGCAGACGGGCGCTCCGGTGGTGCCCGTGGGCTTGATCGGCACGGACGTCGTCATGCCCGTCGGCGCGCGCTTCCCCACTCTGCGCCAGCGGGTGACGGTGAAGTTCGGCGAGCCGATCGACCTCACCGCCCACGGACCGGCCTCGTCCGGGCGTGCGCGCCGGGCAGCCACCGACGAGATCATGGCCGCGATCCACGCGCTCTCCGGGCAGGAACTGGCCGGCGTGTACAACGAGGCCCCCGCCGCCACCCCCCTCGAGCGCATCCGCCAGGTCCTCCCCCACGAGCGCCGCTGACGGCAGGGCCCCCGCCCTTGACAGCAGGACGGGCGAGGGGGAGATTCTCCCTGACCGCACCGTCGCGCCAGGGAGAGAGCCATGAAGAAACTCATCAACGCACCCGCCGGTGTCCTCACCGACTCCCTGCGTGGCCTACAGGCCGCGCATCCGGAGCTGCGCGTGGACACCGAGCACCGCGTCATCTACCGCGGGGAGCCCACCCGCGCCGGCAAGGTGGCACTGGTCTCCGGAGGCGGTTCCGGGCACGAACCCATGCACGGCGGTTTCGTCGGCTTCGGGATGCTGGATGCCGCGGCGGCGGGCGAGGTGTTCACCTCTCCCACCCCCGACCAGGTGCTCGAAGCCACCAAGGGCGCCGACTCGGGCGCCGGAGTGCTGCACATCGTGAAGAACTACACCGGCGACGTCCTGAACTTCGAGATGGCGGCCGAGCTCGCCGCCGCCGAGGGGATCAGGGTCGAATCGGTCGTGGTCGCCGACGACGTCGCGGTGCAGGACTCCACGTGGACGGCGGGGCGGCGCGGCACCGGCACCACGGTGGTCCTGGAGAAGATCGTCGGTGCCGCCGCCGAGGAGGGCGCCGACCTGGACGCGGTGGCGGCGCTGGCGCGGCAGGTCAGCGCGAGCGGGCGGTCGATGGGCATCGCTCTCACCAGCTGCACGGTCCCCGCCGCCGGCAAGCCCACCTTCGACCTCCCCGACGACCAGATGGAGGTGGGCGTCGGGATCCACGGCGAGCCCGGGCGCGAGCGCGTGCCGCTGGCCTCTGCGCACGAGATCGCGCGCATGCTGGTGGACCCGATCCTCGCCGACTTCGACGCCGCGGGTCCGGCGATCGTGCTGCTGTCGGGCCTGGGCGGCACGCCGCTGATCGAGCTCTACCTCATGTACGGGGAGGTCGCCGCGCTCCTGACCGAGGCGGGGGTCGACGTGCGTCGCTGCCTGGTGGGCGACTACATCACGAGCCTGGACATGGCGGGATGCTCCCTCACCGTCGTGAAGGCCGATGACGAGCTGATCCGCCTGTGGGATGCCCCCGTGGTGACACCGGGGCTGCGGTGGGGGGCGTGAGCATGTCGGTGACGCCCGCGGAGCTGACGGCCTGGATCACGCGTTTCGACGCCCTCATCGCCGAGCACGAGGCGGAACTCACCGCCCTGGACTCCGAGATCGGCGACGCCGACCACGGGTCGAACATGGCCCGCGGCATGCATGCCGTCGTCGCGAAGCTCTCGACCGACCCGCCGGCGACGCCGGCCGAGCTCGGCAAGACGGTCGGGATGACTCTTGTCTCCACGGTGGGCGGGGCCAGCGGGCCGCTGTACGGCACGCTCTTCCTGCGCCTGGGCACCTCGGCGGGCGATCGCACCGAGCTGGACGCCGCCGAGCTGGGCGCTGCCCTGCGCGCGGGAGTGGAGGGCGTCGTGGCACGCGGCAAGGCGGAGCCCGGCGACAAGACCATGATCGACGCCCTCCTGCCCGCCGTGGACGCGTGGGATGTGGCCGTCGGCGCAGGCGGGGACGCCGCCTCTGCCGCGGCGGCCGCCCTGGAGGCCGCGGAGAAGGGGCGCGACGCCACGATCCCCCTCGTGGCGCGGAAGGGCCGGGCCAGCTACCTCGGCGAGCGCAGCGCCGGCCATATGGATCCGGGGGCGGCGTCCTCGACGCTGCTCATCGCGGCGCTGCGCGATGCGCTGGAGGCGGCGACGTGATCGGCATCGTCGTGGTCTCCCACAGTGCGCCCCTGGCCGCAGCTGCCGTGGATCTCGCCCTGCAGATGGGGGGCGACTCACCGCCGCCGATCGACGTGGCCGCCGGCACCGCCGATGCCGGCTTCGGCACCGACGCGGCCGAGATCGCCGCCGCCATCGACCGGGTCGCCTCCGACGACGGCGTGCTCGTGCTGATGGACCTCGGCTCCGCCATCCTCAGCGCGGAGATGGCGCGGGAGTTCGTGCAGACCGACGCGCGCATCGTGCTCAGTCCCGCCCCCTTCGTCGAGGGGCTCGTCGCCGCCGTCGTGGCCGCTGCGGCGGGGTCGCCTCTGGAGACCGTGGCGACGCAGGTGCGCGGGGCGCTGGAGGCCAAGCGCGCTCAGCTGGGCGAGGACTCCGGCGCGGCGGGCGCCGCATCAGAGGGCTCCCCCGCGCCGTCCGCGGACGGCCAGGCGTCGTTCGAGGCGGTCATCCGCAACCCCTCCGGGCTGCACGCGCGCCCCGCCGCGGCCTTCGTCCGGGCCGTCGGGCGCTTCGACGCGCGCGTGCAGGTGGCCGATCTGGACGCGGGGTCGGCGCCGGCGGCCGGCGACAGCCTCCTGGCCCTCATGTCGCTGGGGGTGCGACCGGGCACACGCATCCGCGTGAGCGCCACGGGTCCGCAGGCCCAGGAGGCCGTGGACGAGCTGCGGAGGATGGTGGAGGACGGCTTCGGCGAGCTGTGACGCGCGCGCTCAGCGCGCCGTGCCGACTTCCAGCAGCCGCCGGGCGAGGGACTCCTCCACGACGAGTTCGGTGATCAGCCCGGCCGCCAGCGCACCGCGGAGGCTGTCGAGCTTCGACAGGCTCGACACGACGCAGAACCGCCGGGAGATGCGGCGGACCGCCTCCAGGTCGGGACCGCTGGAGCGCTCGTTCAGCTCGATGCCGTCCGACGTCCCGTCCAGGCGGTAGAAGACGGTGGCGCAGTCGCCGACGACGCCGGAGCGCTCGATCGAGCGGCGGTCGGCGTCGTCGAAGTAGTCCCCGGCGTACACGTGCGAGGGGACGTCTGCGTGCGGGGAGCCCAGGCCGAACACGAACACGCTCACGCGCTCCTGGATCTCCAGCACGGCACGGACGGAGCGCTCGCGCCACATCGCCTGCTTGGTGAGGGGGTCGTCGAACAGCGCAGGCACCGGGAACTGATGCACCGACGCCGACCACGCCGACCCGAACCGGGTGAGGATCTCACCCGCATACGGGATGCCCGATGTGCGCACGTTCGCCGCCCCGTTCATCTGCACGACGCGTGAGTCGTGCGTGCGCTTGGGAGGAAGGTGACGGGCGACGGCGGACAGGGTCGACCCCCACGCGATCCCGACCGTCATGGCCGAATCCACGCGGCCGGTGAGGATGCGGGCCGCCGACAGCGCGGTGCGCTCGAGTCGCTCGGCCTCGCTGATGCGGTCGGGGGTGGGGACGACGTGGGCGGTGATCCCGAACCGGTCGGCCACGCGGCTCTCCAGCTGGTTGCGGGCATCGTGGGGCGAGTGGATCGAGATCGTCACGAGGCCGCTGTCGCGCGCGAAGGAGAGCAGGCGCGAGACGGAGGACCGCGACACGTGCATCTCGCTCGCGATCGCTTCCATCGTGAGGTCCTGCAGGTAATACAGTTGCGCCGCGCGCAGCGCGTCCTGCGGCCGCGTGGCTGCTGATGGCATGACGTCCCCCTCCGGACACGTCCATCCTTGCACGTTTGTGCAACTGGCTTGCAACTCCGTGCACGGCGGGTAAGGGTGGGAGGACGCACCCACGAAAGGCCGCATCCGTGACTTCGCCGACGCCGTCCTCCTCCCTTCGTCCCGACGTTCTTGCTCTGCGCGAGCGCGGGGATGTCGACATCCTCGTGGTGGGCGGCGGCATCAACGGCATCGCGACCTTCCGCGACCTCGCCCTGCAGGGCGTGGACGTCGCCCTCGTCGATCGCGCCGATTTCGTCTCCGGCGCATCGTCCGCCTCGAGCCACATGGTGCACGGCGGGATCCGGTACCTGGAGAACGGCGAGTTCCGGCTCGTGAAGGAAGCGGTCACCGAGCGCAATGCGCTGCTGCGCACCGCCCCCCACTACGTCCGGCCGCTGGAGACGACGATCCCGATCTTCAAGACGCTCTCGGGCATCCTCTCGGCCCCGTTCCGGCTGCTCGTGACCCACGGGCGCGGCAAGCCGCGCGAGCGCGGCGCGCTGCTGATCAAGACCGGCCTGATGATCTACGACACCTTCTCGCGCGGCGGCGGCGCCGTGCCGCGCCACCGCTTCCGCGGCCGGAAGGCGTCGCTGGCGGAGTTCCCCGACATGAACCCCGGCGTGAAGTACACCGCCACCTATTACGACGCGTCGATGTGGGATCCCGAGCGCCTCGCCCTCGACGTCCTGCACGACGGCCTGGAAGCAGGCGGACCACGCGCCACCGCCGTGAACTACGTCGGCGCGGTCGGGATGCGCGACGGCGCGGTGCAGCTGCGCGACGAGCTCAGCGGCGAGGAGTTCTCGATCCGGGCCAAGGTCGTCGTCAACGCCAGCGGCCCGTGGACCGACCTCACCAACGACGCGATGGGCATGCCCACGCGTTTCATGGGTGGCACGAAGGGCTCGCACATCGTGCTGGATCACCCCGAGCTGCTCGCGGCGACCAAGGGGCGGGAGATCTTCTTCGAGCACTCCGACGGCCGCATCGTGCTGATCTACCCGCTCAAGGGACGCGTCCTGGTGGGCACGACCGACATCGACGCCGACCCGGCCGAGCAGGCGGTGTGCACGGACGAGGAGATCGACTACTTCTTCGACCTCATCGCACAGGTGTTCCCCGACATCGCGGTGGAGCGCTCGCAAATCGTCTACACGTTCTCGGGCATCCGCCCCCTCCCGCGTCACGACGACACCGCGCCCGGGTTCGTCTCGCGCGACTACCGCATCGTCGACGACACCCACCAGGGCACGCCCATCCTGAGCCTCGTGGGCGGCAAGTGGACGACGTTCCGCGCGCTGGCCGAGCACCTGAGCACCCGCACGATGCAGACCCTCGGTCGCCCGCACCGCCTGAGCACCGCCGGCATCCCCATCGGCGGGGGCAAGGGCTTCCCGCGCACCGACGCCGACCGCCGCCGCTGGATCCAGGCTCACGCATCCGGTCACCCCGAGGAGCTCGTCGAGCGGATGCTGGCCCGCTACGGCACGCGCGCCACGGAGGTGCTCGCTGCCCTCCCCCCGGACGCCACGCCGCTCCCGCACGTCGACGGGTACTACCGCGAGGAGCTCGCCCACCTGGCGGCGACGGAGCAGGTGGTGCATCTGCTGGACGTCGTGCTGCGCCGCACGTCGCTGGCCTTCACGGGCACCGTGAGCCACCAGACCCTCCGCGAGGTCACCGACGCCATCGCCGGCGTGCTGGAGTGGGATACGCAGCGGTGCGAGCACGAGCTCGCACGCACCGTGGAGATCCTCCGCAGCGCGCACCGCGTGGAGTTCGAGGAGGTCGACAGCGCGTCCCGGTGAGCTCGCGCCGACCCCCCTCGCCTGCGGCCCGTGTGATCGCTAGCCTCACACTCACAAGGGCCCCGGCCGAGGCTTGTGGGCGCAGAGCAGGAACTTCACGGAAAGGTCGACGTCGACATGCAAGAAGTGAATCTGGGTCTGTATTTCCTATCCGAGCTCGTCGGCACCGCGATGCTCGTCCTCCTGGGCTGCGGCGTGGTGGCCAACGTCGTCCTGGCCCGCACGAAGGGCAACGGCGGCGGCTGGCTGCTGATCAACTGGGGATGGGGTCTCGCCGTCTTCGCCGGCGTCCTGGTCTCGGCCTACTCCGGCGCGATGATCAATCCCGCCGTCTCCCTTGGGCTGCTGATCGCCGGCAGCATCGAATTCGTCTGGTTCCTCATCGCCGTCCTCGCGCAGCTGGTGGGCGCCTTCGTGGGCGCCGTGCTCACGTGGGTCGCGTACAAGCAGCACTTCGACGAGGAGCCCGATCCCGCTCTCAAGCTCGCGGTCTTCTCGACGGGACCGGCGATACGGTCGTACGGCTGGAACCTCGCGACCGAGGCCATCGGCACCTTCGTGCTGATGTTCGTCATCTTCGCCTTCGCCGACTACGGTGACATCGATGTCGGCGTTCCCGGCGGGCTCGGGCCGCTCACCGCCGTACCGGTCGCGCTGCTCGTGGTCGGCATCGGCGCGTCGCTGGGTGGGCCCACCGGCTACGCCATCAACCCCGCCCGCGACCTCGGCCCGCGCATCGCCCACGCCGTCCTGCCCATCAAGGGCAAGGGCTCCAGCGACTGGGCGTACTCGTGGGTGCCCGTCGTCGGCCCCCTTCTGGGCGGCGCGATCGCCGCACTCCTGGCGCCCGTGCTCCTGAGCCTGGCCTGACCCGGTGGGCGCCGCCGCGGCGGCGCCCACCACCCTCCGATAACGAAACCCTCACATAGACAAGGAAGTCCACATGGCCGATTACGTCCTCGCCATCGATCAAGGCACCACCTCCACCCGAGCGATGATCTTCGACCGCAAGGGAAGCGTCGTCTCCGTCGGGCAGAAGGAGCACGAGCAGATCTTCCCGAAGGCGGGATGGGTCGAGCACGACCCATCCGAGATCTGGCACAACACGCAGGAAGTGATCGGTCTCGCCCTCAGCCGCGCCGACGTCACCCGCCACGACATCGCCGCCGTGGGCATCACCAACCAGCGCGAGACCGCCGTGGTGTGGGACAAGAACACCGGCGAGCCGGTGTACAACGCGATCGTGTGGCAGGACACCCGCACCCAGCCGATCGTGGACCGTCTCGCCGAGGACGGCGGCGTGGAGCGGTTCAAGGAGATCGTGGGCCTGCCGCTGGCGACGTACTTCTCCGGCACGAAGATCATGTGGATCCTCGAGAACGTCGAGGGGGCGCGCGAGCGCGCCGAGGCCGGAGACCTGCTGTTCGGCACGACCGACTCCTGGGTGCTGTGGAACATCACCGGCGGACCCGACGGCGGCGTGCACGCGACCGACGTGACCAACGCCAGCCGGACCCTGTTCATGGACCTGGAGACCCTGCAGTGGCGTGACGACATCCTCGAGGTCTTCGGAGTGCCGCGCTCGATGATGCCGGAGATCCGCTCATCCTCCGAGGTGTACGGCCACGCCGAGTCCTCTTCGCTGCTGCGCGAGACGCCGGTGGCCGGCATCCTCGGCGACCAGCAGGCCGCGACCTTCGGCCAGGCCGCCTACGACACGGGCGAGAGCAAGAACACCTACGGAACGGGCAACTTCCTCATCTTCAACACCGGTGAGGAGATCGTCCGCTCCAAGAACGGCCTGCTCACGACTCTCGGCTACAAGCTCGGCGACGGCCCGGCGCACTACGCGCTGGAGGGGTCGATCGCGGTGACCGGATCGCTCATCCAATGGCTGCGCGACCAGCTGGGCATCATCTCCTCCGCCCCCGAGGTGGAGCAGCTCGCCTCGGCGGTCGAGGACAACGGCGGCGTCTACTTCGTCCCGGCGTTCTCGGGTCTGTTCGCGCCGTACTGGCGCCCCGACGCACGCGGGGCGATCGTGGGCATGACGCGCTACGTGAACAAGAACCACATCGCACGCGCCGCGCTGGAGGCCACTGCCTTCCAGACGCGCGAGGTGCTGGATGCCGTCAACGCCGACTCGGGCGTGGAGCTGGAGGAGCTCAAGGTCGACGGCGGCATGACCGCGAACGACGCGCTCATGCAGTTCCAGGCCGACATCCTGGGCGTCTCGGTGATCCGCCCGGTGGTCGCCGAGACCACCGCGCTGGGTGCCGCGTACGCCGCGGGCCTCGCCGTCGGTTTCTGGGACAACCTCGACGACCTGCGCGCGAACTGGCAGGAGGACAAGCGCTGGGAGCCCGACATGGATCCCGAGGAGCGCGAGCGCCAGCTGCGCCTGTGGAAGAAGGCCGTCACCAAGTCGATGGACTGGGTCGACGACGACGTGCGCTGACCCGCCCCATCCGCCCCATCCCGCCCCATCCCACCGCGAGACTGCACCGCACCGGCGAGACCGCGACATCATGTCGCGGTCTCGCCGCCTGCGTGCAGTCTCGCGGGCTTAGGGGAGCGTCAGGCGGCGAGCACGACCGGATCGACGCGGACGGGGAAGTTCACGGAGCTGGCGATGAAGCACCACTCGTGGGCGTCCGCGTGGGCGGCGACGGCCGCATCCACCATCGCTGCCTCCGCCACCACGACCCGCGGATGCAGCACCACTTCGCGGAACGCGCCGCCGTCGCCCTCCACCACGACGGTGCCCACGGCCTGGTCCTCGTAGGCGGTCACCACGACCCCCGCCTTAACGCACGCGTACAGGTACGACAGCAGGTGGCACTCCGCCAGCGCCGCGATCAGCAGGTCCTCCGGGTTCCACTTGCCGCCATCGCCGCGGAACGGCGTGTCGGCCGACACCGGCAGCGCGGGCTTGCCCGCCACCTCCACCGTCACCGACCGGTCGTAGTCGCGGTACCCGCTCGTGCCGGTGCCGCGATCCCCCGTCCACGTCGCAGACACCCGGTACGTGTGCTCACCCGTCATGCCGCCAGTCTCCCACCGTGCGTCGCCGCCGGCGCCGACGCCCCCGGCGTTAGTGTGGAGGGGTGCCGTTGACCTCCGCCGCATCCGTTGATCTCGCCCTCGTCGAGCGCAATGGATTCGTCGAATCGCGCCACAGCGGAGCGGCTCTCGTCCTCGCCCCCGACGGCACCGTGGCAGACCGGCTCGGCGACGCGTCGGCGACGATCCTGCCGCGCTCGAGCATGAAGCCGCTGCAGGCCCTCGCGTGTCTGACCGCCGGCGCGCCGCTGGAGGGCGTGCACCTGGCTCTCGCGACCGCCAGCCACTCCGGCACCGACCGGCACGTCGCCGTGGTCCGCGACATCCTCGCCACCGCGGGCGTGGGCGAAGAAGCGCTCGCCTGCCCGCCGGCGTGGCCGTCGGACACCGCCGCGCGCGACGAACTGGTGCGCGACCGGGCCGAGCCGGCCCGCATCCGCATGAACTGCTCCGGCAAGCACGCCGCAATGCTGCTGACGTGCACGACCAACGGATGGCCCACCGACGGCTACCTCGATCCGGCCCACCCGCTCCAGACGCACATCCGGGAGCTCGTGGAGCGGCTCACGGGCGAGAAGTCCGCGGCGATGGCGGTGGACGGATGCGGCGCCCCCGTGTACGCCATGACGCTGACCGCGCTCGCCCGCGCGATCCAGCGCGTGGGCACGTCGTCGGAGCGCTCCCCGTTCGCCCTGCACCGCTCCGCCGGCGCGCTCGTGGGCGCCGTGCGGCAGAATCCGTGGACGATCGATGGGCCCGGGCGCCCCGACACGATCATGATCGAGCGGCTCGGCGTCTTCGCCAAGGCCGGCGCGGAGGGCGTGCAGGTCGTCGTCGCACCCGACGGCACCACGGTGGCCCTGAAGATCCTCGACGGCAGCGGCCGAGCCGCATCCGCCGTCGCCCTGCGGCTGCTCGAGCGGGCCGGCGCGCTGGCATCCGCCGATGTCGCCGAGACGATGTCACACCTTCCGCTGTCGATTTCCGGCGGCGGACGAGAGGTCGGGGTCATCCGCCCCGCGTTCTAAAGCGCGGCCCACCCGGCTGCGCGGAGAGGTCGATCGATGAGGATCTGCGTTCCCACCGAGGTGAAAGACAACGAGTACCGCGTGGCTCTGACTCCTTCGGGGGTGCACGACCTGGTCGCGGCCGGACACGACGTGTTCGTCCAGCGGGGTGCGGGGCTCGGGTCGTCGATGACGGACGCCGACTACGAAGCGGCCGGTGCGCGGCTCCTGGACGACGCCGCCGAGGTGTGGTCGCGCGCCGAGCTGCTGTTGAAAGTCAAGGAGCCCATCGCGAGCGAGTACGCGTACTTCCGTGACGACCTCGTGATCTTCACGTACCTGCACCTCGCCGCCGACCGCCCGCTCACCGACCGGCTGCTGGCCGACGGGGTCACCGCGATCGCGTACGAGACCGTGCAGCTGCCCGGCGGGAGCCTTCCGCTCCTGGCACCGATGAGCGAGGTCGCCGGACGTCTGGCACCCACGGTGGGGGCCCACACGCTGCTGCGCTCGGAGGGCGGGCTGGGCCTGCTCATGTCGGGGGTCCCCGGCACGCGGCCCGCGCGCGTGACGGTGATCGGCGGCGGCGTGGCCGGGGCCAACGCCACCGTCATCGCGGCAGGGCTCGGTGCGGAGGTGACCGTCTTCGACACCAACGTGCAGCGGCTGCGGTATCTCGATGATCATTTCCAGGGCCGCATCCGCACCGCAGCCTCCAACCCCCTCGACCTGGAACGCGCCGTCGTCGACTCCGACCTCGTGATCGGCGCGGTGCTGATCCCCGGCGCCCGGGCCCCCAAGCTCGTCTCGAACGAGACCGTCGCCCGCATGCGGCCGGGCAGTGTGCTCGTGGACATCGCGGTGGACCAGGGCGGATGCTTCGCCGACACGCGTCCGACCACCCACGCCTCCCCCACCTTCGAGGTGCACGGATCGGTGTTCTACTGTGTCGCGAACATGCCGGGGGCCGTGCCGAACACCTCCACCTCGGCGCTCACGAACGTCACGCTCCCCTACGTCCGCCAGATCGCCGCGCGGGGGTGGCGCGAGGCGCTCCGTGCCGACGCCGCCCTCGCGGCGGGATTGAACACCGCCGGCGGCGCCGTGGTGAACGCCGGGGTGGCCACCGCGCACGACCTGCCCGCGGCATCCCTCGCCGACGTCCTCGCCTGAGCCGCGCCGTCGGGGCCGGCGGCGGGCCGCGGGACCGGCGGCGGCCTGGCCCGGGTGGGGCATCCCTGCCGTTCAAAACTCAGGAGATCCTGGGCGGGAGAGGCCGCGCCGAGGCGTCGGCTCGGCGTGTCTCCTGAATTCTGAATGGCGGAGACCGGCC
>JADGMW010000577.1_pt1 | contig 13840 bp, 12 predicted proteins | sample 8641801 | NCBI WGS metagenome assembly JADGMW01 (sample SAMN16272018, study PRJNA661076) | feces metagenome | isolation source: fecal sample from diarrhoea affected cattle A | host: Bos taurus | place: South Africa: Lokaleng Village, Mahikeng | collected 2019-09
CTCCTGATCGCGGGTCGGCACCGGACCCGGCGGACGGGTCAGGAGCGGGGCGGGTCGTCCCCGTAGAGGCCGCGACCGGCCCGCTGGGGCCCGGCCGCATCGAGCCGGCGACGCCGCGCGATGAAGACCCCGATCGCTCCGCTCGCGGCGAGCAGCACGAGACCCCCGATGCCGACCACGAGACCCAGGGCCATCGCTTCGGCATCCGGGCCCGGGTCCGACACCACCCGCACGGGCTCCGCCGTCACGACGGACGGGACCGGACGGGACTCCCCCACGAACGGGCTCGACGGGCCGCGGATCCCGGCACCCGGGATCAGGGAGATCGCCTCGTAGGGCTGGACGACGCCCCAGCCTGCGGCGTCGTCCCTGGCATCCGGGTCGGGGCGCACCGCCGTCGCGGCCAACCGGTACGCCCACTGCTCGGGTGACTCCGCGGGGTGGGCCGCCGCCACGAGGGCCGCCGCGGCGGACACGTAGGCGGCGGCGAAACTCGTGGCCGGCGCCTCCGCGGCGTAGGTGCAGTCCCCGCCCTGATAGGAGGTCGTGACGATCTGCTGCCCCAGCGCGCTCACCGTGACGTGCGGACCGTGGATGCTGGCATCGGTCACCACGCCGCCGAGGTCCGCCGCGGCCACCCCGATCGCGCCCGGTGATCCGGCGGGGAAGCGGGGCCCGTCCTCGTCGCTCTCCTCGACCGCGAGGGTCGAGTCGCGGTTCCCGGCGCTGCCCACCACCAGGCTGCCGCGCGCCACGGCGTACGACACGGCCTCGCGCAGGGACGGCTCGTCCCGCGTCGTGCTCATCGAGACGTTGATGACCTGCGCTCCGGCGTCCGCTGCGTATCGGATGCCGTCGGCCAGGCGCTGCGCGGTCGGCCCGAACCCCGCCTCGATCTGCTGGTTCTCCGTTCCGGCGAAGACCCGCACGGAGAGGATCGCGGCCTCGGGAGCGAGACCTTCGACGGACGAGCCGTCGATGCGCCGTGCCGCGATCTGACCGGCGATCGCGGTGCCGTGCCCGTAGACATCACTGAAGCCGGACGGATCCGTGCCGTCCGGCACGAGATTCACCCCGCCCACGACCGCGTCGACCAGGTGCGGGTTGGCGGCGTTCACCCCGGAATCGACCACGGCGACCGTGACTCCCGCCCCGCGCGTCACGGACCAGGCGAGCTCGCTCTGGGAGACCTCCAGCGCGGGCACCGTCTCGGTGATGCGGGTGGTGGCGGTGCACTGCGACTGCGCGGCGGCCCGCACCGGCTCGGCGGCGGTCGCTCCGGCGAGCGGGAGCAGCGCCACGACGACCGCACCCGCCAGGGTCGCGGCGGCGAGCCGTGGCCGGACGCTCATTCCGCGTCCGTCTCGCCGGACGGGGAGCGGCCGGCGGCCTCGGCCGTCAGGGCAGGCCCGGTGGCGAGGAGGTCGATCCAGACGTCCCCGGCGAGACCGATGTCGGACACGGCGTATCCCAGCCGGTTGACCGTCTCCTCGTCCGCGCCGGGAAGGGGGAACGCCGTTCCCGTCGCGTCCACCAGGGTCACGATGCCGGTGCTCTGCGCGCCCCGCCCTCCCGCCCGCACCAGCGCACCGGTGCCCGGTTCCACATGCACACCGGCGCGGATCTCCGCCCCGGCGGGCCGGGTCGCCAGGACGGTGCGCGCCTGCGCGCCGTCACCGACGAGGAGGGCGCAGGCGCGCTCGTCGGGGGCGATGGACCGGAAGCCGTCGACCGGCCAGTCCGCGCCGCCCGCGGGACGCGCCGTCGTCTCCAGGCCCGCGACCTCGGCGCCGGACACCTCGATCGCGTCGTCGCCGCCCGCCTCGCCGAGCTGATAGAGGCGCCAGGCCAGCGGCGTCAGCTCCGCGAGGGTGCCGTCGGACTGCACCAGGAACCGGTCGTCGTCCGGGGTGCCGCGGATGTGGACCACGTCCCCGGCGCGCAGGTCCGTACCCGCGACGGCGGCGCCCGCATCCGCCACCACGATGGGGGCCAGCGGGGATCCCGGCGTGAACAGGTTGAGCCAGTCCGCCGGCACCTGGACCGGATCGAGCGCCGTGATGCCGGCGGCGCGCAGGATCGCGTCGCTGCCCTCGTCGACCGCATAGCTGCGCTCGCCGTCGATCACGAACCGGTCCCCGTCCGATTCCACGACGACGGCCCGGCCGGCGGGTTCGGCGGAACCGCCCCCGATGCGCACGTCCACCGCGGCGTCCTCGCCCACGCACGCGCTCCAGCCCGCGTTCCGGAGCCGCTCCGGCGCGGGGAGCTCGTCGGGCGCGCCGACGATGCCGAGCGTCTCGCCGAGGCTCACCCCGTCCAGGTTCTGCTGGTCGGTCGAGATCACGGCGAAGTCGCTCGCCGGCAGCAGCAGCCGCGCGCTCGCGGTGTTGATGACCGGGTGCAGCTTCCCGTCCACGGTGACGAACCGCGCGCCGGTGTCGCTGACGAGGATGAGTTTGCCGTTGTCCCACCCGTTGGGCAGGCCCGGTTTGATCAGCCCCCAGAACACGCCCACCAGCACGACCGCGACGGTCAGGGCGATCGCGGCGATGACCGCCCGCAGGGGTGCGGTCGGCTCGAGCTCCTTGCCGCCCGGGGCGCCGCTCACGAAGGCGGTGAGCAGACGTCGGCGCGAGAAGGTCTGCGCCTCGATGAGGTCGTTCTTGGTCGCCATCGGGTCAGGCCAGCCCGGCCGCGATCACAGCGAGCGGCAGCAGGACGGCCACGACCACGAGCTCGGCGGTGTCCGCCAGGCGCGTCAGCCGGGTGCGGGCCTTCGGCGACAGCAGCGTCACCGTCACCACGATCACCGCGGCGGCCCCGATCGCCAGCATGAGGACGAGCCGGAGGCCCGGCTGGGCGAGCGAGGCGGTGAGACCCGCGACCGCGAGACCCAGCGTGCCCACCGCCATCACGGCCAGCACGTTCGCCCGCGCATACGCCTGACGCGAGGGGAACATCATGGCCACGAACGCCAGCACGCACAGGGCAGCGCCCACCGGGGAACCGGCGGCCACGAGCGGCGTGCCGACGATGACGGCGAGCCCGAGCGCCACGCGCAGGGCCACGAGGATCCGCTGGCCGCGCGCCGCGCGCCGCGCCACGTCGTCGGCGTCGATGGGCACCGGGTCGTCGAACATCTCCGCGTCGCTCTGCGGGGAGACCACCCGGATGCGGGTCGAGCTGAGCACCAACCACGGCAGCGCCCCGCCGAGGGTGGCGACGACCCCGATCATGAGCGCGAACGCGCCGGTGCCGTCCCCCGGCATGATCGCCGCGAACAGGGCCGTGACGGCGATCACGCCGCCCAGCACCAGCGGCACGAGCTGCACGTCCGAGCCGTCCGGGAGGAGGGCGAGGGAGATCCCGGCGACGACGAGCATCCCGAGCCCTGCCGCGGCCAGGGGCCATCCCCACAGCACGAGGTCGGCGGGGACGGCGAGGTACGCCGCGAGGGCCGCGAAGACCGCGGCGGCGATCCCGAGCCCCTGGCCGGCCTCGAGCTGCCCGAGCCTGCCGACCACCGCGGCCACGGTGAGCAGCGCCACCGCTCCGCCGCCGGCGATCAGCGCGCCGACCCCGAGGGCCGGGCCCGCTGCGAGCAGGAGGAAGGCGCAGACACCGAGCAGCGTCAGGCTGACCGCGAGGGCCGTCCGGGCGTTGTCCTGCGCCGACCAGGGCTTGTTCAGGCGTCCGGTCGCATCGATCACCGCCTCGACGATGTCGTCGTAGACCCGCGGCTGCGCGAGGAGCCCGCCGCGCGCGAGGGTGAGCACGTCGCCGTCCTCCACGCCCTGCGGCGCGGCGCCCTGAGCGACGTCGAGGACGGTGCCGTCGGCCTTCTGCAGGGCGTAACCGGCGTAGGTCATCGTCGGGTCGAGCACCCCCAGGCTCCGCGCGAACCCGGGCATGAACTCGATCAGGGGAACCTGAGCCGGCACGCCGATGTCGAGACGCCTGCCCTCGCTCTGCACGGAGATTCGCAGCAGCGCACGGGGCGCGCTCATCGTCTGGGCCACGGTGCGGTTCCCCCTCGAGCTCGGCGTCGTCCGTAGGTGCGGTTCGAGTCGCACCGGGCAGTCTAGTTCGCCCGGATAGGGGGGAATTGCCCCTTGTGCGTGCGTGGATGCGGTGTTTCGTCAATGTGAGAGAAGTCTCATCACACACGCCTGTCAAGAGCTTGCGGGCGTGATCGCCGAGTCCATACCGTTTAGTCCGGTTGGTTCATACGCCTCCTCTCCGTCGAGCGCGGCCGACCGACAGCAACGCCCATCGAACAGGGAAGAGGGGGGACACCCGTGGCAGACACGATCTCCGCTGAAGAGGGTGCGCTCAAGCGCGGCGCTCAGGCAGTGAACACGGCGAAGGCCGGCATCGACCAGCAGGTCAAGAAGGTCCGCGGCGAGATCGAACAGGTCGCCGGCTTCTGGACCGGCGCCGCAGCCGGTGCCTACACGCAGCTCATGCAGCGCTGGAACCAGGAGACGACGAAGCTCAACGAGGTGCTCGTCACCCTCGAGGACGCTCTGGCCGGAACCGAGCGCGACCAGGCGGCCTCCGAAGAATCACACCAGCAGACCATCTCCGGTCTCTCGTCGATGATGGGCTCCTGACGCCTCGCGGCGCAGGGAAGAAAGGGTTTCGAACATGCAGTCGATGTCAGTCCGTCCGGAGCAGGTCATCGCCCTCGCCCAGCAGATCCGGGGCGGTGCCAACGGGATCAAGTCCCAGCTGGAGACGCTCGAGTCCGAGGTCGGCAAGCTCCGCGCCTCCTGGAACGGTGAGGCCCAGCACGCGTACGACGACGCGCAGCGCAAGTGGAACCAGTCGCTCATCGCGCTGAACACGCTGCTGGAGCAGATCTCCTCGAAGACCGAGGAGATCTCACAGGGTTACGTCTCGACCGACAAGTCGGCCGCAGGGCGCTTCGCCCTCTGACGCACGTCCTCTGCGGGTCGGCGGCCCGGATGCGTGCGCATCCGGCCCCGGCCCGCAGCTTCTGTTCCGACACATCCGGGGGATGACAGCAATGCGAATCAGCATCGACGGGGAAGCGGCCCACCACTATTCGTCGCGCCTGCGACAGCAGACGGCCGGAATGCCGGACCCCGCCGCCGTGCGCGAGGTCATGGGGAACCGGTCGGAGTCGGCCGCGGCGAACGTGACCGCACGCCTCCAGAACGCGGCCCGCAGCATCGCCAGGCACACCGGGTACATCCGGGGGACCGTCGCGCAGAACGCCGAGGCGCTGACCGAGACGGTGGCACAGCTCCAGGACACGGACCGGCTGAGCGCGAGCGAAGCGGCGAAGGGCACCGCGATCATCGACGGCATCGTCGTCAGCGAGACACCCACCGCCCCGCCTGCCGCGCCGACCGCTCCGCCTGCCGCGCCGACCGCTCCCCCTACCGCGCCTGCCGCACCCGGCACGCCTTCGCAGACCGCCGGTTCCGCCGGCTCCCCTCTGCACGCCCGCGGCGTCTGAGCCGTGTCCCGCACTTCACCGGCATCCCTGCCGCCCCATCCGTCACCGCGTCGCGCCCGGCGCCTGCTCGTGGGTCTCGCGATCGCCGCCTCGATGACCGCCGGCGCCGGGCTGCCCGCCCAGGCGAGCGAGAACGGCCAGTGGTGGTACGAGCTGTACGACGTGCCCACGGCGCACGCGGACGGATGGACCGGCGAAGGTGTCGAGGTCGCCGTCATCGACGCGGCGATCAATCCGGACCTGCCGGTCTTCGAGGGGGCGGACCTCACGGTCGACGAGACCCCGGTCTGCCTCGACAAGCCGGTGGTCAGCACCGACTTCTCGCACGACACCAACCACGGGTCGACGATCACCGCGCTGCTGATCGGCAACGGTGAGGGCGGGGGCGCCGTCCGCGGGATCGCCCCCGATGCCTCGGTCACGTTCTACGGCTGGGGCGTGGGCGCTTTCGACGGCGAGGACGCCTGCCCGCTCCCCGCGGAGGTGGAGGAGCGCGGACTGACCGGCGGCGGCTGGGCGCTGGAGCGCGCGATGGCCGACGGCGCGGAGATCGTCACGACCTCCATCGCCTCGTCCTCGTTCTCCGCCGCAGATGAAGAGGTCATCGCCCAGGCCATCGCCCGGGGGATCGTCTTCGTCTCGGCCATCTCCAACGACGCCGCGGGGGATCCCCTCGCGAACTTCCCGAGCGCGTTCAACGGCGTGATCACCGTGAACGCCTTCGACGTGGACGGGAACCTGCAGACCGACGCGCAGGGCACGCCGGTCGTCGACAACGAGGTGACGGTGGTCGCGGCCGGTGTCGACATCGACACCGTCGGGACGGCGACGGGCGGCTGGGCGGACACCATCCCGGTCACGGGCTCCTCCCTGTCCGCGCCGATCGTCGCGGGGATGCTCGCCGTCACGTCGCAGAAGTACCCCGAGGCGACCGGCAACCAGCTCATCCAGTCCCTCATCCACAACACCTGGGCGGACGACCACGAACTGGAATACGACCCGACCGGCGGCTTCGGATACGGCGCCGCGTCGCTCGGCCATCTCCTTCGCGTCGACCCCGCGCAGTACCCCGACGAGAACCCGATCATGGACCGCCGGTTCGGCGGGCCGTCCCTGGATCAGATCGCGCAGTATTCGTCCGAGGCACCGGCGGCGACGCCCTCCGCGGACACCTCCGCCCCCACGGCCGATGAGGACGCGCCCGGCTGGGTCGTCCCGGTCGTCATCGGGGCCGTCGTGCTGCTCATCGTGATCGTCGGCGCAGTCATCCTCACCATCGTCCTGGTGAGACGGAGCAAGAAGAACCCGAACGGAGGCACACCGTGAGCGAGTGGGAGAACCGCCTGCGCAATCTGGCGCACGGGGGAGAGTCCTGGGACCTCCCCGCACAGGAAGAGCTGGATGCGGCGCTGGAGAGCTTGCGCCCGGTCCTGAGACGCGCCGCCACCGACCACGGCTTGACCGGCGAGTCCGGCATCGCCGCCTCCGAGAGCCTCAGCGAGGCCGCGAAGGAAGCGGCCCGCCTGAAGAACTACCTCGTCCAGGTGAAGTCCTATGTCGCGCGGGCGAACGAGCTCCGCCGCGACGCCGCGACCCGGCTCCAGGAACTCGGCTCCGGCGGTCTCACCCCGGAGCAGGAGGCCCTCGTGCGGGGCGCGGCGACCGGTGCCACGATCCCGCTCGGGCCGATCTCGATCATCGCCGGCGAGGGCGCCGTGCAGGCGGCGAACTGGTTCTTCGGCAATCGCCGGGAATCCCAGGCGCAGAAGGCCGTCGAGGAGATCAGCGACCGGCTGGACGGCTTGACGGCCCCCGAACCACTCGAGCCCCCGCCGCCCGTCGGCCCCGGAGGCACCGCGTACGACGGCCCGGAGTACCAGCCCGTGCCCGTACCTCCCCCCGGCAACCGCAGCTTCGAGAACTACCCCAACTTCAACGTGAACCCGATGGACCAGGGGTCTCCCGGTTCCGGGGGCGCCGGTGCCGTGATCGTCCCCGTCCCCGGGCAGCCGCCCGTCCTGGTGCCGCAGCCGCCGGGGACCACCACGCCCACGCCGCCGGTGTTCCCGACGCCCACGACGCCCACGACGCCCACCGTCCCCACACCCCCGGACCTGACACCGGACGGCCCGATCTCCGGCGGCGTACCGGGCCCGGGCACCCAGGTGCCCTCCCCCGGTGGACTCGGCGGCGGCACGGGCGGCCTCACCAGCGGACTCATCGCCGGCGCCGGCGGAGCCGCGGCGCTCGGCGGACTGGGCCGCGCGGCGGCCGCGGGCGGGTTGGGACGACTCGGTGGCCTGGGTGGCCTCGGCGGGCTCGCCGGAGCAGGCGGAGCGGGCGGAGTCGGCGGAGCGGGCGGAGCCGGCGGACTGGGCCGCGCCGGAGGCATGGCGGGCGGGCTCACCGCCAACGCCGGCGGCGCCGGAGCCGGAACCGGCGGCGGGATGCTGGGCGCCCGCGGCGGCGGCGCGACCGGCGCGGTCGGTGCCGGCGCCGACGGCGGAGTAGGACGCGGCGGCACCGCGATGATGGGCGGCGGCGGCGCTCCGGCAGGGGCCGGCGGCCGGTCCGAGAAACGTGGCCGCGGATTGGGCGGGCCGATCGCCCCGAAGATCGAGGACGACGAGGACTTCGGTCCGCGCTCCGAGAACGCCGGCGCCGGGGGAAGGGACTGACCGATGCACGAACGTCGAGCACACATCTGTGAGGGGCAGTCATGAGCAAAGAGATCTCCGCCGCCGAAGGGGCGCTGCGGCGCGGCGCCGAGGCCGTCGCGGGAGCGCACATCGACATCGCCGACAGCACCCGGCGGGTGCAGGCCGAGCTGGACCAGATCCTCTCGATCTGGACCGGCGACGCGGCACGCTCGTACTCCGAGATGATGCAGACCTGGACGAGCGGCGCGAACCGGATCAACGCGACGCTGGTCCACCTGGAGACCGCGCTGCGCCAGACCGAGCGTGATCAGAGCGCGCTCGAGGATCAGCACCGGTCCACCATCGGCGGACTCGGCGCGATGATGGGAGGAGAGTGACCATGGGCGACCTCAGCATCTCCCCCGCGGCGTTGACCGCATCCGCCGCCGAACTCCGGCGGGAGAGTCAGCGGATCGAAGCGGCACTGCGCAGCCTCGAGCAGGAGGCCGCCCGGCTCCGCGTGAACTGGGACGGTGCCGCCCGCGTCGCCTACGACAATGCGCAGCGGCAGTGGTCCGCGACGTTCGAGCAGATGAAGACGGTGCTCGGCAGCATCGCCGCCTCGACCGAGCAGATCGCCGACGGCTACGTCGAGACCGACCTCCATTCCGCGAAGCGCTTCACCCGGAAGTGACCCGCCCGCGGCCGATACGCTGGGCGGACCGCGACGCCTGCTTTCCCCGGGGGGATGACACACCGATGACCAGCGCCCGTGACGGAGCCGCCGCGCGCCGGCGCGCGCCGTCCGCCGGCGCCGCGCCGACGGAAGCCGCCGACCGGTGACGACCGAGGTGACCGAGCGCCGCCGCATCGCGATCGTCGACGGGACGCAGCGCCATGACCTGCTGCTGCCGCTCGATGCGACCCTGAACGAGGCGCTGCAACGCATCGGCGTCCGCCCCGAGGTCGGCCGCGACGTGCTGATGGAACGGGACGGGCGCGAGGTGAGCCCGCTGCTCCGGGCGGAGGAGATCGCGGACGGCACCGTCCTCGCCGTGGTGGATCTCTCCCTCCGGGCGGCGCCGCGCGCACGGCGCCGAGGCCCCGCGCCGGGCGATGGCCCCGGGGAGGCGATCGGGGCATGGTGGGCGGCCGTGGGCATCGGCGTGCTGCTGTGCGCGGTCTCGCTGTGGGCACCGTCCGCCTTCGATCCCGCTCTGCGCCTGGCCGTCGCGGTCGTGGCGGGCATCGGTGCGACGCTCACCGGCCTGTTCTTCTCCGCGCGCGCCCGCTCGGCGCGACCCGGCGGGCATCCGGCCATCATCGCCGTCCTGCTCCTCGCCTTCGCCGCCGGGGTCACCGCGGTCCCGGCGTTCCCGGCGGCCACGACGACGCTGGCCGTCTTCGTGGGACTGCTCACGGCTGCGGTGCTCGCGGGCGTCCTCCGACTCGTCGCCCGTCCCGCCGCGCTCCGGGCGGAGTACGGCACGAGCACCGCCATCCTGCTCACCCTCGCCATCGTCTGGGCCGTCGCCCTCCTCATGCATCTGGATGCCGGCGCAGCGGCGGCCGTCACGGTCGGGCTCACCCCCGTCGCCCTGCGGGTGCTGCTGGCGACCCTCGTCGACGTACCGCCCGGCATGTTCGTGGACTACGGGCGCTACCAGTCCACCCGCTGGAGCGTGCGGCAGACCCTGCCGGAGGAGATCACCTCGATCGGGACCTCGGACGCGCGGGAGCTGGTCGCCCGCTCCACGGGACGACTCCTGGCCGGCACCTTCATCCTGAGCGTCGCGGCCGCCGCGTCCGCCCCGCTCGCCATCCCCTCGTTCGACTCCTCGGACCCGCTCGTGATGGCAGGACGGATCGCGCTCGTCGCGACGACGACGCTGGCCCTGATCCTGGGCGCCCGGCGGTCCTCGGTCGCGTTCCTGCGCTGGATGCCGCGATCCGCCGCCGCCGTGCTGGTGGTCGTCGCCGTGCTCGCCGCCACCCGCGACGCAGGCGAGCTGCAGATCACGGTGCTCGCCGGACTCTGCCTCGCGGTGGGCGTCGCGGCGGGATTCGCCGTGATCCCGGCCGGCCGCGGCGCGAACTCGCTGTTCTGGTCGAAGGTGGGCGACGTCGTGGAGTGGATCGCGATCGCGCTGTCCCTTCCGGCGGGGCTGCTCGCCGCCGATGCCATCGATACCCTGCGTGGAGTGATGAACGCATGAGCCTGCCCCCGCTCGTCACCGGAGAGCCCGCATCCGTCGGCGCCCGGCTCGCCGCCTTCAGCATCGACGCGGCGATCGTGATCGCCCTGACCGGGTCGGCATGGGCCGTGACCGCCTCCGCGGTCTTCGGGCTCGCGATCGGCGCCGAGGCGCTCCTGGCCCTCTGGATCCTGCAGGCCCGCACGGGCGTCGGCCCCGGCAAGGCACTCCTGGGGCTCCGGGTGATCCGGGAGGACGCCCCGTACTCTCCCGGCGCCGGGCGCTCCTTCGTGCGGGGTTCCCTGGTCGCCCTCGGCGGCCTCGTCTTCGCCGTCGGCGCGTGGGCGGTGCAGGCCACCGCCGCCTACGACCGGTCCGGCCTGCGGCGGTCGTGGGCGGACCGCGCCGCGCAGACCGTCGTGGTCGCCGTGCCCCGAAGGTCCCGGGACCCCCGGGGACCGCGCCGCGGGTCGTCCGCGGAGCCCCTGTTGCTCCCCTCCCCCACCGTCGTCGCACGCCCCTGGTCGCCGGGCGCCGCGGGAGCGGCCCGCGCCGGGAACGCGTCGCCGGCGCAGGCCGCGCCCGAGTCCGCTGTCCCGCTCGCGCCGCACTGGGGAGCACCCATGCCCGCGACCGCTGCCGCGGTGCCCGCCGGCACCGACGTCGACACCACCGGGCAGCCCGCCGCACGCCCCTCCGGCGCCGTGCCCCTGGTCCCGGACGGCGCGGAGGCCGCCCCCACGGGCGAGCTCCTCCTCGTCTTCGACACGGGTCAGCGGGTGCAGCTCCCCGTGCCGGTCGCGGTGAACCTCGGCCGGAACCCCGAGCAGACCCAGCCCACCGACGCGGTGCTCGTGGTGCACGACCCCGACGCGAGCGTCTCGAAGACCCATCTGCGACTCGAGCACGACCGCTCGGGCACCTGGGTCACCGATGCCGGGTCCACGAACGGGACCGACCTCATCGACGACGACGGCGCGGCCCGCCCGCTGACGCCCCTGACCCGCACCTATGTCGACGACGAGACGCGCATCCGCATCGGGAACCGCGTCTTCACCGTCAGCCGCCTGATCGGAGAACCCTCGTGAGCAAGGGGCCACGCCTGGCACCGCCATCCGTACCCAGCGGCCGCATCGTCGTGCAGCCGCCGCCGGAGCTCGTGCCCAACGAGGGCGGCAGCAGCATGCTCACCTCGCTCCTGCCGATGCTCGGCAGCGTCGGGGCGATCGTGATGGTGACGATCTCGAACGCCGGTCCCACCGGATTCATCACCGGCGGGATGTTCCTGCTCTCGTCCCTGGGGTTCGTCGCAGTCAACGGATGGCGCCAGAAGGCGCAGCGCACCGCCCAGGTGCTCGGCAACCGCCGCGAGTACCTGGCCTACCTCGGCGAGCTGCGTGAGACGGTGCGCACCGCCGCGCGCAAGCAGCGCCGCCACGGCGGGTGGATCACCCCCGCGCCTTCCGCGCTGCCGTTCATCGCGGAGGAGCGCACACGCGTCTGGGAACGCCAGCCCGGGGACGAGAACTTCCTCCTCACCCGCATCGGGACCGCCGACCAGCCGCTGTGCATCACGCTCGAAGCCCCCGAGCTGCCGCCCTTGGCGCAGCTCGACCCGGTGGCCGCCTCCGCTGCGCACCGGTTCATGCTCACGCACGAGGTGCAGCCCGCACTCCCCCTCGGGGTCACCCTCACCGATCACGCGAAGATCGAGATCGTGGGCTCGGATGAGGACGCCGTGCGCGCCCTCGCCCGGGCGATGGTCATCGGAGCCGCGACCCTGCAGGACCCCGAGGACGTCGTCGTCGCGATCCTCGCCGGTGAGGCGCAGCTGCCCGCGTGGGAGTGGACGAAGTGGCTGCCGCATGCGCTCTCCTCCCGCGCAACCGACAAGCTCGGCCCGGCCCGCCTGATCGCCTCCTCGCTCGACGATCTGGAGGACCTCCTCCCGGCGGGCCTCCGGGAGCGTCCGCGATTCGGGCGCGGCGGCGGGGTCACCCCGCACGTGCTCCTGGTGGTCGACGGGGTGCGGCTGCCGATCGGCGACCCCGTGGTCGGCGGGGACGGGATGCTGGGCGTCACCGTGATCGAGCTGCCCAGCCGCTGGTCCGAGCTGGAGAACCCCGACGTCCTGCGCATCGCCATGCCCGCCGCGGAGTCCGCGGACGCCGGGGCGGAGCTGATCGACCTCACGACGGGAGCGCGGCCCTTCACCCCGGACACGACGACGGTCGCCGAGGCCGAGGCCACCGCCCGCCGGCTGATGCCCCTGCACACCAACCCGACCGCACTCACCGACACCGCCTCCGCTCTGCAGGGCCAGCGCGAGCTCGTGGAGCTGCTGGGTCTGCCGGACGTCCGCGAGATCGACTTCGACCGCGCCTGGTCGGGACGCCTGGAACGCGATCGGCTGCGCGTGCCGATCGGGCAGGACACCGAGGGCGTGCCGCTCGTGCTCGACCTCAAAGAGGCGGCGCAGCAGGGCATGGGCCCGCACGGCGTGATGATCGGTGCGACCGGTTCCGGCAAGTCGGAGGTGCTGCGCACCCTCGTGCTGGCGCTCGCGCTCACCCACTCTCCCGAGCAGCTCAACTTCGTCCTGGTCGACTTCAAGGGCGGTGCCACGTTCGCCGGCATGGCCGGGATGCCGCACGTCTCCGCCATCATCACCAACCTCGGCAGCGAGCTCGCGCTCGTCGACCGCTTCCAGGACGCCCTGCAGGGTGAGATCGTCCGCCGGCAGGAACTGCTGCGGGCGGCCGGCAACTTCGCGAACGTCTCGGACTACGAGAAGGCGCGCAAGGGCGGACGCACCGATCTGGCGCCGCTGCCCGCGCTCCTGATCGTCGCGGACGAGTTCTCCGAACTGCTGGCGGCGAAGCCGGAGTTCGTCGAGAGCTTCATCAACATCGGCCGCGTCGGCCGCTCCCTGCAGGTGCACCTCCTCCTCGCCTCGCAGCGTCTCGAGGAGGGCAAGCTCCGCGGCCTGGACACCTACCTGTCCTACCGGATCGGTCTGCGCACCTTCTCCGCGGCGGAGTCGCGCACCATCATCGGGACGCCGGACGCCTACACGCTGCCGCAGGAACCGGGGGTCGGTTACCTGAAGGCGGACACCGACAACCTGGTGCAGTTCAAGGCCGCCTACGTCTCCGGCACCCCGAAGACGAAGGTCCGCGCCGGTTCCGCCGCCGGCGCGGAGAGCACGGACGACGGCGCCCGGATCGAGCTGTTCACCGCCGCCCCGCAGCCTCTGGAGATCGTCGAGGAGAGCTCCCGGCCGGTGCGCGAGGACGTCCCGCAACCGGCCGAGGAGCGCTCGACCTTCCAGATCGCGGTCGAGCGGATGTCCGGACGCGGTCCCGCCGCCCACCAGGTGTGGCTGCCGCCGCTGACCGACCCGGCCTCACTCGACGAGTTGATGACGGACCTCGTCGAGGACCCGCAGCTCGGACTCGTCTCCCCCTCGTGGCGCGGCGCCGGCGCACTCACCGTCCCCCTCGGCATCGTCGACGTGC
>JADGMW010000578.1_pt1 | contig 13837 bp, 7 predicted proteins | sample 8641801 | NCBI WGS metagenome assembly JADGMW01 (sample SAMN16272018, study PRJNA661076) | feces metagenome | isolation source: fecal sample from diarrhoea affected cattle A | host: Bos taurus | place: South Africa: Lokaleng Village, Mahikeng | collected 2019-09
GCCCGGATCGACCCACGGCGACAGCAGGCCCAGCGCTGCCGGTGTGACGCCGTGCCGGTCGATGAGCCGGCGCGCGGTGGCGACCGACAGGCCGCCGCCCGCGGAATCACCGGCGAGCGGGGTGGTCGCCGCATCTGCGCCGTGCTCGGTGATCAGATCGATGTACGCGGCCACCGCGTCGTCGAGAGCGGCCGGGTACGGGTGTTCCGGAGCGAGGCGGTAGTCGAGTGCGTACACCACCGATCCGGTCGCGGCCGCGAGATGCGCGACCAGCGATCGGTGGGTGGCGGGGGAGGCGCAGGTGTATGCGCCGCCGTGCAGATACAGCACCGCTGTGGGTCGCTCCGTCGCCCCTACCGTGACCCGTTCGGCGGGTCGTCCGCCGAGCGTGACCTTCCGGACGACGGTGCCCTCCGGCAACGGCTGGATCGGTGCGGCGGCTTCGAGCAATCGCCGCTGCACCGAGTACGGCAGCCGCGCGTTGAGAGTGAGCCGGTAGAGGGGACGCAGGGTCGTCCGCACGAGGCGCAATGGAAGCTGTGGCATCGGCGCAGCCTAGTTCTTGGGCATGATGCGACCCGCAACCGTCGCTACGACACGCTGGTAGGACGGACCGACGATCCGGACCCAGCCGTCGAGCAACTTGGCGTCGGCGCCGATGAGCACGCGGGGGCGGTTCTTCCGGACGCCCCGGAGGATCGTCTTCGCGGCAGCCTCCGGGGTGGTACGGGCGAGTTTGCTGTCGAAGAACTGCGCGAAGCTCTGCTGGTCGTCGCCGTCGGGCACTGCCGCGTTCCGTGCGATGGCGGTCTTGATGCCGCCCGGGTGCACACAGGTCACGCGGACAGGATGCTTGGCGATCAGCATTTCCTGGCGCAAGGATTCGGTGAATCCGCGAACCGCGAACTTGGCGGCGTTGTATGCCGTCTGGCCGGGGATGCCCAGGAGGCCGAACAGGCTCGAGACATTGATCAGGTGCCCGTCTCCGGATGCGATCAGGTGCGGCAGAAAGGCTTTGGTGCCGTTGACGACGCCCCAGAAATCCACATCGACGATCCGTTCGATGTCCTTGAACTCGGACCGTTCGAACTCACCGTGATAGGCGATCCCCGCGTTGTTGTACAACTGGTTGACCTTGCCGAAGCGGGCGACGACGGCGTCGGCGTACGCGTACACAGCTTCCCGCTGCGTGACGTCGAGGTGATCGGACTTCACCTCGGCACCGAGACTGCTTGCCAGGCGCGCGGTTTCCGCGAGACCCACCGTATCGACGTCGGACAGTGCGAGTGCGGCGCCCCGACCGGCGAGGTCGACGGCGAGCGCCCGCCCGATTCCGGATGCGGCTCCCGTGATGACGACGACCCGGCCCTCGAATTCGCTCACTGGAGTGCAGCCTTCCTGGATGCGGGCGCGGTGCGCTCGGTGGTGGTGCCGGCGGATTCGACGGCTTCGGCAGGTGCCGGGAGATCGGACTCGGCCACGCTACGGTACGCGTCGAGGTCGAAATGCTTGGTGATGCGGCGGAATTCGAAAGTGAAACCGGGCCAGAGCGTCGTGTTGTTGCCGTGCTTGTCGAGGTACCAGCTAGCGCAGCCGCCGTTGTTCCACACGCTGTTCTTCAGTGCGTCCTGGATTCCCCGGTTGTACTCGTCCTGGGCGTCCTGGCGCACTTCGACGGTGCCGAGACGATGCCGATCGATCGTGTCGATCGCGTCGACGAGATAGTTGAGCTGCGACTCGATCATGTACACCATGGACGTGTGTCCGAGGCCGGTGTTGGGGCCGACGAGGAAGAACAGGTTCGGGAACCCCGCGACCGTGGACCCCTTGTATCCCTGCATGCCGGTTTCGTCGAATACGTCTGCGAGAGAGCGACCGTCCTTGCCGAAGATCCCCGCGAACATCGGGGAGTCGGTGACGTGGAATCCGGTGGCGACGACGATCGCGTCGACCTCGCGGGTGGTGCCGTCCTTCGTCACGATGCCGTCGGTGGTGACCTCGGCGATGCCGTCGGTGACCAGGTCGACGTTCGGGCGGTCGAGTGCCGGGTAGTAGTTGTTGGAGATCAGCATGCGCTTGCAGCCGATTCCGAAGTTCGGGGTGACCTTGCGCCGCAGGGCGCGATCGGAGATGCCGCGGCGGATCTGCGCCCTCGCGGCGAGTTCGAGCGGCTTCATGAAGACGGGTGCCTTGGCGAGCCCGACCACCTGTGTTTCCCGCATGAGGTACTGCAGGGTGCGTGAGAGTCGCTGGAAGCCGGGAATGTACCGGAAGGCGAACTTTTCGGCCTTCGTGTATTCGCGGTCGGCGCGGGGGAGCACCCACGGCGCGGTGCGCTGGTACACGTCGAGGTGCGCGACCGTGCCGGCGATAGCGGGCACGATCTGGATGGCAGAGGCGCCGGTCCCGATGACGGCAACCCGCTTACCGGTGAGGTCGGCGTCGTGGTTCCACCGGGCGGAGTGGAAGATCTCGCCGCCGAAGCGGTCGATTCCCGCGATGTCGGGAAGCGAGGGTTCGCACAGGGCGCCGACCGCGGAGACGAGGTTCTTGGCGCTGAAATCGCCACGGGTGGTGCGCACGTCCCACCGGTGCGTGTCGCCGTTCCAGCGTGCGTCCTGGACATCGCAGCCGAACACGGTGCGCCGGCGGACCTCGTACTTGTCGGCCACGGAGGTGATGTACGCCTGGATCTCGGGCTGGGGCGAGAACGAGCGTGTCCATCCGGGATTGAGTGCGAACGAGTAGGAGTAGAGGTTCGACGGCACGTCGCACGCGGCACCGGGATAGGTGTTGTCGCGCCAGGTGCCACCCACCTCGGCCGCGCGTTCGAGGACCAGGAATTCCTTGCCGGCCTGCGAGAGCTTGATGGCGGCGCCGAGTCCGGCGAACCCACTGCCGATGATCAGCGTATCGATCCGGCGGGTGCTCTCACCGGCGGAGGTGTCTGTAACCGGAAGACTCATGTATCTGAGATTAAGGGGTCGGCGTGACGTGGTCAATAGGTTGTTGACCATTATTCAATAAGAATGCTTGCATGGAACGGTGAAAGGCAACAGTTCCGTGAAAGGAGGGCGGCGAACCCGCCTGAGTCCACAGCAACGCCGTGCTCAACTGATCGAGCTCGGCGTGGAGCTACTCGCCAGTCGCTCCCTCGACCAGATCTCCGTCGAGGACATCGCCGACCGCGCCGGGGTGTCGCGCGGACTGCTGTTCCACTACTTCGGGTCCAAGCACGATTTCCAGGTGGCGGTCGTGCAGCACATCAGCCGCGACATGCTCGAACGGACCGCTCCCGACGAGAGCCTGGATCCGATGGAGATGCTGCGCGGCACCGTCGTCGCGTACGTCGACTACGTCACCGAACGCCCCGCCACCTACGTTTCGATGCTCCGGGGTTCGGTCAGCGGCGACCCCGACATGCGGGCGGTCTTCGAGGAGACCCGGCGCGCCATGGTCGAGCGCACGGTCACGCACCTGCCGAGCATCGGCATCGATGTCGACGCAATGGTCCGCCTCGCGGTCCGCGGCTGGGTGGCGTTCGTCGAGGACATCACGATCGCGTGGCTGCAGGAGCAGGGCATCTCGCCGTCTCCGGCGCACGACCCGGACACCGCGCCGAACCACGACTCCGCACTCACCCGCGAGCAGTTCGTCGATCTGGCGGTCGCCGCGCTTCCTGCGGTGGTGGCGTCGGCTCAGCCGGACTCGATCGGCGGGCTGCCGTCGGAGCCGACCGCCGTCGAAACCTCGCGAGCCGGGCCGGTCGTCCCGTAGGACGAACCGACCCGGCTCGCATGAGAACCGTCAGGCCCCCGTGAGGGACCGCAACGGGGCTTCTTACCGCGTGAAGGCCTTCTCGAGGATCTCCTGCTGTTCGACAGCGTGGACCTTGCTCGATCCCGAGGACGGCGCGGACATCGCGCGACGCGAGATCCGCTTGATCCCGGCCAGCTTCTCCGGGAGCATCTCGGGCAGCGCCAGACCGAAGAACGGCCATGCACCCTGGTTCGCCGGCTCTTCCTGGACCCAGAAGAACTCGGACGCGTTCGGGTACTGCTCGAGCGTCTCGGCGATACGGCGACGCGGCACCGGGTACAGCTGCTCGACACGGACGATCGCGATGTCGTCGCGGCCTTCCTTCTGCTTCTTCGCGAGCAGTTCCCAGTAGATCTTGCCGGAGGTCAGCAGGACACGTTCGACCTTCGAGCGGTCGGCAGATCCGTCCTCGAACGGGACCTCTTCGAGGATGGAACGGAACTTGCCCTCGGTGAAGTCCTCGATGTTGCTGACCGCTGCCTTGTTGCGCAGCATCGACTTCGGCGTGAACACCACGAGCGGGCGGCGGATGCCGTCCAGGTGGTGACGGCGCAGCAAGTGGAAGTAGCTCGCCGGGGTCGACGGCATCGCCACGGTCATCGAGCCCTCGGCGCACAGCTGGAGCCAGCGCTCGATACGGCCCGAGGTGTGGTCGGGGCCCTGACCCTCGTGGCCGTGCGGCAGCAGCAGCACGACGTCCGAGAGCTGGCCCCACTTGGCCTCACCCGACGAGATGAACTCGTCGATGATCGACTGCGCGCCGTTGACGAAGTCGCCGAACTGCGCCTCCCACAGCACGAGTGCATCGGGGTTGCCCACCGAGTAGCCGTACTCGAAGCCCAGGCCTGCGAACTCGGTCAGAGCCGAGTCGTACACCATGAAGCGTCCGCCGTTACCGGCCTCGGCGGCGACTGCCGCGAGCGGGCTGTAATCCTCGCCCGTCTTGCGGTCGATCAGCACCGAGTGACGCTGCGTGAAGGTGCCGCGACGCGAATCCTGGCCGGCCAGGCGCACGAGTGCGCCCTGCTCGACGAGCGAACCGAATGCGAGGAGCTCGGCGTAGGCCCAGTCGATGTGACCCTCGCGCGACATCGTGCGGCGCTTCTCGATCACGGGCTTGACGCGCGGGTGCACGCTGAAGCCGTCGGGCACATCGGCGAACGCGTCGCCGATCCGCTCGAGCACGTCCTTGTCGACAGCAGTCTTCAGACGCGCGGGCGGAGTCTGGTCGAGCTCGACCGATTCGGACGGTTCCGGCTGGTACTTCTCCAGCTCGCGCACCTCGTTGAAGACACGCTCGAGCTGACCCTGGTAGTCGCGCAGGGCGTCTTCGGCTTCCTTGAGCGAGATGTCCCCGCGGCCGATCAGGGCCTCGGTGTAGCTCTTGCGGACGCTGCGCTTGGTGTCGATGACGTCGTACATCGCCGGCTGCGTCATCGAGGGATCGTCGCCCTCGTTGTGGCCGCGGCGGCGGTAGCAGATCATGTCGATCACGACGTCCTTGTGGAACTTCTCGCGGAAGTCCACGGCGAGCTGCGCAACCCACACACACGCCTCGGGGTCGTCACCGTTGACGTGGAAGATCGGCGCACCGATCATCTTCGCCACATCGGTGCAGTACTCCGACGAACGCGAGTGCTCCGGGGCGGTGGTGAAGCCGACCTGGTTGTTGACCACGATGTGCACGGTGCCGCCGGTGCGGTAGCCGCGCAGCAATGCGAGGTTGAGCGTCTCCGCCACGACACCCTGACCCGCGAACGCGGCGTCGCCGTGCAGCAGCAGCGGCAGAACGGTGAAGCCGCTCTCGCCCTTGTCGAGGATGTCCTGCTTGGCGCGAACCAGGCCCTCGAGCACCGGGTTGACGGCTTCGAGGTGCGACGGGTTGGCGGTGAGCGACACCTTGATGTCGTTCTCGCCGAACATCTGGATGTAGGTGCCCTCGGCGCCCAGGTGGTACTTCACGTCGCCGGAGCCGTGTGCGGCGGCCGGGTTCAGGTTGCCCTCGAACTCCGTGAAGATCTGGGAGTACGGCTTGCCCACGATGTTGGCGAGCACGTTGAGGCGTCCACGGTGCGGCATCGCGATGGCGACTTCGTCGAGCTGGTGCTCGGCGGCCTGATCGATGATGGCGTCCATCATCGGGATGACCGACTCGGACCCCTCGAGCGAGAAACGCTTCTGGCCGACGTACTTGGTCTGCAGGAACGTCTCGAACGCCTCGGCGGCGTTGAGGCGGCTGAGGATGTACTTCTGCTGGGCGACCGTCGGCTTGACGTGGTGCGCCTCGACGCGTTCCTGGATCCACTGCTGCTGCTCGGGCTCGAGGATGTGCGTGTACTCGATACCGACGTGGCGGCAGTACGCGTCGCGCAGCACCGACAGGACGTCGCGCAGCTTCATCTTCTGCTTGCCGTGGAAGCCGCCGACGTTGAACTCGCGATCGAGATCCCACAGCGTCAGATCGTGGGTGATCACGTCGAGATCCGGATGCGACCGGAACTTGTCGCGGACGAACTGCAGCGGATCGGTGTCGGCCATGAGGTGGCCGCGGCTGCGGTAGGCGGCGATGAGCTCGAGCACGCGGGTGCTCTTGTCGACCAGGCCCTCGGGCACATCCTTGCGCCAGCGGACCGGCTCGTAAGGAATGTGCAGCGTGTGGAAGATCTCGTCGTAGAACTCGTCGGAGATCAGCAGCTGGTGGATGGTCTTGAGGAACTCACCCGACTCGGCGCCCTGGATGACCCGGTGGTCGTAGGTCGAGGTCAGCGTCAGCAGCTTGCCGATGCCCATCTCGGCGATACGCGCATCGGATGCGCCCTGGAACTCGGCGGGGTACTCCATCGCACCGGCACCGATGATCGCTCCCTGGCCGCCCATCAGGCGCGGCACCGAATGCACGGTGCCGATGCCGCCCGGGTTGGTCAGCGAGATGGTGACGCCGGAGAAGTCTTCGCCGGTGAGCTTGCCGTCGCGCGCGCGGCGGACGATGTCCTCGTACGCCGAGTAGAACTGCGCGAAGTTCATCGTCTCGCAGTTGCGGATTGCGGCGACGACGAGCGAACGGGAGCCGTTCTTGCCCGGCAGGTCGATCGCGAGACCGAGGTTGGTGTGCGCGGGGGTGACGAGGTTGGGCTTCCCGTCGATCTCGGCGTAGTGGTTGTTCATGTTCGGGTACGCCTTGACCGCCTGGACGATCGCGTAGCCGAGAAGATGAGTGAACGAGACCTTGCCGCCCCGGGTGCGGGCGAGGTGGTTGTTGATGACGATGCGGTTGTCGAACATCAACTTCGCGGGGACCGCGCGAACGCTGGTGGCCGTCGGGATCGACAGCGAGGCGTTCATGTTCTTCGCGACGGCAGCAGCCGCGCCCCGGAGAACCTTGGTCTCCTCGGACTTCTTGTCGGAAGAGGTGCTCGCCGGCTTCGGAGCAGGCTTGGACGCGGTCGCAGGCTTGGACGCGGTCGCAGGCTTGGCCGGTGCGGCCTTCGCCGGCGCGGCAGCCGGCTTCGCAGCAGAGTTACCGGCGTTGTCGGAGGACTTCGCGGGAGCCTTGGTAGACGAGGCGGACGCCTTCGGCGCTGCGGGTGCAGCAGCCGGGGCAGTCTTGGTGGCGGAGGGCTGAGTGGACTTCTCGGGGGTCTTCACCTCGGCGCCGTTGGAGCCTCCGGCCACGTGTGCCTCGGGAGAATAGTCGGTGAGAAACTCGTGCCAGCTCTCGTCCACGGACGACGGATCGTCCTGAAACCGCTGGTACATCTCGTCAACCAACCACTGGTTCTGTCCGAACTGTGATGTAGAGCTGCTGCTCACGGCAGTTGTTCGCCTCGTTTCTTTCTTCGGTACCCGATCGGAGCGCCTATGCATATGAGGCTAGCTGGTGGGTGTGTGACGATCCGAACTGATCATCCATGCCCGAGAGCCACCTCACAATCTGAGTCGACGGGGTCACCATCGACGACGGTTCTCGACCGCCGATTATTCCCTCAATCGTGCATCGCCGCAGAACGGACCCCGTTACAAATGCGAGGACTCACGTGTGATCTGTGACGAAGACGGGTGTACGACGCCGTCGCCCACCGTCTCCGGCACGAGCGCTCCGCTGGCGAGTTGCCACAACGTGGTGTACAGACCGCCCGCACGACGCAACGTCTCGTGGGGTCCGGCTTCGACGATCCGTCCGCCGTCGACCACCACGACGAGATCGGCGCGCGCTGCCGTTGCGAGGCGATGCGCGACGACGACCGCGGTGCGCGAACGCGTGACGGTCGCCCCTGCCTCGAGCACCGCGCGTTCCGTGGCGGGATCGAGGGTCGCGGTCGCCTCGTCGAGCAGCAACAGGTCGGGGTCGACCAGTTCCGCGCGGGCGAGCGCGATGAGCTGGCGCTGCCCCGCGGACAGTCCTTGCCCGCGCTCACCGACGGGATGGTGCATACCGCCGCTCAGCCCGGCGATCATGTCCAGAGCACCGACGGCCCGGGCCGCACTCTCGATGCGTTCGCGACTCGACTCGGGCCGGCCGTAGGCGATGTTGCTTGCGATGGACCCGGTGAACAGGTGCGCCTCCTGCGGCACCACGCCGAGCCTTGCGCGGTAGTCCGGCAGGCGGTAACGCCTCACATCGGTTCCGTCGACGCGCACCGCACCGGAGGTGGGGTCGTAGAACCGCGCCAGCAGTTTGACGACCGTCGACTTTCCGGCGCCGGTGCGGCCGACCAGTGCGACGGTCGCGCCCGCGGGAATGTCGAGATCCACGTCGGTGAGCGCATCGCTGTCGGCGCCGCTGTACCGGAACCCGACGCCGCGAAGGCTCACGTCGCCGTGCAGGTGACCGGAAATGGGAACGTCCCCGGTCGGCCCGGTTTCGAGGGAACTCTCGGTGCGCAGAAGGTCGCCGATGCGGCGGAGCCCGACGCGGGCCTGCTGGTAACCGTCGAACACCTGCGACAACTGCTGGATGGGAGCGAAGAGCAGGTTCAGATAGAGCACGAAGGCGATGAGCACACCGGGAGTGGCAGCACCCGACGCGACCTCGCGCGCGCCGACGAACACGACCGCCGCCAGCGCGAGGTCCGAGAGCAGCGAGATGAAGGGGAAGTACAGCGAGATCGCTCGCTGCGACCGCATGCGGCTGCGACGGTACGAGTCGGCACGTTCGGCGAACAGCCGGGCCGCGTTCTCCTCACGGCGATAGGCCTGCGCGGCCCGCAGACCCGTCACGTTCTCCTGGAACATCGCATTGACCTGCGATATACGTTCGCGGGACTGCGCATATGCATCGCGTGAGACAGCCCTGAACCAGAACGTCACCGCGATGAGGACGGGGATCGCCGCCAGGACGACGAGGGCCAGCGATCCGTCGGTCACGATCAGCGCGACGGAGATGCCGGTCAGCGTCAGCACGCTGACCACCGCGGTCGACAGACCCGTCTGGATGAACTGGGACAGCGCATCCACGTCCGTCGTCATGCGCGTCATGATCCGGCCCGACAGTTCCCGTTCGTAGTAGTCGAGCCCGAGTCTCTGCAGATGCGCATAACTGCGGACGCGCAGTCCGAACAGGACCCGCTCGCCGGCCCGGGCGGTCAGGATCGTCAGGATCGCCACCGCCGCCCAGCCGAGCAGCGCGAGGACTGTGCCCGCGAACGCCGCTTCCCACAGCGCCTGCGGGTTGCCGGGCGTCACGCCGCGGTCGACGGCGAATCGCACGATCGTCGGAAACGCGATTCCGATGAGCGACTCGACCGCCAGGCACACTGCCACGGCGGCGAGCAACAGCCGCACCGGCCGCAGGGTGGTCCACAAGCGGAACTCGGGATCCGGTCGGCGCAGCGCATCCGAACGCAATGCCGGGGCGTCACCCGGGGTCTCGGTAGCCGGTGGCAGTGCGGCCACCGCTGCGCGCAACTCCGGTGTCGGAGCGACGGCGCCGAGTGCGCCGCTGCCCGGTCCACCGCCTCCGGGGCCGCGTGGAGCGGGCGGTGCCCCGGTGGCCGCCGGTGTGGTGGCCTCGGGCTCGAATTCCGTGGGCCAGAGGACATGGGCGTCGAGGGGCTCCGGCTCGCCGGGCAGGTCCTCGTCGAGAACCTCACTGCTCGACAGAAGCCGCCGGAACACGGGACTGCGTGCGTCGAGTTCGTCGGCGGTGCCCACGTCGACGATCCGGCCACCGTCGAGCACCGCGACGCGGTCGGCGAGAGCCAGCGTGGAGCGGCGGTGGGCGAGCACCAGGGTGGTGCGCTGGGGCTGTGCCCGGAGCGCGGCGTAGATCGCGGCTTCGGTTTCCGCGTCCACCGCGGACGTCGCATCGTCGAGAATCAGGACACGCGGGTCGACGAGCAGAGCCCGGGCGAGTGCGACGCGCTGTCGCTGTCCGCCCGACAGCGTCAGGCCCCGTTCGCCGACGACGGTGTCGTACCCGTCGGGCAGCGCCTCGATGAACTCGTCCGCCCGTGCCGCCGTGGCGGCGGCGCGGATCTCCTCGTCGGTCGCATCGGGACGACCGAGCGCGATGTTGGAGGCGACGGTGTCGGAGAACAGGAACGGTTCGTCGAAGACCAGGCTCACCGCCGAACGCACGTCGGCGGCGCGCAGCGATGCGACGTCGACGTCCTCGCCGTTCGAGGTCACGCACACCGATCCGGCGTGGGGCGCGTAGAACCGCGGGACGAGCAGCGACATGGCAGTTTTGCCGGAACCGGCGGGGCCGACGACCGCTACGGTCTCGCCGGGGGACAGTTCGAGGTCGACGCCGCGCAGGACATCGCGGCCGGGTTCGAAACCGAAGGTGACGTTGCGGAAGGCCAGTCCGAGCGGACCCTCGGGGAGGGTCGCAGGATGCGGGGGATCGGCGACATCGGGCTCGGTGTCGATCACTTCGTACACACGCTCGACGGCCGCGCGGGAGAGTTGCGCCATGATCACGACCTGGGCGAGGGTCCGGGTCGTCGCGGTGGTCGTTGCGACATAGGCAGTGAACGCGACGAACGTACCGACGGTGATCGTGCCTTCGAGGGCGAGCCAGCCGCCGATCGCAATGGTGGCTACCAGTCCCAGCTGGGGGATGGCGCCCATCGGTGCGGCGAACCGGGAGTTCACCCGGGCCGCGCGCAATCGTTCGGCGTAGAGCCGGCGCCCGTGATCCTCGAGTTGATCGACCGCCCGGCTTTCCTGTCCGAAACCTTTGACCACCCGCACGCCGGTGACCGTTTCCTCGACGTGCTGTGCGAGATCCGCCGCGCGCTGCTGCGCCGACCACGTGGCCGCGAACAGGGTGGGACGGACGACGCGGACCACCGTCACGATGATCGGCACCGCCACCACCGCGACGAGGGTGAGCAGCGGGGACAGCGCGAGCATGATCACGACGGAGAGAACGAACTGCAACAGCGCACCCGCGGACATCGGTACGAGTGCGAGCAGTCCCTGGACGAGTTGCAGGTCCGTGATCGACCGGGACACCACCTGGCCGGTCCGGATCCGGTCCTGCCCGTGACCGTCGAGCCGTTGCAGCGATCCGAGCAGCCGGAGCCGAAGGTCGTGCTGGACGTTCAGAGACAAGCGTCCGGCGAGCATGCGCCGGCCGTACTGGCATCCGAACCGGACGACCGCACCGGCAGCGATCGCACCCGCGGCCAGCCCGATCAGTCGCGTGTCGTCCGGGGCGACGTCGCCCTGTCCGGTCGCACTGTCGAGGGCGACCTTCGTCAGCAGCGGGAACGCGATATCGATCAGTGCAGCGACGATCGTGACCGCGAGAGCCCCCAGCGCCTGAGTGCGGTGGCGCAGGGCTTCGCCTCCGAGCCGGCGTATCCAGCCGGTCGGAGGCGACTCCGGTGCGGTGAGGTGTGCCATCCGATCGACACTATCGCCGCCCGGCGACACCGGTGAGCGCGCGGGGTCAGACGAAGTCGCGGTTGCGGGTCCGCCACCAGCCGAGGCCACAGAACAGCACCGTCCAGAGAATCAGGACGAGGGGTGCGAGCGGCCACCGCACCGCCATCTCGACGTCGTCCGGCATTTCGACCACCGAGAACAGCGTGTACCAGGTGACCTGTCCGGGCAGGTACTGCGCGATCGCGCCCAGCCCGATCCCGTGCAGGACCAGCGAGACGATCAGTTCACCGAACGGGATCCACGCGCAGATCGCGAGAACGGAACCCGTCATCGAGCCGGTGAGCAGTCCGAGTCCCGCGCCGATCAGCGCCCACAGCACGGCGCAGAGCAGACCGGTGCCGAGGACCGCGCCGACCGTTCCGAAATCGGCACCGCTGAACCCGCCGCCGAACAACAAGATGGTCAGGGCGGAGATTGCTTCGGCGACGAGGCAGTACGCCAGACCGAAGATCGCGACGACCGCCAGCTTTGTTGCGAGAACCCGGTCGCGGCCCCGCGTGGTGAGGAACGTCGTGATCACCGTGCGGTGCTGGAATTCGCTGCCGGTGTTGACCACCCCGAACAATGCCGCGAAGAGGAACACCAGTGCCAGGGCCAGTGAGATGCCCACTGCCGCTGCGGCGGCTTCCGCGAAGTCCTCACCGACCACGTCTTCGAGTTGACGCATCACCGGCAGCGTCAGCGCCCCGCAGAACAGTCCGACGAGGAGCGGAGCGATGCCGAGAATCCACCAGTAGCGCAAGCTCAGCACTTTGCGGAACTCGGCGGTCAGGAGCGCGGTCATGCGGAGGGTCCTTCTGATCCGGTCGGCTGTTGCTGCGGTGGGCCGTAGTACTGCTGTGGCGGGTTCGGCTGGGCGGGATACGGCTGCGGGGGGTACGGCTGCGGGGGGTACGGCTGCGGCGCGTACTGCTGGTGGGGCCCGGGGTGCTGGGGATTCGCGTATTGCGGCGGGGGAGTGATCTGCGCGGGTCCCGGATACTGCTGGTAGCCCGGGTACTGCTGGGCCGGGTGCGGCGGCTGTCCCCAGCCGGGGCCGTTCCACGGGCCGCCGGGTCCGGGGTGCGTAGCCGTGTAGCGACCGGCGGTCATCGACAGGTACACCTGCTCGAGGTCGACACTTTCGACGGTCGTGCCGAAGAGGGTGACCTGTGATTCGGCGGCGAGCGTGGTGATCCGGTCGACCGAGAGGCCCACGACCGCCAGACGCCCGTCGGGCTGGACCTGCGCGTCGGTGTGCCCGGCCGCGGCGAGGGCGGTGGCGAGCCGGGCAGGGTCCGATGCGGCCACCAGGACACGTGGCCGGTACGTCGCACGGAGTTCCTCCATGCTGCTCGCGGCCACCAGTGCTCCGTTGCTGATGATGACGAGGTGGTCCGCCATCTGTTCGACCTCGCGCAGGATGTGGCTCGAGATCAGCACGGTCCCGCCGTTGCGGGCGTAGGAGACGAGGAAATCGCGTAGCCAGGCCATGCCCTCGGGATCGAGACCGTTGGCCGGTTCGTCGAGGACCAGGTACCGCGGCTGCCCCAGCAGCGCGGTCGCGAGCGCGAGGCGCTGCCGCATGCCGAGCGAGAACTCACCGATACGGCGCTTCGCAGCGGGCGCCAGGCCGACCAGGTCGAGCATCTGGGTCGCGCGGGTGTCGGGAACCCCGATTGCCGCGCAGTACACGCGCAGGTGTGTCAGAGCCGTGTGTTTCGGGTGTGCGCTGCGCGCGTCGAGTACCGCGCCCACGGTCTGTGCGGGGTGCTCGAGGTCTGCGAACGGGACACCGTCGACGAAAGCGGCTCCGGAGGTCGGGCGGATGAGGCCGAGCACCATGCCCAGCGTGGTCGTCTTACCGGAACCGTTGGGTCCGAGAAAACCGGTGACGGAACCGGGAGGAACCGTGAAACTCAGGTCCGCCACCGCGGTGTGAGTGCCGAACGCCTTGGTCAGTCCTTGGACGACGATCCCCGCGGGCGGCACAGACGGCTGCCCACCGAATCCTGCACCGCCGTACGGCGTGTGCGCTGACGGTGTTGTCACCGGTGAGAACCCCCTTGCACTCGGCCACGCGGCACCGTGCCACGAGCCTTCGTGAGCTTACGTGCAGGACCGCGACGACTCACGATGTCCGCAT
>JADGMW010000579.1_pt1 | contig 13813 bp, 7 predicted proteins | sample 8641801 | NCBI WGS metagenome assembly JADGMW01 (sample SAMN16272018, study PRJNA661076) | feces metagenome | isolation source: fecal sample from diarrhoea affected cattle A | host: Bos taurus | place: South Africa: Lokaleng Village, Mahikeng | collected 2019-09
GCTTTGATGCGCTCGCCAAGATAGCGGACACCCATCCCCGCATCATATTTGTCGATATCATGATGCCTCGACTGGACGGCTATCAGACCTGTGCGCTGATCAAGAACAACAGCTCCTTCAAGTCGACTCCGGTCATCATGCTGTCGTCCAAGGACGGCTTGTTCGACAAGGCCAAGGGTCGAATCGTAGGTTCTGACCAGTACCTGACCAAGCCGTTCAGCAAAGAAGAGTTGCTAGGTGCCATCAAGGCTCATGTCCCTGATTTCGCGCCGATAGAGCAAGTGTCCTGAAGTCCGGCCCTGTTGCCGTCGAAGCCTTTCCAATGGAGAAATCATGGCTCGCGTTCTGATTGTTGATGACTCGCCGACTGAAATGTACAAGCTGACTGCCATGCTGGAGAAGCACGGCCATGTCGTCCTCAAGGCCGAGAATGGTGCCGATGGCGTGGCAATTGCCCGCCAGGAAAAGCCTGATGCGGTCCTGATGGATATCGTCATGCCCGGGCTGAACGGTTTCCAGGCGACTCGCCAGCTGACCAAAGATGCGGAAACCAGTCACATTCCCGTGATCATTGTGACCACCAAGGATCAGGAAACCGATAAGGTCTGGGGCAAGCGGCAGGGTGCGAAGGATTACCTGACCAAGCCGGTGGACGAGGCAACCTTGCTGAAAACCCTTAACGCCGTACTGGCGGGCTGAGGCTCAGGCTTCAGTAATCTGGACAAGGGATATGGCCGGCATGTCGGACACGCAAACGCCGTTTCAGCACCTGTTGGGCATCGACAGTCGATGCCGGGCACTGGCCGCTGGCCTGCCCTCGCAGCAGGAGGCCGTCCAGATGTGGGCCGGTATCGGCTTTCGTATGGGTGGGCGGCTGTTCGTCGCGCCGATGGGGGAGGTCGGCGAGATACTGCATGAGCCGCGTCACACGCTGCTTCCAGGCGTGAAGAGCTGGGTCAAGGGTGTGGCGAACGTGCGCGGCAGGTTGTTGCCGATCATGGATCTGTGCGGTTACTTCGGCCTCGAGCTTTCGCCGTTGCGCAAGCAGCGGCGTGTGTTGGTGGTAGATCACCAGGAAGTGTTCGCGGGGCTCACGGTCGACGAAGTCTTCGGTATGCAGCATTTTGCGGTAGAGGCTTTCTCCGAGGAGCTGCCGCCGGTAGAGGCGTCGATTCAGCCGTTTATCCACGGTGTGTTCCAGCGTGAGCAACCCTGGCTGGTGTTCAGTCCTCATGCGCTTGCGGCACATCAGACGTTTCTCGACGTTGCGTATTAGATGTAGGTGGGGCTGGCTCATGCCGGCCTTTTGGTTCTTGAAAGGAAAATGTCGGGCGGTCCAGGCGGGGGCCAGATAATGAAAAAAATGAACGCAAGTGCACTATTGGCCGGTATGCGTAGCAATACGCTGATCGCTGGGCTGTTTATCTTTCTGCTCGTTTCTATGGTGCTGCTGTTTGCAAACTTCGCATACGTAAGTACCCAGGCCGACTACGACAACGAATACATCGGACACGCAGGCGAGCTGCGAGTTCTGTCGCAGCGTATCGCGAAGGACGCGGTGGAAGCGGCAGCAGGTACGCCGGAGGCGTTCGTTTCGCTGAAGGCTGCGCGCGACGAGTTCAGTCAGCGCTGGGGCTATCTGTCCCAGGGTCACTCCGCGATCGGTCTGCCGGCTGTGCCGGATTCGCTGCAGGCCGAAGTAAGTGCGGTTCAGCAGGACTGGGACACGCTGCGTCAGAACACCGATGCGATTCTGGCCAGCGAGCAGACCGTACTATCCCTGCACCAGGTCGCTACCACTCTCGCCGAAACCATTCCTCAGCTGCAGGTCGAGTACGAGGAGGTGGTCGACATTCTCCTGGAAAGTGCTGCTCCGGCTGTTCAGGTGTCGGTGGCACAGCGCCAGTCGCTGCTGGCAGAGCGTATTCTCGGCTCGGTCAACAAGGTTCTTTCCGGTGACCAGGATTCGGTACAGGCCGCCGACATGTTCGGTCGCGACGCCAGCCTGTTTGGTCGCGTACTCCGTGCGATGCAGGAAGGCAACGAGGCCATGGGCATCTCGCGGGTAAGCGACGAGGAAGCCATTGACCGACTGACCGAGATTTCCGAGCTGTTCCAGTTCGTTTCCGGCTCGGTGGACGAGATTCTCGAGACCTCGCCTGAACTGTTCCAGGTGCGTGAATCGTCCAACAGCATCTTCGAAGTCTCCCAGACGCTACTCGACAAGACCTCTGCGCTGACTCAGGGCCTGCAGGATCGTGCCGATGCACGTTACCTCAACACCATCGTGGGCTATGTGCTCGGTGCACTGGCACTCGCTTCCATCGTTCTGATCGGTGTGGTCATGGTTCGTGAGGCGCGGCGTCGCCTGAGCGAAACCGCAGAAAAGAACGAGCGTAACCAGCTGGCCATTCTGCGTCTGCTCGACGAAATCGGCGACCTTGCGGATGGTGACCTCACCGTGGCTGCGACGGTAACCGAAGATTTCACCGGTGCGATCGCTGACTCGATCAACTACTCCATCGACCAGCTGCGTGACCTCGTCGGCACCATCAACCAGACCGCGGTCCAGGTGTCCGGTGCGGCGCAGGAGACACAGGCGACCGCCATGCATCTGGCCGAGGCTTCCGAGCACCAGGCACAGGAAATTGCCGGAGCTTCGGCGGCGATCAACGAAATGGCCGTCTCGATTGACCAGGTATCGGCGAACGCCGCCGAATCCTCTGCGGTAGCGGAGCGTTCGGTAGCCATTGCCAACAAGGGTAACGAGGTGGTGCACAACACCATCACCGGCATGGACAACATCCGTGAGCAGATCCAGGACACCTCCAAGCGGATCAAGCGCCTGGGTGAGTCGTCCCAGGAGATCGGTGACATCGTAAGCCTGATTAACGACATTGCTGACCAGACCAACATCCTCGCGCTTAACGCCGCGATCCAGGCCTCCATGGCAGGTGACGCGGGTCGAGGCTTCGCGGTGGTTGCGGACGAGGTTCAGCGACTCGCGGAACGTTCGTCTGCTGCGACCAAGCAGATCGAGGCGCTGGTCAAGACGATTCAGACCGATACCAACGAGGCGGTTATCTCCATGGAGCAGACCACTTCGGAAGTGGTGCGCGGTGCGCGCCTGGCACAGGACGCCGGTGTCGCTCTTGAAGAGATCGAGAAGGTATCCAAGAGCCTTGCGGCGTTGATTCAGAACATTTCCAACGCAGCGCGGCAGCAGGCCTCCTCGGCCGGCCATATCTCCAACACCATGAACGTCATTCAGGAAATCACCTCGCAGACCTCGTCGGGCACCACCGCTACCGCGCGGAGCATTGGTAACCTGGCGAAAATGGCCAACGAGATGCGTCATTCCGTATCGGGCTTTACGCTGCCGGAAGCCAAGGATCAGGCCTGACTTGAAAGCACGGCAGCTGGCGACGGCTGCCGTCAAAGTTCATGAGTAAGGGGCAGGGCATGCAGCCAAGCGCCGACTGGGCACTGAAGCCCTTGGCCGATATGTCGCCAGCGGAATTCCATGAGTGGCAGACGCTGCTCGAGGAGCGTTCCGGGATGGTGGTTTCCGAGCAGCGACGTGCATTCCTGCAAGCCAATCTCAGCAGCCGAATGAGAGAAATCGGCGCGACCGATTATGCCAGCTACTACCGGCAGGTCACTGCCGGCCCAAGGGGCTCGGTGGAATGGTCGACCCTGATGGATCGTCTGGCAGTGCAGGAGACACGTTTCTTCCGGCATCCCCCGTCCTTCGAACTCTTGAGTCGCTACCTGAATCAGCGATTCGACGCGGGAGATATGCAGGCGCCGTGGTCGCTATGGAGTGTCGGTTGCTCGAGTGGTCAGGAAACCTATTCGCTGGCCATCTGCGCGGCCGAGGTGCTGGCAGGCAGCGAGCGTGCCACGGCCTTTGGAGTGACCGGGACGGATATCAGCCTCAATGCGCTGAGCAAGTCGAGGGAAGCTATCTACAGTGCCGGCAAGCTGGAGCAGGTTGATGCGCCGTTGCGAGAGCGTTACTTCCAGAAGCTGCCGGAAGGCCAGTATCAGATAGTGCCGAGCCTGGCGGCACGTGTTTGTTTTGCCAGGCTCAACGTGTTGGAGCTGGGCAGTGCGCCAATGTCCGATATGGACGTCATTTTTTGCCAGAACCTGTTGATCTACTTCCGTCGCTGGCGTCGCCGCGAAATCCTCAACCGCCTGGCCGAGCGCCTGGCTCCAGGGGGATTGCTGGTCATCGGCGTCGGAGAAGTGGTGGGCTGGCAGCATCCGGATCTAGTTCCGGTCGCTGACAGCCAGGTTCTGGCCTTTACCCGGAAAAGCTTATGAGCGGAGTCGCTATGGGTGATCGGCACGATTATGTCGCCCTGGAATGGGTGAAAGGCGAAATTGCCGAGACGCTGAAGCAGGCGCGCCAGGCGCTGGAAGCGTTCGTCGAGAACCCTCAGGACTCGACGCGGATGCGTTTTTGCCTGACCTATGTCCACCAGGTCCATGGCACCCTGCAGATGGTCGAGTTCTACGGTGCAGCGCTGCTCGCCGAAGAGATGGAACAGCTGGCGCGGGCGCTGCTGGACGAACGCGTTTCCAGCCAGAACGAGGCGCTGGAAGTTCTGATGCAGGCGATCCTGCAGATGCCTGCCTACCTCGATCGTATCCAGAGTGCTCGGCGCGACCTGCCGATGACCCTGCTGCCTCTGCTCAATGACTTACGCGCCGCCCGCAGCGAAAAGCTGCTTTCGGAAACCAGCCTGTTCGTGCCGGACATGTCCGCGCGACTTCCCGCGCTGTCCACCGAGTTCGTCGCACAGCGCCAGACGGCCGACCTGCCGGCACTTCTGCGCAAGTTGCGGCAGATGCTTCAGGTGGCTCTGGTTGGCGTCATCCGCAACCAGGATCTGCCGACCAACCTGGGCTTCATGGCGCGTGTCTTCGCTCGTCTTGAAATGCTCTGCAAGGACGCGCCGCTGGGTGCGCTCTGGCAGATCGCATCCGGTGTCGTTGAAGGACTTGCTAGCGGCGGGGTGACCAATAGCACCTCGGTCCGCACCTTGCTGCGCCAGGTCGACCGTGAGCTGAAGCGGCTTGTTGAACAAGGCGCGGACGGCATCAACCAGGCCGCACCTGACGAGCTGATAAAGAACCTGCTTTTCTATGTAGCAAAGGCGCCTGGACAGTCCGAGCGCATTCAGGCGCTCAAGGCGCGTTACAGCCTTGACGACGCACTTCCAGACAGCTCGATCATCAACGAAGAGCGTGCCCAGCTGGCCGGCCCTGACCGCGGTGCGATGCGCTCGGTAGTAGCAGCACTCTGTGAAGAGCTTGTGCGAGTCAAGGACAGCCTTGACCTGTTCGTGCGCAGCGATCGTACGACGCTGGGCGATGTCGAGGCGCTGCAGGCGCCTCTGAAGCAGATTGCCGATACGCTGGCGGTGCTCGGATTCGGACAGCCGCGCAAGATCGTGCTCGACCAGATTGCGGTAATCCAGGCGTTGTTGCAGGGCGCTCAAAAGCCGAATGACGCGGTTCTGATGGACATGGCCGGAGCACTGCTCTACGTCGAGGCCACGCTTGCCGGGATGGTCGGTGGCATGAACGACGGCAGGGGTGAGGAAAGCCGTCTGCCGACCACCGATGTGGGTCAGATTCACCAGCTGGTGATCCGTGAGGCACGCACCGGGCTTGAACAGGCCAAGGATGCGATCATCGAGTTCATCGCTTCGCAGTGGGATCATCAGCATCTGGTGCGGGTGCCCGACCTGCTGAAACAGTCCCGTGGCGGCCTGGTGATGATTCCGCTTGACCGTGCAGCAGCGCTGCTTGACGCCTGCAACCGCTACATCCAGGAACAGTTGCTGGCGCGCCAGGCGATTCCGGACTGGCAGAGTCTGGATACGCTTGCCGATGCCATCACCAGTGTCGAGTACTACCTCGAGCGCCTCAGTGAAGACTGCGGCTCCCAGGGTGATCTCATCCTCGACGTCGCGGAGGAAAGCCTGCAGAACCTCGGGTACAGGCTACAGGAAGCTCCCTCGATTCTCGATCAAGCCGATTTCGGCTCCGCTGTAGAGCCAGAGCCAGAGCCAGAGCCAGAGCCAGAGCCAGAGCCAGAGCCAGAGCCAGAAGTAGAACCAGAACTGCAAGCAGAGTTGGCGCCACAGCCGGAGGCATTGCCTGAAGAGCTGCCGGTTGAGCCGGATCTGGCCGCCGCGCCGATGGTTGAAGATATCCAAGATCTTTCGCCGTTGGGGTCGGAGCTTGACGAACCCATCGAGTTCGAGATCGAGCAATCGCAGGAACTGCAGGATTCGCTGCCCCCGTCGGACAGCGACGACGAACCGGCCGAACTGGTTGGCCTTCAGGACGATACGGACGATCCATCCCTGCCGGCTATCGAAGCCGTAGAGGTTGAGGGGTTTGCCGACGCCTTTGCAGTGCAGGACGAGAACGAGCCTGATTTCACGGTTGACTGGAGCGAGGCGCAAATGGCCGAGCTGCAGATGCCCGAGGTAAGCCTGCCGGAAATGAGCGTGCAGGAGCAGCCGCTGGAAGAGTCGACTGTCAGTCTGGACGACGTCATGGCGGCGCCGGTGGTAGCCATCAACCCCCCTGCCCAGGATGTACCGCCCAGTCTGCTGCCGCCGCCTGCCGACGAAGAGCCGGTGGACGACGAGCTGCTCGAGGTGTTCATCGAGGAGGCCGCCGAGGTTCTTGAAACCATTGGTGATTACCTGCCGAAGTGGATAGCCGACACCGGGAATGAAGAGGCCCTTCGCGAAGTGCGCCGCGCGTTCCACACCCTGAAGGGCAGCGGCAGGATGGTACGGGCACTGATCATTGGCGAGCTGGCCTGGTCGGTGGAAAACCTGCTCAACCGTGTGCTGGACCGCAGCATCGACGCTAACGCTCCGGTCCGTGGGCTGGTGTCCGACGTGGTGGCACTGATGCCGTCACTGGTCGAGGAGTTCGCTGCGAAGGAGCAGCGTCAACGGGACGATGTCGACCGGCTCGCAGCCAATGCTCATGCATTGGCCAAGGGTGAGGCGCTGCAGGCGGCGTCGTCTGATGATAGCAAGGTCGCGAGTGCCGCCGCCGAGGAAGCCTTCGACGGTAGCGGGCTCGATCATCAGTTGCTCGATATCTTCCGTAACGAGGCCGAGGCTCACCTGCGGTCGTTGGTCGATTTTCTTGCCGACTGCGCACAGCATCTGCCGCAGCCGGTGACGGACAGCCTCCAGCGTGCGCTGCACACCCTGAAGGGCAGTGCGCACATGGCGGGGGTTCTGCCGATCGCCGAAATTGCCACGCCGCTGGAAAAGATGGCCAAGGAGTTCAAGACGAACCTGGTCACCATGGACCTGGAGGCCGCTCAGCTGTTGCACGAGGCTGAGCAGCTGCTGCGCCAGGGCCTGGCGAATCTGGACGAAAACCCCCTGGCACGCATCGACGGCGCCGCGGAGTTCATCGAGCGCGTGCAGGCATTGCACCAGGCGCGGGTATCGGAAGTCGCTGCACGGAGTGAAAACGAGCAGGGTGAACCGCGCGATCCGGGCATGATCAGCCTTTTCCTGTCGGAAGGTACGAACATCCTTCTGGATGCAGAGGAATTGCTGAACAGCTGGCGCGAACACCCCTCCGAGCGTCAGGAGCTGACGGCGCTGCTGGAAGAACTCACGACGCTGGGCCTTGGCGCGCAGATGGCCGAGCTGCCTCAGATTGATGCGCTGTGCCAGGTGTTGCTGGACCTGTATGGCGTAGTTCAGGACGGTCGTCTTGCCGTCAGCGAGCGCTTCTTCGATGTAGTCGAGGAAGGGCACGAGGCGCTGGTTGCGATGATGGATCAGGTGGCGGCCGGGCTGCAGGTGACCGGCCAGCCTGAGCTGGTAGCGCGTTTGCGCGCGCTGCTCGATGATGCTGTCGAACCCGAACCCGAACCCGAACCCGAACCCGAACCCGAACCCGAACCCGAACCCGAAATCTTTTCGGCTGTGGAAGCGGTGGAGGAGATCGAGCTCGAGCTGCTGGCCCCCGAGGCCGATGCTCCGGTTCAGCCTGAATCGCTGGAAACCTGGTCGGCGCCTTACGAGGACGATGATCAGGACCAGGAAATGGCCGAGATCTTCCTCGACGAGGCGGTCGACCTGCTGGAAAGCGCCGGCGAAGCGCTGGAGCGCTGGCTGGACGACCCGGAGAATCAGCTGGCACTGTCAGCGCTCCTGCGTGATCTTCATACCCTCAAGGGCGGCGCGCGTATGGCCAAGATCCGCCCGATTGGCGATCTCGCCCACGAGCTTGAGACGCTCTACGAAGGTCTCTCCGACGGCCGCTATGTACATGCACCCGAGCTGGAACAGCTGCTGCACCGGAGCCATGACCAGCTTGCGGTGCAGCTCGAGCAGTTGCAGGCGCGTCAGCCGATGACCGCTGCGGTGGAACTGCAGGAGGCCATTCGCGGCTTTCGTCAGGGTTTCGTTCCGGCATTCGACGCCATTGAGGCGCAGCCAACCGGATCTGCATCGCCCCAGGCAGAAAGTATTGAAACCGACCTGAGCAGCGAACCCGCTGAATCCATCGAGTCTTCCTGGCTGGTTGAAGAAGCGTCCGACCTCTCCGAGCCTGAAGACGCCCCAATGGGTACGGAAGAAATCCGGATCGGGGAGGCCGAGTTGCCGGTCGAACCGGTTTCCGAAGCCCAGCCTGTTGCGCAGGAAGATATTTCCATGCCGACCGAGGCTGCCGGCTGGGACGAGCGTGATCCCGAGCTGGTGCAGATCTTCCTCGAAGAGGGCTTCGACATCATCGAGCGTGCCGGCATCTCGCTGCAGCGCTGGACGGCCAATGTCGATGACAGCTACGAACTCGAGGCGCTCCAGCGTGACCTGCATACGCTGAAAGGTGGCGCCCGGATGGCCGATATCGCCGAGATCGGCGATCTGGCGCATGAGCTCGAGTCGCTCTACGAAGGTCTGTGCGCCGGCAGCTACCGGGCAAGTCCGTCGCTCTTCCTGTTGTTGCAGGCCTGTCATGACCGGCTGGCCGAAATGCTTGATGCTGTGCGTGCTTATCGGAGCCTGCCGAGCGGGCTGAGCCTGATCGAGATGATCCGGCGTTTCCTCGCCAATCCGGAAGAGCAGCTGAGCATTCCTGGCAGCGTTGCGCTTAAAGCCGCACAGGACGCTGCCGAAGCCGAGATTCTGGATATCTTCGTCGAAGAGGCCGATGAGCTGCTGGAGCAGATGGACGCTGCGCTCAACCGTTGGGAAGCAACTCCGGGGGCCGTTGAGCCAATCGAAGAAATGATGCGCGTGCTGCACACGCTCAAGGGCGGTGCACGCCTGGCCGCGCAGGCCGCTTTGGGCGACATGGCCCATGATCTGGAGCAGACCCTGGCGCGAGCGCAGCAGGAGGGCGGGCCCTGGCCGGAAAGCCTGATGCAGGAAGTGCAGGGCGCCTATGACGCACTCTGCGAAGACGTCGAGCGGATGCGCTCGCGCCTGAATCAGGAAACGGAAGGTTCTGTTGCCAGCGGCATCGAGGATGAGTCGACCGAGGAAATTGGGGAGGCGGCGTCGGTAACGCTGGAAAGGCCGATCGTCGCTGCAAGCACCCAGGCACCTGTGGTCAGCGGCACGGCAAAGGTTCTGCCATTCATCCGGCGCGCCGAACAGGCCGCACTGGACGCTGCGTCCAGGCGTGCCCCGCAGGAACTGGTCAAGGTGCCAGCCGACCTGCTCGAAGGCCTGGTCAACCTGGCCGGTGAAACCTCGATCTTCCGCGGTCGGGTAGAGCAGCAGGTCAGCGACGTCGGCTTCACGCTTGGCGAGATGGAGGCCACCATCGAGCGGGTACGGGATCAGCTGAGGCGACTGGACACTGAAACCCAGGCGCAGATCCTCAGCCGTTATCAGGCTGAGGCCGAACGTGCCGGCTACGATGACTTCGACCCGCTGGAGATGGATCGTCACTCGCAACTTCAACAGCTGTCCCGTGCGCTGTTCGAGTCGGCGTCCGACCTGCTCGACCTGAAGGAGACCCTGGCGGCGCGTAACCGTGATGCGGAAACGCTGCTGCTGCAGCAGGCGCGCGTCAACACCGAGCTGCAGGAAGGTCTCATGCGTACACGCATGGTGCCCTTCGACCGGCTGGTCCCTCGTCTGCGCCGGATCGTTCGGCAGGTAGGGGGCGAGCTGGGCAAGCAGGTCGAGTTCCAGGTGGGCAACGCCACCGGCGAGATGGACCGTAGCGTGCTTGAGCGCATCGTCGCTCCGCTGGAGCACATGTTGCGCAACGCGGTGGACCACGGCATCGAGACCGTCGACAGGCGCCGTGCCGCGGGCAAATCCGAACAGGGCACCATTCGCCTCGATCTGGCCCGCGAAGGTGGCGACATCGTGCTGACGTTGAGCGACGACGGCGCCGGGATCAACCTCGAAGCCGTGCGCCGCAAGGCTATCGATCGCGGGCTGATGACCGCCGATACCACGCTCACCGAGCATGACATCCTGCAATTCATTCTGGAGGCCGGGTTCTCGACGGCCGAAAGGGTCACCCAGATTTCCGGGCGCGGCGTCGGGATGGACGTGGTGCATTCCGAGGTCAAGCAGCTTGGCGGTTCGATGAGTATCGAATCCAAACTCGGCCAGGGAACGCGCTTCCTGATCCGCCTGCCATTCACCGTATCGGTGAACCGCGCGCTGATGGTGTATTCGGGCGAGGATCTTTACGCGATCCCGCTCAACACCATCGAAGGGATCGTGCGGGTGTCGCCGTACGAGCTGGAAGCCTATTACCAGCCGGGCGCCCCTCGCTTCGAATACGCGGGGCAGAACTATGAGCTGCGCTATTTGGGAGACCTGCTCAACAATGGCCAGCGGCCGAAGCTGGTTGGCCAGAGCCTGCCGCTTCCGGTGATTCTGGTGCGTTCCAACGAGCACAGCGTTGCCGTTCAGGTCGATAGCCTGGCCGGTTCGCGGGAAATCGTGGTGAAGAGCCTCGGCCCGCAGTTCGCGACAGTGCCTGGGATCTCCGGCGCGACCATCCTCGGCGATGGCCGTGTGGTGGTCATTCTCGACCTGCTGGCGACCATTCGCGTACTGCATGCCCAGCTGCTGAACCATCAGCAGTCGCCGCATCTGCTGGATTCGGATGACCACACCGAGGTCGAAGTCGAACGGCCGACGCTGGTCATGGTGGTGGATGACTCGGTCACCGTGCGCAAGGTGACCAGCCGACTGCTCGAGCGAAACGGAATGAACGTGCTCACCGCCAAGGATGGTGTCGATGCCATTACCCAGCTGCAGGAGCGCAAGCCGGACATCATGCTGCTGGATATCGAGATGCCGCGCATGGACGGCTTCGAAGTCGCCACGCTGGTCCGACATGATGAGCAGCTCAAGGACCTGCCGATCATCATGATCACCTCCCGAACCGGCGACAAGCACAGGGATCGGGCGCTGACCATCGGCGTCAACGAATACCTCGGCAAGCCCTATCAGGAGTCGACCCTGCTCGAGGCCATTCAGCGACTGGTAGGCGTTCATGGCTGATTTGGTTCCGGGACGCATCGGCGTCATCGCCGACACCTCGCTGCAGCGCCACGTGCTGCAGCAGGCGTTGACCGCGAACGGATACCAGGTGGTGCTCAACAACGACCCGGCGCATCTGGACGAGAATGATCTGCAGGCCATCGAGGCCGACCTTTGGCTCGTCGACCTGATGCAGACCGAGGACTCGCCGCTGGTCGACACGCTGCTCGAGCGGGATGGGTGTCCGGTTTTGTTTGGCGAGGGCCATGCGCCGCAGCGCAATTCCGAACACTATCCTCGCTGGGAGCGGCGGCTGCTGAGCAAGCTCAAGCGCCTGGTCGGCGATCCGTCTGTCGCGGTAGGCCCGCGCCTCGAGGCATTGTCGGCCGAGGTGCAGAACCCGGCGCGTATCGAGCTGCCGGGCGCACTGGCAATAAGCGACGTGAAAGGCGAGCCGGCACGACAGGTCTGGTTGCTGGCTGCCTCACTGGGCGGCCCCGAGTCGGTCAAGGCCTTCCTCGATGCTTTGCCCGGTGGGCTGCCGCTGGGCTTCGTCTACGCACAGCACATTGAGGCAAGCTTCGAGTCAGCGCTGTCGCAGGCGGTCGGGCGCCACAGCCAGTGGCAGGTCAACCAGAGCCGGGAGGGCGATTCGATTCGCTGCGGCGAGGTGGTCGTGGCGCCGATCAGCCAGGAGATGAGGTTCGACTGTGATGGCGGCATGCGACTTACCGGCCGTACCTGGCCCGAGCCCTACAGCCCCTCCATCGATCAGATGATGCTCAATCTGGCTCAGCACTACGGCAAGCATTGCGGTGTGATCGCCTTCAGCGGCATGGGTAGCGATGGCAGTGCCGCAGCGGCGTACCTGTTGCGTCAGGGGGGCAAGGTATGGACCCAGGACGCCGATTCCTGTGCCTGCTCGAGCATGCCGGACAATCTCCGCGAAGGCGGCTTCAGCTCCTTCAGCGGCACACCGCGAGAGCTTGCCCAAGCTCTGGTCAACCAACTCGCGCAACAGGCCGCCACGACCGTTGCAGCACTGGAACTGGACAACCCATGAGTCAATCAGTCGTTTCTCAGGATTCAACCGCCAGCCTGACCGGCCTGCTGGTGCCGCTTGCCGACCGCACGCTGCTGCTGCCCAACGTCGCCGTCGCCGAGCTGGTTCCGTATCGCGCACCACGTGCGGCAGAGGGCGCGCCCTCATGGTTCCTCGGGCAGGTGCCCTGGCGCGATCTGAGTCTGCCGCTGATGTCCTTCGAAGCTGCGTCCGGCGGCGAGGTAGTGACCGGAGCGAACGCCCGCGTGGCGATATTGAACGCGCTGGGTGGCCGCGATCACGTGAAGTTCATCGCTTTGCTTGTTCAGGGAATTCCGCGATCGATCAAGGTGGATGCCAGCCTGGCGCGCTCGGATGCCCCGCTGGCTCCGCTGGAGCTGGACGCCGTCAACCTGGGCGATGTTCAGGCGCGCATTCCTGACCTGATCGGTCTGGAACAGAAACTGGCAGATGCCGGCCTGATCTGAAGTCAGGTGAGGCGCTGGGAGGTTGCGCAAGGCGGCAGGCGCGCAGCAGGTGCTGATCAGCCAATCGCTAACCAGTGCGGGCAGTGCCAGAAGAAAGCCCGAAGGGCTTCATAGAGACCGGCAGCACTCCCGGCGCTCAGCCTAAAAATCACCCCATAGCTGCTGCGCCACGCTCAGGGCAACCACAGGGGCGGTCTCGGTGCGTAATACCCTCGGGCCGAGGCGCGCGGCCTGAAAGCCGGCACCCTGCGCCTGAGCCACTTCTCCATCGCTCAAGCCCCCTTCCGGACCGATCAGGAAGGCCAGCGTCGTAGGTGCCAGATGGCTTGCCAGGGGCTCGGCGACCGGGTGCAGCACCAGCTTCAGCTCGGCATCGGTTGCCAGCCACTCCGTCAGCGGCTGCGGTGGGTGAATGACCGGCAACACCGAGCGGCCGCACTGTTCGCAGGCGCTGATCGCGATCTGCCGCCAGTGTGCCAGGCGCTTGTCGGCACGCTCATCCTTCAGCCGGACTTCACAGCGCTCGCTCATGATCGGAGTGATCTCCGCCACGCCCAGCTCGGTGGCCTTCTGGATCGCCCAGTCCATGCGCTCACCGCGGGACAGACCTTGCCCCAGATGAACGCGCAGCCTCGACTCCTGCATGCCCGACACGCTCTCGTGAAGTTGAACGCGAACCGTCTTCTTGCTCACTTCCAGAAGCCCGGCCAGGAATACCTGGCCGAGCTTCTGGAAGTGAGCAAGAAGACGGTTCGCGT
>JADGMW010000581.1_pt1 | contig 13808 bp, 13 predicted proteins | sample 8641801 | NCBI WGS metagenome assembly JADGMW01 (sample SAMN16272018, study PRJNA661076) | feces metagenome | isolation source: fecal sample from diarrhoea affected cattle A | host: Bos taurus | place: South Africa: Lokaleng Village, Mahikeng | collected 2019-09
GCCGCTAGAATTGCGCACTTTTTGATCAGCCGCCGAAATGGCGGCCTCTGAGGTTTTACTATGTCTGGCGCCACACCCAAAGTCGGCTTCATTAGTCTTGGATGCCCCAAGGCGACAGTGGATTCCGAACGCATCCTCACCCAGCTGAGGATGGAGGGGTACCAGATCGTCCCCACCTACCAGGACGCCGACGTGGTGGTGGTCAATACCTGCGGCTTCATCGACAGCGCCAAGGCCGAATCGCTGGACGCCATCGGCGAGGCCATTGCCGAGAACGGCAAGGTGATCGTCACCGGCTGCATGGGCGTGGCCGAGGACAACATCCGCGATGTGCACCCCAGCGTGCTTGCCGTGACTGGCCCGCAGCAGTACGAGCAGGTCGTCAACGCAGTACACGAGGTGGTGCCGCCGAACATCGACCACGACCCCTTCGTCGATCTGGTGCCGCCGCAGGGCATCAAGCTGACACCCCGCCACTACGCCTACCTGAAGATTTCCGAAGGCTGCAACCACAGCTGCAGCTTCTGCATCATTCCGTCCATGCGCGGCAAGCTGGTCAGCCGACCGGTAGGCGATGTACTCAGCGAAGCCGAGCGCCTGGTCAAGGCCGGAGTGAAGGAAATCCTGGTGATTTCCCAGGACACCAGCGCCTATGGCGTCGACGTCAAGTACAAGACCGATTTCTGGAACGGCCAGCCGGTCAAGACGCGCATGCTTGAGCTGTGCCAGGCACTGTCGAGCATGGGGGTGTGGGTACGCCTGCACTACGTCTACCCCTACCCGAACGTCGATGACGTGATCCCGCTGATGGCCGAGGGCAAGCTGCTGCCCTACCTGGACATCCCCTTCCAGCACGCCAGCCCGAAAGTGCTCAAGGCGATGAAGCGCCCGGCCTTCGAAGACAAGACCCTGGCGCGGATCAAGAAGTGGCGCGAGATCTGCCCGGAGCTGACCATCCGCTCGACATTCATCGTCGGCTTCCCCGGCGAGACCGAGGAGGACTTCCAGTACCTGCTGGACTGGCTGACCGAGGCGCAGCTCGACCGCGTCGGCTGCTTCCAGTACTCGCCGGTCGAGGGCGCGCCTGCGGAGACACTGGGGCTGGAGCCGGTGCCTGACGAGATCAAGCAGGATCGTTGGGATCGTTTCATGGCCCATCAGCAGGCGATCAGCGCCGCGCGCCTGGAGCGCAAGATCGGCCAGGAAATCGAAGTGCTGATCGATGAAGTCGACGAAGACGGCGCCATTGGCCGCTCCTGTGCCGACGCGCCGGAAATCGACGGCCTGGTCTACATCGACAGCGAGCAACCGCTGCAGCCCGGCGACAAGGTCTGGGTGCGGGTCACCAACTCCGACGAGTACGATCTCTGGGCCGAAACCATCTGATCGCCATGCTCAGCAAGCAAAGCCCCGCACCCGCGGGGCTTTTTATTGGCTGCCCCCTGGAGCCGCATCAACTTGGCGCACTGACGGTCCGGTCAGCTTTTTTCTGGGGCACGTTCCGCGCAGGCGGTACAAGCGAACCGGCTCCAGGCGCAACGCGCCCACCCATCCCCTTGATTTTTCTGTGCTTTTCCAGCGCTCCAGCGGCTACTTGCAAGTTGGCGCAGGTCTTGCTTTGCCAGGCGTATCTGACCAAACGGCCAAGAAACCACGCCTTACAAAGCAAGGAGCTATCCATGAAATCCATTCTCACCACCGCTGTACTCGCTGGCGGCATGCTGCTGGCAGGCCAGGCATCAGCCGTATCGATGCACTGGCAGAACAACAGCTTCACCTATCTCTACGGCAAGAACTTCGCCGTGGACAGCGCAGGCGGCAAGGAAGGTGATATCCAGCAGACCATCACCTTCGAGCACGCCAGCGGCTGGAGCTGGGGCGACATGTTCATGTTCGTCGACAACAAGTGGTATAACGGCATCTCCGGCAGTGACGGGCATACCTACTACGGCGAGTTCAGCCCACGCCTGTCGCTCGGCAAGATCACCGGCGCCGACTTCTCCTTCGGGCCGATCACCGATGTGCTGATCGCCGGCACCTATGAACGCGGCGAAGACCGCAACCGCAACTACCTGCTCGGCCCAGCCGTTGACCTCAAGGTCCCGGGGTTCGATCGCCTGGCCATCAACGCCTACTACCGCAAGCCCGACGGCATCACCGGTAAGCCGAGCGGCCAGTGGCAGATTACCCCCACCTGGGCGATCACCATTCCTGTGGGCAAATCCGACATCCTCTTCGACGGCTACATCGACTGGGTGGTCAACGACAAGAAGAGCGGCAATTCCGAGCTGAAGAAGAATTTCCACTTCAACCCGCAGGTCAAGTACGACCTGGGCAAGGCGCTGGATTACGCGCCCGGCAAGCTCTACGTCGGTATCGAGTACGACTACTGGTCGAACAAGTACGGCATCGGCGACAGCAGCGATTTCAACACCGACAACAACGTCACCAACTTCAGCGTCAAGGCGCACTTCTAGAGCCTGGCAGCCGCCGCCCGGCGATCCGGGCGGCACCTCTACCGCGGCACGGCTACGCCCTCCAGGCATGCTGGCGTGTGCTCCGATGGCTGCCTAGGCTGGACCGGAGAGCCCATCGCTCCTGATGCCGCTTCCAACGAGAGAGGACGCATGAAAACCGAAGACGCTGCGCAGCCCCTGCCGTCCGCCAAGGGCAAACGTTCCGGCCGAATCCGCCAGCGCAACGAGGAGCTCATCCTCTCGGCAGCCGCCGAAGAGTTCGCCCGCCACGGCTACAAGGGCACCAGCATGAACGCCATTGCCCTGCGCGCGGGCCTGCCAAAGGCCAACCTGCACTACTACTTCAACAACAAGCTGGGTCTCTACGTCGAAGTCATGCGGCATATCCTCGAACTCTGGGACAACGCCTTCGACCACCTCACCGCCGAGGATGACCCCGCCACCGCGCTGGCCGGCTATATCCGCACCAAGATGGAATTCTCGCGTACGCAACCGCAAGCCTCGAAGATCTTCGCCATGGAGGTCATCAGCGGCTGCGAATGCCTGTCGGCGCACTTCGACGAGGATTATCGAGCGTGGTTTCGCGGGCGCGCCGCCGTGTTCAAGGCCTGGAGCGACGCGGGAAAAATGGACCCGGTCGACCCCATGTACCTGATCTTCCTGATCTGGAGCAGCACCCAGCACTACGCCGACTTTTCCGACCAGATCCGCCGCATCACCGCGCAACAGCAGATCTCCCGAGACGAGTTCGCCCGCGGTACCGACACCCTGATCAGGGTGATTCTCAAGGGTTGCGGCCTGACGCCACCCACCTGACATCCACAGGCAGCCAGGCCGTCTCTGCGGCCGAAGCCACACCGAGGCGAGTGCCCGCTCATGTCCCGTCGTTTGCGAATCCACTCCCCCGCCATTCATTACTTCGACATGGTCCGCCGCTGCCAATCGATCCGCGAGGCCGCTCGCCGGCTGAATGTGGCGTCTTCCGCAGTCAACCGGCAGATTCTCAAGCTGGAAGCCGAGATAGGCGCTCCCCTTTTCGAGCGCCTGCCGGCGGGCCTGCGCATGACGGCCGCAGGCGAGGTGTTTGCCCGCCACGTGCTGGTGGTACTGCAGGACGCGGCGCGTGCCAGCTCCGAGCTCGATGCACTGCAGGGGCTGCGCACCGGCCATGTGGAAATTGCCACCGTCTCGGGGGTGACGGTGGACCTGCTGCCATCGGTGCTGGAGCGCATGAGCGCGCGCTATCCGCATATCACGGTGGGCGTCACCAGTCTGGGTTCACAGGGCATTCCGCAGGCGGTCACCAGCGGCCAGGCCGATATCGGCATCGCCTTCGCCTTGCGCCGCACCGCCGATCTGCAGCAGCTCGGCGTGGGGCATTTTCGCCTGGGCGCCATAGTCGCCGCGGACCATCCCCTGGCCGAGCGCCAGGAAGTCAGCTTTGCCACCTGCGCCGAACACCGCCTGATTCTCGCCAAGGCCGATCTGTCCATCCATCACCTGCTGGCGCCGGTGATCGCTCGAACCCGCTCCTCGCACAAGGCTGCGCTGGAAACCGGCTCGGTGGACCTTGCCGTACAGATGGCCAAGCGTGGCGCGGGGGTTGCCTTCCAGACGCGCATTGGCATCGAGGCGGAACTGGCCGCCGGCAGCTTGGTGCACCTGCCCCTGAACGACAACGGCGCATTGGTCAGTGACCTTGGCGTGTACGTGCGCAGCTCGCGCTTCCTGCCCGTTGCGGTGGACGCCTTCGTGCGGGCGCTCTGCGAGGAAATCGCCAGCCGAGAGCTTCGCGAGCGAGCCGACATCGACTGAGCACACCAGGCTCGCAAAGGTCTGGCACTCGCTACGCGACCGCCCTCCCGGCGACGCGTACCCTCCCAGGCAGCCCCAACAGTCCCTTTTCGATATTTTTTCAGCCGCTTTCCGACGCGCCATATCGGTGCGGAAAATCATCCTGCACGACCTGTCGACAGGCTCGCCTGCGACCGCGCGGGCTTTACGGAAGCCCCGCCGCAGGGCATTTCGCGCCCCAATCAAAGGCATCGCCAGCTGATGCCGAATCGGCATCGGCATGCTCGATATTCTCTTCTTTTGCGCGCACCAGGCCGGTCGGATACTGAGGTCGAGCCCTCGGCACCACACAGGTTTGCGCCATGACCCAGTCCTTTCAAGCCAGCCCGATCCAGGCATCCAGCCTGCCGCTGATCGATATCGCCGGCCTGCTCGGCGACGATCTTAAGGCCCGCAGTCGAGTCGCCCGCACGATCGGCGACGCATGCCGCGATACCGGTTTCTTCTACATCTGCAACCACGGCGTCGATGCCGCACTGCAGGCGGCCGTGTTCGAGCAGGCGCAACAGTTCTTCGACCTGCCGCCCGACCTCAAAGCGGCGCTCGACAAGGCCGCATCGCCGGCGAACCGTGGCTACGAAGCGCTGCGCGGCCAACGCCTGGAAGCGGGCGCCCCGGCTGATCTCAAGGAGGGCTTCTACCTGGGCCGAGAGCTACCCGCTGACGACCCCCGGGTGCTCGCGGGGCGCTTCAATCACGGCCCCAACCAGTGGCCCACCTCGCTGCCGCTGTTTCGCCAGGCGATGGAACGCTACCACGCCGCCTTGACACAGCTGGCCGAGCGCCTGATGGCAGGCCTGGCCCTGTCGCTGGACCTGCCGGACGACTACTTCGCCAGCTTCTGTGACGAGGCCATGGCCACCCTGCGCCTGCTGCACTACCCGCCACAGCCTGCACACGCCGAACCCGGCGAGAAGGGTTGCGGCGCGCATACCGATTTCGGCGGCCTGACGCTGCTGCTGCAGGACGACAATCCCGGCCTGCAGGTGTGGAACCACCAGGCGCAGACCTGGATCGAGGCGACACCGCTGCGCGGAACCTACGTGGTCAACCTCGGGGACATGATCGCCCGCTGGACGAATGACCGTTACCGCTCGACGCTGCATCGGGTGGTCAACGTGTCCGGTCGCGAGCGTTACAGCGTGCCCTTCTTCTACGGTGGCAATCCCGACCATCGGGTGGCCTGCATTCCCACCTGCCTGGAGCCTGGCGAAACGCCGCGCTACCCCGCCGTGACCGTCGAACAGCACTACCGGGAGATGTACCGGAGGACCTATGCCTGAACGCCATCTGATACTGATTCACGGGGCCTGGGCCGGCAGTTGGGTCTGGAGCGGACTGCTCGACGAATTTCGCGCCGCCGGCTTCGTTCCCCACGCAGTGGACCTACCGGGCAATGGTCGCGACGACACGCCAGCTTCAGCGGTCAGCCTGGAGGGCTACGTCGCGCATGTGACCGCGCTGATCGACCGTCTCGACGGCCCGGTGCATCTGATCGCCCATTCCGGCGGCGGGCTGACGGCTACCGCGGTCGGCGAACAGCGCGCCGAACGTATCGCCGGCATCATCTACATCGCCGGCATGATGCTGCCCAGCGGCCTTGCCTTCGCCACTGCCTGCGCGGAGCTGATGAACACCACCCCGGAAGTCTCCGGCGCCGGCCCCTTTCTTCAACGCAGCGCCGACGGCCATGGCACCCGCGTGCCGGCCGACGTGGCCTGCGCATTGTTTTTCCATGATGTGCCAATGCCGCAGGCGCTCGCCGCCGCGCAGCAACTGTGCCCGCAGCCTGACGGTGGCCGCGCGGCCGTTGCGCACTGGAGCGTAGAGCGCTTCGGCCGCCTGCCACGCCTGTACATCGAATGCAGCACGGACCGCTCGGTGGTGCCAGCCGTACAGCGCTGGATGCAGGAACAGGTGCCCGGCGCCGAACGGGTAACGCTCGATTGCGGGCACGCGCCGCAGCTCGCTGCGCCCCAGGCGCTGCTCGCCGGCGTGCTGCCGTTTCTCGCGCGGTACCCCGATCCCCTTTTCTGACCGATACCTCTGCTGATGCCCACCAAGGAGCGACTCCCATGTTCAAGAAGACCCTGATCGCCAGTTCGCTGCTGGCCCTGTTTACCCAAGCTGCGATGGCAGCCGACACGGTGCGCTGGCTGAACGACTGGCTGCCCGCCGGCGACAAGGCGGTGATCTACCTGGGCGTGGACAAGGGCCTGTTCGCCGAACAGGGCATCGAGGTGCAGATCGCCAGCGCCCGTGGCGGCAGCGATGTGGTGACCAAACTGGCCACCGCCAGCGCCGACTTCGGCAGCTCCGGGCTGGCTTCCGTGCTTCAGGCCAGGGCGCAGGGACCCGTGCCGGTGGTCGCCGTGGCGCCCATCTACAACAAGCAGCCGGATGCCTTCTTCACCACCGAAGGCTCGGGTATCGAGCGCTTCCAGGACATCGCCGGCAAGACCGTAGCCACCCCGACCTTTTCCGCCTCCAATGTGGTGCTCCCGCTGGTGCTCGAAGCCAACGGCATCGATCGCGACGGTGTGAAGCTGCTCAAGCTCGACCCTGGGGCGCTGGCGCCGATGCTGGCCACCGGCAAGGTCGATGCGACCATCAATTGGGTCACCGTGGCGCCCGGCTTTTCCCGGTCGCTGGAGGATGCCGGCAAGCAGCTCAAGGTCATTGCCTGGTCGGACTCGGGCTTCGATGGCTATGGCCTTTCGCTGATCGCCTCCGAGCGCTTTCTCGAGGCAAGGCCCGAGGTCGCGAAGAAGTTCGTCAAGGCCTATCGCCGGGCACAGGAGATGGCCATCGCCGATCCCGCCGCCGCCGCCGCGGCGCTGAAGAAGATGGTGCCGGAAGTCGACGAGCAGCAGGCCGTGGAGCAGTTCACCGCATCGGTACCGCTGATGCAGAACGAGATCAGCGAGGCCGAAGGCAGCGATCGCTTCGATCCGCAGCGCCTGGCAACCACCTGGCAGTGGGTCGCGCGCGCGCAGAACCTGGCCATCGACAGCCTCGACCCGAGCCAGGTGGTCGCCACGGGGTTCGCCGAGTAAGCCCATGAACCAGTCTGAAACCCGCTCGGCAGAACGTCCGAGCATCGTCTTCGAGCAGGTCCGCCAGGTGTTCACCTCATCGGACGGCAGCGAAGTCCTGGCCCTGGAGGACACCAGCTTCTCCATCGGCGGCCACGAGTTCATCGCTGTGCTCGGCCCCTCGGGCTGCGGCAAATCCACGCTGTTGCGCATTCTCGCCGGGCTGATTCGGCCCAGCGGCGGCCAGGTCAGCATCTACGGCAAGGCGCTGGCTGGCCCCCGCGATGAGGTGGGCATCGTGTTCCAGAAACCTACCCTGCTGCCCTGGCTGACGATCCGCGACAACCTGACCTTCCCGATGAAGCACAAGTACGGCCGGGTGTCGCAGAAGGAACGTGAGCGGGGCGAGCAGTTGCTGGAGCTTGTCGGGCTCAGGGAGTTCGGCGGCAAGCGGCCGGACGAACTGTCTGGCGGCATGCAGCAGCGCGCCGGCATCGCCCGCGCACTGCTGCATGATCCGGAGATCCTGCTGATGGACGAGCCCTTCTCCGCGCTCGATGCGCTGACTCGCGACGAACTCAGCCTCGAACTGCTGAACATCTGGACCCAGCGGCCGAAGACGGTGCTGTTCATCACCCACTCGATTCCCGAGGCGCTGTTGCTGGCCGACCGCATCCTGGTGATGTCGGCACGGCCGGGCCGGGTGACCGAGATCATCGACGTCAACCTGCCTCGCCCGCGGTCGCTGGAAACCCTTACGGAGCCCCGCTTCAATGAGCTCGCCAACCATATCCGTCGCAAGGTCTTCAGTCGCCATGGTGTTTAACCGCGCCCTGGGCGAGCGCTTCGCCCCCGTGCTGGCGTTGCTCGGCCTCCTGCTGCTCTGGGAAATCGCCTGCTGGCTGTTCAGCCTGCCTGCATTCGTGCTGCCCACACCGAGCGCCATCCTCGCTGCCATCTGGAATCTGGACATCGCCATCTGGGCCGAGCACATCTTCGCCACCTTGCGGGTCACCCTGCTCGGCTACGGGCTGTCGATCCTCATCGGCGTACCACTGGCCATCGCCCTGGCGTCCTCGCGGCTGTTGTCGCGGGCGCTCTACCCGCTGCTGGTGATCGTGCAATCGACGCCCATCGTCGCGGTCGCGCCGATCATCGTGGTGGTGATGGGCGCCGGCGACCTGCCGCGCGTGTTCATCACCTTCCTGATTGCCTTCTTCCCCATCGTGGTCTCCACGGTCACCGGCCTGCAGGCGACACCGCCGGAGCTGATCGAGCTGTCGCGTTCACTGGGCGCCTCGAAGGCAAGGGAGTTCCGCAACATCCGCCTGCCGTTCGCCGTGCCGCACCTGTTCTCCGCGCTGCGCATCTCCATCACCCTGGCGGTGATCGGTGCGGTGGTGGCCGAGTTCGTCGCCGCCGACAAGGGCCTGGGTTACTTCATCAACTTCTCGACCTCGATGTTTCAGGTGCCACAGGCATTCGCCGCGCTGCTGATGCTGGTCATCATCAGCCTGGTGCTGTTCCAGCTGGTCGGCCTGCTGCAGCGCATGCTGTTCGCCTGGAGCCTGCCCAAGGCCGAGAGCTGAGCTTCTTTTCATCCACCCGTTTTCATGGACACCCACGCCATGCTGCCAGACCACTTCACCCTGCTGCGCAAGAGCTTCGACGTTGCACGCAACGCCCTTGCCGAAGGCGCCCACCCTTTCGGCGCCATCCTGGTCGACCCCGACGGCGAGGTCCTGCTCGAGCAGGGCAACGCCTACATGCCCGACCACGACATGACCGGCCATGCCGAACGGGTGCTGATGACCCGCGCCTCGACCCGCTACACGCCGGAATTCCTCTCGCGCTGCACCATGTATACCTCCGCTGAACCCTGCGCGATGTGCGCAGGTGCGGCCTACTGGGCCGGGCTCGGCCGGGTGGTCTACGGCCTTTCGGAACGTCGCCTGCAGGAGCTGACCGGCAACCATCCGGAAAACCCCACCCTGGACCTGCCGTGTCGCGTGGTATTCGAGGCGGGCCAGCGTACCGTCGAGGTCATCGGTCCGCTGCTTGAAGACGAAGCCGCCCAGCTGCACGAAGGCATCTGGTAGACGCTGGCCCTGCGCCACTTTGGGCGAGACACCTCCATCCGCGCACCATTGCGAGGCAAGTCCGCGAGCAGTCATGCGGATTCGCCCGGGCATCACGCAGCCGACAAAGGCCAAACCACTGAAACCTGACTAACTGGCCAGCTTTTTGCTACATCCGGTTTTATCAAGACTTCCGCGGATCGCCTTCCATGTCCGAGCTCTGTCCACCGCCCCGCCTGGTTATGCGCGGGATCACCAAGCAATATCCCGGCACCCTGGCCAATGACAATGTTTCGCTGGTCATTCGGCCCGGCGAAATCCATGCGCTGCTCGGTGAAAACGGTGCAGGCAAAAGCACCCTGATGAAGATCATCTACGGCGTCACCCAGCCGGACGCCGGCGAGATTTTCTGGGAAGGCGAGCCGGTGGTCATGGCCGATCCGGCGCAGGCGCGGGACCGCGGGGTCGGCATGGTCTTCCAGCACTTTTCGCTGTTCGAGACCCTGAGCGTCGCCGAGAACATCGCGCTGGCACTGGGTGCCGCAGCCGGCACGCCGGACCAACTGGCGCCGAGGATTCGCGAGGTATCGCAGCGTTACGGCATGCCGCTCGAACCGCAGCGCCTAGTCCACAGCCTGTCGATCGGCGAGCGCCAGCGGGTCGAGATCGTTCGCTGCCTGATGCAGGACATCAAACTGCTGATCCTCGACGAGCCCACTTCGGTGCTTACCCCGCAGGAGGCCAACGACCTGTTCATCGTGCTGCGCCGGCTCGCCGCGGAGGGCTGCAGCATCCTGTTCATCAGCCACAAGCTGAACGAGGTGCGCGCACTCTGCGAGCGCGCCACGGTGCTGCGCGGCGGCCGCGTTTCGGGTGACTGCACACCAGGCGAATGCTCGGATCTGGATTTGGCTCGGCTCATGGTCGGCGAGACCGACGGGCTTGGCGCGCAATTCCCGAAGGTGGAGGGCAAGGCGCCCTTCCTGCGCGTCACCGGGCTTTCATGGCACAACAGCGACCCCTTCGGCGTATCGCTGGAAGACATCGCCCTGGATGTACGCGCCGGGGAAATCGTCGGCATCGCCGGGGTGGCCGGCAACGGCCAGGACGAGTTGCTCGCACTGCTCAGTGGCGAACAGCGCCCGGCCCGCGGCCAGACTGACCGCATCCGCTTCCTTGACCAGGCCGTGGGCGGCCTGCGCCCCGACGCCCGCCGCCGGCAAGGCATGGCGTTCATTCCCGCCGAGCGCCTGGGCCACGGTGCGGTGCCGGACATGAGCCTGGCGGACAACAGCCTGCTCACCGGCTTCCAGCAGGACGGGCTGGTTGGCGCCGGGCTGATCCGCCACGGCCGCGTCGAGGCCTTCGCACGGCGCATCATCGAACGCTTCGCGGTGAAGACGCCGGGGACCCTCGCCACTGCCCGCAGCCTCTCCGGCGGCAACCTGCAGAAATTCATCCTCGGCCGCGAGATTCTCCAGCAGCCGAAGCTGCTGATCGCCGCCCACCCGACCTGGGGCGTGGATGTCGGCGCGGCGGCCGCCATTCACCGCGCGCTGATCGAGCTGCGCGATGCCGGCGCCGCGATCCTGGTGATATCCGAGGACCTGGAGGAACTGTTCCAGATCAGCGACCGCATTGCCGCGCTCAGCCACGGACGCCTGTCGCCGCTGCGCGCCACCGCCGAAACAACCGCGACGGACGTCGGCCGCTGGATGGCCGGCCAGTTCGATCTACCCACTTCTTCTGCCGCCTGAGCCTGCCCTATGTTGTTATCCCTCGAACCGCGCGGCCACGCGTCGCGCCCGATGCTCTGGTTCTCGCCACTGCTCGCTGCCCTGCTGACCCTGGCCAGCGGCGCCCTGCTGTTTGCCGTGCTGGGCCACCCGCCGCTGCAAACCCTGCGTGTCCTGCTGGTTGACCCGCTCAGCGACCTCTATGGCCTTTCCGAACTACTGGTCAAGGCACTGCCGATTCTGCTCTGTGCGCTGGGCCTGGCAGTGGTCTACAACGCGCGCATCTGGAACATCGGCGCCGAGGGCCAGTTGCTGATGGGCGCGCTGATCGGCAGTGCCCTGGCGGTGAACATCATCGACTGGGAATCGCGTTGGGCGCTGGTGCTGACGCTCGCCGTCGGCACGCTCGGCGGCGCCGCCTGGGCCGGCCTCTGTGCCTGGCTGAAAACCGCCTTCAACGCCAACGAAATCCTCACCAGCATCATGCTCAACTACATCGCCCTGAACCTGCTGCTGTACGCGGTGCACGGGCCGCTGAAAGACCCGGATGGCTTCAACTTCCCCGAGTCGGCAATGTTCGGCGATGCGACCCGCCTGGCCGAGCTGATCGAAGGCCTGCGTGTGCACGGCGGCTTCTACTTCGCCCTGCTGGCGCTGGTGGTCGTCTGGGTGCTGCTGCAACGCAGCTTCCTGGGATTCCAGATCAAGGTGCTGGGCCTGGACCGCAAGGCGGCGGGGTTCGTCGGTTTCCGCGACAAGAAGCTGGTGTGGATCGCCCTGCTGATCAGCGGCGGGCTGGCCGGGCTGGCCGGCATTGCCGAGGTGACCGGACCGATCGGCCAACTGGTGCCACAGGTGTCGCCGGGCTACGGCTACGCGGCGATCACCGTGGCCTTCCTCGGCCGCCTGCACCCGGTCGGCATTCTCTTCGCCAGCCTGTTGATGGCGCTGCTCTACCTGGGCGGCGAGAACGCGCAGATGGCAGCCAACCTGCCGCAGTCTATAACCCTGCTGTTCCAGGGCATGGTGCTGTTCTTCCTGCTCGCCTGCGATGTGCTGATTCTCTACCGCCCGCGCCTGAAAGGCTGGACGCGCAAGCGACTCGCGGCAAGCGCCCCACAGGAATCTGCCGCATGAACCCCTCTCGCTCCGCCCTAACCCACCGCGGCTTCCACATGCAGTTCGAGGCTTGACCCATGGACATGGACCTTATTTCCAACATCCTCTACGCCATGATCCGCACCGGCACGCCGCTGCTGCTGGTGGCGCTCGGCGAACTGGTCTGCGAGAAGAGCGGCGTGCTCAATCTCGGCCAGGAAGGCATGATGCTGTTCGGCGCGGTGATCGGCTTCATCGCCGCCTTCTCCACCGGCAACCTCTGGCTTGGCGTGTTCATGGCCTGTGCCGCCGGCGTTCTGCTTTCGCTGCTGTTCGCCTTCGTCGCCCTGGGCCTGTCCGCCAACCAGGTGGCCACCGGCCTGGCGCTGACCATCTTCGGTGTCGGGCTGTCCTCCTTCGTCGGTGCCAGCTGGGTCGGCAACCCGCTGGCCGGCTTCGAACCCATCGCCATTCCGCTGCTCAGCGAGATCCCGCTGATCGGGCGCATGCTGTTTGCCCAGGACCTGCTGGTCTACCTGTCCTTCGCGCTGTTCGCGCTGGTGGCCTGGGTACTCTTGAAAAGCCGCGTGGGCCTGATCATCCAGGCCGTCGGCGAGAACCCCAACGCCGCCAGCGCCATGGGCCTGCCAGTGCTGCGCGTGCGCACCCTCGCGGTGATGTTCGGCGGCGCCATGGCCGGGCTGGCGGGCGGCTACCTGTCGCTGGCCTACACCCCGATGTGGGCCGAGAACATGACCGCCGGGCGCGGCTGGATCGCCCTGGCCCTGGTGGTGTTCGCCAGCTGGCGGGTAGGCCGCGTGCTGCTGGGTGCCTATCTGTTCGGCCTGGCGAGCATCGTCCACCTGGTCGCACAGGGCCTCGGACTGGCGATCCCCGGCAACCTGCTGGCCATGCTGCCTTACGTGGCCACCATTCTGGTGCTGGTGCTGCTGTCGCGCGACGCCATCCGCACCCGTCTCTACGCACCGGTTTCACTTGGCCAACCCTGGAGGGCCGGGCACTGACCCAGCGCCCGGGGCCGGTACGCTCCGGGCGACCCTGGTTGCATGTCGAGCCGAGGCGTATCGCTGCAGCGAGACAGCCATGGTCGATCTGGCTACCCTGACCCCATCTTCAGGAGGAGGATGGGCATGGCCGCACATCGCATCTGGATCAGAAATCCCGTCGCGCTGTTTACCGCCAACGACCACCAGGCGCCCGGCGGGCTGGTGATCGAAGGCGCCGTCATCACCGAGCTGCTGGCCACCGGTTCATCACCCGCGGCGGCCGTCGACGAGACCTTCGACGCCCGCGAGCATGTAGTGCTGCCCGGCCTGGTCAACACCCACCACCATTTCTTCCAGTCCCTTACTCGCGCCTGGGCGCCGGTGGTCAGCCAGCCACTGATGGAATGGCTGCTGACGCTGCACCCTGTCTGGTCGCACCTGACGCCGAAGATGCTGGAGCTGGCCAGCAAGGTCGCGCTGGCCGAACTGCTGCTTTCAGGCTGCACCACCACTGCGGACCAGC
>JADGMW010000502.1_pt2 | contig 13782 bp, 11 predicted proteins | sample 8641801 | NCBI WGS metagenome assembly JADGMW01 (sample SAMN16272018, study PRJNA661076) | feces metagenome | isolation source: fecal sample from diarrhoea affected cattle A | host: Bos taurus | place: South Africa: Lokaleng Village, Mahikeng | collected 2019-09
GGGCCCTCGCCGAGGAGCCCAGCCTGCTGCTCATGGACGAGCCCTTCGGCGCGCTCGACGAGATGACCCGGGAGCACCTGCAGGCCCAGCTGCTGCGGATCTGCGCCGAGACCCGCGCCGCCGTGGTGTTCGTCACGCACTCGATCCCCGAGGCGGTGTTCCTCTCCGACCGTGTGGTGGTGATGTCCCCGCGCCCCGGGCGCATCCGGGAGGTGGCGCCCGTCGCGCTCGACCGCAGCGGCTCCCTCGAGGACCTGGACGCGCTGCGCACGGACGCCACGTTCTTCGACGAGATCGCCACGGTGCGCGCGGCCCTGCTCGAGGGCGTCAGCCTCGCGCGGGCGGAGGGCGCCGGATGACGCGCGTGGTGGGGCCCTTGCGGCAGGCGCTGCCACCGATCGTGCTGCTCGCGGGCCTGGTCGCCGCCTGGCAGGGCGCCGTCGTGCTCGCGCAGATCCCGCCGTTCGTCCTCCCGGGCCCGGCCGCCATCGCGGAGGAGCTCGTCGCCTTCCGAGGGCCGATCGGGTCGGCCGCTGTCGTCACCGGTCGCAACGCCGCGCTCGGGCTGCTCGTCGGCGGGGGCCTCGGGGTGCTCGTCGCACTGCTCGCCGCGGCGCTGCGGCTCGTCGACGCGCTCGCGGCGCCGATCGTCACCGCACTGTCGGTGGTGCCCGTCGTGGCGCTCGCGCCGGTGCTGTACTCGATGCACGGCGCCGGCTCGGAGCACGCCCGCGTCGTGGTCGCCGCGCTCGCGGCGTTCGTGCCGGTGTACGTCCACACGCTCCGCGGGCTCCGCCAGGTGCTGCCGGTGCACCGGGACCTGCTGCGCGCGCTGGCCGCCACGCCACGACAGGCCGCCCGCGTGGTGACGATCCCCACGGCTGTGCCGTTCCTCTTCACCGGGCTGCGGCTCGCGTCCTCGCTCGCGGTCATCTCGGCAGTGGTCGCCGAGTACTTCGGCGGCCCGCGATCGGGGATCGGGTCGTTCATCACGACTGCCGCCGCGGGCTCCGACTACGCCCAGGCCTGGGCGTACGTGCTGGGCGCGATCGCGGTGGGGCTGCTCTTCTTCACGGCGACCTCCCTCGCGGAGCGCGCCGTCACCCGCCGGCGCCCCGCATGAGCGGGCCCCCGGCGCACGACGTCCCGCCTGCCGGCGTCGCCAGGCCGGTCGAGGGCTCGCGGCCCCCGCCGCGCGCCGGTGCCCAGCTTCACCGATGGAAGGAGTGGACATGAGGACGACGAGGCGTGGGGCGGCAGCGGTGGCGGCCGGCCTGGCAGCGGGCCTGCTGCTCACGGGGTGCGCGATCAGCGAGGAGGACGGCGCGGAGGCCGCGGCGGACGGGCTCACGCCGGTGAGGCTGCAGCTGCAGTGGCTCACGCAGGCGCAGTTCGCCGGCTACTACGCGGCCCAGGAGCAGGGCTACTACGCGGACGAGGGCTTGGACGTGGAGATCCTCCCGTCCGGTGGCGACATCGTGCCGCAGGACGCCCTGGCGCAGGGCGAGGTCGACTACGCGATCGCGTGGGTGCCCAAGGTGCTGGGGTCGATCGAGCAGGGGGCCGGCATCACGAACGTCGCGCAGATCTTCGAGCGCTCCGCGACGCTGCAGGTCGCCTTCGCCGACTCGGGCATCGACTCCGTCGCGGACCTGTCCGGCAAGACCGTCGGCTCGTGGGGCTACGGGAACGAGTGGGAGCTGTTCGCCGGCCTGAACAAGGCGGGGGTCACGGACTTCCAGCTCGTCACCCAGGCGTTCGACATGCTCGGCCTCCTCAACGGGGACATCGACGCGGCCCAGGCCATGACGTACAACGAGTACGCGCAGCTGCTGGAGACCGTCGACCCCGGCACGGGCGAGCTGTACACGCCTGACGACTTCACCGTCATCGACTGGAACGACGAGGGCACCGCGATGCTGCAGGACGCCATCTGGGCGGACAGCGAGCGGCTGGCCGACGACGCCGAGTACCAGGAGACGACCGTCAAGTTCCTCAAGGCCTCGCTCAAGGGCTGGGTCTACGCCCGTGACAACGCCCAGGCGGCCGCCGACGCGGTCACCGCGGCGGGCTCCACCCTGGGCACGAGCCACCAGCTGTGGATGACCAACGAGGTCAACAAGCTCATCTGGCCGAGCACGAGCGGCGGGATCGGCCTGCTCGACGAGTCCGCGTGGAAGCGCACCGTCGCGCTGGCGCTGGAGACGCGCAACGAGACCGGGGCGTCGATCATCTCGGCGGAGCCGCCCGAGTCGGCGTACACCACGGAATACGTGGCGAAGGCGCTCGCCGAGCTCGAGGAGGAGGGGGTGGACGTGGTCGGCGCGGGATGGAAGCCGGTCGACGTGACCCTCGTGGAGGGCGGCGCCTGAGCGTCGGCCGGTGCGGTCCCGGGACCGGTCCCGGCGCCGCACCGGCCGATCCGCCCACGCCGATCCGCCCACGCCGATCCCGCACGTCGATCCCCGCACGTCGAGCCGTCACGTCGGGCACTCTTGCCCTGAGCACCGAGGAGACCTCATGAGCAGCGACCTGACCGCGGCCAGTGCCACCGACGACGCCACCGCGCTGCGCCTCGACCGGGGACACGTCTTCCACTCCTGGTCCGCGCAGGGCCGGCTGAGCCCGTTCGTGGTGGCCGGGGGAGCGGGCTCGCACGTGTGGGACCACGCGGGACGGCGCTACCTCGATTTCTCCTCCCAGCTCGTCAACACCAACATCGGCCACCAGCACCCCCGGGTCGTCGCGGCGATCCAGGAGCAGGCGGCCACCCTCGCGACCGTCGCGCCGTCCACGGCCAGCCTGGTGCGCGGGCGCGCCGCGCAGAAGGTGTTGGAGCACGCCCCCGCCGGGTTCTCGCACGTGTTCTTCACCAACGGCGGAGCCGACGCGATCGAGAACGCCATCCGCATGGCCCGGCTGCACACCGGCCGCGACAAGGTGGTCTCGACGTACCGCTCGTACCACGGCAACACCGGGGCGGCGGTGGCGGCCACCGGCGACTGGCGCCGGGTGCCGAACGAGTACTCCCGCGGGCACGTGCACGTCTTCGGCCCGTACCTCTACCGCTCGGAGTTCTGGGCCACCACGCCCGAGCAGGAGGGCGAGCGCGCCCTGCGGCACCTCGAGCGGGTGATCCAGGCCGAGGGCCCAGAGTCCGTCGCCGCGATCCTGCTGGAGACGATCCCGGGGACCGCCGGCGTGCTCGTGCCACCGCCCGGCTACCTCGCCGGAGCGCGCGACATCGCCGACAGGCACGGAGTGCTGCTCATCCTCGACGAGGTGATGGCCGGGTTCGGGCGCAGCGGCGCCTGGCTGGCCCTGGACCACGACGACGTCCGGCCGGACCTGGTCGCCTTCGCCAAGGGCGTCAACTCCGGGTACGTGCCCGCGGGCGGGGTGATGATCTCCGCCGAGGTCGCCGCGACCTTCGACGAGCGCGTGTTCCCCGGCGGCCTCACGTACTCCGGCCACCCCCTGGCCATGGCCGCCGTGGTGGCGACGATCGAGGCGATGGAGGACGAGCGCATCGTCGAGCACGCCGCGGCGATCGGCCGGGACGTGATCGGCCCCGGGCTCGCCGGGCTCGCCGAGCGCTGCCCCGTGGTGGGCGAGGTGCGCGGGCTGGGGGTGTTCTGGGCCGTCGAGCTGGTCGCCGACCGGGCCACCAGGGAGCCCGTGGGCGCCGACGTGATGGCTCGGGTCAAGGCCGCGTGCCTGCGGCGGGGCCTGCTGCCGTTCGTCGCCGAGAACCGGGTGCACGTCGTGCCGCCGTGCGTGGTGACGCCCGACGAGGCCGCCGAAGGGCTGGCCCTGCTCGAGGAGGCGCTCGCCGAGGCCGGCCGCGGAGCCGTTCCCGCGCGAGACTGAGTCGATCGCCTCCGTACCCTGGACGCCTGAGCACCACACCCCTTCCTGAGGAGACCTCATGAGCACCGCCCTGTCCCGTCCGCGCCGCGCCGTCGTCACCGGGGCCTCCTCCGGCATCGGCGCGGCGACGGTGCGCCGCCTGCGCGCCGACGGCTGGGACGTGGTCGCGACGGCCCGCCGCGCCGAGCTGCTCGACGAGCTGGCCCGGGAGACCGGGGCGGAGGCGTTCGTCGCCGACGTCACCGTCGACGAGGACGTCGCCCGGCTCGCCGCGCACGTCGAGGCCACCGGGGGACTGGACGCGCTGGTCAACAACGCGGGCGGCGCGTTCGGGCTCGACCCCGTCGAGAGCTCCGACATCGACCAGTGGCGGCGCATGTACGAGCTCAACGTGCTCGGCACGCTGCGGGTCACCCAGGCGCTCCTGCCCGCGCTGAGGGCCAGCGGCGAGGGCGACGTGCTGGTCCTCACGTCCACCGCGGCGCACGGCCCGTACGAGGGGGGCGCGGGCTACACCGGCGCCAAGCACGCCGAGCGGATGCTCGCCACGACGCTGCGCTGGGAGCTGGTGGGGGAGCCGCTGCGGGTCATCGAGATCGCCCCCGGGGCCGTCGCCACCGACTTCTCCCTGGTGCGCTTCGACGGCGACGAGGCGCGGGCCGCGGCCGTGTACGAGGGGTACCAGCCGCTGGTCGCCGCCGACGTCGCCGACACGATCGCGTGGGCGCTCAGCCGGCCGCCGCACGTGAACATCGACCTGCTGGTGGTGCGCCCGCGCGCCCAGGCGAGCAACACGAAGATCGCCCGCACCGGGGTGTGAGGCGGGGGCGGCGTCCGTAGGCTGCGCAGGGTGCCGGTCGAACGCACCCCGCAGTCCGCGACGTCCCGCCTCTCGACGACACGGGCGATGACGCGCCTGCTCCGGTGGGCGCGGCCCGCGCTGCCCCGGATCGCGGCGGGCGGCCTGGCGTCGCTCGGCGCGAGCCTGCTGGCGCTCGCGGTGCCGCAGGTGCTCCGGGAGGTCGTCAACGGGCCGCTGCTCACCGCGGGGTCGCGGGGCGCCGTCGTCCAGGCGGCGGCCCTGGTGCTCGCGCTCGGCGTGCTGGAGGCCCTCCTGGTGTGGTGCCGCAGGGCGTTCATCCTGACGCCGGGGACGACCGTCGAGCGGCAGATGCGCACCGACCTGTTCGGCCGGCTGCTGGACCTGCCGATGGCGTTCCACGACCGCTGGTCCGGCGGCCAGCTGCTCTCCCGCGCGATGTCCGACCTGGGGATGGTGCGGCGGTGGCTCGCGTTCGGCCTCGTCATGCTCGTCGTCAGCGCGACCACGGCCGTGGTGGGCGTGGGGCTGATGCTCGCGACCGCCTGGCAGCTCGGGCTGGTCTACCTGGCCGGGGCCGCCCCGGTCGTGTGGCTCGGGTTCCGCTTCCGGGAGGACTACAAGGCGGTCGCCCGGCAGGCGCGCGACCAGGCGGGCGACCTCGCGACCACGGTCGAGGAGTCGGTGCACGGCATCCGCGTGCTCAAGGCGTTCGGCCGGGGCGGTGACGCGCTCGAGGGCTTCGCGCGGCAGGCCGAGGACCTGCGGGCCACCGAGATCCACAAGGCGCGGACCCTCTCGCGGGTGAGCTTCGCGCTGGGCGCCCTGCCCGAGGCGGTGCTGGCGGTGTCGCTCGGGCTCGGCGTGTGGCTGGCCGCCGAGGGCGCCGTGAGCGTCGGGGCGCTGGTCGCGTTCTTCGCGACGGCCGCCGTGGTCAACGCCCCGGTCGAGCGGCTCGGCCAGCTCCTGGCCATGACGCTCGACGCCCGGGCGGCCCTGGACCGGTACATCGAGGTGGTCGACGCGCCGAACGCCCTGACCGACCCGTCAGAACCACGGGACCTGCCCGAGCCGGGCCGGCGCGGCAGCCGCCTGGTGCTCGCCGACGTGCGGTTCCGGCACCCGACGGCGCCCCCGCGGGCGCGCGACGTGCTCGACGGGGTGGACCTCGTCGTCGAGCCGGGGGAGACGATGGCCCTGGTGGGCCTCACCGGGAGCGGCAAGTCCACCCTCGCCCAGCTCGTGCCCCGGCTGTACGACGTCACCGGCGGCGCCGTGCTCCTCGACGGCGTCGACGTGCGCGAGGCCACGCGCGAGGACCTGCGCCGCGCGGTGGCCGTCGCCTTCGAGGACCCGCTCCTGTTCTCCGCGTCCGTGCGCGAGAACGTGCTGCTCGGCGTCGACGAGGAGGCGATCGGGACGGACGCCGCCGACGCGCTGGCGCGCGAGGCGCTGGCCGTCGCCTCCGCCGGGTTCGTCGACGCGCTGCCCCACGGCATGGGCACCGTGATCGGCGAGGAGGGGATGAGCCTGTCCGGCGGGCAGCGGCAACGCATCGCCCTGGCGCGGGCCGTCGCCGCTCGGCCCCGCGTGCTGGTGTTGGACGACCCGCTCTCCGCGCTCGACGTCGCCACCGAGGCGGCCGTGACCGCCCGCCTGCGCGCGACCCTCACCGGCACGACGACCCTGGTGGTGGCGCACCGGCCGTCGACCGTCGCGCTCGCCGACCGCGTCGCCGTGCTCGAGGACGGGCGCGTCACCGGCGTGGGACGGCACTCCGACCTCCTCGCGCGACACCCGCACTACCGGTACGTGCTCACCGCGCTCGGCCCGCGCCCGCGGGACGTCCCGCCGCCGGAGCAGCCGCTGGACGGGCTGCTGGGCCTGGACGAGCCGGTCGGAGACGGCGCAGCGCGCTCGCGGGGGGACCGGTGAGCGCCGCGCTGATGGAGGCCCCGGTCGACCACGCGGGCGCCCGGAGCCTGTCGCTGCGGCTGCTGCGCTCGCTGCTGCGCCCGGTGGCGGGCCCGGCCTGGGCCACCGTCGCGCTCGTCGTCGCCGCGCAGGTCGCCCACGTCGCAGGGCCGGCCTTCGTGGCCGTCGCGATCGACCGCGGGCTCCCCGCGATGCGTGATGGCGACCCCGCGCCCCTGCTGCTGACAGCGGGCGGGTACCTCCTCACCGCCGTGCTCGGCGGCGCGCTCACCGCCGCGGTGGTGCGGGCGGCCGCGCGCGTCAGCCAGGCGATCCTGCTCGACCTGCGCCGGCGGGTCTTCCGCCACACCCAGCTGCTGAGCCTGGAGTTCCACGAGCGCTACACGTCGGGCCGGATCATCTCCCGGCAGACCTCCGACCTGGACGCGGTGCGCGAGCTGCTGGACGGCGGGATCACCACGCTCGCGTCGAGCGCCCTGGCGATGGTGCTGACGGCCGCGTCGCTGCTGCTGCTCGACTGGCCCAGTGGGGTGGTGCTGCTCGTCGCCGTGGTCCCCGGCGTGCTGCTCACCCGGTGGTTCCAGGCCCGCTCCCAGGCCCAGTACCGCAAGCAGCGCACGGCCGCCGCGCGCCTCATCGTGCGCTTCGTGGAGACGATGACCGGCATCCGCGCGGTGCAGGCGTTCCGGCGGCAGCGGCCGGTCGCCGCCGACTACGGGCGGCTGTCCGAGGAGTACCGGGTGGCCAGCGCCGAGGGGATCCGGCTCAACGGGCTCTTCGACTCGGGCCTCACCCTGATCGGCAACGTGACGGTCGCCGCGGTGGTGCTGGTCGGCGGCCTGCGGGTGCTCGACGGCGGGCTCGAGGTCGGTGTGCTCGCCGCCGCGGTGCTGTACGCCAAGCGGTTCTTCTCGCCGCTGACCCAGATCGGGATGTTCTACAACTCGTTCCAGTCCGCCACCGCCGCCCTGGAGAAGCTCGCCGAGCTGCTCGCCGAGGAGCCCACCGTCCCGGAGCCCGCGCGCCCGGCCCCGCTGCGGAGCCCGCGCGGCGACGTGCGGCTCGCCGGGGTCGAGTTCGGCTACGGCGACGGTCCCAGCGTGCTGCCAGGCCTGGACCTGCACGTGCCGGCGGGCCAGAGCGTGGCGCTGGTGGGGGAGACGGGCGCGGGCAAGTCGACCGTGGCCAAGCTGCTCGCGCGGTTCTACGACGTGCGCTCCGGGGCGGTGCTGATCGACGACGTGGACGTGCGCGACATCGCGCCGCAGGACCTGCGCCGGGCGCTGGTCATGGTCACCCAGGAGGCCTACCTGTTCTCCGGCTCGATCGCCGCGAACATCGCCCTCGGGCGGCCCGACGCGACCCGCGAGCAGATCGAGGAGGCGGCGCGATCGGTGGGGCTGCACCCGCTCGTCGAGCAGATGCCCGCGGGGTACGACACCGAGGTCGACAAGCGCGGCGTGCGGCTGTCGGCCGGGCAGCGCCAGCTCGTCTCGTTCGCCCGGGCGTTCCTCGCCGACCCGGCGCTGCTCGTGCTGGACGAGGCGACGAGCTCGCTCGACGTGCCCGGGGAGCAGCTGGTGCAGCGGGGCCTGGGCACCCTCCTCGCCGGGCGCACGTCGGTGGTCATCGCGCACCGCCTGTCCACGGTGATGGGCGCTGACCGCGTGCTCGTCGTGGACGGCGGCCGCATCGTGGAGGACGGCAGCCCCGCCGAGCTCGTGTCCGCGGGCGGCCGGTTCGCGGCGCTGCACGACGAGTGGCAGCGGTCGCTGCGCTGACCCTCGCCCGGCCGGGCGCGGGCCGTCAGGCGGTGCGGGGCTCGCGGGCGCCCACCCGGGACAGCGCGGCGGCCACGAGCGCGTCCATGTCGTCGACCAGGGCCACGGCGCCGGCGGCGACGAGCTCTCCCGGCTCGGCGTAGCCCCACGTCACGCCCAGGCAGTCGATGCCGTGCTCGGCGGCGCCGTGCACGTCGTGCTCCCGGTCCCCGACCATGACGGTCCGGTCCGTGCCGGGGGCCCGGGCGCCGAGCTCCGCGAGGGCGTGGGCGATGACGGTGGCCTTGGTGGAGGGCACGTCGTCCAGCGGGGCGCCGTAGACCCCGTCCACCCGCTCGGTGATGCCGAACCGCTCGCAGATCGGCACGGCGAAGACCTCCGGCTTCGAGGTGGCCACGGCGAGCGTGCAGCCCGCGGCACGGAGGCGCTCCAGCGCGTCCAGCACCCCGGGGAACACCGAGTTGTCGAACATCCCGTCGGCGGTGAACGCGGAGCGGTACGCCGCGATCGCCTCGGCCAGCCGCTCGGGGGCGATGCCGTGGGCCGCGAACGAGACCGCGATGGGCGGCCCCACGAACGAGCGCAGCGTCGCCGCGTCCGGGACGGGCAGGCCGAGCGTGCGGTACGCGTGGGCCACGGACGCGACGATGCCGGGCGCGGAGTCGGTCAGCGTGCCGTCGAGGTCGAGCAGCACGAGGGGGGCGGGGAGGTCGGTCACCCGAGGATTCTCTCGCGACGTCGACGCCCGCGGACGCCACCACGCGCGAGGGGTGGCGCGCCGGGACCTTGGGCTCGTCGGACCGCCCAGCCAGGCCGTTTACCCTGCGTGGATGGCGATCACGGAAGCGGCACCCGGTCAGGCTCTCCCCGAGGAGCGCGAGGTGCTCACCTGGGACCTCTTCGGCGAGGCGAGCCGCGAGCTCGCGCAGCAGGTGGCGGACTCCGGCTTCGCACCGGACATCGTGGTGGCCGTGGCCCGTGGCGGGCTGCTGCCGGCCGGGGCCATCTCCTACGCGCTCGGCACCAAGGTCTGCGGGGCGCTGAACGTCGAGTTCTACACGGGCGTCGACGAGCGGCTGCTCGAGCCGACGGTGCTGCCGCCCCTGCTGGACACCGCGGCCATGCACGGGCTCCGCGCGCTCGTCGTGGACGACGTGGCCGACACCGGGGAGACGCTGGCGCTCGTCCAGCGCCTCGTCTCGCAGCACTGCGACGAGGTGCGCACCGCCGTCCTGTTCGCCAAGCCGCACTCCGTCGTTGACCCGGACTTCGTGTGGCGGCGCACCGACCGGTGGATCACGTTCCCCTGGTCGGCGCAGGAGCCGGTGACGGCGCGAGCCGGTCGATGACGGCGGCCGCCTCCGCCGGCGCATCGACCAACGCGCCCCGGGTGCGCGCCAACCAGCTCGGGTGGCTGCCGGGCGTCCCGGCGCACGCCACGCTCGTCACCGACGCCGCCGGCCCGCTGCCCTGGAGCCTGATGCTCGACGGCAGGGAGGTCGCCCGCGGCCTCACCACCCCGCGCGGGCACGACGCGTCCGCCGGGCTGGACGTCCACACGATCGACGTCGGCCCGATCGACCTGGAGGGCGACGGGTTCACGCTCGCCGCCGATGGCGCCGTGAGCGACCCCTTCGCGGTGCGCGCCGACCTGTACGCCGGCCTGGCCCGCGACGCCCTGCGGTTCTTCCACCTGCAGCGCAGCGGCGTGGAGATCGGCCCCGAGGTCGCCGGCGAGGCCTACGCCCGGCCCGCGGGGCACGTCGCGGGATCCCCGCACGGGGGCGACTCCGACGTCCCGTGCCTGCCGGCCGGGCACGCGGTCACCGGTGACGGCGTCGACCTGTACGAGGGGTGGACGGGCAGCCACCGGCTCGACGTGACCGGGGGCTGGTACGACGCGGGCGACCACGGCAAGTACGTGGTCAACGGCGGCATCTCCGTCGCGCAGCTCCTGGGGGCCTGCGAGTGGGTGGGCGGGACCGTCCCGCTGCCCGACGGCATGGAGCGGGCCCTGCGCGACGAGGCCCGGTGGGAGCTCGAGTGGCTGCTCCGCATGCGGGTCCCGTCCGGCGCGCAGTACGCCGGCCTCGCCCACCACAAGGTGTCGGACGAGCGCTGGACCCCGATCCCGACCCTCCCGCACGAGGACCCGCAACCCCGCTACCTGCACCGCCCCTCGACGGCCGCGACCCTCAACCTCGTCGCGGCGGCCGCGCAGGGCGCCCGGGTCTTCGCCACCGAGGACCCCGAGTTCGCCGCCACGCTCCTCGAGGCCGCCCAGGCCTCCCACGCCGCCGCGCTGCGCCACCCTGACCTGCTGGCGCCGAACACGAACGTCCTGGCCAACGCCGGCAGCGGCCCCTACGACGACGCCGACCTCCGGGACGAGTGGTACTGGGCGGCCGTCGAGCTGTACCTGGCGACCGGCGACGAGCGCCGGCTCGAGGAGCTGCGGGCCAGCGACTGCCACGTCGGCGGGCCGGTGGACGTGTTCGCGGACATCGACTGGCAGCGGGTGGGCGGGCTCGCCCGGCTGCACCTCGCGCTCGTCCCGAGCGGCCTCCCGGAGGCCGACGCGGTGCGGGCCTCCGTGACGGCCGCGGCCGACGCCATGCTCGCGACGCAGGCGGGCCAGCCGTTCGGGCACCCGTACGCGCCGCTCGACGGCCGCTACGACTGGGGCTCGAACGGCCTGCTGCTCAACCAGCTCACCGTGCTGGGGGCGGCCTGGAGCCTCACCGGCGGGCGCCGCTACCGCGACGGGCTGGCCGAGGGCATGGACTACGTGCTCGGGCGCAACGCGCTCGGCGTGTCCTACGTGACCGGGCACGGCGCGCGGGCCGTCCACAACCAGCACAGCCGTTGGTACGCCCACCAGGCGGACCCGCGGCTGCCGCACCCCCCGAGCGGCGCGCTGAGCGGCGGGCCGAACTCCGCGACGCCCGACCCGGTGTCCTCCGCCGCCGTCGGCGGGCTGCCCGCCCAGCAGTGCTTCATCGACGACATCGGCGCGTGGGGCGTCAACGAGATCACCGTCAACTGGAACGCCCCGTTGGTGCAGGTGGCGGCCCTGCTCGCGGGGGCGGTCACACCGGCGCGGTAGCCGGCTCCAGCGGGCGCTGCCACGTGCCCTCGGCCGTGCGGGCGAACCCCGCGCGGCCGAGGTACTGCTGCAGGCCGGCCAGCTCGGGTCCCGCGACGACCCGGCGGGCCCCCGACGCGGCGAACGGTCCCTCCGGGGAGTAGAGGAACGCCCCGGCGGTGTAGTCGCGGTACTCGGGGGTCACGTAGTCGACGTGCAGGCGCCACCCGTCCGGCCCCTCGGGCGTCGCGACGACGAGCCCCGCGGCCACGTCGTCGTGGAGCACCAGCGCCCGCAGCGCCCCGGGGGGCCCGGGCAGGTCCGCCTGCGGGCAGAACCGGGCGATGTCGGCGCCGTGCCGGGCGAGGAAGTGGGCCAGCACGGTGTCGTCCGCGCCCACCGGCGCCCACGCGAACGCGCGCCCCGCGTGCCGCGCGCGGAGCAGGACCACGATGAACCAGGCGTTGATCGCGCACAGCGCGACGTTCATCGCCACCATGGGCCACACCGCGATCAGCGCGTTGAACACCAGCAGGGCGAACGAGGCGGCGAGGTTCAGCACGCGCAGGCGCAGCATGCGGGACTGGAGCACCGAGTACACGAGGAGTGCGGACCCGGCCCAGCCGAGGAGGTCGACGATGGCCACACGCCGACCCTAGCCATCAGGCGACGCCGCCACGTGGGACCTCGCGCGGGAGGCTGGCAGGCCCGCGCCCCGCAGTGGCTAGACTGTGCGGCACAGGCGTCGACCCGGCTATCACCGGCGAGCCTCCGGAAGAACAGCTGGCGCCCACCCCGGCGCGCGGCCCAGTAGAACCGGACGGGTGGGCCCGTCAGCGCCTGGACATCGAGTGGTCGGCAGCGTGCGCGCACGCCGCCGGCAAGCGGGGTGGTACCGCGGTGGTCCGCAGCTCTCAGAGGCGGCCCGTCGTCCTCGCGTCAGCCACGACGACGACCAGGAGCCCGCACCCACATGGCGTATCCGCTGCACCGACGGACCGACGGCACCGGCCCGGGGATCCCCGCGTCCCCCGACCTGCCCGCGCTCGAGAAGGACGTCCTGGCCTACTGGGCCGCCGACGGCACCTTCCGCGCGTCGATCGACCAGCGCCCGGCCGGTGAGCACGGCTCCAACGAGTTCGTCTTCTACGACGGCCCCCCGTTCGCCAACGGCCTGCCGCACTACGGCCACCTGCTGACCGGTTACGCGAAGGACGTCGTCGGGCGCTACCAGACGCAGCGCGGCCGCCGGGTCGAGCGCCGCTTCGGCTGGGACACCCACGGCCTGCCCGCCGAGCTCGAGGCCGAGCGGGTGCTCGGCATCACCGACAAGTCCCAGATCGAGGAGATGGGCATCGCGCAGTTCAACGACGCGTGCCGCACCTCCGTGCTCCGGTACACCCGCGAGTGGCAGGACTACGTGACCCGCCAGGCGCGCTGGGTCGACTTCGAGCACGACTACAAGACGCTCGACCTGCCCTACATGGAGTCGGTCATCTGGGCGTTCAAGCAGCTCTACGACAAGGGCCTGGCGTACGAGGGCTACCGCGTGCTGCCCTACTGCTGGCGTGACGAGACGCCGCTGTCCAACCACGAGCTGCGGATGGACGACGACGTCTACCAGTCCCGCCAGGACCCCGCGCTGACCGTGGGCGTGCGGCTCGAGTCCGGCGAGCTCGCGCTCATCTGGACGACCACCCCGTGGACGCTGCCCAGCAACCTCGCCATCGCCGTCGGGCCGGAGATCGAGTACCTCGTGGTCGAGCCGGCCGAGGGGCCGCTGGCCGGCGAGCGCGTCGTGCTGGCGGCGTCCCGCCTCGCGTCGTACGCCCGCGAGCTGGGGGAGGAGCCGCGCGTCGTCGGGCGCCTGCCCGGCGCCGAGCTGGCCGGTCGCGCCTACGCGCCGCCGTTCCCGTACTTCGCCGGCCACGAGAACGCCCACCGCGTGCTGCTCGCCGACTTCGTCACCACCGAGGACGGCACCGGCCTGGTGCACCTGGCGCCCGCGTTCGGCGAGGACGACATGGCCGTGTGCGACGCCGCCGGCATCGTCCCCGTGGTGCCCGTCGACGCCAAGGGGCGCTTCACCTCGGCCGTGCCCGACTACGCCGGCCAGCAGGTCTTCGACGCCAACCCGCACGTCATCGCCGACCTGAAGTCGGGGGAGGGCGCGCTCGCGGCCGTCCCGGTCGACCTGCGCCCCGTCGTGCTGCGCCACGAGACGTACCAGCACTCGTACCCGCACTGCTGGCGGTGCCGCAACCCGCTGATCTACAAGGCCGTCTCGAGCT
>JADGMW010000582.1_pt1 | contig 13771 bp, 15 predicted proteins | sample 8641801 | NCBI WGS metagenome assembly JADGMW01 (sample SAMN16272018, study PRJNA661076) | feces metagenome | isolation source: fecal sample from diarrhoea affected cattle A | host: Bos taurus | place: South Africa: Lokaleng Village, Mahikeng | collected 2019-09
GCACGACATCGGCAAGAACCCCGACAAGAAGGTCGGCGCGCTCAACTACGGCTACTCGCTCGTGGAGGGCTACGACTACCTGCTGGGCGTGGACGGCGACACCATCGCCGACCCCAAGGCCGTCGAGTACCTGGAGACCGAAGCCGTCTCCGACTCCCGCATCGGCGGCATCTCGGCCATCTACTCCATCGATGACCGGCCCATGAAGGGCCTCATCGCGAAGTTCCTCACCGCCGGTCAGCGCACGCAGTTCGCCGCCTTCAACCTGCAGAACCTCCTGCGCGGGCGCAACATGGCCGTGCTCGGGGGGCAGTTCTCCATCTTCGCCACGAACGCCCTGCGCGACGCGATGAAGCAGAACCACCAGAGCACGCCCTGGGTGCGCGATTCCGAGGTGGAGGACTCCCTGCTGTCGCTGCAGATCAAGAGCGCCGGCTACCTCACCAAGATCAGCCCCTACGCCCGCGCGGACGTGGGCGGGATGACGACCCTGTCGGCGTACGACGCGCAGCAGGTGAAGTGGACCTACGGCGCCATCGAGCTCATGTGGCCGGGCCAGCGCGGCGACACCAAGGGCCAGCCGTTCCACCCCAACCTGCGGCTGCGCTGGTTCGAGAACTTCGGCATGCTGACCAACCTCTTCGTGCGCGTGGCGTTCTTCACGCTGCTGGCCGGCTCGCTCTCGATCGACGCGTTCATCTTCTCCCCGTTGTGGCTCGTGCCCCCCGTGGTCGCGATCCTCCTGAACGTGCGCATCGCCCGCACGATGCAGAACTGCAACGGCCGCGACCTCCTGTTCGCCGCGACGTTCATCCCGGCGGAGATCTTCATGTGGATCCGCATCAGCCACTTCGTCCGCTCGTGGACCCGCTTCCTCTCCCGCAAGCAGGTCGACAACTGGGCGATGCAGGCCAAGGCCGAGAAGGGTGGCGGGCTCGGGCACTGGGCGCCCTTCCTCGTGCTGCTGGCCGTCGCCGTCGCGATGGCCGTCATCTGGAACCTCGTGGGCCCGGTCACGCAGTCCTCGATCCTGTGGATCGGGTGGCCCATCGTCGGTGTCGTCACCGTCCTGCAGACCCTGCTCATGTTCGGAAAGCTCATCCGTCGCCACCACGGATACAAGGTCTGACGCGCCCGAACGCGTCGGAAAGACGGATGCTCCGGTCCTGGGGAGGGCCGGAGCATCCGTGCATCGCGCCGTGGCGCTAGGGAGCGATGAGCTCCGAGGTGAGCCGGTAGCCGACGCCGCGCACGGTCTCGATGTACCGCGGGGTCGTCGGGTTGTCGCCGAGCTTGCGCCGCAGGTTCGTCATGTGCGCTTCGATCGCGCGCTTGTCGGCCTCGCCGACGAAGTAGCTCGTGACGTAGGACTCCCCGCGCAGCACGAGGGTCAGATCGGCCTTGCTGCGCACGCGTCGCTTGGACTCGAGGAGGGTCGCGAGCAGGTCGAACTCCGTGCGGGTGAGCTCCAGCTCGCGTCCGCCCAGCAGCACGATCCGGCTGTCAGGGTCGAGCTGCAGGTCGCGGTGCACGAGCCAGTTCGCCGGCGCGGGGGCCACCTCGCCGACCGCGCGCGGCGCGAGGTCGGTGCCGGGGGCGGCCTGCGGCTCCGGACCCTGCGTCGCCGGGACGATGACCGGCGCCTCCGGCGCCGTCGCCGCGGCGGGAGCGTGCTCCTCCGGCCGCACGACGGGGACGCTCTGCGTGGCCGGGCGCGCACCCGGGAACGAGGGCCCCACGGGGCCTTGGCGCGGCACGCTGACCGCGCCGCTGCGCGGTCGGCGCAGCAGCGCTTCGATGCGGGCGCGGAGCTCGCGCGGACGGAACGGCTTCACGACGTACTCGTCGGCGCCGGCGCCCAGGCCCAGCACGACGTCGGCCTCGTCCTCGAGCCCGGTGAGCATGATGATGTAGGTGTCGGACTGGGCGCGGATGCGGCGGGCCGCTTCGAACCCGTCGATGCCCGGCATGTTGACATCCAGCGTCGTGATGAGCGGCTGGTAGGCGATCACGGCCCGCACTCCGTCGATGCCGTTTCCCACCGAGACGGTGGAGAAGCCGGCCGACTCGAGCACCTCGACCAGGAGGTGCCGGATGTCGGGATCGTCCTCGACGATCACGGCGGTCTTGTGCGCGTCCGCGGAGTCGCTCATCCTTGTTCTCGCCTCACTCGATCCGCCGCTGGGTCGTGCGCCATCCTCGCACACTTCGAAGGCCGCGTTGTGCGCGGCGACCTCATCGCACGTCGCGCGTGAGCTCGACCGCCGCGCGCGGCCACCACGCCCCCGCGGCCGGTCCGCCGTTGCACTCGCCGTCACTTTCACCCGGCGGTTTGATCCACAGATTCGTGTCCACGACGTCGTCACCGTAGGTGCCGCCGGGCTCGCCGACGAGCCGCCCGGGAGGGTTGCACCACTCCGCTCCGCCGGGTCCGTCGCCGTTGCGGGAGGTGTCGATGATCGCGTGAGCGCCTCCCAGGAGCCCTGACAGTTCGTGCGCGTAGGCGAATTCCGCCGAGGTCGTCTGGTAGTTGGACACGTTGGTCGCGAAGCCCCGTACGCGGTCGAGGACGCCCACGCCGCGGATGAGGTCGGCCATCTGCTCGGCGGGAAGCCAGCTGGAGTGGCCGCCGTCGAGGTAGATCCACGTGTCGACGCCGGTCATCGCGTCCACAGCACCGGCGAGCTGCTTTCCGCGATCGGCGACGTTGCCGCACTCGGGGGCGAGCGCGAGGCTGTCCGGCTCCAGGACCACGATCTTCTGCACGTCGCGCGCGTTGCGCAGTGCCTCGCCGATCCGCTGCGTCCACGCGGCGTAGGCCTGTTCATCCAACCCGCCGGCGGAGTGGTTGCCGCAGTCGCGACCGGGCAGCCCGTAGACGACCACGGCGAGAGCAGCGTCCTGCTCGCGCGCCTGTACGGCCAGGTGCGCGATGCGGTCCCACACCTCGTCGGCGGGCTCGAGTTCGGGGGTGAGCCAGTACGCGGTGGGCTGGGCGGCGAGATACTCCGTCGCGGCGATCTCCGCCGCGGTGGTCGGCTCACCCTCGGCGATCGCGCGGGCGGCTTTGGATTCGTCGGGCACCACGACGACCGTGTCGACGGCCGGGGGACGGGCGGAGAGCATCTGGAAGAAGGCCTGCGTGTGGGTGGCGACGAGGACGATGGCGGCGATGAGGCCCACGACAGCGAGGGAGGACCCGCCCACGAGGAGGATCCGCCGGAGACGCCGACGGTTCGCCGGTGGCGAGGTCGGTCTCATCATCATGTGGACTCTAGCCGAGTCGCCCGCCGCGCGCCGGACAGGAAAAGCCCCCGACGGCGGATAAGAAATCCACGCCGGCAGGGGCTTCGCGACCGGTGCCGGGTCGCTTCCCTGAGTATACAGAGCGTGTCCCCCGTTCGGGGGACAGGTCCCGCCTTTGTGGATAAGCCCGCGGGAATGGTTAGGCTCCGCCGTTGGGTACGCTCGGAACGTGGGAAAACTGATTTACACCGGGCTCGGATACTCGTTCGATATCGAGGATCGTGCGCTCGCCCACCTCCGGGTGATCTTCATGAACAAGCTCCGCCGGGGTGAGCCCTTCATGTTCCACCACACCGCCGGCGACGGCAGCGGCACCCGCACCTCGTGGATCCATCCCTCGATCCCGGTGGTCTTCCACTTCTACGGCAGCCGCGCGCCCGTGCTGAACCGGCGCTGGGTCGACGACCTCATGCGCGAGGCGAACGGTCCGAACGGGCTGACGATCATCCCCGAGCCGGACCCCGATTCGCCGTTGATGCCCGAGCGCGCCTAAGCGCACTCCTGGTCGACGGCCTCCCGCACGCGGTCGAGGAACTGCGTGACATGTTCGGCCTCGGCGGGCGACAGCTCGCCGGCGAACTCCCGGATGCGGGCGCTGAGCGGATCGACGTCGGTGAGGTCGATGTCGCGGTCGAAGGGGACGACGAACTTGCTGCGCCGATCCGTCGGGTTCGACGTGAAGGCGATGAGACCGCCGGCGTGGAGGCGGTCGAGCATCCCCGTGACGGATGCGGTGGAGACGCCGAGGTGGTGCGCGATCCCCGTGGGGGTGACCGATTCGCCCTCGTCGGTGCATTCGAGGATGTAACGCATGGCGGCCCGCGCGTTCTCACTCGGGCCGCACGCGTTCTGGCGGCGGCGGGCCAGGCGCGACTCCGATTGCCGGAGTCGTTCGACGGCTCGTACGGCCTCGGCGATCGCGTCGCCGGTGTCCGTGGTGGTCACCCTGCATCCTTCCGTCGGGCGGAGCTGGGAACGGTGAAGCTTCCATTGTAGTTAGGCAGGGTGATTACTCACCAGGTGAGCTTTCTCATCGCCGATAAACATGAGACCTTCCTCATGCGGTTGCCTGATTGCTAGTTTGCCTAGTAACGTGCTGAGCAATAAATCAATCGTCTGACATCAATCGTCTGACCGGCAGAGGGGACCGCATCGCATCATGGGACAACTGTTCTACGGCAACGCAACCCAGCCCATCGAGATGCCAGACCGGCTGCTCGCCCACGTCAAGGTCGTCACCGCGACCAAGCTCCGCCGCGGCGAGAGCTTCACGCTCTCCTGGCGGCACCCCGAGGACGTCCCCGGTGGGCGCTCGACCATCTGGCTGCACCCGTCGATCCCCCTGCGATTCGTCTTCTCCAGCGCCGAGCCCGAGATGCTCAATCCTGCTTTCCTGAAAGACCTGGCCAACGCCGCCAACTCCTCCGGCGGCCTTTCCGTCGACCTCAACATGCCGGTGCCGGTGAACGACGAGGTTTCGACGCCGCCGGCCCGCGTCCCCGTCGGGGCGCGGGCCGCCTGACGCGGCCCCGGTGGGACGGGGCGGGCTTCTTGGGGGAGCCCGGGCCGTCGCTGTCAAGCCCATCGATCGCGGGCGATGGTCGAGGGATGGTGGGGTACGCGAAGAAGCAGAAATACGGAGCATCCCATGTACTCCTCGCAAGAGCCGTGGCGGCGGCCCGTGGAGATTCCGCACCGCCCCCCACTGCAGTACAGCACCGCACGTCAGCGGGAGTGGGTCACCGCGACCGACGACGACGAGCCGCCGCCCGCGAATCCCCGCCCTCGTGTGATGTGAGCGGTGCGGTGGACGTCGGCCGGTCGGGGCAGTCGGCCGACGGCCACGCATCGCGCCCATCGCTGCGAAGCGACTCGGCGATCATCCTGCCCCGCCGCACGCGGCCCCGCGAGAGGCCGCGGGTGAGGATCCTCTCATCTGCGGTGGGCATGGTCGTGGCTCTCGCCCTCGTCGCGCTCGCACCGGCCTGCGCTCCTGCGGCGGGGACCTCTGCGCCGTCGTCTCCCGCCGCCACCGCCGCGGAAGGCGCCGTGCGCATGGCCGTGGTGGGGGACTCGATCAGCGAGGGCGACAGTGCGGACTTCTCCGGCGGCGACTTCGGCGAGCTGTCGTGGCTGCCGTGGGCGCTGGATGAGCGGGTGGTCTTCGCCGGTGGATGGGCGGTCTCGGGCGCCCTCACCGAGGCGATGGCGGAGAACGTGCGGCCCTACGACGCCGACGTGCTCGTGATCCTCGGCGGGACGAACGACGTGGCTCTGGGCGTCGACCTGCGTGACACCGAGCGTCACCTCGTCCGGATCGCCGAGACCGCCGACGTGGATCGGGTCGTGCTCGTCGGTGTGCCGCCCATCGACTTCGCCGCCGACGCGGTCGATTCCTACAACGAGGACCTGCGGCAACTCGCCGCCGAGCGCGGGTGGGAGTTCGCCGACGCCGCCGCGGCGCTGCGTACCTCCGGCGACACGTATCGCGAAGGCCTGACGTGGGATGGCGTCCATCCCACCGTCGACGGCGCACGACTGCTGGGCGAGGCCATCCGGGCCCACGTCCTGGAATGAACCACAGAGGAGATCGCATGCGCACATTCGCCCGCTGGATGCTGGGGGGCGCGATGCTGTTCGCGGGCCTGAGCCATCTGTTCTGGGCCCGGCGCGACTTCCAGGCGCAGGTGCCCGACTGGGCGGCCGAGGTCGTGCCGCTGGACAAGGACGACGTCGTGCTGGCCTCGGGGGTCGTCGAGATGGCATTCGGGGCGGCGCTGATCGCCCTGCCGCGCGAGCGCCGCACCGTCGGCGCCGCCCTCGCCGCCTTCTTCCTCGCCGTCTTCCCCGGCAACATCGAGCAGTGGCGCAAGCGCCGGCCGGCGTTCGGGCTCGACACCGACCGGAAGCGTTTCATCCGCCTGTTCTTCCAGCCCGCGCTCGTCGCGTGGGCGTGGTGGTCCACCCGCTAGCGGCGGAGGGTGCGCGTGCGCAGGAGACTGGCGACCGTCGCGACCAGGATCGTCGCGCCGATGAACAGCAGCGAGAACCAGATGGGGATCTCCGGCGCCCACTCCACGCCCCGGCCGCCGTTGATGAAGGGGAGCTCGTTGACGTGCAGGGCGTGGAGCACGAGCTTCACGCCGATGAAGCCCAGGATGACCGCGAGCCCCTGCGAGAGGTAGATGAGGCGCTCCAGCAGGCCGCCGATGAGGAAGTACAGCTGCCGCAGCCCCATGAGCGCGAACGCGTTGGCGGTGAAGACGATGTAGGCCTGCTCGGTGAGGCCGTAGATGGCGGGGATGGAGTCGACGGCGAAGATCAGGTCGACGAACCCGATGGTGATGATGGTCAGCAGCATCGGGGTGACGAAGCGGCGCCCGTCTCGGACGACCGTCATCCGGTCGCGGTCGTACTCGTCGGTGACGGGGAGGTGGCGCCGGACGAAGCGCATGATCCGCCCGTCGGCCGGGTTCCCGTCGCCGTGCGCGAACGCCTGCCGGTAGGCCAGGAACAGCAGCAGTGCGCCGAAGACGTAGAAGATCCACGACAGGTTCTCGATGAGCGCCGCGCCGATGGCGATGAAGCCTCCGCGGAGGATGAGGGCGATGATGATGCCGATCATCAGGACCTTCTGCTGGTAGATCCGCGGCACCGCGAAGCCGCTCATGACGATGAGGAACACGAAGAGGTTGTCGATCGACAGCGCCTTCTCGGTGAGGTAGCCGGCGTAGTACTCGCCGCCGAAGTCCCATCCCCACACCAGGCCGATGACGAGGCCGAAGAGGAGGGCGAGGCCGATGTAGAACGCCGACCAGCGCGCCGATTCCCCGATGCTCGGCTCGTGCGCCTTACGGACGTGCGCGAAGAACTCGTAGACGAAGAACGCGACCGTGACGGCCAGGGTGACGCCCCAGACCAGGGGGGTGACATGCATGGGGTCTCCAGAGAGGTAGGCGTTGCCGAACGCCAAGGTCTCCTCCATCCCGGTGGAACCGGGCCGGCGGGCCGGGACGCTGCCTCGAGTCCGTATTGACGGGTCCGCCGCTGGTGGGAGTACTCCCCTTGCTGTCCGTAGAGAGTACCTGACGCATAGCATGGCGCCTATGTCGGATTCCCGGGTCGTCGTGATCGGCGGCGGCAACGCCGGACTCTCGGTGGCGGGGCGGCTGAAGCGCTCCGGCATCCGCGAGGTCGTGGTCATCGAACCGCGGGAGACGCACGTGTTCGCGCCGCTGCAGTCGCACATCGCCGGCGGTGCCGCGCTGGCCGAGGACGCCGTGCGGCCGCAGGGGCAGGTGACGCCGCGCGGCGTGCAGTGGATCCGGGATGCTGCGGTCGACATCCGGCCCGAGGCGCACGAGGTCGTCCTGGCCTCAGGGTCGACGGTCACCTACGACCAGCTCGTGGTGTGCCCGGGCATCCAGATGAACTGGACGGCCGTGCCGGGCCTGGCCGAGGCCATGCGGACGCCGGCCGGCGTCTCGAACTACGACCACGCGCTCGCCGCGAAGGCCTCGCCGCTGCTGCGGGACCTGCGTGGGGGCACCGTCGTGTTCGTGCAGGCCGACGACACCACCACATGCCCCGGCGCCGCGCAGAAGCCGATGTACCTCGCGTGCGCGTGGTGGCGCGCGGTCGGCGTGCTCGACCGCATCCGCGTCGTCCTCGTCACGCCCGAGGCGACCCCGCACGGGATCCCCGCCATCGACGCCGAGCTGCAGCGCAAGATCGACGAGTACGGCATCGAGGTGCACTACGGCATGCACCTGCTGTCGGTGAACCCGTCGGCGCGCATGGTCACGATCGGCCGGGGCGATGTCACCGAGACCCTCTCCTACGACCTCCTGCACGCCGCGCCGCCGCAGAGCGCCCCCGACTGGCTCGCCGCCACCGGGCTGGCCGCGCCGGCGTCGGAGGGCGGCTGGCTGCGGGTGAATCCCGAGACGCTGCAGCACCGGGACCACCCCGACGTGTGGGGCCTGGGCGATGCCGCCGACACCGCCTCCTACCGCTCCGGCGGCGCGCTGCGGCGCCAGGCCACGGTGCTCGTGCGCAATCTCCTCGCCGCCTCGCGCGGACAGGAGCCGCGGGCGCGTTACGACGGCTACTCGGTGTGCCCGTACACGGTCAGCCGGCGCACGGTCGTGTTCGCGGAGTTCGACCGCACCGGCCGGCTCGCCCCCAGCGTCCCGTTCTGGCGGACCCTGTTCCGCGAGCGGCGGCTGTCGTGGATCGCCGACCGTCGCGTGCTCCCGTGGGTGTACTGGCACATGATCCTCAAAGGACGCGCCTGATCTAGTACCTTCTGAGCTATGCCAAGCCGCAGGGGAAAATCTCGCTCCCGGGTTCCCGTCCGTTCGCCGTACCGCCAGCCGGTGTGGCTCATCGTCGGGGTCTCGATCATCGCGCTCGGCACGATCGTGCTCGTGATCGCCGCGTTCCTCACCTTCGGGCGGTGATCACCCCCCGCTGATCACAGCGCGCGCAGCTTCTCCAGCAGCGGCTCGGCGACCTCGCTGACGAAGCGGTCCTGCTGCTCGTCGCCGACCTGCACGATCGCGATGTCGGTGAAGCCGGCGTCCACGTACGGCCGCACGCTCTCGGCGAGCTCGTCGAGGTCGGGACCGCTCGCAATGGACTCGGCGACGTCTTCAGGACGCACGAACTGGGATGCGGCGGAGAAGCCCGCCGGCGTCGGCAGATCGGCGTTGACGGCCCAGCCGCCCCCGAACCAGCGGAACTGATCGTGTGCGCGGGCGATCGCCGTGTCGCGGTCGGGGTCCCAGCTGATCGGGATCTGGCCGATCTTGCGCGACTCTCCCGACTCCGACCCGCCCAGCGGCGACACCGAGTTCCACTTCTCGACCAGTTCGGCGTCCGGCTCGACGGCGATCATGTGCTCGGCGAGGTCGGTGAAGCTGTCGATGGACTTGTCGCCGGAGATCGCCACGCCGATCGGCACGCCGCCCTCGGGGCAGTCCCAGATGCGCGCGGAGTCGACGCGGAAGTAGTCCCCCTCGTAGGTGACGAGGTCGCCGCTGTGCAGCTCGCGGATGATCTCGAGGGCCTCGACGAGCATGTCCTGGCGCACCGAGACGGCGGGCCATCCCTCGCCCACGACGTGCTCGTTGAGATTCTCGCCCGAGCCCACACCGAGGATGAAGCGGCCCTCGGACAGCAGCTGCAGCGTCGCAGCCTTCTGCGCGACGACGGCGGGGTGATACCGCATCGTGGGGCACGTGACGTACGTCATCAGCCCGACGTCGGTGGTCGCGTAGGCGACGGCGCCCAGCACGCTCCATGCGTACGGCGAGTGGCCCTGCGACATCAGCCACGGCGAGTAGTGGTCGCTGGAGACGAGGAAGTCGAAGCCGGCCGCCTCGGCCTTGACGGCGTAGTCGACCAGCTCCCGCGGTCCGCTCTGCTCGGTCATGAGGGTGTATCCGAAACGTGTCATGGCTGCACGATACGGATCCGCCTTCGGCAGGAATGGGGGCTTGACGGGCGGCCGTGGTCCAGACTGTTCGGATGCCTCTCATCGACAACGGCGTGTACGTCGCCGGCCGCCGCATCCAGAACCCGGTGAGCCTGGAGCAGACCTTCGAGTACATGCGCGAGAACCACGGGATGGCATGGATCGGGCTCGCGCGGCCCAGCCGCGAGGAGCTCGAGCAGGTCGCGGCGGAGTTCTCGCTGCATCCCCTGGCCGTCGAAGACGCCCTGTCGGGCCATCAGCGCGCGAAGCTGGAACGCTACGGCGACATCCTCTTCGCCGTCCTCCGCCCCGCCCACTACGACGACGCGACCGAGTCGGTGCAGTTCGGCGAGCTGCACGTGTTCGTGGGCCCGGATTTCGTCGTCACCGTGCGCCACGCCGACGTGCCCGACCTCGCGCGCGTGCGCAAGCGCATGGAGGCCCAGCCCGATCTCCTCGCCACCGGCCCCGAGGCCGTGCTGTACGCGATCATGGACGAGGTCGTCGACGAGTACGCCCCCGTCACCGCGGGGCTGCAGAACGATGTCGACGAGATCGAGGACCAGCTGTTCTCCGAGAGCGGCGCGGGACTGTCGCGCCGCATCTACGACCTCTCGCGCGAGGTCATCCTGTTCCAGCGCGCCACCGAGCCGCTGCGCGGGATGCTGGATTCCCTCCTGCGCGGAGCGGACAAGTACGGCGTCGACATCGAGCTGCAGCGGTCGCTGCGCGACGTGCTGGACCACGCCCTCCGCATCACCGACAAGCTCGCCTCCCTCCGCGCGATCCTGGAGAACGCCCTGACGGTCAACGCGACCCTGGAGACGCAGCGGCAGACCGAGACCGCGCTCGCCCAGAACGAGCAGGTCAAGCGCATCTCGGCGTGGGCGGCGATCCTGTTCGGCCCGACGCTGGTGGGCACGATCTACGGCATGAACTTCACCTACATGCCCGAGCTCGACTGGATGTGGGGCTACCCCGCCGCCCTTGCGCTGATGGCGGGGACGTCGGTGGCGCTGTGGGCGGTCTTCCGCCGCAAGCAGTGGCTCTGACCCCTACGGGATGCGGTGCCCGGCGGCCCGCGTGAGGGCGTACCACTCGGGGCGGGTGAGCCGGATGTCCGACCCCAGGGCGGCTCCGGTCACCCGCTCGGGCGTGGTCGTGCCGAGGACGACCTGCATGCCGGCGGGGTGGCGGGTGATCCACGCGGTCGCGATGGCGATCCGCGGCACGTCGTATTTCGCAGCCAGGTCGTCGATCACCGCGTTCAGCTCGGCGTACTCGGGCGCGCCGAGGAACACGCCGGTGAAGAACCCGGCCTGGAAGGGCGACCACGCCTGCACGGTGATGCTGTGCACGCGGCAGTAGTCCAGGATGCCGCCGGCGTCGCGCGTGACGGACTGGTCGATGTCCATGTTGGCCGCCAGGCCCTGCGCGACGATCGGGGAGTGCGGGATCGACAGCTGCAGCTGGTTGGCCACGAGCGGCTGGCGGACGGCGGTGCGCAGCAGGTCGATCTGGCGCGGCGTGTGGTTGGAGACCCCGAAGTTGCGCACCTTCCCGGCCATCTCGAGGTCGTCGAACGCGCGGGCCACCTCTTCGGGCTCCACCAGGGCGTCGGGGCGGTGCAGCAGCAGGATGTCGATGTAGTCGGTGCGCAGCGCCCGCAGCGAACCCTCGACCGCGCGCACGAGGTGCTCGTAGGAGAAGTCGAAGTACGGACCGTCCTTGACGATGCCCGCCTTGGTCTGGATCGTGATCTCGGCCCGCTCGGCGGGGGAGAGGCGGAGCGCCTCGGCGAACCGCCGCTCGCACTGGTGCGGCTCGTCGCCGTAGATGTCGGCGTGGTCGAAGAAGTCGATGCCCGCCTCCCGCGCCGCCGACACGAGGGCGCGGATCTCGTCGTCGGTCTTGTCGGTGATGCGCATCATCCCGGCCACGACGTTGGGCACGAGGGTATCGGTGGGTCCGAGGAGAACGGTTCTCATGGCTTCACGGTAGCCGCGCAACCCCGCCGCCGCCCAGCGTCCTCTCGATAGGTTCGGGGTATGACCGACCTCACGCGCCCGCAGGCCCCCGATCCGTATCCGCTCCTCCCGGCGGTAGCCGCCTTCCACCTCGACAGCGACGACGTCGTCGACGGCCGCCCCCTGGATCCCGCGCAGGTCGCCGACTCCGGCAACACGTCGCCGCACCTGCGCTGGTCGGGTGCGCCCGAGGGCACCAAGTCCTTCGTCGTGACGTGCTTCGACCCGGATGCTCCGACCCCGAGCGGCTACTGGCACTGGGCCCTGGTCGACCTGCCCGCCTCCGTCACCGAACTGCCCGCCGGCGCGGCGGATGCTCCGCTTCCCGGCGCCGCCTTCCACGTTCGCAACGACGGCGGGAAGGCCGGCTACTCCGGCGCGGCGCCGCCGGAGGGCGACCAGGTGCACCGCTACTTCTTCGTCGTGCACGCCGTGGGGGAGGAATCCCTGGGCGTCACTCCCGACGCGACACCCGCGGTGGTGTCGTTCCGCCTGGCCTTCGCGACCCTCGGCCGGGCTATCCTCCACGGGACGTACCAGCGATGAGCGCGGCATCCGCGTGGAGCGCGCGCCTCGGGCAGCTGGGCGTGTGGGCGCGTGTGAGCGACGTCGACGTGCCCTTCGCCCGTGAGGCCGAGCGCCTCGGCTACGGCACGGTGTGGCTGGGCGGTTCGCCCGCCGCCGACCTCGCGCGCGCCGAAGAGGTGCTGGACGGCACGGAGTCGGTGGTCGTGGCCACCGGGATCGTGAACATCTGGCGCGACGAGGCCGCCGAGCTCGCCGACGCGTACCACCGCATCGTCGCGCGTCACCCGGGCCGGCTGGTGCTGGGCATCGGCTCGGGCCACCGCGAGGCGACGCCGCACCGCACGAAGCCCCTGCAGGCGATGGCCGACTACCTCGACGTGCTGGATGAACGGGGCGTACCGCTGGAGGACCGCGTGCTGTCGGCGCTGGGCCCGCGGATGCTGGCGCTCGCCGCCGAGCGCAGCGGGGGCACGCATCCGTACCTCACGGTGCCGAGCCAGACGGCAGAGGCCCGGGAAGCGCTCGGGCCGGGCAAGCTCGTCGCACCCGAGCAGACCGTCGTGCTCGACGCCGACGTCGATGCGGCCCGCCGGGCGGCGCGCGCGTTCCTGCGGCGGTACCTGCAGCTGACCAACTACACCGGCAACATGCTCCGAGCCGGTTTCAGCGAGGCGGATGTCGCGGGCGAGGGCAGCGACGAACTGATCGACCGCATCGTGGTGCACGGCGAGGCGACCGACCTCGTGCGGGCCCTGCGCGCGCACCTGGACGCGGGGGCCGACCACGTGTGCGTGCAGGTGCAGCCCGGCGAGGACGCTCCCCGCGCGCTGGCGGAGATCGCGGCGGCCTTCGCGGAGTAGCCGCGGCTCTCGCCCACGGCACGCAAGAGCGCCCGCCTCCCCACAGGACGGCGGGCGCTCCGGCCACGGTGATTGTGACCGTACGGCGGGAACCCCCCGGTGTCCCGCCGATGTGGCTGCGCCGCGGTCCAGTGTGACGCGCGGCGCTGATGCCGCTTCCATTGAACCCGCCCGGAGACGCACCGGGGGCGCGGATGACCCCGATCCGGACGCATCCGGAAATCCCGAACGCACCGGAAACCTGCCCGATCTCCGATGCGTGCGCATGGACTTGCCCATGCCCCGGGTGGTATACATCAAAGACGCAACTGCGAACCCCCGGGGAGGGTCATGTCAGATGCCGAGGTGACGGGCGACGCCGATTCCGTCGCCCAGTTCGTGGCCGACCTGCGCAAGCTGCGGCTGGCCGCGGGAAGTCCGACGCTCGCTCGGCTGCAGCATGAGACGGGCATCTCGCGCACCGTCCTGTCGGAGGCCTTCTCCGGTCGTCAGCTGCCGTCCACCCGCACGGTCGACGGCGTCGCGCCGGTCGATCCATGCGGCGGGGTCTCCCCCGCACGCCCGTGCGATGC
>JADGMW010000583.1_pt1 | contig 13767 bp, 13 predicted proteins | sample 8641801 | NCBI WGS metagenome assembly JADGMW01 (sample SAMN16272018, study PRJNA661076) | feces metagenome | isolation source: fecal sample from diarrhoea affected cattle A | host: Bos taurus | place: South Africa: Lokaleng Village, Mahikeng | collected 2019-09
GGGCCACGCCGCGCCCGGCTCACGTCGTCGCGCGCGCCTTCGCCGCCCGCGCGCTGGGCTTCTTCTTCACCGCGGCGGGCGCCTTCTTCTCCGCCTTCTCCTTAGGCGCGAGCGGAACGCCCTCGCCGAGCACCTCCGCGAGGAACCGCCCCGTGTGGCTGGCCTCGACGGCCGCGACGTGCTCCGGGGTGCCCTCGGCGACCACCACGCCACCGCCGCTCCCGCCCTCCGGGCCCATGTCGATCACCCAGTCGGCGTTCTTGATGACGTCGAGGTTGTGCTCGATCACGAGGACCGTGTTGCCCTTGTCGACGAGCGACTGGAGCATCGCGAGCAGCTTGCGGATGTCCTCGAAGTGCAGGCCGGTGGTCGGCTCGTCGAGCACGTAGATGCTGCGGCCGTTGGACCGCTTCTGCAGCTCGCTGGCCAGCTTGACCCGCTGCGCCTCACCGCCGGAGAGCGTCGTCGCCGGCTGGCCGAGGCGCACGTACCCCAGCCCCACCTCGGTGAGCGTGCGCAGGTACCGCGCGATCGCCGGGATGGCGGCGAAGAAGTCCGCGGCCTCCTCGATCGGCATGTCGAGGACCTCGGAGACCGTCTTGCCCTTGTAGTGCACCTCGAGGGTCTCCCGGTTGAACCGGGCCCCCTTGCACACCTCGCAGGGCACGTAGACGTCCGGCAGGAAGTTCATCTCGATCTTCAGCGTGCCGTCACCGGAGCACGCCTCGCAGCGCCCGCCCTTGACGTTGAAGCTGAACCGGCCGGGCAGGTAGCCCCGCATCTTCGCCTCGGTCGTCTGCGCGAACAGCTTGCGGACGTGGTCCCAGACACCGGTGTAGGTCGCCGGGTTGGACCGCGGGGTGCGGCCGATCGGCGACTGGTCGACGTGCACGACCTTGTCCAGCTGGTCCAGGCCGGTGATCGTGCGGTGCCGCCCGGCGACGAGCCGCGCGCGGTTCAGCTGGTTGGCCATCGTCGTGTAGAGGATGTCGTTGACCAGGGTGGACTTGCCCGAGCCCGAGACCCCGGTGACGGCGACCAGGACACCCAGCGGGAACGTCACGTCGATGCCGCGCAGGTTGTTCTCGCGGGCACCCTTGACCACCAGCTCGCGGCCGGGGGTGAGCTCGCGGCGCTTCTCCGGGATCTCGATCTGCTTCCGGCCCGACAGGTACTGGCCGGTGAGCGACCGCTCGCTGGCCAGCAGGTCCTCGACCGTGCCGCTGACGACGACCTCGCCACCGTGCTCGCCGGCGCCCGGGCCGATGTCGACCACCCAGTCGGCGACCTTGATGGTGTCCTCGTCGTGCTCGACGACGATCAGCGTGTTGCCCATGTCGCGGAGCCGGATCAGCGTCTCGATCAGCCGGGTGTTGTCCCGCTGGTGCAGGCCGATGGAGGGCTCGTCCAGCACGTAGAGGACGCCGACCAGGCCCGACCCGATCTGGGTGGCCAGCCGGATGCGCTGTGCCTCCCCGCCGGCCAGCGTGGCGGCGGGACGGTCGAGGGACAGGTAGTCCAGGCCGACGTCGACGAGGAAGGACAGCCGGGCCTGGATCTCGCGGAGCACGCGGTCGGCGATGACCTTCTCCCGCTCCCCCAGCTCCAGCAGGCCCAGCCACTGGGCCGCCTCACCGATGGAGAGGTTCGTGACCTCGGCGATCGACCGGTCGTTGAGCTTGACGGCCAGGATCTCGGGCTTGAGCCGGGTGCCGTGGCAGACGGGGCACGGGACGTCGCGCATGTAGCCCTCGTACTTGTCCCGCATGTACTCGCTGTCGGTGTCGTCGTGCCGGCGCTCGAGGAACGGCAGCACGCCCTCGAAGGCGGCGTAGTAGCTGCGCTCGCGGCCGTACCGGTTCTTGTAGCGGACGTGCACCTGGTCCGGCGAGCCGTGCAGGATCGCCTTCTGCACCTTGGCCGGCAGCCGCTCCCAGGGCTCGTCCATGGAGAAGCCGATCTGCTGGGACAGGCCGGTGAGCAGCCGGGTGAAGTACTCGTTGCTCATCGAGCTCGACCACGGCGCGATCGCGCCCTGGGACAGGCTCTTCTCCGGGTCCGGCACGACCAGCTCGGGGTCGACCTCCTTGCGGGTGCCGATACCGGTGCACTCGGTGCAGGCGCCGAACGGCGAGTTGAAGGAGAACGACCGCGGCTCGAGGGCCTCGAAGGACAGCCCGTCGTCGACGCAGGCCAGGTGCTCGGAGAAGGTCCGCTCGCGCTGCGGGTCGTCCTCGGGCAGGTCCACGAACTCGAGGACGACGAGGCCGCCGGCCAGGCCGAGCGCGGTCTCGACCGAGTCGGTGAGCCGGCGCTTGGCGCTCTCCTTCACCGTCAGGCGGTCGACGATGACCTCGATGGAGTGCTTCTCCTGCTTCTTGAGCGTGGGGGGCTCGGTCAGCGAGTGCACGACGCCGTCGACCCGGACGCGGGAGAAGCCCTGGGTCTGCAGCGAGCTGAACAGGTCGACGTACTCGCCCTTGCGCGCGCGGACGACCGGGGCCAGCACCTGGAAGCGGGTGCCCTCCTCCATGGCCAGCACCTGGTCGACGATCTGCTGCGGCGTCTGCCGCGAGATCGGCTTGCCGCAGTTGGGGCAGTGCGGCTGCCCGGCGCGCGCGTAGAGCAGACGGAGGTAGTCGTAGACCTCGGTGATCGTGCCGACGGTCGACCGCGGGTTGCGGTTGGTCGACTTCTGGTCGATCGAGACCGCGGGCGAGAGCCCCTCGATGAAGTCGACGTCGGGCTTGTCCATCTGGCCCAGGAACTGGCGGGCGTAGGCGGACAGCGACTCGACGTAGCGGCGCTGGCCCTCGGCGAAGATCGTGTCGAAGGCGAGGCTCGACTTCCCGGAGCCGGACAGCCCGGTGAAGACGATGAGGGCGTCCCGCGGGAGGTCGAGGTGGACGTCCTTGAGGTTGTGCTCTCGGGCGCCGCGGACGACGAGCCGGTCCATGTGATCCCTGTCGGTCGCTGGTGGATGTCGCTGAGTGGATCTCGCGAGGTGGATGTCGCGGGTGGTGCCGCGCCCGTGCCGGGGCGCTGCGGAACTGCTGGGTGCAACTCCGGCGCGGGCGGTGGTCGTCCGCCGACGCGGTGTGAGCTGCGCCCCTACCGGGGCGACCGGCTCAGCGCGGCGCGGTGGCCGGATCGGTCGGGTCGAAGACCGGCGCGTACCGGCGCCACGGGAGCCGGCGCTCCAGCTCTCCGGCCAGCCAGAGTAGTCGGCCCTCGGCTCCCGGGGGGCCGACGAACTGGACGGCCACCGGTGGTCCTCCGGCGCGGCTGCCGGCCGGCAGCACCACCGCCGGGAGCCCGGCGAGGTTCCACGCCGCCGTCCACGGCGCCCACCGGGCGTTGGCGGTGACGTTGGCCAGGAAGGAGCGCTCGTGCCACGGCCGGGCCGGCAGCGGAGGCCCGGTCGTCACCGGGGTGAGCAGCAGGTCGACGGCCGCCCCGTCCGCCGGCGCGGAGGCAGCCGCGCCGAAGAACTCCACCATCCGCTCGCGGAAGCGCTCCTGCGTGCGCGGCCGCACGAGCCCGAGACGCCGGACGATCCGCCCCAGCCGGGCGTGCGTGCGGCTCCGCGGCTGGAGCTCGTGCCGGTCGATCCCGAGGAACTCCGCGTCGTCCTCGGCCCCGGCGAACCAGCGGAGCACCGCGCCGGCGGCGGCGCCGGGGGTGATCGGGGGGTTCCGCTGCACCACCGTGTGCCCGGCGGCGCGCAGCTCGGCCACGACGGCCTCGACCGCGGCGCGCGTGGCCGCGTCGGCGCCGACCCCGGGAACCGGCGACCGGGTGCTCACCGCGATCCGCAGGGGCCGGTCGGGAGCCGGCAGCGGGGCCGGGGTCTCACCGGCCAGCACGGCGTGCGCGAGCGCCAGGTCGGCGACCGTGGTGGCCAGCGCCCCGTTGACGGCCATGCCCGACCAGTCGTCGGCGCCGATCCCGGCGGGGACCACGCCGCGCCCCGGCTTGAGGGTGACCAGGCCGCAGGCGGCGGCCGGGAGCCGCAGCGAGCCCATGCCGTCGTTGCCGTGGGCGATCGGCACCGAGCCCGAGGCGACGGCGGCGGCGCTGCCCCCGGAGCTGCCCGCCGGCGACAGCGCGGTGTCCCAGGGGTTCCGGCTCACCGTGCCGGGCCCGTCGGTGGCGGCGTAGAGGCACAGCTCCGGGGCCCGGGTGATCCCGACGACCACCGCGCCGGCCTTGCGCAGCCGGGTGACGACCGGGTGGTCCTTGCGCTCGGGCGCGCCGTGCCGGGCCGGCGAGCCGTCGGTGCAGACCTCCCCCGCGACCGCCACGTTGTCCTTGACCGCGATCGGGACGCCGGCCAGCGGCAGGGCGAACCGGGTGAGGCTGGCGTCCACCGCGGCGGCCTCGGCCAGCGCGGCCTCGCGCCGGACGACCCGGAAGGCGCCGATCCGCGCGTCGACGGCCTCGATGTGGTCCAGGTGCGCGCGGACGACGTCGACGGCGGTGATCTCACCGGTGCGCACGCGGGCGGCGATCTCCGCCGCAGGCAGCCCGACCAGGGCCGGGTCGCTCGGAGTTCCGTCGAGACCGCCGGCCCAGGGCACCGGCCGTCCGGTCGACCCGTCCCCCGCCCGCAGCACGATCGGGGGGAGTCCTGGATCTCCGCTAGCGTCCATGCCAGGACCGTAACGGCGCACGCCGACAGTTATCGAACGGAGGCCGGAGATGAGCAGCTACACCGGGGACGTCGAGGTCGGTGGAGCTGCCGACGTCCGGGAGCTGCCGGGGCTGACGATCGCCAAGCTCGCCGTGGGCGAGATGGCCAACAACGCCTACCTGCTCACCAGCACAGCGACCGGCGAGGCGCTGCTCATCGACGCCGCGGCCGAGCCCGAGTCGCTGCTGCGGCTGATCGGCGACGCCCCGCTGCGCACCGTCGTCACCACGCACGGGCACTGGGACCACCACCGCGCGCTGCCCGAGGTCGTCGCGGCCACCGGTGCGGAGACCGTGGCCCACCCGGCCGACGCCGCCGACCTGCCGGTCCCGGTGCGGCGCCCGGTCGAGCACGGCGACACCGTGACCGTCGGCGACCAGGTGCTCGAGGTCGTGCACCTGCGCGGCCACACGCCGGGCAGCATCGCGCTGGTCTGGCGCGGCGCCGGGGACGCCGGGACCCACGTCTTCATCGGGGACAGCCTGTTCCCCGGCGGCGTCGGCAACACCCAGAAGGACGCCGCCCGCTTCACCAGCCTCCTGGACGACGTGGAGCAGCGACTGTTCGGCGCCCTCCCCGACGACACCTGGGTCTATCCGGGGCACGGCAGCGACACCACGCTGGGCGCCGAGCGCCCGCACCTCGCGGAGTGGCGCGACCGCGGCTGGTGAGCCGCGGCCGGTGATCCGTCGCCGGGCTCCGTGAGGCCGGCTCAGTCGGCGGCGAGGTGTGCGCGCAGCCGCTGGGTGTCCGCGTCGGTCCAGCCCGGCGGCCGGGCCACCGCGGCCCAGCCGTCGACGTAGTCGGCCTCGTACTTGTGGCCGTGCCCGTCGGGGACGCCCACGGCGAAGACCATGTCGGCGGTGACCTGCCAGAAGCTCACCACCGGGATCCACGTCATGGCCTCCGAGACGTCGGGCCCCCGCTCGCCGCGCAGCCAGTCGGGGCGGTGGAGGAGCAGCTGCGGGGACCACCACACGATCGGGTCCGAGGCGTTCTGCAGGTAGACCAGCCGCGGCTCCTCCCACGGCCCGGCCGGCTCGGACAGATCGGCCGCCTCGTCGGCGAACCGGACGGTGCGCCCCTCCTCGTACACCGGCCGCCACTCCGGTGAGCCGGGCTCGCGGCCGGCGACGATCTGGCCCCACAGCTCGTTGAAGTTCGGCGGCCCGGCCCAGAGGACACCGTCGGTGCGGTTCACGATGTCGCCCAGGCCGCTGAAGGCCGCCTCGCCACCGAAGGTGCCCAGGCTCTCCCCGAACACGAGCAGCTGCGGCCGGGTCTCCGCCGGCAGCCGGGCCCACCGTCCGTAGACAGCGTCCAGCAGTGCCCGGCCGGCGTCCCGCGCCTCGGCCTGGTCGACGAGGAAGGACAGCCAGCTGGGCAGGTAGGAGTACTGCATGGACACCATGGCGGTGTCTCCGTCGAACTCGTACTCCAGCGCGTCGGTGGCCGCCGGGTCCACCCAGCCGGTGCCGGTCCCGGTGGCCACCACCAGCACCGCCCGGTCGAAACCGCCGGCCCGCTCCAGGTCCCGGACGGCGAGCTCGGCCCGCGCGGTCGCGGTCGGCGCCGCGGCCAGGCCCGCGTAGGTGCGGACCGGCTGGAGCGCGGGCCTGCCCGAGAACTCACCGATCTCCTCGGGGGTGGGGCCCGTGCCGGCGAAGTTCCGGCCCTGCAGCCCGAGGTCCTCCCACGGAACCAGCGAGGCGGGGCTGCCCGACCGTTCCGGCGCGGTGGGCCGCACGGCGCCGTCCTCGGTGCCGTCGTCCTTGAGGCTGAAGGCGGAGTTCATCGCCTCCACCGCGCCCTGCAGGAGCACCCCGTTGACCAGCACCACCACCAGCGCCGCGGCCGCGACGACGCCCAGCGGCCGGGCGACCCGGCTCGGCACGATCCGGCCGAGCAGCTGCACCGCCCGGCGGGTGAGCCGGCGGACGGCCCGCGCGGCGGCGACCAGCAGGGCGAAGACCAGCACCGCCACGACGACGATGCCGATCGAGGAGTAGCCCTGCGGCGGCGCCAGGCCCATCAGCTCGTGGATCTGCCGCTGCCAGCGGGCGCCGAGGAACAGCGCCACCAGCACCAGGGCCGTGCCGACGACGGCCAGCACCTGCCAGGCGCGGCGCCGGAAGCCGGCGGACAGGCGGCGCTCGGTGATCTCGGCGACGAACCAGGCGACGGCCGCGCCGAAGCCGTAGCCGATCGCGGCGGTCACTCCCCCGATGAGCCCCTGGAGCACCCAGCCCCGTGGCAGCAGGGACGGCGTGAGCGAGCTGCAGCCGAAGAGCAGGGCACCCGCGGTGCCGCTCCACGAGTACCGGGGCAGCCACCGGCGGCCCGTGCGGGCCGCCGGTGCTCCCGGCGGGCGGACGGCGGTCGCCCCGGAGGGCGGCCTGCTCGCCGGTTGCGCCGTCATGGCCTTCCTCCGCTCCGTGGGACGCCCAGCCGGAGGGGGGCGCGGCCGCCGCGTGCCCCGCTCCGGCGGGATGGGGCTCAGCCGGCCGGCTGCGGCGTCCGCTCGTCGTCCTCGGCGAAGACCTCCCGCAGCCGTGCCTCCTCCTCGCGGCTGAGGTTGCTCTCGACCAGCACGACGTGCTGGCCGGCGAAGGCGTCGCGCACCTTGTCGACGACGGCGCCGGAGGTGAGCAGGAAGAGCGCCGAGGTCCCCGGGGTGATCTCCGACCGCATCCGCGCGATGAAGGAGTCGTCGATGCCGACGTCGGTCATGCTGCCGGTCAGCGCCCCCATGCCGGCTCCGATCGCCATGCCCAGCAACGGGACGAAGAAGATCAGCCCGAAGAGCATCCCCCAGAACGCTCCCCCGAGGGCGCCGGCCCCGGCGACGCTGTGCAGCTGCTGGGTCTTCGGCTTCTTCTTCCCCTCGGCCCACGACACGGTCGCGGCGTCGTGGATCTGGATGAGCTCCTGGCGCTGGAGGTCCTCGAGGGCCGCGACGGCGGCCTGCGCTCCGTCGGCGGTGGGGAACTTCCAGACGGTCAGAGTGGCCATGGCCTTCTCTCCTCGGTGTCGTCGGTCCGCACCGGCCGGCGCGGACCCGCTGCCGGCCACGGGTGGTGCGCGGGCCGGGCCCCAGGCTGCCGCCGGCGCCCCGCGGCGGCCTCATCCGGGCCGGATGACGTCGGCGCTCCCCGCGGGCACGGGAACGCCCCGCCGCCGCGGGCGGGCCCGCTCATCCGGTCCGGGGGATCACGGGTGCCCCGCGGGGGGCCACCGTCGTGGCATGGACCGCGTGCAGGCGTGCGACGGGTTCCCCGGCCGGGCGCCGGGAGCCGACGGCTGACCGGGACCGGCGCGATGGACGGCGGGGCGGGCGGCGGGGCGGGCGGCGGGGCGGACGGGCGAGTGCCCGGAGGGATGCCGGCCCGCTCCGTGGTGCTCCGGGCGGCGGCGCGCACCGCGCTCGCCACGACGGGCGTCCTCGTCGTCTACTTCGTGCTGCCGCTGGACGGGGAGTTCACCGGTCGCACCCTGGCCGGCCTGGCACTGGGCGTCGTCCTCGTGGGGCTGCTCGTCCTGTGGCAGGCCCGCGCCGTCCTGCGGGCGCGGACCCCGGCGCTGCGGGCCGTGGAGGCGCTGGCGCTGACGCTGCCGCTCTTCCTGGTGCTCTTCGCCGGGGTCTACGTGGTGCTCGCCGGGAGCGATCCCGGTGCCTTCACCGAGCCGCTGACCCGCACCGACAGCCTCTACTTCGTGGTGACCGTGTTCGCCACGGTCGGGTTCGGCGACATCGCACCGGTGAGCCAGGTGGCGCGCGTCCTCACGACCGCGCAGATCGTCGGCGACCTGCTGCTGATCGGTCTGGTGCTCAAGGTCTTCCTCGCCGCCGTCGACCTCGGACGGCGGCGCACCGGACCACCGGCGCACCCGGACGAGCGGCCCTGACTCCCGGCAGCCGCCGGTCGGATGCCGGAGTCAGATGAGCTGCGGATGCCCCCCGTCGGCGAGGGCGACGGCGATCCACAGCCGGCTGGCCGGTTCCAGCGGGAGCCGCCCGAGGTCGGCCACGGCGGTCCAGGCGGCCGCGCCGACCGCCCCCGGGACCGCCAGCGCGCACCCGCCGACCGCCCGGGCGTGGAAGACGACAGCGAACTGCCGCCGGACCTCCGCCGACCGGGAGCGGAGCACGTGCGCGGGATGGCCGAAGATCCCGACGAGGCGGGTCACCAGGACCTGCACCCCGGACTCCTCCCCCACCTCGCGGACCGCGGCCCGGGGAACGGACTCCCCGGCACGGACCCGGCCGCCGGGGAGCTCCCACAGCCCGCTGTCGTTCCGGCGCACCAGCAGCAGGCGGCCGCCCGTCCCCCGCACCGAGACGAAGGCCGAGGGCATCACCGGGGCCGACGGCGTCACCGGGGCCGGCGGCGGAACGCCGTCGTCGGGACCGGCGCGCCGGCTCCCGGTGTCCGCACCGGGGGACGTCACCACTCCGGCTCCGCGCCGCGGAGCCGGGTCGGGCGACCGGAGGAGGTGAACGCCGCCGCCAGCAGCAGCAACCCCAGGACGGTGACCTGCGCGCCCAGGATCACGCTGAGGACGGCCACGGTCGCCTTCGGCCAGGCCAGGGCGAGCACGCCGACGACCACCCCGGCGGCACCGGCCAGCGCCAGCCACCGCCAGCTGCGGACCACGCGCCGGGCGGCCACCGCCAGGGCGATCTGGCCGGCGCCGTGCAGGAGCAGGGACAGCCCGGTGATGAGCGCGAGCACCCACAGCGTCACCCCGGGCCACACCACCGCGAGCAGGCCCGCGAGCACCAGGATCCCGCCCAGCACCACCGACGCCCACCGCCCGGGCAGCTCCCAGCCGACGGCGATCTCCAGGAGGCCGGCGAGCACGAACCCGATCCCGAGGAGGACGGCCAGGGTCCGGGCCGCGGCGACCGGGTCGAGCAGCAGCACCACGCCGACGATCACCGTCGCGAGGCCGAGCAGCGCCACCGCGATCCGCAGGGCACCGGAGCCCGAACTCCCGCGCTGGTACGCCGGTGCCGCCCAGGAGGTCATGGCCGGTCCTCTCGCCGTCGGGACCGGGCCGCCGGGGCGGCTGCTCCGCTCCCGGCAGGTCGGGCTCGCCGCGGCCCCGATCGGAGGATCCCGCTCCGGGACCGGGCGGTCGTCACCCGCCACGGGTGACCGCCGGAGGTCTCCGCCGTCATCCGGCGCCGCCCCGGGGCGCCTGCGGCAGACCGGGCAGCGAGGCCGCCAGGAACGGCCCGACGAGCGTGGTGCGGTTGCGGCCGGTCGTCGCGAGGACGAGCGGCCGGCCGTCCCCGAGGGTGAGCCGCAACGCCACCGGGCGCCGGCCCAGCCGGCGCACCTCGAGCGGTTCCAGGTACTCGACGCCGACGTCGGCCTCGATACGCGGGGACATCGGGGTCACGCCGAGGCGCAGCCACCCGGTCTGCACGAGCAGCACGTCGTCGAACCAGACCGCCCGCGTGCCGCGCAGCTGCCAGGCCGCCCGCCGTCCGCGCCATCGGGCAGCCGGGCCGAGCCGGCAGCGGAAGGAGCCGCGCAACCGGACGAACCGCAGCCGGCTGAGCGCGGACAGGACGGCGAGCGTGCCCACCGCACCCGCGGCGCAGGCCGCCAGGACGAGAAGCGCGGTCACTGTGCACTCATGGTGGCGCCACCTCCAGGTCATCGGCCTCGGTCAACCGGCCGCCTCCGCGGCGTCCAGCGCGGACACGAGCCGTTGCAACGGGATGCGCCCGGTGGCCGCCACGTGCCCCCCGGCGCGACGGACCGCAGCGGTGAACGGGGCGGCCCAGACGTTCTCGTAGACCAGGACGCCCGCGGAGGTGCCGGCGTCCAGCGCCTGCGCGGCCTCGGCGAGGTCGCCGGACCCGAGCACTCCGGGGGCGGCCCCGGCCAGCGCGACGGACTCCAGGACCCGCATCCGCTCGAGCTCGACCTGGTCGAGCACCGTCACCCGCCCGTCGTCCCGCTTGCGGATGACGGCGAGGTCGAGGATGCGGATGATGCCGCGGTCCACGAGGTCCAGGAGCTGCGGCAGGGCGTCGCCGTCCATCCGCCCGTCCGGGAAGCCGACGACGACGTAGTCGACCGGCCCCATCTCGGCCCGATCGAGGAGCTCCGCGTCGTCCGCGTCGTCGGTCATCAGCTCTCCTACCGTCTCGCCCGGCTGCCCGGTGGGCACTCCCGGGCTCGACGGTGGACCAGCACCGGGACGCCGGCGTCACCCGCGACGGACGATCGGCTCGACCCGCGGGAGGCACGGCCGCACTCGTCCGCGGCGGATGACGCGTCGCACCCGGTCGGGCGACCACCGTGATGCCGAGCGGCGTCCGCGCCCGGCCGCCGCGGCGCCGATCCGAGGAGCTCCCCGTGCCCGCACCCACGATCGAGACCGCGATCGCCGACCACGGCCTCATCGGCGACCTGCAGACCGCCGCGCTGGTCAGCACCGACGGGTCGATCGACTGGTTCTGCTTCCCCCGGTTCGACTCGCCCAGCGTCTTCGGCGCGCTCCTCGACGACGAGCGGGCAGGGCACTTCCGGGTGCGCCCGGGCCGGGAGCCCTACACCTCGACGCAGATGTACCTCCCGGACACCGCGGTCCTGGTCACCCGCTTCTTCACCGCGGCCGGCATGGGCCAGGTCGTGGACTTCATGCCGCCGGCCGGGGCGGTGGCGGTCGAGAACCACCGGATCGTCCGCATCGTGCAGTGCGTCCGCGGACGGATGCGCTTCGACGTCGACGTCGCCCCGCGCTTCGACTACGGCCGGCAGGCGCACACGGTGAGCACCGGTCCCTCCGGCGCCGTCTTCACCGCCGGGGCGCAGCGGCTCACCCTGCACGTGGTCCGGGCGGCCGACGACGAACGGCTGGCGGAGGTCGAGGCGGCCGACGGCGACGTCCACGTGACGCTCGAGCTGTCCGCCGGGCAGAGCCGGGGCGTGCTGCTGGAGGCGGCCGCCGACGGCCCACCCCGGGAGGTCCGTCCCGCCGAGGCCCGCGCCCTGTTCGACGAGACCGTCGCCTACTGGCGGGCCTGGGTGGCGAGGTCCAGTTACACCGGCCGTTGGCGCGAGCAGATCCAGCGCTCGGCGATCACCCTGAAGCTGATGACCTACGCGCCCACCGGAGGGTTGGTGGCCGCACCCACCGCGGCGCTGCCGGAGCAGCTGGGGGGCGAGCGCAACTGGGACTACCGCTACACGTGGGTGCGCGACGCGTCCTTCTCGGTGCACGCATTGCTGAAGCTGGGCCTCACCGACGAGGCCGGGCAGCTGGGGTCCTGGCTCGGCGACCGGATCCGCGAGCGCGCCGGAAGCGACAGCGGCCCGCTCAGCATCATGTACCGGATCGACGGATCGTCCGACCTCGGGGAGGACGTGCTCGAGCACTGGCGCGGCTACCGCGGCTCGGCACCGGTCCGCATCGGCAACGGTGCTGCCGACCAGCTCCAGCTGGACATCTACGGCGAAGCGCTGGACAGCATGTACGCCGGGGTGCGGGCCGGGCTGGCGCTCCCCTACCAGGGCTGGACGGCGATCGGCCGGGTGCTGGACTGGCTCGCGGACAACTGGGACCAGCCCGAGGAGGGCATCTGGGAGACCCGCGGCGGGCGGCAGTCGTTCACCTACGGCCGGGTCATGTGCTGGGTCGCCTTCGACCGCGGCATCCGCCTCGCGCTCGAGCACGGGAGGCCGGCTCCGCTGGAACGCTGGACCGCCGAGCGCGACCGGATCTACCGGCAGGTGATGGAGCGGGGCTTCCACACCTCGCGCGGGGCCTTCGTGCAGCACTACGACACCGACGTCCTGGACTCCTCGCTGCTGCGGATGCCGACGGTCGGGATGATCGACGGCCGGGACCCGATGTGGACCTCCACGCTGGCCGCCATGGACGACGAACTGGTCACCGACAGCCTCGTCTACCGCTACGACCCGGCGGCCTCGCCGGACGGGCTGCGCGGCTCGGAGGGCACGTTCTCCCTCTGCACCTTCGCCTACGTCGACGCCCTCACCCGGGCGGGACGGCTGGACGAGGCCCGCACCGCCTTCGAGAAGATGCTGACCTACGCCAACCACGTGGGTCTGTACTCCGAGGAGATCGCCCTGACCGGCGAGCAGATCGGCAACTTCCCGCAGGCGTTCACCCATCTCTCCCTCATCGACGCCGGCGTCACCCTGGACGCCGCACTGGACGGCCGTCCGCCGCACTGACCCCGGCCCACCTGTGGACGGCGGTTCGCGCACCGGGCAGCGCTAGCCGGCCCGGCGGTGCCCGTGCTCGTGCCGGTCGGACCGGGCGACGTCGGAGCCGTGGTGCGCGCGCTCCCGGGCATCGGCCTCCGCCAGCGCGCGGCCCCACCAGACGGCGCAGGCCGCCGACACGGGGAGCCACACGACGAGGAGCCATCCCCACCACGGCATGGCGGTCACCGTCCCCGCGGGGCGCGGACTCCACCAGGGTCGTTGGTCGGTGGTGCGCCGGAGCCGGCCCAGGACGGGCCGGCCCCGGCGAGGTCGGATCGCCGGGCGATCAGCGGCGGTCGGCCTTGAGCTCGCCGCCGTGCACGACGATCGCGAAGATCACCACCACGTCGATGACGATCAGGATGATCGACCAGACCGGGTAGGCCGTGATGAAGGCCAGGTTCACCAGGGCGCTGAGGAACGCGATCCCGACGCCGACGACGCGGGCGAAGGTGTTGCCCGCGAGCAGGCCCAGCCCGGCCAGCAGCCCGACGATGCCGATGACCAGATGCACCCAGCCCCAGGTGTCGTAGTCCACGTCGACCACGAGCCCGCTCGAGGTCACGGCGTAGAAGCCGTCGTCGAACAGGGCGACGAGGCCCTGGATCACCTGGAACGAGCCCAGCATCATCAGCATGACGCCGGCGAAGACCACCCAGCCGGCCCACCCCGAGGGCGCGGTTCCGTACACGGGGTCGGTCCGAACGCGGTGCGAGGTGTCCGTCATCGCCCTGCCTCCCTGTCCTGTCCCACTGGTCGTGTCCCCGTGGTCGTGTCCCCGTGGTCGTGTCCCCGTGGTCGTGTCCCCGTGGTCGTGTCCCC
>JADGMW010000584.1_pt1 | contig 13751 bp, 13 predicted proteins | sample 8641801 | NCBI WGS metagenome assembly JADGMW01 (sample SAMN16272018, study PRJNA661076) | feces metagenome | isolation source: fecal sample from diarrhoea affected cattle A | host: Bos taurus | place: South Africa: Lokaleng Village, Mahikeng | collected 2019-09
TCGACCGGCAGCTGCGGCACCGCCTGGGAGGCGTCCACGACCACGATCGCGCCCATGGTACAGGTACTGCGGGCAGGTCTCGCCGAACACGTTCTGACCCTTGTCGCGTGCCCAGGCGAGCTGGCGCACCGCCTGCTTCGCGCTGACGTGCACGACGTACAGCGGTGCGCCGGTGAGATCCGCCAGCATGATGGCCCGGTGCGTCGCCTCCTCCTCCGCCTGCCAGGCGCGGGCGATGCCGTGGAAGTACGGGTCGGTCTTGCCCTCGGCCACCAGCTGCTCGGCCAGGACGTCGATCACCGGTCCGTTCTCAGCGTGCATCATCGTCAGCATCCCGGTGCGGGCGGAGATCTGCATCGCCCGCAGGATCTGCGCGTCGTCGGCGTAGAACACCCCCGGGTACGCCATGAACATCTTGAAGCTCGTGATGCCCTCGTCGATGAGCCCGGGCAGGGCGGCGAGGGCTTCCGCGTCCACGCCGCCGACGATCTGGTGGAACCCGTAGTCGACGGCGCACTGCCCCGCCGCGAGTTCGTGCCAGTGGGCGAGACCGTCCTGGATCCGCTCGCCGTGACGCTGCACCGCGAAATCGACGATCGTCGTCGTCCCGCCCCAGGCCGCGGCGCGGGTGCCGGTCTCGAACGTGTCGGATGCGGACGTGCCGCCGAAGGGGAGCTGCATGTGGGTGTGCGCGTCGATGCCGCCGGGGATCACGTAGCGGCCGGTGGCGTCGATCACGGTGTCGGCGGATGCGGCGAGGTCGGTGCCCAGCAGTTCGGAACCGGGCTGGAGGACGGCGGCGATCCGCTCGCCCTCGATCAGGACGTCGGCCTGCATCCGTCCGGTCGCCGAGACGACGGTGCCTCCGGTGATGAGAGTGGTGGCCATGGTCACGGGGCCGTGATCTCTTCGTAGGTGTCCGGACGCCGGTCGCGGTAGAACTGCCAGTCGTCGCGCATCTCCTGCACCATGTCGAGGTCGAGGTCACGGACGAGCACCTCCTCGTGCTCGCCGCTGCCGAGTGCGCCGACGTGGTTGCCGCGCGGGTCGATCACCTGGCTGCTGCCGTAGAACGTGACGGCCTCGTCGCCGTACTCGTTGTCCTCGCGTCCGACCCGGTTGGGCTGGAGGACGAAGTAGCCGTTGGCCACCGCGGCGCACGGGCCCTCGACCTCCCACAGCCGGTTCGACAGGCCGGGCTTGGTGGCGTTGGGGTTGAACACCATGTGCGCGCCGCCCAGCCCGAGCTCCCGCCATCCCTCCGGGAAGTGCCGGTCGTAGCAGATGTACATGCCGACCTTGCCGACCGCGGTGTCGAACACCGGGTAGCCGAGGTTCCCCGGGCGGAAGTAGAACTTCTCCCAGAACTTCTCCACGTGCGGGATGTGGTTCTTGCGGTAGATCCCGAGGATGCTGCCGTCGGCGTCGACGAGCACCGAGGTGTTGTAGTAGACCCCGGTCTGGGCCTCCTCGTAGATCGGCAGCACCATGACGGTGCCGAGCTCCTTCGCCAGCGCCGCGAAGCGCTGCACGATCGGTCCGTCGGCGGGCTCGGCGTACCGGTAGTACTTCTTGTCCTGCGTGATGCCGAAGTAGGGGCCGTAGAAGAGCTCCTGGAAACAGAGCACCTCGGCGCCCTGCGCGGCCGCATCCCGGGCGAACCCCTCGTGCTTGTCGAGCATGGAGGCCTTGTCGCCCGTCCATCTCGTCTGCGTGATTGCTGCTCGTACTGTCGTCATCGTCGCCTCCAGTGCGGGAACCGCGTCTCGAGGACCCTGCGATCAGACGGGGACCGGTGGCGTCACCGGCGGGTCCGCCCCGTTCTGTTATCTTTCGGGTTGAACATTTCTCTTCGATTTCGGCCTGTGACGCGATCGTAAATGCTGGGCCTCGTCCACCGATAGAGCGGAGTTCCGGATGCATCTGCCCGCCGCCTTCCCGGACCGTTCCCCGCAGGGCATCGCCGGGGTGATCGCCCGGCTCGTGAACGAGGGCGTCCTCGCGCCGGGGGACCGGCTGCCCACCGTTCGCGAGATCGCCGCGGATCTGGGCGTGAGCCCTGCCACGGTGAGCGCCGCCTGGCAGGCGCTCTCCCGCGCCGGGGTGCTCGTCTCCCGGGGCCGGGCGGGGAGTTTCGTCCAGGCGCCGCAGCGGGACTGGCTGACCCGACGGGTCCGCGGGATGTCGGGTCAGGTGGAGCGCGGCACGCTGGACCTGTCCACGGGGACCCCCGATCCGGGGCTGCTCCCGGCTCTCGGCCGTGCGTTCGCGCGCGTGTCCCTGCGCGCGGACGCCGGACGCTACGGCGATCTGCCGGTGCTCCCCGAGCTGGCCGAGGTGCTGGAGGACTCCTGGCCCTCAGCGGCCGAGATGATCACGGTGGTCGACGGTGCGCTCGACGGCATCTCCCGCGTCCTGGAGCAGGTGGTCCGTTTCGGCGACCGGGTCGCGGTCGAGTCGCCCGGCTTCCCGTACTTCTTCGACCTGCTCGACGCGCTCGGCGCGGAGGCGGTGCCGCTGGAGCTCGACGGGGAGGGGGTGCTCCCAGCCTCCCTCAGCCGGGCGCTCGCGCGGCATCCCTCGGCGGTCATCCTGCAGCCCCGCGCCCAGAACCCGACCGGCGCATCCATGAGCGCTCACCGCGCACAGCAGCTCGCCGGGGCCGTCCGTGCCGCACGCGACGGGGATCGGGTGGTCGTCATCGAGGACGACCACTCCGGGATGATCGCGATGGCCCCCGCGGTCACCCTCGCGCACTGGCTCCCCGATCAGGTCGTGCACGTGCGGAGCTTCTCGAAGTCGCACGGACCGGACCTGCGGATCGCCGCCCTGGGCGGCCCCGCCCGGGTCGTGGAGCGCGTCATCGCCCGGCGCATGCTGGGCCCGGGATGGACATCGCGTCTGCTGCAGGCGGTGCTGCTCGACATGCTCACGGATGCGGACTCGATCGCCGAGGTGCGCGCCGCCCGGCTCGCCTACCGCGACCGTCAGGAGGCCGTCGCCGCAGGGCTGCGGCGACGTGGCATCGCCATCCCGTCCGCGGACGGCATCAACCTGTGGCTGCCGGTGGCCGACGAGCGGGCCGCGCACGTGCGTCTGGCCGCGGCGGGCATCGCGGTCGCCGGCGGCGGCCCGTTCCTGGCGGGCGGTTCCCCGGGGGACGACGCGGAGGGGGTCCCGGCCGCCCGGCCGGGACCGGACGGATTCGTGCGGGTGACGGCGGGGCTGGTGGCGCAGGGCGCGTCCGGGGTCGCCGCCGAGCTCGCCACCGCCGCCCGGGCGACGGGCTCCCGTCCCTCCGGCTGAGGCGCGCCGGGATACATCCCGCGGCGGATGCAGGGCGCCCGGGCGGCCGCGTAGCGTGGAGGGTGTGCTGCGCCCGCTGAAGACCTACCAACTGGTGACCGACATCGTCGGTGCCGCGCTGTTCTTCGCGTTCTTCGCCATCATGGTCCCGTACGGCACGGGCGGCTACCTCGTCGGGGTGCTGCTCACCCTCGGCATGTCCGCCGCGCTGGCCGTCCGCCGCCTCTCGCCCGCCCTCGCCCTCGGCCTCGCCTGGGCGGCCGCGATCCTGCAGATGCTGTTCGGGCTGACGCCGATGCCGAGCGACGTGGCCGTGTTCGGGGTGCTCTACGTCACGGCGGCCTACGGCTCCCGGGCGGTGTTCTGGGCGGGGTTCGTCTCGTCCTTCGTCGGCGCGGTCGCGATCGCGGTGTACATCGTCTACCTCATGCCCCTGCTGCAGGGGTACGTGGTGAGCATCGGGGACATCCGCGACCTGCCGAGCGCGATCCTCATCCTCATCGCCGCGGTCTTCGCCCTCCTGCTGGCCTGGACGGCGGGCGCCCTGGTGCGCACCGCCGCCCGTGCCCGCGCGAACCGCGCGGCCCAGCAGCGCGCCGAGTCGGAGACGGTCGCGGAGCAGGAGCGGGTGCGCATCGCCCGCGACATGCACGACGTCGTCGCCCATTCGCTCGCGGTCGTGATCGCCCAGGCGGACGGTGCCCGCTACGCCGCCGCGGCGGATCCCGCGGTGGCGACGACGGCGCTCGGGACGATCTCCACGACCGCACGCGCCGCCCTCACCGACGTCCGGATGCTGCTCACCCAGCTGCGGCACAGCCAGGGCGATGGGCCGCAGCCGGAGCTCGCCGACCTCGACGCCCTCTACGACCAGGTGCGGGCGGCCGGGGTGGACCTGCGCGTCGACGTGCACCCCGTACCGGCGAACGACGTGCCCGCCTCCGTGCAGCTCGCGGTGTTCCGCATCGTGCAGGAGGCGCTGACCAACGCCCTCCGCCACGGGGGAGAGGGGGCGGTATCCGTGCGTCTGGCCTGGTACGCGGACCGCGTGGACCTGGAGGTGCGCAGCCCGCTGCGGCCGGGGTCCGCTCAGGCGGAGGCATCGACCAACCCGCTCGGTCACGGCATCATCGGGATGCGCGAACGTGCGCAACTGGTCGGCGGGACGTTCGAGGCCGGACCACAGGGGGACCGGTTCGTCGTGTCCGCCGCACTGCCGATGGGGGTGCCCGCATGAGCACGCCCATCCGCGTGGTCCTCGTCGACGACCAGGCTCTGTTCCGCGCCGGGATCCGGATGCTGATCGGCTCGCAGCCGGACCTCGAGGTGGTCGGCGAGGCGTCCGACGGGCGGGAGGCCATCGGCGTCGTCCGCGAGACCCGGCCCGACGTCGTCCTGATGGACATCCGGATGCCCGTGCTCGACGGCATCGCCGCGACCGCGGAGCTGCTGCGTGATTCCCATCCGCCGCGCATCGTCATGCTCACCACGTTCGATCTGGACGAAGCCGCCGCCCGCGCCATCCGTCAGGGAGCGAGCGGTTTCCTCCTGAAGGACGCCGAACCGGAGTTCCTGCTCTCCGCGATCCGCACCGTGCACGCCGGTTCCGCCGTGATCGCGGCCGCCGCCACGCACGACCTGTTCACCCGCTTCTCGGATGCGGCCCCGGCACCCGTCCCGGACGCCTACGGCACGCTGACGGACCGGGAGCGGGAGATCTTCGCGCTCGCCGCGCGCGGCCTCTCGAACGCGGAGATCGCCGAACGCGAATTCCTCTCCGAGGCCACCGTCAAGACGCACATCAGCCGGATCCTCGGCAAGCTCTCGCTGCGCGATCGCGTGCAACTGGTCGTCTTCGCCTTCCGCCACGGGCTGGTCTGAGCGGATCCCGGATCATCCTTGCGATGTAGCCGGATGCGGCTTGCGGGCGATGTGAGCGGGGTCCAGCGGTTCGTAGCGTCGGAGTATGCAGATCACCTCCAGCGAGCTCGGGCTCGCCGCCCGCGTCCAGCGGCTCACGAAGACCTACGGCTCCGGCGACGGCGCGGTGCGCGCTCTCGACGACGTCGGCGTCGGCATCCGTCGCGGTGACTTCACCGCCATCATGGGGCCGTCCGGGTCCGGCAAGTCCACGCTGATGCACATCATGGCCGGTCTCGACGCCCCCACCAGCGGCTCGGTGTGGATCGGGGACACCGAGATCACCGGCCTGAGCGACCAGGAGCTGACGATCCTGCGCCGGCGCCGGGTGGGGTTCGTCTTCCAGGCGTTCAACCTCGTCCCGACCCTCGATGCGCTCGGGAACATCATGCTCCCGTTCGACCTCGACGGTCGCCGCCCCACCGCGCTCGAGCGCGCCCGCATCGACGGCCTGGTCGAGACCCTCGGGCTGACCGGACGGCTCGGACACCGCCCGCACCAGCTGAGCGGCGGTCAGCAGCAGCGGGTCGCCATCGCCCGTGCGCTGGCGACCGCGCCCGACCTCGTCTTCGCCGACGAACCCACCGGGAACCTCGACTCCCGTTCGGGCCGGGAGGTGCTGGGACTCCTGCGCGCCGCCAGCCGCGAGCACGGCCAGTCGATCGCCATGGTCACGCACGACCCGATCGCCGCGAGCCACGCCGACCGGGTGCTCTACCTCGGTGACGGGCGCATCGTGGCGGATCAGCGCGGTCAGAGCGCGGAGGAGATCTCGGCGTTCATGCTCGCCGCGGAGCTCGGCACGGAGACGGCGGCATGAGCGCCCCCTCCGTGGCCGTCGCCGCCGCGCCCCGGGCCGTCCGTCCGGCCCGCCCCGCGGCATCCGCGCCGTGGATCCGGGAGCGGGGCATGGGGGCGAGCGTGCTCGTCGCCACGATCTCCAGCGCCTTCGGGGTGATCCTCATCGCCGCGACGGAGCTCATCGCGGCGATCCTGCGCGCCGACCCCTATGTGGGCGACAGCGGGACCCTCGCCCTCGTTCTGAGCTTCCTCACGTACCTCTTGCTGGGCGTCGCCGTCTACGTCGCGGCCATCGTCACCGCCAACACGTTCGCGACGGTCGTGGCCGGGCGCACCCGCCGGATCGCGCTGCTCCGGCTGATCGGCGCCTCCGCGCGCTCGCAGCGCGCCGAGGTGGCCCGGCACGGTCTCGCGGTCGGCGCGATCGGCGCCGTGCTGGGGCTCGTCGGCGGCACCGCGGTCGCGGCCGCGGGGGCCGAACTGACGGTCCGGCAGCTCGGCCTCGACGGAGTCGTGTACCAGCTGGTGCGTCCCGACCTGCTCGTTCCGCCGCTGATCGTCGTCCTGACGACGTGGGCGGCGGCGTGGGTGGGCTCCCGACGGGTGCTTTCGGTGACCCCGCTCCAAGCCCTCGGGGGCTCGGTGGAGACCTCGCACGAGGTGGTCGCCCGGCGTACCGGGCGCGCCGTGGCGGCTCTGCTCCTCCTGGTGTCCGGAACGGGCCTCCTCGCCGCCGGTATCGCGCTCGGCCTCTGGGACCCGCGGGGCGTCATCGTGGCGTTCTTCGGCGGGCTGCTCTCCTTCACCGGCATCGTGCTGGGTTCCACGCGGCTCATGCCGCCGCTGCTGCGCCTGGTCGGCCGTCTGTTCGGCCGCTCGGCGACGGCGCGGCTCGCCGCGGAGAACGCGCTGCGGTACCCCGAGCGGTCGAGCCGGATGTCGATCGGCGTCGTGATGGGGGTGACGCTCGTGACGATGTTCGCCGTGGCGGTGGAATCGGCGAAGGTCCTGTTCGCGGCATCCGCCGGCGGCGAGGTCCCGGCCGACTTCGCCGCCATCCTGGACACGTTCGCGACCGTCATGATGGGCCTCATGGCCGTGGCGGCCGTCATCGCCGGCGTCGGCTTGGTGAACCTGCTCACGATCGGGGTGGTGCAGCGCCGGCGCGAGCTGGGCCTGCTGCGTGCGCTCGGGTTCTCGAACGGCCAGGTGCGCCGGATGGTGCTGCTGGAGGCCGCGCACGTCACGATCACGGCGACCCTCACCGGGCTCCTGCTCGGGATCGTCTACGGCTGGGCCGGAGCGCAGTCGCTGCTCGGCACCGTGCCGGCCGACCCGACCCTGCCGCGGGAGCCCACCTTCGTGCTGCCGGCCGTGCCCCTGGTTCCCGTGCTCGTGATCCTCGTGGCGACCGCCGTGCTGACGCTCGTCGCCGCCGTGGTGCCGACCCGGATCGCCACCAGGGTCGCTCCCGTCGAGGCGCTCGCCGAGGCGTGATCAGTCCGACGTGGGCGCCGGTCCCGGATCGTGCGCCCACGTCGGGGCGAGTGCGCGGATGCGCGCCGCCCGCCACTGCCAGGCGCTCCACAGCACCGGCCACAGCGCGGGCGCGGAGCGGCCGGCGATCACGAGCCGGTCGCGCCAGAGCGTGCGCCCAGGATCGCCCGGCGCCGGTGAGACGGCCATCTGGTGGTCCCACACGTCCAGGCTCGCCAGCGGACCGGTCAGCGGCACCCCGCTGTCCCGGAAGATGCGCACCGTCCCCTCCGGTTCCTGCACGGTGCGCTCACTGACCGTGATCAGCTGGGAACCGAGGTGGATGCCGGCGAGTCTCAGCTCCATGGCGACGTCGTCGCCCGGTTCCCACGCCGCAGGCAGCGCCGAGAGCGGGCGCATGTCCATCAGCGGACCGTAGATCTCCGCCACCGCCCGGGGGGAGTGCAGGGCGCGCCAGGCGGCGTCGGGATCGCAGTCGACGGTGAACTTCAGCAGGATGCGCACCCGGCCAGTCTGGCAAGCGGGGGCGTGCGGCGGAACGGGTTGCGCGCGGGAGCACGGGAGGTGCCTGCGGGGACGGCGACGCAGAGCGTCATCCTGCGGGGGCGGGGGAGCGCGCCGCCATACGCTGGAGGGATGGCCACCGCGTACGACCAGTCCCGTTACCAGATCCGCTTCGAGTGGGGGACGGACGGCCTCGCCCGTCTCGCCCCGTCGGACGTCGTCGTGGTCGTCGACGTGCTCTCGTACTCCTCGGCGACGACGGATGCGGTGGGGAAGGGCGACCGCGTGGAGCTCTCCGCCGGGGTCGCCGCCGGGGCGGAGGGTGCGGTCATCGCCCGAGCCGCGGCCTCGAGCGGCGCACGGGTGCTGCTGGGGTCGCTCCGCAACGCCACCGCGGTCGCCCGTGAGGTGCTCGCCGAGCAGCAGCGCCGTGGTGCGCGGACCTCGGTCGCGGTCATCGCCGCGGGCGAGCAGTCGGATGCGGGCCTGCGTTTCGCCGTGGAGGACCAGCTCGGGGCCGGGGCGGTCATCGACGCCCTCGGTGTGCTCGGCCTCGACCACACCTCACCGGAGGCGGCCGCGTCCGGCGAGGCCTTCCGGGGGCTGCGGCTCGCCGTCCGCCATCTCCTGACCGCGAGCGGCTCGGGCCAGGCGCTCCTCGACGCCGGTGGGCGGGACGAGGCGCTCGCCGCCGCGCAGCTCGATGCGGCGACCGCGGTCCCGGTCCTCGCGCACGGCGTGTTCGGCCCTGCCTGAGCGGCGGCTGCGCCTCAGCGCGGGGTCATCGCGGCGAGACGCTCGGCCCTCGTGATCTCCCGCCGCGTCCATGTGAAGACGTGCTGCGGGTCGAAGCGGGGCGCGCAGCGTGCGCACGAGGTCGTGCGTGTCGCCCGGCGGTGCCGGTAGGCGACGTGCCCGGCGGGGCAGACCCCCACCCACGGGGCGAGCTCGTTGGCCGTCTCGCCGCGGTGGGTGGTGCCGCCGACGTAGCCGAGCTCGCGGGCGACCCGTTTCCACGCCGCGCCGTGTCCGGCCGCGGATCCCGCCATCGCGTGGGCCACCTCGTGCAGCAGCGTCTGGTGGTTGGTCTCGTCGTCGTAGCGGGCGGCCAGGTAGCGCGAGAGGCTGATCCGTTTGCGGCCGTAGTCGCACAGACCCGCCCGGCGCTTCGCGTTGTCGAAACCGAACGTCCACGACGGGTCGAGGTGGAGCGTGATCAGCGCGTCGGCCCAGACGCGGATGCGGTGCAGATCCGACATGACGCGAGGTTAGCCCCGGTCCCCGACACTCAGCCGGCGACGACCGAGGCGACCCGCCGGCGGTCCACGGCGTCGATCGCCAGCAGGGTGGATTCGAGCTCCTCCTCGCTGGCGCCCGCCTGCTGCCGCAGGAAGAGGGCGCGCTTGAAGTCCGCCCGTCCGCCGTCGAGGTCCTGGTCGTCGAGTCGCACCTTGCCGCGGTGCTGGTAGGCGAAGGCGGCGATACCGGCCCAGCCCTGCCCCTCGGCCTCCTCGGCGCAGGCGGTGAGCTCCTGCTCGGCGGCGGCGAGCTGTCCGCGCTCCTGATTGATCGTGGCGTGCAGGATGCGGGCGCGCAGCAGATCCTTGCGGGTGCCGGCCATCCGGGCGGTGCGCACCGACTGGTCGGAGACGACGAGCGCGTCGTCGAGTTCGCCGGTCACCTTGAGCAGCCACACCCGCTCGAGCAGCGCCGGCAGGCTGCGCTGGTTGCCGATCTCCTCGAGGCGCTCTCGGCACTCGCGCACATCGACGATCTCGCGCAAGGTGTCCGGGTGGTACCCCCTGATGAAGCTCACGATTCTCCCTCCGCACTCAGCTCTTCCAGTGTGCAGCCCACCTCGTCCGCCCGGGGCATCCCACGCCGATGCGACCCGCTCGTCTGTCCGATCGGGACGTCGCCGGGACCGTCTCAGCGCTCGAAGACCGAGGCGGCGGGCTTGGGGGAGGGGGTGGCGTCCGCATCCGTGGCGGGGGTCGCCCCGCGCACGAAGTCGTCGAGCTCCTCGCCGTGCGCGACCTTCGCGGGATGCGGGCCCGCCGCCATCAGGCGCGGCAGCCACTCCATCGGCAGCGGCGCCTGGGATGCGGCGATCACGAGGTTCCCGAACCGCCGCCCCTTGAGGGTCTGCACCTCGGCGAGCAGGATGACCTCGCCGAGGACGGCCCGGACCGTGGCGACCTGGCGGCGGGCGAAGGCCAGGCCCGACCCGTCGGCGACGTTCACCAGGAGGACCCCGTCGGGGGCGAGGAGTTCCGCCGCCGCGCGGTAGAACTCCACGGTGGTCAGGTGGGCGGGGGTCTGCGCCCCCGCGTACACGTCGGAGACGAGCAGATCGACCTTGCCGTGCAGCGCAGCGGGGAGTCGCCCGAGTCCCTCCCTGGCGTCGCCGATGCGGACCCGGATGGCGGCGCCCCGGGGAAGGGGCAGCTCGGCTCGGACGAGCTCGACGAGCGCGGGCTCCAGCTCGATGACCTGCTGACGCGAACCGGGCCGGGTGTGCTCGACGTATCGGGGGATGGTCAGCGCCCCGGCGCCGAGGTGGACGGCGGTGAGGGGCTGGCCCGGCATCCGGAGCCGGTCGATCACGGCGCCCATGCGCGTCACGTACTCGAAGTGGAGGTGCGTCGGGTCGTCGAGGTCGACGTGCGACTGCGGGGTCCCCGCGACTTCGAGCTCGTAGCCGCTCGTGAACCCGGAGGGGACGACGCGGGCGACGGATCCGTCCGAGAGCCGCGCCTCCGGTCGGGGGACCTCTTCGCGTCGCGCCCGTGCCATGTCCCCACCGTAACCCGCCCCGGAGCGCACGGTGTCATGCTCGCCCGGCCCGCCGGGCCCGGCGATACCGTGGGACCATGCGCGAGATCGACCTGAACGCGGACCTCGGCGAGACGGTCGACGGGGTGCCCACGGCCGACGACGAGGCGATGTTCGCGATCGTCTCCAGCGCGAACGTCGCCTGCGGCGGGCATGCGGGCGACGAGACCGCCATGCGTGAGGCCGTGCGGAGGGCGTCGCGGTTCGGCGTCGCGCTCGGCGCGCATCCCTCGTACCCGGACCGCGCCGGCTTCGGACGCGTCGTCCTGGACATCCCACCGGACGAGGTGCGCCGCAGCGTGGCCGCCCAGCTCGCCTCCCTCGTCGCCGCGGGTGCGCAGGTGCGGTACGTGAAACCGCACGGCGCGCTCTACCACGCGGCGGGATCGCGTCCGGAGCTCGCCCGCGCCGTGGTGGACGCCGTGCGCGACGCCCTGGGCGGACCGGTGCCGGTGCTCGCGCTCGGTGAGGCGCTCGCGCACGCCGCACGCGAGGCCGGGCTCCCCTTCGTCCGCGAGGCGTTCCTCGACCGCGGGTACACCCCCGCGGGCGGCCTCGTCCCGCGCGGCGAACCGGGAGCGCTCCTGACCGACCCGGATGCGGTGGCCGACCGTGCGGTGCGATTGGCCCTGCACGGCGAGGTGGTCGCGGTGGACGGGTCGATCGTCCGCACCGACGCCCGTTCGCTGTGCCTCCACGGGGACTCCCCGGATGCGGTGTCGCTGGCCGTCGCCGTGCGCGCGGCGCTGACGGCGGCGGGCGCACGGGTGCGGGCGCCGTGGTGAGGAGGCGGCCGTGACGCGTGCGCGCCGCCGCATCCTCCCGATGGGGGAGCGTGCGCTCCTGATCGAGGTCGATGGCCTCGATCAGGCCCTCGCCCTCGATCAGGTCCTCGGCCGTGAGCCATTGCCGGGGATCGAGGAGATCGTCCCCGCGGCACGCACCCTGCTGCTCCGCTTCGATCCGGACCGGACCTCCGCCGCCCGGGTGCGCGCGTGGGTGGCCGACGCGGACGCCGCCGATCGGACGGCCGCCCCGGATGGCGTCGAGGTCGCCCTCGACGTGGTCTACGCGGGACCCGACCTCCGCTCGACAGCCGATCTGCTCGGCCTGACGCCGGACGCCCTGATCGCCCGGCATTCCGCGGCGACGTGGCGGGTGGCGTTCACCGGCTTCGCCCCGGGGTTCGGCTATCTCGTGAGCGAGGACTGGCGCCACGAGGTCCCCCGGCTGGACGTGCCACGGGAGCGGGTCCCGGAGGGTTCGGTGGGTCTCGCGGGCGGGTTCACCGGTGCGTACCCGCGCGCGACCCCGGGCGGGTGGCGGCTGATCGGCACGACGGCGGCCGTCCTGTTCGATCCCGCCGTGGCGCCGGAGGGATCGGCACGGCGCGGTCCGGTGCTGCTCACGCCCGGCGCGCGCGTCCGCATGCGGCCGGTCCCGCCCAGGATCGAGGTCCCGGTCGGGAGCGGGGCCGCCTCGCCCGCGGCCAGCAGCCGGAGCGCGGGTGCCGCGGCTTCCCGCGGGATGGTCGGCGGCCTGCGGATCGAGCGCGCCGGCGCAGTCACGGTCCAGGACCTCGGACGCGGGGCCGTCGCCCGGCTCGGGGTGGCGCGCTCGGGCGCGGCGGACCGGGCGGCGCTGCGTCTGGCGAACCGCCTCGTCGGGAATCCCGAGGACGCCGCGGCTCTGGAGATCGCCCTCGGCGGCTTCACCGCCCGCGCCCTCCGGGACCTCTGGGTCGCGGTCGCCGGGGCCTGGGGTCCCATGCGGGTGGACGGACGCCTCATCGACACCGGGGTCGCGGTCCCCGTGCCGGCGGGCGCCCTGCTGGAGCTCGAATGGTTCACGCACGGCGCCCGCGCGGTGCTGGCGGTGCGGGGCGGCATCGACGCGCCGGAGGCGATGGGCGCGCGCGCGACCGACACGCTCGCGGGCCTCGGCCCCCCGCCCCTCCGCGCCGGCGACGTCCTCGCGGCGGGCGACGACATCGCCGGTCCCGTCCCCGCCGGGACGATCGCCCCGTGGGGCTGGCCCGCCGACCCGCTCGAGATCGAACTCGCCGCGGGTCCCCGTGCCGATTGGTTCACGGCGGCGGCGCACCGGGCGCTGTTCGACGCGGTGTGGACGGTGGGCACGGCGGCGGACCGGGTGGGGCTGCGCCTGGAGGGCCCCGTGCTCGCCCGAGCCCGGGAAGGGGAGCTGCCCAGCGAGGGGATGGTGCCGGGGGCACTGCAGGTCCCGCCCGGCGGCCGTCCCACGATCCTCCTCGCCGACGGGCCGGTGACCGGCGGGTACCCCGTCATCGCCGTCGCCACGGATGCCGCCCTGGATCGGCTCGCGCAGGCGCGTCCGGGCACCCGGCTGCGCTTCCGGAAGGCGCCGGGATGAGTCCGACGCGCCGTGGCCCGGCCTTCCGCGACCGGGAATTCGCCGCGGATTCGCGCGTATACCGCACGATCGCGAGGATTTCAAGAATCCGACTGGACACGGCGTGCCCCGGCGCCTATAGTTGGTAGTTGCGCTCAGATCCCCCTGTCTTCATATGGTGGTCGGCTGTGCGTTCGTGCCCCCGCAGATAGCGGCGTGCGGTGCGAACGCTTCGGGGACGATCGAGCACTCCATCTGACACGAGGATCACGAGGCCCTTTTATGGGCCATGGAGGTTATCCCTTGGCTGCCGCGCCCCACGCAAGCACCCCCACCACCAAGACCCCCAAGAACGGCCGCGGAGCATCCCGCGTTTCGTTCGCCAAGATCTCCGACACGCTGACGGTCCCCGACCTTCTCGCGCTGCAGACCGAGTCGTTCGACTGGCTGGTCGGCAACGACGCGTGGAAGCAGCGCGTCGCGGAGGCTGAGGCAGCGGGTCGTACCGACGTTCCCCG
>JADGMW010000585.1_pt1 | contig 13739 bp, 11 predicted proteins | sample 8641801 | NCBI WGS metagenome assembly JADGMW01 (sample SAMN16272018, study PRJNA661076) | feces metagenome | isolation source: fecal sample from diarrhoea affected cattle A | host: Bos taurus | place: South Africa: Lokaleng Village, Mahikeng | collected 2019-09
CGCGCGCTTGCCCGGGCGGTGGTCAACAACCTCGCCGGCGCCGACCTGCAGGGGGCCTCGACGCTGTCCCAGCAGCTGGTCGAGAACCTCCGGGTGCTCGCCGCGACCACCGACGAGCAGCGCACCGCCGCGAAGGCGGGGTCGCTGAGCGGGAAGCTCGCCGAGCTCAAGCTCGCCACCGAGCTCGAACGCCGCTACTCCAAGGACGAGATCCTCGAGGCGTATCTGAACGCCGTGTACCTCGGCAACGGCGCGTACGGCGTGGAGGCCGCGGCGCGCCGCTACTTCTCCCGCACCGCCGCGGAGCTGAGCGTGGACCAGGCCGCGACCCTGGTGGCGATGCTCCGCTCGCCGACCCGCTACGACCCGGTCGCGCACCCGGCCCGGTCCCGCCAGCGCCGCGACGTGGTGATGGCCCGGATGGTCGCCTCGGACCGGCTCGCCGCCCAGCGCTACCAGCGGCTGCGCGCCCGGGCCACGCCGCTGCGCGAGTCCCGGCCGCGCTCGGGCTGTGCGGCCTCCGACTTCCCCTACTACTGTGCGCTGCTGATCGAGCACGTGCTGGCCTCCCCGGAGTTCGGCCCGACCCGGGAGGAGCGCCGCGACCTGCTGACCGCCGGCGGCCTGGTGATCCGCACCGCGTTGGACCCCGACGCGGCCCGGGCCGCCCAGGACGCCGCGGAGGGCGCCCTGGGCGTGGCCAACCGGGTGGCCGCCGGTGTCGCGGTGCTGCAGCCCGGCACCGGGCGGGTGGTCGCGGTCGCACAGAACCGGGTCTTCGGCAGCCCGGAGGACCCCGACGACCCCGACGACCGCTCCCGCACCGAGATCGTCTACGCCGCGCGGCCCTTCCAGACCGGGTCGACGTTCAAGCCGATCACCCTGGCGGCCGCGCTGGAGCAGGGGATGAGCGCGCGCACCCGCTACGACACCCCCAACGGGCTGCGCCCCGACGGGCTCGACGCGCCCGAGGGCGGCTTCAAGAACGACGACCGGCGCGGCCACGGCAGCCAGGACGCCTACGCGGCGACCAAGGCGTCGACCAACACCTACTTCGTCCAGCTCCTGGCCGAGGTCGGCGTGCGGCGCACCGCCGACGTCGCGCGTCGCCTCGGACTCACCTCGATCCCGACCGACCTGACCGGGCGCGAGGGCTCGCTGACCCTGGGCGCCTACGAGAGCACTCCGCTGCAGATGGCCGCGGCGTACGGCACCCTGGCCGCGCGCGGGGTCCGGTGCGACCCGGTCATGGTGCTCTCGGCCCGGCGGGCCGGCACCGGCGAGCGCCTCGACGTCCCCGACGGCGACTGCCACCAGGCGATCAGCCCGGCCGTCGCGCTCGCCGTCTCCGACGTCCTCCGGGCGCCGTTCGAGTCCGGCGGCACGGCGTCCGCGGTCCGGCTGGCGGGCGGGCGCACCGCGGCCGGCAAGACCGGCACCACCGACGAGAACGCGGCCGTCTGGTTCGCCGGCTACACGCCCCAGTTCGCGACCGCGGTGTGGGTGGGGGACCCGCGCGGCGGGCAGCGCCATCCGCTCACCGGGGTCTGGGCGAACGGGCGGACCCACGCGATCCTCTACGGCGGCACCGGCGCCGGTCCGGTGTGGCGGCGCACCATGGACGCCCTCCACGCGGGCCTGCCCCGGGAGTGGTACCCGGCCGTCAGCGGGGCGGGCGCCACCCTGGTCAACCGCACGGTGCCGGCGCTGGTCGGCCTGGAGACCGGGGCCGCGCTCGGGCTGCTCGCCGAGGCCGGGTTCGAGGTGCGGGTGCGGCGCCGTACCGAGGAGTCCGACCTCCAGCCGCGCGACGTGGTCACCGCGCAGGAGCCCGAGGCCGGCAGCACCGCGGGCCGCGACCAGCGGGTGCTGCTGACGCTCTCCGAGGGCTCGCGCACCGACCTGGACCTCGCCGAGGTCAACGCCCGGGCCCGGGAGCGCCGGTGAGCCGCGCGGCCCGGCGAACGCGACGGTGGGCCCGGACGCCGCTGGTGCTGGCCCTGCCCGCGGCCAGCGCCCTCGCAGCACTGGTCTGCGTGCTGGGGCTGGTCCTGCTCGGCGTCCCGGTGCTCGGGCTGGCGGGCGGCCCGGACGAGCGGCGTGAGCAGGCCGACGCCGCGCCGCCGCCGACCGGCGAGCCGGCCCGCGCGGTGGGCACCCCGGCCCGCGCGGTCCTGGTGGCGACCTTCGCCGAGGTGCCGCGCGCGTGGTCCACCCGGGGGGCGCTGCTCGAGGCGGCCTCGGTGCCGCACCCGCTCTCCTGCGTCCGGCTGACGCCGGCGGCGAGCGCGTCGCGCGGCTACGAGGTCGACGGCGCGAGCGTCCAGCTGACGCTGGCGGCGTACGGCGCCGGGCTGGGCGCGGAGGCGCTGGGCCGGATGACCGACGAGGCCGACGGCTGCGCCCCCGGTGGGCTGCGGGTCAGCGGCACCGACCTGGCGGACCTCGGGTCCGCGGCTGTCCGGCTGCGGGTCAGCGGGCCGGGCACCGACTACACGATCGTGGCGTGGCGCCGTGGCGACGTGGTCGCCTTCGCGGCCGGCACCGAGGCCGACGTCGTCCAGGCGACGGCCACGCGGGTCGACGAGGTGCTCGCCGGCCACCTGGCCGGTCCCTGTCTCGACCAGGAGCCGACCCGCGAGGACGCGCTGCGCAACGCCGGCTACGCCGGGGCGGCCTTCACCGGGCGCACCGAGAAGGTAGAGCTGCGCACCGCGCGGGTGCCGCTGCCCGAGCTGCCGGTGGAGTACCTCGCCGCCGGGGTGGAGGCGACCTCCCTGGACGAGGCGCTCCCGGAGCTGGCCGAGGTGACGGTGCCGGACCCGCCGGAGCACCCGCACGCCCTGGCGTTGCCGCAGCCGCGGACCCGGCCCGCACCGCCGGCTCCGGTGGTCGCCCAGGTGACCGAGATGGCGGCGCCGCGCCGGGTGCCGGACCCGACCGGGCCCGGCTGCGGGTGGGCGTTCACCCGGACCGCCGAGCCGCGCTACTCGGCGCCCGAGGCGGCGGCGGCGAACCGGGCCGCGGAGGCACGCACCCGCGAGGCGCTGGAGGCGGACGGCGCGCGGTGGCGGGCCGATGTGCTGGCCTACTGGGTGGCCGTGCACGAGTACCGGCGCGAGGCCGCCGCCTGGCAGGCGTACGCGAGCGAGGTGGCCCGGGTCGCGGCGTCCTGGGCCGAGGTCGAGCGGCAGTGGGCCGAGTACGAGACCGCGGCGGCGGCCTGGGCCGTGGCCCAGGCCGAGCGCGAGCGGCTGATGAGCGCGCAGGCGAGCGCCCGCGAGCAGTACGCCGCGGAGCTGGCGCAGTGCGAGTCCTGGTTCGCCGTCGACCCGGAGGGGCTGGACTACGCGCTCGGCTGCCCGCCGTCGCTGCCCGCGGTGCTCGCCGAGCAGCTCCCGGACCCGGGGCCGGAGCCGACCCCGCCGGCGACCGGCTGAGCACTGCACACCGCGAGCGGACCGGACGATCCGTCCCTCTCCTTGAGACGAGGTTTTAACCTTTCGCGATCCGGAGAGAAGTGGGGTCCGGGCGCGACGCGCCCGGGTTGGGAGGCGGGCTCGGGCCGCCGGCCATCTCCTCCAGCATTTCGAAGGAATCACCGTGCGGATCCCCCGTTTCGTCGCCGGCCTCGTCTCGGCAGCACTCCTCGGCCTGGTGCCCGTCAGCCTCGCCGCTGCGCCCGCCCAGGCCGCGACCATGCCCACCCGGGTCGACATCCAGACCGGCGGCAGCAGCGCCACCTACGGCCAGACCATCCAGGTCGCCGGCAACGTGGTGGCCCACAACGGCCAGGAGTGGCTCGGCGTGCCGGCCGGCACCGCCTACCTCCAGGAGCTGGTCCCGGGCGGCGCCTGGCGCACCATCGACACCGACACCTACCCGTCGTCCTTCTACTTCACGGTGAAGGCGCGCCAGAACGCCTCCTACCGGGTGACCTACACCGGCGGCGCCTACCGGGAGTACACGTTCCCGGCGGCCAACTCGGCCACCAAGGGCGTGAAGGTGAAGCGCAAGCTGAAGGAGTCGATCCGCAAGCTGGTCTTCAAGAGCACCGTCTCGCCGTCGTACAAGCGCAAGAAGGTCGTCATCCAGGTCAAGGCCGGCAAGCGCTGGAAGACCCACCGGGTGATCCGCACCGACCGTCGCAGCCGCTTCGCGATCAAGCTCCCCGCGACCCGCAAGCGCACCTACTTCCGCGCCGTGATCGCCGGGAACAAGAAGTTCACCAAGACCGTCTCCCGGACCGCCTGGACCCGACGGATCTGACCTCCCGCCCCTCGCGCACCGGCCGGTCCCGCTCCCGCGGGGCCGGCCGGTGGCATGTCCCCACCTCAGGGCTGGCGATTCGGTGCTGGTGATTCAGGGCTGGTGACCCAGGGCTGGCAACTCAGGGCTGGCAACTCAGGGATGGGCCGCGTGCGGCAGCTCGGTCTCCACCGGTGACGGCACCGTCGACTCGGTCCCGGTGCCGGGGCCCTCCTCGTCGAAGACCATCGGCTCGGGCACGCCCGCGGTGATCCGGGTCCCGTCGGCGCGGGTGCCACCGGTCTGGGGACGGTCGCCGATCAGGCCCGGGATCCGGGGGCCCTGGTCGCTCAGCGGCACCCTGACCGGCGAGCCGAGGCGCACCGAGATCCGCTCGCCGCGCACTGCGATCCGCACCTCTTCCTCGCCCTTCTCGGTGACGGTGAAGCTGATCGCGCCGGGCTCCACCTCGACCAGCATCCGCGAGCCGCGCCAGGCCAGCGGGAAGCGCAGGTGGCTCCAGCCGTCCGGCAGCCGGGGGTCGAAGGAGAGCCGCCCGTTGCGGTCCTTCATGCCCGCGAACCCGAAGACCAGGGCGCTCCAGATGCCCCCGGCCGAGGCGACGTGCAGGCCGTCCACGGTGTTGTCGTGCAGGTCCCCGAGGTCGACGTACATCGCGTTGTGGAAGTAGTCGAGGGCCACCTCGTGGTAGCCGACCTCGGCGGCGACGATCGACTGCACCACTGCGGACAGGGTCGAGTCACCGGTGGTGATCGGGTCGTAGTACTCGAAGTTGGCGCGCTTCTGCTCCTGGGTGAACCGGTCGCCCTGCAGGAACATCGCCAACACGACGTCGGCCTGCTTGAGCACCTGGAACCGGTAGATCACCAGCGGGTGGTAGTGCAGCATCAGCGGCCGCAGGTTCTGCGGCGTCCGGGAGAGGTCCCAGACCTCGCGGTCGAGGAAGAAGTCGTCCTGGGGGTGGATCGCCAGGCCGGCGTCGAACGGGATGGTCATCCCGTCCGCGCAGCGGCTCCACTCCTCGACCTCGTGGGGCTGCAGGTCCAGCCGGCTGACCAGCCGGGCGTAGGCCTCGGGGTAGCGCACCCGCATCCGACCCACGACCAGCGCGGCCTTCTCCAGGTTGAAGCGGGCCATCACGTTGGTGAACAGGTTGTTGTTCACCACGGTGGTGTACTCGTCGGGCCCGGTGACGCCGTGGATGTGGAACGACGGGGTGCCGTTGTGCCGCCAGAACCCGAGCTCGGCCCACATCCGCGCGGTCTCCACCAGCAGCTCGGCGCCGTCGCGGACCAGGAAGCCGACGTCGTTGGTGGCGCCGATGTACTGCATCAGCGCGTAGGCGATGTCGGCGTTGATGTGCATCTGGGCACTGCCCGCGGCGTAGTAGGCCGAGGCCTCCTCGCCGTTGATGGTGCGCCACGGGAACAGTGCCCCGCTCTGTGCCATCTCCCGGGCCCGGGTCCGTGCCGCGGGCAGCATCCGGGTGCGGAAGTGCAGCAGGTTCCGCGCCGCGTGCGGCTGGGTGTAGGTCAGGAACGGGGTGACGTAGATCTCGGAGTCCCAGAAGTAGTGACCCTCGTAGCCCGAGCCCGAGACGCCCTTCGCCGGCACCCCCTCGCGGTCGGCGCGGGCCGTGGCCTGGGCGAGCGTGAACAGGTTGAACCGGATCGCCTGTTGGGTGCCCTCGTCGGCGCCGATCTCGACGTCGCTGGTCGCCCAGAACCGGTCGAACCAGGTCCGCTGCTCGGCGTGGTAGTGCTCCGGGGTGTGCGCCCGGGCGCGGTCCAGGGTGCGGTCGCAGCGCTCGGCCAGCTCACGGACCGGGACGCCGCGGGAGGTGTGGTAGCTGACCATCTTCTCCAGGCGCACCGTGCGGCCCTGGTGCGCCTCGACCCGGATCACCATCTTCGCCAGGTCGTCGTCGCCGCGCAGCAGCGTCTGCACCTCGTCCTCGCAGGTGAGCCGGTGGTCCGCGGCGACCGCGATCGTCATCCGGGACCGGGCGCACTGGTAGCCCAGCGCCATCCGCTCCTCGGTGACCGAGGAGAGCCGGGGCAGCAGCACCCGGTTGTCGAACGCCGCCGCCTTGCGCGGGTCGGTGCCCTCGCCCATCGCCTCGTACGGGACGTGGTACTCGTCCTGGCCGTCCTGGCGGTTCAGCAGCTGCGTCGAGATCACGATCGGCGCGTCGCCGTCGAGCAGCGTCACCTCCAAGGTGAGCACCGCGAGGTGGCGCTGGGTCATCGACACCATCCGGGTGGAGTCGACCAGTACCCGCTTGCCCGCCGGGGTGCGCCACACCAGGCGCCGGCGCAGCACGCCGTCGCGGAAGTCCAGGGTGCGCGAGTACTCCTCGAGGTCGGCGGTGCCCAGGATCAGCGGCTCGTCGTCGACGTAGAGCTTCATCAGCTTCGCGTCCGGGACGTTGACGATCGTCTGCCCGGTGCGCGCGAAGCCGAACGCCGCCTCGGCGTGCCGGATCGGCCAGGTCTCGTGGAAGCCGTTGATGAAGGTGCCGTGCGCGAACGCGTCGCGACCCTCCTCGGGGTTGGCGCGCATCCCCAGGTAGCCGTTGCCGACGGTGAAGAGCGTCTCGGTGGTGCCCAGGTCCTCGGACTGGTAGCTGGTCTCCACCAGCCGCCACGGGTCGACCGGGAACCGCCCCGGGTTCAGCGGGCGCTTGCCGCCCAGGTGGCGCCTCATCGGACCTCCTCGGAGACGAGCTCGGCCAGGTCGGTGACGACGACGTCGGCGCCCGCGGTGCGCAGCGCGTCCGCGCCCACGCCGCGGTCGACGCCGATCACCAGGCCGAAGCCGCCGGCCGCCCCGGCGCGGACCCCGGCCACGGCGTCCTCGAGCACGACGGCGTCGGGGGAGTCCACGCCGAGGGCCTGCGCGGCGTGGATGAAGGTGTCCGGCGACGGCTTGCCCGGCAGCGCCAGGTCGCTGGCGACCCGGCCGTCGACGACCACCTCGAACCGGTCGGCCAGCCCGGCCGCGGCGAGCACCGCCGGCGCGTTGGCCGAGGAGGAGACCACCCCCAGCGGGACGCCGAGGTCGCGCAGCTGGTCCAGCAGCCGCACCGAGCCCGGGTACGCCGTCACGCCGTCGCGCGCCAGGACCACGTTGAACGCCTCGTTCTTGCGGTTGCCCAGCCCGCGTACGGTCAGCGCGGAGGCCGGGTCGGTGTCGGCGCCCTCCGGCAGCGAGATGCCGCGCGAGGTCAGGAAGTCGCGCACCCCGTCGTAGCGGGGTTTGCCGTCGACGTGGGCGAAGTAGTCGCCCTCGGCGTACGGCGTGAGGTCGGCGTCCGGCGCCACCTGCGGGGCCTGTGTGGTCAGGAAGGAGTTGAACATCTCGGCCCAGGCGCGCATGTGGACCTCGGCGGTCGGCGTGATCACGCCGTCGAGGTCGAAGAGCACGGCGCCGTAGGCGGACCAGTCCACCTGTGCGCGGGGTTGCTGCATGACTTCCAGGCTAGAGGCTGAGGGGCGTCTAGGCTGAACGCCGTGCCGCGGTCACGGCGAAGCCTGAGCGTGTCGGCGCGGGGTCTGGTGACGAGCCTCACCGTGCTGGCGCTGGCCGTCGTGCTGCTCGGGGGCTGCGACGGCGACGAGCCCCCGAGCCCGGACGCGCCGCGCGAGGCGGCCCTGCCCGACGGCCTGACCCTGCACCTGGACCAGTCGCGGGTGCAGCGCCAGGGGCGTGCGGTCTTCGTCCGGCTGGTGGAGGAGACGCCGCGGAGGGTGACCGTCATCCGCGCCGAGGTGAGCTCCGAGCGGTTCGACCCGGTCACCTGGACGGGGGAGCGGACCTTCGACCACGAGGCCGACCTGGACCTGGAACTTCCCCGGGGGCGCTGCGGCCGCGGCTCGGACGCCACGGTCCGTCTCACCTACCGGGTCGACGACGGCCCGTGGCAGGTCTCCACCGCGCCGGCCAAGGACCGCTACGGCGCGGTCGGGCTCTTCCTGGACCGCGACTGCGCCGAACTCGCGATGGGGGAGGCGGCCGAGCTGAGCCTCGGCACGCCGCGGGTCCGGGGCGCCGGTCGCCGGTCGGTCTTCGAGCTGCCGGTGCGGCTGACCCCGACCGGGAAGCGCACCGACGTCGGGTTCGCCGGGTTCGAGGACACCGTCCTGTTCCGCGTCGTCGACCCGTCGCCGCGGGCCGGCCGGACCGCGGTCGTCGCGATGCGCCCCGGGGCCTCAGCGGTGCGGCCGGTCCTGCGCCTGGTGCCGAGCCGCTGCGACCCGCACGCGCTGGCCGAGGACAAGGTCGGCACCCTGATCGGGGTGCGGGTGGCCGCACCCGAGCTGGCCGCGAACGCCTCGTTCTACCTCCCGCTGCCCGAGGAGACGCGCTCGAGCCTGCGGGGGTTCTTCGCCGTGCACTGCGGGCTGTGACCCGGCCTGTGTGACCCGGCCTGTGTGACCCGGCCTGGGCCGCGGGTCAGCGGGGGCGCTGCGGCCCGCGGCGGGAGCGGACCTCGGACTGCACGCGGTCCACGGCGCTGCGGATCTTCTGCTGGTTGTGCGGCTTGCGGGCCTCGTCGTAGACCTTCTTCGCGACGCCCAGAGCCGCGACCTTCTTCAGGATTCCCATGGCGCCACGGTACCCAGGAGGCGCGAGGTCTCGACTCGGCCAGCGGGCGGCGGCGTCCGGCCGCTAGGCTGACTGCGTCCGGCCCCTGTCGAGAAGGACCCACGCACGCCCCATGGACGGCTCTCAAAGTAGCCCGCTCTCCCGTCGGGGAGGGCACGCATGACGACCTCGCTCCTGCTGTTGGCTCTCGCCCTGCTCCTGGTCCTGGCCTGTGGAGTGTTCGTGGCCGCGGAGTTCTCGCTGGTCACCGTCGACCGCCACAAGGTCGAGCAGGCCGCCGCGGCCGGCGACCCGGCCGCCGCGGGCGTCCGGCACGCGCTGCAGCACCTGTCCAGCCAGCTCTCCGGTGCGCAGATCGGGATCACGGTGACCAACCTGGGCATCGGCTTCCTGGCCGAGCCGGCGATCGCCGACCTGCTGCGCGAGCCGCTGCTGGCCGCCGGCCTGGGCGACGCGGCGGTCCGGCCGCTGTCGCTGACGCTGAGCCTGGTGATCAGCACCGTGCTCACGATGCTGGTCGGCGAGCTGATCCCGAAGAACCTGGCGATCGCGCTGCCGATGGAGACCGCGCGGGCCACCCAGCGGTTGATGCGTGGCTTCACCACGGTGAACACGGTGCCGATCAAGGTCCTCAACGGCGCCGCCAACGCCTTGGTGCGCCGCCTCGGCATCGAGCCGCAGGAGGAGCTGCGCTCCGCGCGCAGCTCCTCCGAGCTCGCCTCCCTGATCCAGCGCTCCGCCGACGAGGGCACCCTGGACGCCGAGACCGCGGAGCTGATGGAGCGCTCGGTGGAGTTCGGCCTGCGCACCGCTGGGGAGATCATGACGCCGCGGGTGCGCACCCACACCCTGGAGGTCAACGACCGGGCCAGCGCGGTGGTCGAGCTGGCCCGGCAGAGCGGCAACTCGCGGTTCCCGGTGCTGGACGCCGAGGACACCGTGGTCGGCACCGTGCACGTCAAGCACGCCGTCGCGCTGCCGTTGCACGAGCGCGCCACCACCAAGGTCAAGCACCTGATGGTCCGCCCGATCGTCGTCCCGGACTCGCTGCGCCTGGACCCGCTGCTGGCCCTGCTGCGCGCCGACGGGTTCCAGATGGCCGTCGTCCTCGACGAGTACGGCGGCCACGCCGGGATCGTCACCCTCGAGGACGTCGTGGAGGAGATCGTCGGCGACATCTCCGACGAGCACGACCGCTCGGGAGCCCGCGCCCGCCAGCGCCGCGACGGTTCCTGGCTGCTCTCCGGCCTGCTGCGCCCCGACGAGGTCGAGGACCTCACCGGCGTCGCGCTGCCCGACCACGAGGACTACGACACCGTCGCCGGCCTGGTGCTCAAGGTGCTGGGCCGGGTCCCGGAGCGCGGCGACATCGCCGAGGTCGCGGTGCCCGACCGCGGCGACCCGGAGAACCCCCGCCAGCAGCTCGCGGTGCTCACCGTGATGCACATGGACGGGCTGCGCATCGACCGGCTCTCGCTGCGCCTCCTCGACGGCGAGGACGTCGCCCGGTCGGGCGACGACCGGGCCGACCACCGGGACGACCATCGGACCCACCGAGGCAGGGACCGCGCATGAGCGACTACGCCGCCCTGCTCCTGCTCGTCGTCCTGCTGGCGCTCAACGCCTTCTTCGTGGGCGCCGAGTTCGCCCTGGTCTCCGCCCGCCGCAGCCAGATCGAGCCGCGCGCCCAGGCCGGCTCCCGGATCGCGCGGACCACGCTGCGGGCGATGGAGCAGGTCTCGCTGATGATGGCCGGCGCCCAGCTGGGCATCACCATCTGCTCGCTGGGCCTCGGCGCCATCGGCGAGCCCGCCCTGGCGCACCTGATGGAGCCCGGCTTCGAGGCGATCGGGGTGCCGCACGCGTTGCTGCACCCGGTGGCGTTCGTGATCGCGCTGGGGATGGTCACCGCCCTGCACGTGGTGCTCGGCGAGATGGTGCCCAAGAACATCGCCATCGCCGGACCGGACCGGGCTGCCCTCGTGCTCGGCCCGCCGATGCTCGGCGTGGTCACCGTGCTGAAGCCGGTGATCGTGGTCCTCAACGCGATGGCGAACCGCTCGCTGCGGGTGATGCGGGTCGAGCCGAAGGACGAGGTGAGCTCCAGCTTCACCCGTGAGGAGGTCGCCGCGCTGGTCGAGGAGTCGCGCGGCGAGGGCCTGCTCGCGGCCGACGAGTACGACCGGCTGGCGGGGGCCCTCGGGTTCACCGAGAAGGCCGTCGGCTCGGTGGTGATGCCGGTGGAGTCCCTGACCACGGTGCGTCGCGGCTCCAGCGCCGCGGACGTGGAGGCGGTCTGCGCGGCCACCGGCTTCAGCCGGTTCCCGGTCGAGTCCGACGGTGAGCTGGTCGGCTACCTGCACATCAAGGACGTGCTGGAGACCGACGAGGAGCGCAGGCTGCGCCCGGTGGAGGACAAGTGGATCCGGCCGTTCGCGCCGGTCTCGCCGTCCGACCTGCTGCACGAGGCGCTCGAGCAGCTGCAGCGCAAGGGCGCCCACATGGCCCGGGTGGTCGACGCCCAGGGGCGCACCCTCGGGGTGGCCACCCTGGAGGACGTGCTGGAGGAGCTGGTCGGCGAGATCCGCGACGGTGCGCACCTCGACGAGACCGCCTGACCCGGCGTACCCGCCCGGCGCACCGACCCGTCCCGCGGAGGGTGCGCCGGATAGGCTGAGGCGCGGGGCCGCAGTCGCGACCCGCTCTGAGAGCAGCGAACGATCCCTCCGGGATCCCGGCAAGGAAACGCAGGTAGCACGTGGCGGACGACTCGGCGCGGACCGACAACCGGGTGTGGACCCTGCCGAACCTGCTCAGCGCGATCCGTCTGGCAGGGGTGCCGGTCTTCCTGTGGCTGGTGCTCGGCCCCGAGGCCGACGGCTGGGCGCTGCTGCTGCTCGCCGTCTCCGGGATCACCGACTTCGCCGACGGCTGGCTGGCCCGCCGGCTCGGCCAGTTCTCCGCGCTGGGCCAGGTCCTCGACCCGGTCGCGGACCGGCTCTACATCCTCGCCGTGGTCGTCGGCCTGGCGCTGCGCGACGTGGTGCCGTGGTGGGTCGCCGTGCTGCTGCCGCTGCGCGACCTGCTGCTGGCGTTCCTGGTCCCGGTGCTGCGCACCCGGGGCTACTCGGCCCTGCCGGTGCACTTCCTCGGCAAGGCGGCCACCTTCGCGTTGCTCTACGCCTTCCCGCTGCTGCTCCTCGGCGACGGGGACGGGACGGTCGCGCTGCTCGCCCAGGTCTTCGGTTGGGCGTTCGCGTTCTGGGGGATCGGGCTGTACTGGTGGGCCGGTGCCCTGTACGTGTGGCAGGTGCGCACCCTGCTAGCCACCCGACCCCGCACCGGGGCGGTCCTGGATGCCTGAGCACCGCTCCACCGGTGGCGGCCCGGACCTGCCACCGCAGGTGACCACGCCGCTGCTGACCCTGGTCACCCAGCAGTCCCTGGACGAGGAGTACCTGTCCGCGGCCGAGCGCCGGATCGCCTCGGGCGAGCCACGGCGCCGCAGCCCGCGGCGGACCACCGCCGTCGCGATCGCCGTCTTCGGCCTGCTGGGTACCGTCGCGGCGGTGCAGACCGCCCGCAACGCCGACGTCGAGGACGCCGGGCGCAACACCCTGGTGGCCCGGATCGAGGACCGCCGCGGCGCCCTGGCCGGCCAGGAGGCGCGCGCCGCGGACCTGCGTGCGGAGATCTCCACCACCGAGGAGCAGAACGCCGCGCTGACCCGCCTCGAGCGCCGCGCCGTCGCCGAGCTGCGCCGACTGCAGGCCCGCACCGGCTTCGTCGCCGTCCGCGGCCCGGGCATCCGGGTGGTGGTCGACGACGCGCCCGACGGCACCAACCGGGTGCGCAAGGAGGACCTGTTCCTGGTCGTGAACGGCCTGTGGCAGGCCGGCGCGGAGGCGATCTCCCTCAACGGGCGGCGACTGACCGCGCAGACCTCGATCAACAACTCCGGCACCCAGATCAACGTGGACCTCGCCTCGGTGCGGGCGCCGTACGTGCTGATGGCGATCGGGAACACCCGCAGCCTGCAGTCCGACCTGGTGGAGACCGGGTCGTTCGCGCGCTTCTCCGGGCTCCGTTCCCAGTACGGTTTCGAGCTGACCATGCAGGACGAGGACTCGATCGAGCTCGGGGCGGCGCGACTGCGCCGCCTGGTGTCGGTCGAGTCCCGGCCGACGACGCCGGCACGACGGGGCCGCAACGAGGAGGGGGCGCCGTGATCGCCGCGCTGGGGTTGTTCGTGGGCATCGTCCTCGGACTGGTGCTGGAGCCCGACGTACCGCTGGTCCTGGAGCCGTACCTGCCGATCGCGGTGGTGGCGGCCCTGGACGCGGTCTTCGGTGGGCTGCGCGCCTATCTCGACGGGATCTTCGACGACAAGGTCTTCGTGGTGTCGTTCATCAGCAACGTGGTGATCGCCGCCTCGATCGTCTTCCTCGGCGACAAGCTGGGGGTCGGCGGCCAGCTCTCCACCGGCGTGATCGTGGTGCTCGGGATCAGGATCTTCTCCAACGCGGCTGCCATCCGGAGGCACCTGTTCCATGCCTGACCCGATGCCTCCCGACTCCTCGCGCGACACCGCCGACCCCGGACTCGGGCCCGAGCCCGAGCCCGAGCCCGGGCCCGAGTCCGGGCCTGAGACTGGGCCTTCCGCGCCGGTGCGCCCCGGCCCGCCCAGCGGCCGCTCCCGGCTGTTCTCCGCGCTGATGCGGCCCTCGCGGGGCCAGGCGGTGGTCGGCGTGCTGCTGGCGCTGCTCGCCTTCGCCGCGGTCCTGCAGGTGCGGGTGACCCAGGTCGACGACCGCTTCGCCGGCTACCGCGAGCAGGACCTGATCGACGTCCTCTCCGGGCTG
>JADGMW010000586.1_pt1 | contig 13703 bp, 11 predicted proteins | sample 8641801 | NCBI WGS metagenome assembly JADGMW01 (sample SAMN16272018, study PRJNA661076) | feces metagenome | isolation source: fecal sample from diarrhoea affected cattle A | host: Bos taurus | place: South Africa: Lokaleng Village, Mahikeng | collected 2019-09
AGCCGGCCGAATCACTAATGTAAATCGGCCGGTTGTTGAGCTTGTCGTTCTCAGGATGGAAAACCGCTGATTGCCTGGCCGGTTTTTAGGGCGCAATTTGAGGCTGTCGTGATAGCCAGCCATCGCCCAGACCTCAAGACAGTGCGCGGCTATCGCGCCAATAACAAACAATAACAAGGAGTAACCCGCATGAAACGTCGTGACATTCTTGCTGCTGCAGGCGTTGGCCTGGCAGCCACGGCCCTGGCCGGATGCAAAGAAAACAATACCGAAACTGCAGCCGCGAAGCCGGCCGAAGAACAGCAGACCTTCAACTGGAAAATGGTGACTTCCTGGCCGAAGAACTTTCCCGGTGTGGGTGTAGGCGCCGAGCGTTTCGCTCAGCTGGTCAACGAAATGAGCAATGGCCGGCTGAAGGTCAAGGTCTACGCGGCGGGTGAGCTGGTTCCGGCGCTGGAGGTCTTCGACGCAGTCTCCCGCGGCACGGCCGAGATGGGTCATGGCGCCCCTTATTACTGGAAGGGCAAGGTACCCGCCGCCCAGTTCTTCTGTGCCCTGCCGTTCGGCCCCAACGCTCAGGAAATGAACGCCTGGCTGCACCGGGGCGGCGGTATGGAACTCTGGGAAGAGGTCTACAAGCCCTACGGCGTACTGCCGATGGCCTGCGGCGCCACTGGCGTGCAGACCGCCGGCTGGTTCAACAAGGAAATCAATTCGGTCGACGACTTCCGCGGCCTGAAAATGCGCACCCCCGGCCTGGGTGGCGAGGTGCTGACCAAGATGGGCGGGACCGTGGTCAACATGCCAGCCGGTGAGATCTTCACCTCGCTGCAGACCGGAGCCATCGACGCGACCGAGTGGATCGGCCCGTACAACGACCTGGCGCTGGGCCTGCACAAGGCGGCCAAGTACTACTACACGCCGGGCTGGCAGGAGCCCAACGTGACCTTCGAGCTGGATATCAACATCAAGGCCTGGGAAACGCTGCCGGCCGATCTGCAGGCGATCGTGCGCGCGGCTGCCCGCGACGTGAACGCCGACATGCTCGACGACTACAACGCCCAGAACATGGTGGCGCTCGAGCAGCTGCGCGAGCAGGGCGTCGAAGTTCGCCGCCTGCCTGACGATGTGCTGGCGCGCCTGAAGGAAGTGGCGGCCGAAGTGGTGGACGCATCGGCCGCAGCCGACCCGGCAGCTGCCAAGGTGTGGGAGCAGCAGAGCGCCTATCTCAACCGCCTGTACGAGTATGCCGAGCTGAACGAGAAGGACATCTACAACATTCGCGGCTGATCAGCCGAAACAGCAACGCCGCTACCGGTCCAGCCGGTGGCGGCGTTTTTCGTTTCAGCTGTTGGGTACCGTGCCGACAGGCCAGCCCGGTCAGGTCACGACGCGGTAGCAGGGCTCGTAGGGGCGTCCGCCCGGCAGCTTCATGCGGTGCTGCTCGACGAAGGCCTGCAGCAGCTTATCCAGCGGCTGCATGATTTCCGTATCACCATGGATTTCGTAGCGGCCGAACTGCTCGATGCGGCGGATGCCCTTGTCCTTGACGTTGCCGGCCACGATCCCGGAAAAGGCGCAGCGCAGGTTGGCGGCCAGCTGATGCGGCGGCACGTCGCGGCGCAGGGCCAGGTTGGCCATGTTCTCGTGCGTCGGATCGAAGGGGTGCTGGAAGCCCTCGTCGATCTTCAACAGCCAGTTGAAGTGGAAGGCATCGTTGCGCTCGCGGCGGAAACGGCCGACTTCCTTCAGGCCTGTTTTCATCTGCCGCGCCACTTCGGTCGGGTCGTCGATGACGATCTGATAGCGGCTCTGGGCGTCGTTGCCCAGGGTCGCGCCGACGAAGTCATGCAGTTGCTGCAGGTAGGGGGCTGAGTCGCGCGGGCCGGTGAGGATCACCGGGAACGGCAACTCGCGGTTGTCCGGGTGCAGAAGGATGCCCAGCAGGTAGAGAAACTCCTCCGCGGTGCCGACGCCGCCCGGGAAGATGATGATGCCGTGGCTCACGCGGACGAAGGCTTCGAGGCGCTTCTCGATGTCCGGCATGATCACCAGTTCGTTGACGATCGGGTTGGGCGCCTCGGCTGCGATGATCCCCGGTTCGGTGAGGCCCAGGTAGCGGCCGCCGCTGATGCGCTGCTTGGCATGGGCGATGGTGGCGCCCTTCATCGGCCCCTTCATCACGCCCGGACCGCAACCGGTGCAGATGTTCAGGTTGCGCAGGCCCAGCTCGTGACCGACCCGCTTGCTGTACTTGTACTCCTCGCTGCTGATCGAGTGCCCGCCCCAGCAAACCACCATGTTGGGCTCGACGCCGGGCCGCAGGGTGCGGGCATTGCGCAGCAGGTGGAAGACGTAGTCGGTGATGCCCTGTGAACTGCTCAGGTCGATGCGCGGGGCGCCGAGTTCGCTGCCGGTGTAGACGATGTCGCGCAGCGCGCTGAAGAGCATTTCACGGGTGCTGGCGATCATCTCGCCATCGACGAAGGCGTCTGCCGGCGCATTCAGCAGTTCCAGGCGCACGCCGCGGTCCAGTTGGTGGATCCGCACCTCGAAGTCCTGATAGGCCTCGAGGATGGTCTTGGCATTGTCGATGTGCGCGCCGGTATTCAGGATCGCCAGGGCGCACTGGCGAAACAGCGTATAGACACTGCCGGCACCGGCTTCGCTGAGCTGCTGCATCTCACGCTGGGAAAGTGTCTCGAGGGTGCCCTTGGGGCTGACCGAGGCGTTGATCACGGGTCTTGATGTCATTGGCGATTCCCTGAAAGCAATGCATCGTGCGCGAGCCCGGATGCATCAGGATGGTGGAGTGGCGTTCGCTGCGTGGACGAGCCGTCCGGCTGTGTGGCGGCCTGGTCATGGGCTTCATGGCAGGCTGAACCCGGTTGCTGTACGGAACGATAACGCGATCATGCCGAGACATGCACGGCTCAAGCGGCTGGCCGGGTCGAGACACTCCGCCGAACACAGACAGCGGAGCGGCGCAGAAATTCGCGTGCCGGCCCGGCGCTGTCTACTTGTGAGCGCTGCCGGGAGGCGCTCATCCCCACCAGTAACGCACCGTGTGAAAGAAGATCGGTGCGGCAAAGCAGACCGAATCCAGACGATCGAGCATTCCGCCGTGTCCTTCGATCATGTGGCCCCAATCCTTGACCCCACGGTCGCGCTTGATGGCCGACATGACCAGCCCGCCGAAGAAGCCCAGGAGGTTCACCGATAGCGCAATCAGCAGTGCCTGCCAGAAGCTGAAGGGGGTAATCCAGAACAGTGCGCCCCCGACCAATGTGGCCAGCGCAATGCCGCCGACAAAGCCCTCGACCGTTTTCGACGGCGACAGGTTGGGAGCGATCTTGCGTTTGCCGGCCAGCTTGCCGCACACGTACTGCAGCACATCGGAGAGCTGCACCACTATCACCAGCCAGGCGATCAGCAGCAGGTTGCGTCCTTCGAAACCGGCGATGTCCAGCGTCAAAAGCGCGGGCACATGGGACACGCAGAAGACGGCGATCATCAGCCCCCACTGCACTTTCGAGGCGCGCTCGAGGTAGCGCGTGGTGTCTCCGCCCAGCGAGGCGAGGATCGGCAACAGCAGGAACACATACACCGGAATGAAGATGGCGAACATGCCATACCAGCCAATGCCGACCAGCAGATATTGCATCGGCAGAACGAAGTAGAACGCCGCGGCCAGCGCCGGGTAATCGCTGCGGCGGGTGGGGGCCAGGGTCATGAATTCGCGCAGGGCAAAGAAAGACACCAGGTAGAACAGCACCACCACGGCGGTATGGCCCAGCCAGAAGGCGATGCCGATCACCGCGACCATCACCCACCAGGCGTTGATACGCGCGTTGAGATTCTCGATGACCGGGTTTTGCGCATCACCGCTGCGCCACTTCAGGATGAAGCCGATCAGCGAGGCCAGCACCAGCAGAGCGCCGATGCCGGCAAACAGCAGGAGTGTATTGGTATCCATGTCAGGCTTGCTCCGGTGCCAGTTGCAGCAGCGCCTCGCGGGCGCGGGCCAGGAAGGCGTCCTTTTCTTCGTTCTCGCCGACGCTCAGCGGCGCACCGAAACTGACGGTGCACAGCAGCGGCAGGGGAAGCGAGCGCCCCTTGGGCATTACCCGGTTGAGGTTGGCGATCCACACTGGCACCAGCTCCACATCTGGTCGCGCCTGGCCGAGGCGATAGAGCCCGCCCTTGAATGGCAGCAGGCCCTTTTCCTCGAGGTTGCGCGTGCCTTCGGGGAAGATGATCAGCGAGTCGCCCTGGTCCAGCGCATCGAGCATCGGCTGCAGCGGATCGGCCGACGGCTCACGACGCTCACGGTCGACAAGCACACCGCGAAACACCCGATGGATGACGAAGCGCCGCAGCTTGCCCTGCAACCAGTAATCGGCGCCGGCTACCGGCCGCGTACGGGTACGCAGTTCGGGTGGCAGGGACGCCCATAGCAGCACGAAGTCGCCATGGCTGGTGTGGTTGGCAAAGTAGATGCGCTGGGTGCGGGCCGGCGCGCACCCCAGCCACAGGCTGCGGGCGCCGGTGACCAGGCGCGCTGCGGAGGTCAGGGCGAAGGCGGAAAGCTGACCAATCATTGGCGGTCCCTCGGGCCTGGCAGGCCATCGGCGGTTGAAGAAGAGCGATTGCAGCAAGGACGGATTAAGGGAGGCCGGCGCATCATCCAACTCTCTGCGCAAGCGAGACAGTGAAAATGCCCCATTCATCGATCCGCTGGGTCAGCTTGCGGAAGCCGGCCGCCTCGACCAACTGATCCATCTCGGCCTGACTCCGGCGACGCATTACCCAGGGTTGGCCGTCGCGGTGGCTGGTGAGGGCACGAGCGATCAGCTCGAGCTGAGGGTGCCAGGGCTGGCCGGTGTAGAGCAGGTAGCTTCGACTGGGCATGGCCTGGGCGAGCTCGGCAAGCGATCTGGCTACCCGCTCATTGTCGCTGAACAGCTCGTACAGCCCTGACACCACGGCCAGCGTCGGGGCGGGATCGAGTGTGGCCAGGCCGGCCTGGTCGAAGGCGTCAGCCTTGTCGAACCGGGCGATGTCGCCGAGGCCCTTGGCGCGGATCAGGTTGTTGCCCTGGTGCACGTTGAGTTCGCTGTAGTCGCGCAGCAATGCCGTGTCGGGTAGCGGGTCGGCCGCTTGCATGGCTTCGAGGATGTAACGGCCGTGGCCGGCGGCTATATCGAGGATATGCACCGCCGTGCCAGCCTCCCGCAGACGCGCCATGCCCAACTGCAGCAGTTCTTCGAGGTGCAGCTTGCGCTGTCGTATTCCGCGCCATCCGATCGAGTCGAGATAGTGCCGGTCGATCAGGCGACCCAGTCGGTTTTTACCGCTCGGTTGGTTGCGGTAGACGTAGTCCAGAGTACTTCCGGAATCGAAGCCGGTATCGAATCCCAGTCTTACGCCAGTTGAAAGTCTCGCGGCGAGGCGCATGGCTGACCGCGTCGCGCGCCAGTACATATTGCGCAGGGAGTGTTTCGGCAAGGGTGTGGCAAGTGCCTCGGCTTCTGCGCAGAAGGGGCCCATGCGGTCTGCGTCCAATAGCGAAGGCTCGACCGCCGGTGTCTGGAATGCCTGGAGGATGAAACGCCGGGCGCGGTTGACCGCCAGGTGGCGGTCGCGCTCGCCGAGGGTGTCGTGCAGGAACCCCGGGAGCGCATGCTTTTCCTTGTGCGGGCTGGCCAGCCGGGCGAAGAACTGTTCCTGCGGCAAGCGCTTGACCACGAAGTCTGCACCGGAAATCAGCAGCTGCGTCGGCACGTGGATGGCGGCGGCGTCGGCCACCACTCGCTTTGCAGCCTGACTCAGGCCCAACAGCATGTTCACTGAAATCGCCTTGGTGATCAGCGGGTCGCTGTCGTAGCTGGCGATGCGCTCGGCGTCGCGCGTCAGTAGGCGCGCCTTGACGTAGCTGTTGATGAAGAAGTTGCCGCGTATTGCTCGTAGCAGGGCCAACCCCTGGAGCGCGAATGGCACGTAGAGCCTGACCTGGAAGGCTGGCGAGGCCAGTACCATGGCGCGAATTTTTGGCGCGTAGTCATGGACCCAAGTCGATACGATTACCGCCCCGACACTCTGTGCCAGCAAAACCATATTCGTTTCGTCGATGCCATGTGTGTCAGTGATGTGCGCGACGAAGGTCTGCACGTCTTGAACACAGCTCGCGAAGCTGGGGCTGTCGCCTCGCGCCCCCGGTGATTGACCATGCCCGCGAGCGTCCCACGCAAACACGTCGAAATCCGGCAGGTCCATTTCTTCCGCCAGATGAGCCATGCGTCCAGAGTGTTCGTGGCCGCGGTGAAACATCAGCAGCGCCCTGCGCTGCGTAGTGTTCCCGGTAATTGCGGGCCAATGGCGGTAGACCAGCTGTTGGCCGTCATGTGTGGTGAAGCTGTGCGTTTGGCAGGTACGCATGCGGAAATCCTTTTCCGTCAGGTAGTGGTCTCGTTCAATCCATGTCGTACGCGATTGACCATGGTGTACAGCGAAAGGGCAGCGATCAGTAGCAACAGTCCGTTGAGCCAGGCCGCTGGCAACCATCCGCAGGCCACTCCGGTGGCCAGAACGCCAAAGGCGAAGGCGCGATCACTTTTGCCCATGGGGCCGTCGTAGCGGCGTGATGCCCCGACCATTGGGCCGAGGACGCCGGCGTACTCGCTGAACAGCGCCAGCAGCACAACCAGTACCACGAGCTCCGGCCAAACGCCGGCGAGTAAGGCAAAAGGCAGATAGAGCGCGCTGTCGGCCATCACATCGCAAAGTTCGTTGAGGTAGGCGCCGAGTCGCGACTGTTGGCCGAATTCCCGGGCGAGCATGCCGTCGATGGCATTGAGCGCCATGCGCAGCAGCATCCAGACCGGAATCAGGGCGAACAGCCAGAGGTGTTCGATCAGTATCGCGACCAGCCATCCGACCAGCAGCGACACCATGAGGGCCGCGAGGGTGACCTGGTTGGCGGTGACGCCATGGGCATGGAGGCGCTGCACCAGTGGACGCAACAGATTCTGGAAGCGCGGCTTGAGCTGATAGATGGAGAGCATCATCGATTCCTTTCGATGTCGGCTCTGGGAGCGCAGGCGCGTCACCAGGCCCTGGCGGTGCAATCTTTCGGAATCGGACTGTGGGGCAAAAGCGTCAGGCACAGCAAGCCTGCCGGCAGGCTTGCCGCGATTTTTGCGAGCTGGTCGGCGGTCGGCTGGTGTTAGAACCAGCGGTCGTTACGCTTGCGACCCCGGGTCATGGCCGGAAGGATCAGCCCAAGCAGCAGGCCGGCGCCGGCGATGCTGCCGCCATAAACCATGTAGCGCATCAGGATCTGGTTGTTCTCGTCACCGAGCCGGGCCTGGGTAGTGCGCAGTTCGGATTGAGCCTCGGTCAGCTCCGCGTGCAGCGACTGGCGGCGTGTTTCCAGTTCGTCGATGTGCGCCTTGCGCGAGTCCAGCGTCTCCTGCATGCCCTGGACGCGGGCTTTCCAGCTGTCATCGATGGTGCGCAGCTGCTCGCTTAGCTCGGCCACCTGTTGTTCCAGTTGCGGTACGCGTTCGGCCTGGCCCGGCATCTCCTGCAAATCGCGGTTGGGGATCCAGACGACGTCGCCGGAGGCAGAGCGAACCTGGCTGTAGTCATTCTGCGTAGCCAGCAACTCGACCCGCTCACCGGAGGTCAGGGTGCCGACGATGCGGTAGCCGTCGGTCGGGCCGCTGCGCACATAGGTGTTGAGGCTGTCGCTGACCCAACGTTCGTTGCCTGCATTTTCCTGGGCCTGAGCGAGGCCACAAACGGCAAGCAGAACAGCGCCCATGGCCAAGCGGCGGGAGGTCGGACGAGAGGACTGGATCGGGAAAAGGTGTCGAATGGAAAACATGGTGCTCTTCATAAATTGGACAGATCAAGGCGATGTCAGAGGGCAACGAGCCTCTAGTCGGGCTCTACGGCGATGGCGGGACGGCGACCCAGGGGCGAACCGCGAGTGTCGGTGCTCCAGCATTGGACCGAACCATCCGAAAACTCCAACAGCTGACTGACAGCGGCGATGGTGTCCGGTTCCGTGTGAAAGTGAAGAATCGAAATCCGTTTGGCTTTTGAAGGGAAGCGGCGTTATCACGGATCCGGGATCTGCGACCGTGTAGTGCTAGCCATATGTCGAGTGTGACTGGTCAGTCACGCCAAGTATCATTCGGATACCAGGCTCCTCCAGATGGACGGGCCATTTGCGTGGATGCCAAGGAGGGCGTCATGAAGGCTGAACTCGAACCTACAGTACCACCTGCTATCGCTTCGTTGCTGGAGCGCGCGCGGCAGCGCTTTCGCGTGCCGCCTACGCAGAACCCGAGCGAAGAAGCCAGGACCCTGCGCGACCTGCTCGCTCAGGAAGGGCGGGACGCTAATGGACGCCCACTGGAATCACCGGACGGCCCAATTTCCCCGGCCGTCAGGCTGGGCAATCGATCCGAGCCGCGCCGCTTCGCAGAGCTGGCGCCCGCTTCAAATCCGGACGCGCCGTTCAACATGGAGTTCGGTTATCGCGGCAGAAATGGCCAGCTCACTCAGCGACGAGTGAGCGTGTGCTTATCCGACGCAGAATATTTCGCCGGTCATTGTCATCTACGCAATGGCCATCGGCTCTTTTCCTGGGACAGCGTAGAAGGTCAGGTGCGCCTGCCCGACACGGGCGAATTGGCGGACGTGGACATCATCCGCGGACGGTTTGCCTGATAGCAGTGCGGACAGCCATGGGGCCGCAGCACAAGCCGAGCAATCGAACGCGGCGGCCTGCATTCGGCTGAGAATGCGCGCGACTCATCCTCCTGGCCGAACAAGTTCGGCCCTACAACACAACCATTGCAGCCTGTAGGGCCGAATTCATTCGGCCGGGGACGGCAGCGCACGGCCCTACACTACCGCTGACCCGCACCCATTCTGTAGGGCCGAATTTATTCGGCCAGCAAGGACAGCGCTCAGCCTAGCCCCATGGCAGGCGCGAAGAGCCAGCGTTCGGCCTGAACCCGCTCAGAGGGCAAACGGCAGGGCGGTATGGGCCTGTTTGCGCGCAGCCAGCAGGCGGCAGAATTCCTCGGGGTTCTTGATCAGCACGTCCTGCCCGGCGAACTTCTGTGCGGCGATCAGGCGTGAGAGCCAGAAACGCATGCAGGCGACCCGCAGCATCGGTTGCCACAGCTCGGCCTCGGCCGGCGTGAAGCGGCGCAGGCTGGAGTAGGCGGCCAGCAGCGCCTCGCAGCGAGGCTGATCGAGCTCGCCGTTGGGGTGCGAACACCAGTCGTTCACGGCAATGGCCACGTCGTAGAGCATGGGCCCCGAGCAGGCGTTGTAGAAGTCGATCACTCCGGTCAGGTGGCTGCCCTCGAAGAGCACGTTGTCCCTGAACAGGTCCGCATGCAGATTGGCCCGTGGCAGGGCGAGGATCTTCGGGCGCAGCTCGGCGATTTCGGTCAGCCCATCACGCAACAGCGGCAGGTGATCCTCGGGCAGGCTCAGCGCCAGGCCTGGTCCTTCCTGCTGCATCCAGTCCAGGCCTCGGTCGCTGGGACGTTCGATGATCCGCTCCCGCGTCGCCACGTGGATACGTGCCAGCAGCCGGCCGACCTCCGCGCATTGCGGCGAATTCGGCACCGTGACGTGCCTGCCCGGCAGGCGCGGCTGCAGCAGAGCCGGCTTGCCGGCCAGCGAGCGCAGCGTCTCGCCTTGCGCGGTGCCCAGCGCGTAAGGCACCGGCAGCCGGGCCTGATGCAGGACTTCAAGCAGCTCGATGAAAAAGGGCAGGTCCTGCTGCGGCCCGCGTTCAATCAGTGTCAGGACGTATTCGCCCTGCTCGAGGCTGACGAAGAAATTGCTGTTCTCCGTGCCGGCCTCGATGCCCTGGAAGTCACGCAGGCGACCCAGCTGATAGGGCGCCAGGAAGGCTTCCAGTTCGTCGTGCTCGAGCGGCGTGAATACGGACATGGTTGCCTCCCCAAGGATTGCTCGCGGTTACCAGCTGAAGATTTCCCAGGCGGGAATCAGCATGTCGGGCTTGTCGGCGCGGACGAAATTGCTGTCGCCATCGGCGCGCACCAGGAAGTAGGGCCTGCCATGCTTGGGCGTGACCTTCACTGCATAGAGGAACCCGTTGACGCGGTATTCCTCGACCGTGCGATCGCCTTCCTGGCGGATGGTCACGTCCGGATCGGCGTCCACCGGCTCCTGGGCGAAACCGCTGAGCGGCAGCATGGCCATCAGCCCGGCCAGCATCAGGTATTTGAAAGCTCGCATGATAACCTTGCCCTTTTCCAGTGATCGGTCCCCGGCATTCTAGCGCCGGCCCTGTCGAAAAGGTTGATCCCGCTCATGAGTCAAACGCCCCTGGTCCTGGTGGACGGTTCGTCCTACCTCTATCGCGCCTTCCATGCCCTGCCGCCGCTGACCACCTCCACTGGCAAGCCCACCGGTGCGGTGAAGGGCGTGCTGAACATGCTGCTGTCGCTGCGTCGGCAGTATCCGGACAGCCCCTTCGCCGTGGTTTTCGATGCCAAGGGCCCGACCTTTCGCGACGAGCTGTTTGCCGAATACAAGTCCCATCGTCCGCCGATGCCGGACGATCTGCGAGGGCAGGTCGAACCGCTGCACGCCAGCGTCCGTGCCCTGGGCCTGCCGCTGCTCTGCGTGGAAGGTGTGGAAGCCGATGACGTGATCGGCACCCTGGCGCGACAGTGTGCGGCGCTGGGTCGAGACGTGGTGATTTCCACCGGCGACAAGGACATGGCCCAGCTGGTCTGCCCCCACGTCACCCTGGTCAACACCATGACCGGCAGCGTCTACGACATCGAAGGCGTGAAGAACAAGTTCGGTGTCGGCCCTGAGCTGATCATCGATTTCCTCGCGCTGATGGGCGACAAGGTCGACAACATCCCCGGCGTGCCTGGCGTTGGCGAGAAAACCGCCTGCGGCCTGCTCAACGGCATTCCGGGCGGTCTGAAGGGGCTTTACGACAACCTCGATCAGGTGGCCGGCCTGCCGATTCGCGGCGCCAAGTCCCTGGGTGCCAAGCTCGCCGAGCATCGCGATGCGGCGTTCATGTCCTACGAGTTGGCGACCATCAAGATCGATGTGGCGCTGGACGTCGAGGTCGGCGATCTGATGCCCGGCGAGCCGCATCGCGAGGCGCTCATCGCCCTTTATCGCGAACTGGAATTCAAGCAATGGCTCGACGAGCTGCTGCGCGAGGCCAAGGCGGCCGGTGAGAATTGCGAGGTGGCGCCCGAGGATTGTTCGATCCAGGCCGAGGCCGAATACGAAACCCTCCTCGAACAGGCCGATTTCGATCGCTGGCTCGCGCGGCTGCAAGGCGCCGAATGCTTCGCCTTCGACACCGAGACCACCAGCATCGACGCCCAGCGCGCCGAGCTGGTGGGTCTGTCCTTCGCCACGGAACCGGGCAAGGCTGCCTATGTGCCGCTGCGTCACTCCTACATGGGTGTGCCGCAGCAGCTCGAGCTGGATGCCGTGCTCGCCGCGCTCAAGCCGCTGCTGGAAGATCCGGCGAAAACCAAGATCTGCCAGCACGGCAAGTACGACATGAACGTGCTGATGCACTACGGCGTCGAGATGCGCGGCATGGCCTTCGATACCATGCTCGAGTCCTACGTGCTGGACGCCACGGCCACCCGCCACGACATGGACAGCCTGGCGCTCAAGTACCTGGGGCGCGGCACCATCCGTTTCGAGGACATCGCCGGCAAGGGCGCCAAGCAGCTGACCTTCGACCAGATCGCCATCGAGCAGGCCGGCCCCTACGCCGCCGAAGATGCCGACGTGACCTTGCGCCTGCACCAGACGTTGCTCGGCAAACTGGAACAGACGCCTTCGCTGGTGAAGGTCCTGCGCGAAATCGAAATGCCGCTGGTGCCCGTGCTGGCGCGTATCGAGCGCAACGGGGCGTTGGTCGACGCGCAGCTGCTCGGCCAGCAGAGCGTGGAGCTGGGCGACAAGCTGGTGCAACTCGAGCGTGAAGCCTTCGATATCGCGGGTGAGGAATTCAACCTGGGTTCGCCCAAGCAGCTCTGCGCGATTCTCTACGACAAGCTCGGCTGCCCGGTGCTGTCGAAAACCGCTGGTGGCCAGCCCTCGACAGCCGAAAGCGTGCTGGCCGAACTGGCCGAGCAGGATTACCCGCTGCCCAAGGTGATCATGCAGCACCGCTCCCTGAGCAAGCTCAAGGGCACCTACACCGACAAGCTGCCGCAGCAGATCAATCCACGCACCGGGCGCATCCACACCAGTTACCACCAGGCGGTGACGGCCACCGGGCGCCTGTCCTCGTCGGACCCCAACCTGCAGAACATCCCCATTCGCACGGCCGAAGGGCGGCGCATACGCCAGGCCTTCATCGCCGCGCCCGGCTACAAACTGCTGGCCGCCGACTACTCGCAGATCGAGCTGCGCATCATGGCGCATTTGGCGCAGGATGCAGGCCTGCTGCATGCCTTCCAGAACAACCTGGACGTTCACCGTGCCACCGCTGCCGAGGTCTTCGGCGTCGAGCTGGCGCAGGTCACCACCGATATGCGGCGCAGCGCCAAGGCGATCAACTTCGGGCTTATCTACGGCATGAGCGCCTTTGGCCTGGCCAAGCAGATCGACGTTGGTCGCAAGGAAGCGCAGGAATACATCGACCGTTACTTTGCCCGCTATCCCGGCGTGCTGGCCTACATGGAACGCACCCGCGCCCAGGCGGCCGAGCAGGGCTACGTCGAGACGCTGTTCGGCCGGCGCCTGTATCTGCCCGAGATCAACTCGAAGAACGGTGCCATGCGCAAGGGTGCCGAGCGCACGGCGATCAACGCGCCGATGCAGGGCACCGCAGCGGACATCATCAAGCGCGCCATGATCACCGTGGATGCCTGGCTGGCCGACAGCGGCCTGGATGCCCGGGTCATCCTGCAGGTGCACGACGAACTGGTGCTGGAGGTGCGCGAGGACCTGATCGAGCAGGTGCGCGACGCCATCTGTCCGCTGATGAGCCAGGCCGCCGAGCTGGACGTGCCGCTGCTGGTGGAAACCGGAGTGGGCAATAACTGGGACGAAGCGCACTGAAGGCGCTGGAGCGGAGAAGTGGGCGGGTGCGAATTTATTTCTCGGTCCATTGAACTTCAGCTGACGTAGGCGAGTCCTAGGCTACGAAGGGTGTTAAAGCCCTTCGATGCTCCTTGTTGTGTTAAGTGTTGGCAGATCTCTGGACCTCGCCCTAGCGGTCCGGATTCAACCTCGAACTTCCCCCTCCCCCAACGAAGTTCGAGGTTTTTTTTGTCTTCAGGAAAGGCTAAAGCGAATCGGCCTGTTTTCTGCGCGGCTGCAACTGATGCTCAACTGCGCAGCATGTTGCCAGTGTTTCTGTGGATAGCCTGTGGATAGTTGCTTGTAAGCCCCATTGCTTGGGCTTCTTGAGGAGCTGCGCAACTTCTTGCTCACCACTGCGCCAGAACTTGCACAGCTTTCTGTGATCGGCTGCGCAGACAGGGCCGGCGACCTTTCGTTAATGAACCGTAACTATCTGAAAAATATAGCTTATTTTTTCTGGCATGTGCTTTGTAACTGGAGAATGGCCATATAGGCATTTTTAGAATCCAGCAAGGAGAGCACCCATGCCAACCCCAGCGTATCTGTCCCTCGAAGGCACCAAGCAA
>JADGMW010000587.1_pt1 | contig 13674 bp, 12 predicted proteins | sample 8641801 | NCBI WGS metagenome assembly JADGMW01 (sample SAMN16272018, study PRJNA661076) | feces metagenome | isolation source: fecal sample from diarrhoea affected cattle A | host: Bos taurus | place: South Africa: Lokaleng Village, Mahikeng | collected 2019-09
TGGATCGGAAGTTGTTGCCGGAGCCGGTGTTCGAGGTTGCGGTGTTCAGGGCTCCCACTACCGAAGCTGAACTACTTGTCGCAAGCGTCTTTTCGGAGATTCTCGGTGTCGAGCACATCGGAGCGGACGACAGCTTCTTCGAGTTGGGTGGCAACTCATTGGTCGCAGCGAGGGTTGCTGCTCGGCTGAGCGCAGCAGTTTCCGTGGAGGTCCCACTGCGACTCATCTTCGCTACTTCGACGGTCAGCGAACTTGCAGAACGGATTGCACTCGGAATTCGGGTGGGCTTCGATGCGAAAACCGATGATGCACTACGAACGCTTCTGCCGCTGAGAACGACAGGGAGCGATGTGCCGTTGTTCTGTGTTCATCCACTCGTTGGACTGGCGTGGCCTTTTGCGCCGTTGGCGGCTGTTGTGGACCGTTCGATTCCGCTTTATGGATTGCAGAGCCCTGTTCTGACTGATGAGGCATTCCAAGGACGATCCCTTGACGATTACGCGGATCGCTACGTGGATGAGATCACCCGGGTTCAGCAGTCAGGCCCGTACCGAATTCTCGGTTGGTCGCTCGGCGCGATCATTGCTCAAGCGGTTGCGGCGAAGATGGAGGAGCGAGGCGAGATCGTTGAGGCGTTGATCTTGCTGGACGGTTCGCCGGAAACACGCGACGAATCAGAGCATGCTGTCCAGGTGCGCGCTGAGTTGGCTGCAATGGGGATTGTCTTCGGCGAAAACGAAAAGCTCGATGAATTGTCGGTCGAAAGGTCTGCAGAGATCTTGACAGCTGTTGACGGAGAGAGAATCGGACTCGATGCGTCTGCGATCAAGCGGTTGCTCACGAGCATTGCGATTTCGGCGAAGCTGATCAACGCCCATCGACCGCAGTCGTTCGGGGGGCCGATCACCTTCGTGAGTTCGTTGGATCGTTCGGACGCAAAGCAAGCCGTGAAGGTATGGGGTCCGTACTCGCGCGGGGAACTGACGGATGAATCGGTCGATGTTCACCACATGGAAATGATGTCTCCTGAGGGCGTTCGCGCTATTGGGCTGATCATTGAGCGTGTGTTGCGCGGTGGCGCCGCTGATTGATCAACCGGAGCATACGAGCGTGGCCGGGCGATGGCCAGGCTCGTATGCTTCGCTCTTCCTGATCGCCTCGTAGGAGGTCACGAGTGGATCGGCAAGGGTAGTTGGAACGAACTAGTTTGAACGAGTGACTGTCCATTCGGATTGGCCTCACCTATGGGGCAATCTGGACAGCCGATGCTAGTGCGTTCAACCGTGTGAGCAGACGCTACCGATCGAAGGGGCTGTGTATGCGATTTCGCCTGCTGAGCTGACCTACGCGATATCCGGTGCAGCTATGCGCAAGGGATGGGCGTGAATTCCGGATCGAGCGCGGATTTCACGAGGTCCAATGAACGCGCGTCACGAACCAGGCCCGCATGGGAGGCAGTGTTGCCCGGGCATCCATCCTGGACCCAGACGTTGTTGACTACGGAATTGGGGCCTGCGGTGAGGAACGAAGCTTCCGGCGGGGTTGAAATCTGGTCGTGAGCGGTCGCGATCACCGTATAGGTAACTCCCGGTTGGGTTTCCGAGCCTGCATTTAGCGCAGTCAACAGCGGTGTCCCTTGCAGTTGTTGAACACCGGCTGGTCCCCAGACCGCCTGCACCAAGAGGTCTCCAGGAAGCCCCATATCTGACAGTTGTTCAGCGTTCGCTTGCAAGCCGCCGAAGGTCGTGCCGTGGTTGGTAGCGCCGAGGGTGACCAGAGAATGGACGGCGTTTTTCGACGGGTCTTCCGGAGTCGAACCACCCTCGAACTTCAGGTACTGGCGAGCGACGACTCCACCTTGGGAGTGGCCTACGAGATCCACCTGGGTTGCACCCGTATGACGCCGAACTGAATCAACGAAGGTTGCAAGTTCTTTCGCTGAAGTTGCAATATCCCTGATACCCCATTGGAGGGCATTAGGGTTGAAGATTTCTCGTGCGCCTCCATAATTGAGAGCAAATACGCAATAGCCGAGATCAGCAAGTTGCGGCGAAAGTTCAGCCCAGGTGTCAACCATGTTCGCGGTTGTTCCGTGGATGAGAACTACCGGACGAGGATGCTCAGTGCTCGGAATGCAATTCCAGTTGTTGGAGCCGGCAGGCGATGGGCCCATAGTTGCGAAACCAGGGGTGGGCTCTTGATCATCCGCCAGCGCACTACCTGTGGTGCCGGACAGCAGGAAACAAGTTCCCAGTACGACCAGCATGATCCGAATGAACCGCACCGCTACATTCCTTCCCATAGTGCCAATCGGTGCCTCGCGCTGGAGTTGAAGCCAGCGCGAGGCACATAAATCAGACGCCCAGAGACTGCGCGATGAATGGCCAGGACTTGTGCAGATCGTCCTGCCAGTAGCCCCATGAATGGGTACCTGTCGGACGGAAATCCACTACTGCCGGAATATTCAGTTCAAAGAGCCTCTTCGCCATATTCGAGGTACACAGGTTGGTTGCAAGCTCGATCGGACTGCCGACAACGATCTGGTCGAACATCGCTGCGCGACCGTCCTGGATCCGCGGATTTGCAGGGGTGTCATTGGGGAAACCGGGGAGTCCACTGCCGGTGCTCATGTAAATCTGTGTGCCACGCAGCTTCTCAGCGTTGACAAGGGGGTCATGTTCCCGCCAACCGGGGCCGTCGAACGGACCCCACATGTTCTGCACGTCGTCTACGCCGCCGATCCACTCTGTGGTGGTCTTGATGAACTGCTGTCCAAGCGGATCGCTAGTCTGGGCACATCCGCTGAATGCGGCAACGGAGTTGTAGAAGCCCGGGTACTCGATTGCCAGGTTGAGCACAGAAGTACCCGACATCGAGATTGCAGCAATCGACTGTTCACCGTTGCTGCCGAGTTGCTTGTTCAGCAACGGGGGGAGCTCCTTACCAAGAAATGTGCTCCACATGTTCTTGCCAAGTTTCGGGTCTTCCTTCTGCCAGTCGGTGTAGTACGACAGGCGGCCACCAACTGGCGTCGCGACATTGACGTTCTTGTCCTGGAAGAAGTCGACGACGTCGGTCTGGTACTCCCACGTAGCAGAATCTTGTCCACCACCGGCTCCGTTGAGCAAGTACAGGATGGGACGGGGTGCTGAGTCATCGGCAGGAGTGATGACCTGAATTGGAACAACGCGGTCCATCGACGCCGCGTATACATTCACGATCTTTTGGCGATCGTTCACTTGCTCGACAGACACGACATACGAACCACTCGTGACAGACTCCGCCGAATCTCCGCCGCCCTGGTGAGCGACCGGTGACGCAGTTGCGATACCCGCCGGAACCAGAGCGCACACCAACGTCACGGCAGCGACACCGGTAGCACGCCTCCACATGGACTGCCTTGTACGCGTCAAGTTAGAAACCTCTCGTTGCGCAGCACGGGTACTTCGATGCTCATCCCTAGTGCCACTTGTTTTCTCGAACTGTGTAGTCGGTTTGCGGCCTGTAATCGTTACGTTGTCGTTCGAATTGCCGGCTTTCCATTTGCCATGGCCGAACGACTTCGGGGTCGGGTCACTAAGACATCGCCGCGGCGCGTCGGTATCCCCGAATCGCTGGGTAGACGAAGACAAGAATCATGCCGAAGGACCAGAGCAGCGTCTTGACGAGGGGTTCCGCCACAGGACCGCCCAACGACAGCCCTCTCATCGTGTCGATAGCGACGGACATCGGTTGCTCTGCCACCACTGGTTGAAGCCACTTCGGGTAGGCCATCACAGGGACGAATCCGGAATTGAAGAACATCAACAGTGTGCACGAGATGGATACGATTTCGACGAGCGGCAAGTTGTCGGAGACAGTGGCCAGGGCCGTCACCATCATGGCAAAACCGACGCCGAAAATGACGGGCAAGGCCAAGATCGCGAAGGCCGCCAGCGGACCTTGATTGAATCGGAACCCCAGCAGATAGCCGACGCCGAGAATCACGATTGACGTGAGAAGAACTCGGACTGCTTCTGCGATCATGCGTCCGACGAGACTCGAGGCGCGATGCGCGGGGAGCGTCCAGAATCGACTCAGCAGTCCGGATGCGCGTTCACCTTTGAGACCGACCGCACTTGCAATCGACCCGAACATTGCGCCGACGAGGATGATCAGTGGAACGGTCCCGAAAATACTCGACTGGCCGGTTGCTGCCGTAATCGAATTGCCCAACACGACGCGGAACATCAGCAGCATGAATGCTGGGTAAATGAGGGCCTGAATAGCGGTCGACGGATCGCGCAGCCAGGTGAGCAACAGGCGTTTGGCCTGAATTCCACTGTGAACGACCAGCGCCTTGAACGAGTTCTCGGGGAGCGCATTGTCTGGGTAAGGGAAGTTGAACCCCTCGACCGGGCGGACTACAGCCATGAATCGATCTGTCGGCTCGCTCATGACCGCCTCATACTTGCCCAGAACGCGAGTGGCGCGAACACGACGATCAAGCCGATAGTCCAGGCAACGACGGGAAAGAGGACGCTCCAGGTGACCCCGCCTTGCGCAAGATCACGCATGGCGAATGAAAACTGCGATACCGGTTGATTGCGTACGAACGGCCGAATCCATTCGGGAAAGCCAGTCTCGGGCGCAAAACCACAGGACAACATCCCCAGAATCAACTGTGGCAATGTCAGCGCTTGACTGGTGGCCTGCGGGCTCTTCGACAGTGAGCCGATTGCATCACCGGCGAAGGACAAGCAGGTGCTGAACGCCAAGGCGACCGCGCAAAACAGGATGGCCTGTCCGATTCCTGCTGAGAACCGAAAACCGATCAAGTGGCCGAACGCCAATGCGGCAGCAAGCGAGACTGTTGATCTGACGAACCCACTGGATTGACGGGACAGCAGCGGAATCGGGCCGACGACGGGCATGGTTTTCATCCGGTTGCTGAATCCGGTGACTGATTCGGTTGACGACATCTGAGCAGCCGAGATCGATGTGAATGCCATCGCCTGCAGGACAATGATCGGCATCAAGAACTGCGCGTAGTTGATCCCTTGAAGTTGCATGACGAACTTCAGAGGAAGGTAGAACCCGATCGTGAAAATCAGCGGTGCGATGACTGCAACGAGCAGTTCATAGCGCTTCACCATCGATTTGACGGTGCGTGCCGTCAACACCCACCACTGATTGATCGCCGACGGATGTGGTCGGCGGTGCTTGCCAACGCTCAAGGCTTCAGGGACTGCAATCTTGCTGCGCGTGTCTCCACGGACAGCTACCTGATCGACCCCGAATTTGGTTGTTGTCGTCACTTTGTCCCACTTACATGCTGTTCGCCAGTGAGTGCGAGGAAGACATCATCGAGTGACGGGCGGCGAAGTGCGATGTCGGCAAGCGGTATCCGAGCATGATCGAGACGGCGGAGGGCTTCGGAGAGCGTTCCGGCGCCGACGGGCGCAGGTATAGCGATTCGGCCGCTCTCTTGTGCCAGGTCGAAGCGGAAGTCTCGGGGCACCAGATTTCCTAGAGCGTGGACCGCGTGGGCCAACTGCTTGAGGTCCGAAGGCACGATCTCGCAAAAGCTCGCGCCAGTCCGAGCCTTCAGCTGATCAGCAGTCCCCTCAGCGATAACCGCGCCTTTGTCGATGACGATGATGTTGTCGCTCAGGAGATCCGCTTCCTCGAGATACTGGGTGGTCAGGAGCACCGTGATGCCCTGCTCCTTCAAAGATTGAACCAGTGACCAGACACTCTGACGGCTTCGCGGATCGAGGCCGGTCGTCGGTTCATCGAGGAAAACCACCTCTGGGCGAACGACGAGGCCACAGGCGATGTCGATTCGTCGACGCATACCTCCCGAATAGTTCCGGACAACGCGAGATCCTGCCTCGACGAGGTCGAACTGCGAGAGTAAATCGGCGGCGCGTACCTTGGCCGACATCCTGTCGAGTCCCATCAGACGGCCGAACAGTTCGATGTTCTCGCGGCCGGTGAGAGAATCGTCCAGGGCGGCGAACTGTCCGGTCATCATGATGGAGCGTCGAACCTCTGGAGCGTTGCGCACGACGTCGTAGCCGGCCACCATCGCGCGTCCACTGGTAGGGCGAATGAGTGTGGAGAGGACCTTCACCGTCGTTGTCTTGCCTGCACCGTTGGGCCCCAAGATGCCGAGCACTGTCCCACGTGGGGCGGTGAAGTTGATCCCTCGCAGCGCGTGCACGTTCTTGAAGGACTTGTGTACGTCCTCCACTAGTACCGCTGCGTCCGTGGAAAAGGGCATCAACACTCCGCTGTCTGCATTGTCGGAACGGGCACGCGCTCCCGACGGGCGCACAGATGCCTTCTGTCTTCTATCCGTGATCTCCGCTCAGATGTTACCGGAGGGTCAAACCGACACCCCGACAATCGGACGCGCGGGAGGGGGCATGTGGCTTCTGCCAGCAACTCTCACCCTCGATTTCACCTTGTGGCAAGAATCACAAATCTTCTTTGTAACGTAAAGATCTTCTCTAATTGAACGAATGACCAAATAGTTTTGGAGTGCATCTGCGCAGGTGGGTATTCAGTTGCGTCGCGTGAAGGTCTTTGATTTGGCCGGTGACGAAAGTCCTCCGATTCCTTCCGGGTGGTCCTCTGGGTCCACTGCACAATGTCTTGTGGAGAGATTCGCGATACCGTTGGGAAATGGCGAACGCGACGTTGTCGGTGGTTGTTCCGGCTTTTAATGAATCTGAATACATCGAAACATGCATCGAAGCGCTCATTGCTCAAGGTGAATATGTCGACGAAATTATCGTCGTTGACAATAATTCCTCGGACAACACTTCCGAGCTGATCGAGAAGTATCAAAAAAGTTGCACCAAGGTTCGGCTTCTCAATGAAGCGCGCCCTGGAGTGGTGCATGCGAGAAACAAGGGTTTTGACGCGGCTAGTGGAGAAATTATCGGGCGTATTGATGCAGATACGATCGTCGGAGAAGGCTGGGCAGTCGCGGTTCACGAATTCTTCGAATGTCGCGACGATTTCTCAGGCGTAACTGGCCTGACATATTTATACGAATCTCCGATCGCGGGCCTTCAGCGCCGTTGGACGAATTGGCGACTCGGCCGCGCGGCCCAGGGGGCAGTTCGGCCCGTTGTTGCAGTTCCAGGCAGCAACATGGCGATGCGTCGATCAGCTTGGTTGGCCGTCAGGGGCGCGGTCAGTGATCGGACCGACATTCACGAGGATATCGATCTATCCCTCTGCATGGCGCATGTACGTTGCGCTGTAGGGCAGATTTCCAGTATGGCCGCAAAGGTTTCGGGCAGACGCGGAGTTAGTTCGCCACGTGTGTACGCGCGATACAATCGAGCTTCAAAGAAAACCCTCGAGCATCATGGTGTATCGAATTGGAAATTAACGTTCTTGATTGCAGCGGACAGCCTTTTGCATGCAATTTTATGGCCTCTGTATCGAATGTATGACAAGAATTCTGGACAACTCTCTTCTCGGGTCTTCGGTCGGAGGCAGCGCGCGCGGGATCTTCCCGTCTTTTCTTGACAAACCTGTCCGGTATTTATTCGATCACGTCCTTGTCTAGGTGAGTGATCGGGAGTGCCCGATCATTGCGGAATATCACGGGATCGGGTTGGCTGGGGACATTATTCTTTATTGCACAGGATTAACTGAGAAAGATTCTTCTGCAGCGAGTGAAACTTCCGGCGTAGCTTGCAACTTGTGGAGCAGTGACGATATTCCGCCGTAGTCCTGCAGGAACAGCTTGTTGCGCGGTTCTGACCCGATATCATCCAGCATCTTCTGCCCGCCGGGTATAGCTTCGATTTCCATGATTGCTCGCCACGCGCCGAAGTCGGTCCCGCTGAATGCTCGCATCGCGTCCTCGAAGCCTTCCAGCAGATAGCTGCGATCTCCACTATCCAGGGAATCCCACACCAGTACTGCTAGTTCCCCGGCAATCGAGGCATGGCAGTACTCGTCGCGAGCGTGCAACCGGATCGTCGCGCGGTTGATCGACTGAACGCCCGGGTCGTCGGAGATCAGGTCGAGGTATGCGGTGATCGAAACCTCTGCGACTGTCATGAACGCAAGCTCGGTCAGCGCGATCTTGCGATGATCACCGGCCGCGTCGAGGGCTTGCGCCCGCGTGCGGACCGTCAGGACGTCGGGCAGTGCCTTCGACGGAAGCGCCCAACCCCTCCCTCGTCGGGTCGCTGAGCTGGCATTGAAGTGCATGAGCGTGTGATATTGCTCGTCGACCATCGCCTGATTGACGGCCACTGCAGCCCAATCTCCGAGCCCGACGCCGAGTCGGTCTTCGGCGAGAACGTCGAATCCGGGATTGACGACGTACTTCTCGATGTCCATGACGTTCTTGTTGAACGCAATCCATGCCCAGGCCTGCAGGCGTTGCTTCTGCTCGGGACTCAATGCCAGGTAGGTCGGATGCTCTGCGAACGGGAGCAATGCTTCGGGGTAGTCGGACAGCGACGAATCGAAGAGATCGTCCAGTTCCGGCTCCGCTTTCTTCACGGTTGCCCGGCGTGCCCAGTTGCTCGCAAGCCGACTGACGATTGCACTCTCGACCGGATCGGAAGCGTCGAATTCCGGGAGGCTGGGCGGACTGACTCCAGGTCTCATCGTGCCCTACTCTCTGTGCCCTTCGGCGATGTCTCTGTGCCCTTCGGCAATGCGATCGAACAAGCTCTGGCACTCCGCGTTCAGTTGGCCTGAGCGGTCGCCGAGCGCTGCCTCGGCGGTTTTCATCAGCGTCGTGAATTCCGCGAGGGTCTCGGCCGCCGTGTTCACCTGTGAGGTGGCATCGAACAGTGCTTTTCGTGTCGCACCTGCATACGGATTGCCCGCTTGTACGTCCCAGTACACCTCCGGTTCGCCGCCGGCTACACGCGCCAGGAGCGCGAGCAAGGTCCGATGCGGGGGAGGGGCGACCGCGAGGAGATCGTCCGCGGAAACTCCGAGTTCGGCCAGGGCAACGCCGAATGCCAGAACCGACGTGTGGGTCAGAACCTGGGAAGCAGCGGCCAGTCGGTCGTGACGATCTGCATCCATCACCGAGACCGAGGCTCCCCAGGAGCGCACGACGTCGAGAAAGCTCTGAGACTGCGGACCGTCGACGTACGGCACCGCGATGACGGCCCGACCGCGCGGGCCGAGCGACGGACGGAACATGGGGTTGAGTCCGAGGAACTCGCCTTCTCGGCCGGCGTCGACGATTGCTGCGTCCATCCGCGATTTGACCGAGAGAGTGTCCACAACGAGAGCGCCGGATGTTCGAAGCGTCGGTAGTGCGGCCAGAGCGACCTGTTCGGGAACCGCGAGCACGATGATGCTCGAGGACTCCACGTGCGCGAGGACCCGGTCACTGGGTTTCGTGATGTCTCCGACGACTACGTCTCCGTCAGGATCGCTGCCTGCTGGGTCGACGACGGTGACCGTCCACCCCTCGGCACGAAGCAGTTCGACGAACATGGATCCGACGGCACCCAGCCCGCCGACAACCGTCGCTGTGCCCGATACCGCCGTCATGGCTGGATCTACCCGCCGTACTCGAGGACCCGCGAGGACACTGCATCGAGCGCACGGAGCAGCGTGGACGCCTTGACCGTGGTCTCGTCGAATTCTTCTTCCGGATCGGACAACGCTGTGATGGCACCGCCGATTCCGAAGGTCACGCCGCTCTCGGTGCAGACGAGCGATCGAATCACGATCGAGAGGTCCGCGGCGCCACCGAGGGCGAAGTACCCGATCGATCCCGAGTAGACCCCGCGTGGGCCGGATTCGAGGCGGTCGATGATCTCCATCGTCCGTACCTTCGGGGCACCGGTCATCGATCCACCGGGGAACGCGGCACGGACACAGTCCACCGCCGACGATCCTGGACTCAGATGTCCACGCACAGTCGACACCATTTGGTGGACGGACGAGTACGACTCGATCGCGAACAGCCTCGGAACGTGGACACTTCCCGGAACGCAGACCTTGGTGAGGTCGTTGCGAGTGAGGTCCACGATCATCAGGTTCTCGGCGCGGTCCTTCTCGCTGTCAAGCAGGTCCTGCCTCAGGGCAGCATCGCGCGCTCGGGTGACGCCGCGCGGGCGGGTCCCTTTGATCGGCTTGGACTCGACGTTGCCGTCCGAGTCGACACGAAGGAACCGCTCAGGCGAGGCCGAGACCACCGAGATGCCGGTGAAGTCGAGAAGAGCGCTGTACGGCGTCGGATTGATCGAGCGCAGATACTCGAACGCCCGCCGTGCATCGATCGTCTCGTCGACGCTCGCCATGTTGGTCAGACATACCTCGTAGGACTCACCTGCCCGGATCTCCGAGAGGGCCGTTCCGATCAACGACAGGTACTGATCGCGATCATGCCGCAGGCGAGCCTGCGTCCAGACGGTGTCACTGATCAGTGGAACCGGGGTGCGTTCCGGAAGGTCCGCGCCGAGTCGCGCCAGGGCGTCGACGGTCGATTCGAGCCAATCGTCGTGGCCGGCGTCGCGGACTTTCTCGCGCAACCTCAGAACGTGAGTGCGGCCGGCGGTGTGATCGATGACGACGGCGCGATCGGCAAACACCAGGGCGGCATCAGGAGTGGGTGCCGGATGGACTGCCCTTCCCCCGGTCTGCGCCTTCAGTTCGTAGCCGAGGTAGCCCACGTAGCCGAGGTTGAAATCGAGTTCCGGATGCGAGGGAACGAAGCGTGTCGCGAGTTGCCCGTCCAGGTAATCGAAGAAAGGAACGCGAATGTGCTCGTCGGACAAGCCTTTTCGGCTGACAGTCAGTACCTCGGCCTGCACGTCGTACGTGATGAACTCGGCCAGCGGCCCCGACGAATCGCCGAGAATCGAAAAGCGTGCACTCGGTTCTGCAGTTGCCGCGCGGTCCAGCCAGAACGCGTTCGGGCCGTCTGCGAAGAGTGCCGCAAAGGCCGCCGACGGATCCACCGCAAAATCGAGAGTCACGTCGTCGACGTCGTAGTTGATCGCCGGTCGCAGGTCGGGTGTTTGCGGAGCCGGTTCGGGTCGGATCACCGAATCCAGAGTTCGTCCGACAGACAGATCACGGAAGTTCTCGAGCAAATCGATGCCGAACTCCGTACTGATCGACTCCGGATGGAACTGCACGCCCCACATCGGCTTGGTCCGGTGCCGGACACCCATGAGCAGACCGTCGGACGTCCACGCGGTACGAACGAAGGCATTCGGCAGATTCTCGACGGTCAACGAGTGGTAGCGAACAGCTCGGAACGGTGACGGAAGTCCGGCAAAGATGCCCGAACCGTCGTGATCGATCAGCGAAATCCGGCCGTGCATCGGTACGGGCGCAACCACGACATCCGCGCCGAACAACTCGCACAGGCCCTGGTGGCCGAGACAGACACCGAGAAGTGGGAGAGGCGCTTCCTCGATGAAACGGCGGCTGATTCCGAAATCACGGTCGCGATCCGGCCGGCCGGGACCGGGGGAGATGACCACGTTGTCGTACGACGCCAGATCGAGGGAATCCCAATCCGCGTCGTTGCGGACCACGGTGGGCACAACCCCGTTGACCTCGGTCAACAGGGTGAACAGGTTGTAGGTGAACGAGTCGTAATTGTCCACCAGAAGGGTGCGGGAACTCATGTCGATGATCCTGATCTCGGTCCGACGGATTCCCGAACAGTGTCCTCCTCCTCAACAGGTGCGTTGATCACCAGGTCTTCGAGTCGACAGGTCTCGGCGATCATCAGCTCGTACAGGGCGTTGAAGAAGTCAGGGGAGAGGTCGTGGCTACGAGCGAATTCACGCGCCCGTTCCTGCACGAGGCGGACTCGGCCGGGTTGCATCATCGGAACCTCACGGGAGCGCTTCCACTCGCCGATGCGCAGGCAGAGTTCCAGCCGCTGCCGCACCGTCTCGAGAAGTAGCGCGTCGATGGCGTCGAGGTCGCGCCGGAAGCTGTCCAATCCCTCGGCCTTGTCCGGATACGACGAGGTCTGCGTGCCTGCTTCGGAACTCGTTGTGGTCAAGAACTCTTCCACGAGGCCTCCCGGTGCTCGGCGTGACGCGAGGTCGACAATGTGGTGCCCGGAACGCAACTCACCTCCGGACACCGGCACCCCGACCGACCATCGCCGTTCGGGGAGGTGTTCCACGATCGTCATTTGCCGAAACCTGCGGTGGTGCCCAATTCTGCGAAACTTGTCGGCGGACGAATCAGCTTGCGATGCAGGCGGGTTCGTGAGCGCCTACGGGGGTGCCTATTTGGGGGAGACCCAGGTGGTGATTTCGGCGTGGACTACTTCCTTGCCGCCTCGGTCGAAGATCGAGATGGGAACGACCAGTTCGGTACCGCGCTCGATCGCCGCGAAGTCCGGCACAGTCTCGAGTCGGGCGACTGCCCGCAGGCCGGTCTCGGCCTTGGCGAGGTAGTCGACCTTCATGGACTTGGGGATCCAGCGGTGCGAGTTCGGAACCGTCGCTTCGCTCAGCATGCCCATTGCGACCTCCGCGAGATTGCATGCTGCGATCGCGTGAAACGTGCCGAGATGGTTGTGGACGCCCCACCATTTGGGGGAGCGGACCTCGCACAGTCCCGGTTCCAGCTTGGTCACCCGGGGGAGGACGGAGGCAAAGTAGGGCACACGAATGGACATTGCCGCCGAGAAAACTGCATGTCCGAGGGCGTTGTCCGGCAATTTCTGCCATCCGCGATAGGTGGGGCTGGAAGTAGTCATGTGCCTATCTTACTTCTGAGTAAGGTTGTTGTCGCGCAGCTCACTCGGAAAGGCTGGTTCGGGGGAGTTGAGGAATCGGGCCAGGTACGGCATACTGGTCGGGTTGCCTTGTCCGGGACGCGGTCGTTTGCGGCCGTGATCGGGTAAGGGTAAGACGTCACAGACGATCGATCGCAGATCCCGTCAGGGTAATCGGGTCAACGACTGTGACCATGCAAGACGAGAAGTAATGCAGGACGGAAGCAGTACCTACTTTGTGTTCGACATCGAACACGTCCGGTACGCATCACGCGCCAGATGATCGAAAGATTGTCCGGCGCAGGATGAGTGAGAAGGCGACACGCCCGACCGCGTGTACCGGAGAACAATGACAAACGAACAGCGGCAGCAGATCCTGATCTCGATCCGATGCTCGGTTTACCGCCAACACGGTCTCCCGAACTTCGACTTGGTCCCGATCGCTTCAGTGTTCGTCGTGTCATCGTCCAGGCAAGGACTGTGCAGACGAGGTAGCTCGAGCCTGACCAGGCGGGCTACGAAACGCGGCAAGAAAAGGACACTAAGCGTGGCGGGACAAAAGATCCGCATCAGGCTCAAGGCCTACGACCACGAGGCGATCGACGCGTCAGCGCGCAAGATCGTCGAGACGGTCACCCGTACGGGTGCCCGCGTCGTTGGACCTGTGCCGTTGCCGACCGAGAAGAACGTATATTGCGTCATCCGCTCGCCGCACAAGTACAAGGACTCGCGCGAGCACTTCGAGATGCGTACTCACAAGCGGCTGATCGACATTCTCGACCCGACGCCGAAGACGGTCGACGCGCTCATGCGCATCGACCTTCCGGCCAGTGTCGACGTGAACATTCAGTGACGGCGGAGACAAAAACAATGACTGATACCAAGATCAAGGGAATCCTGGGCACCAAGCTCGGCATGACCCAGGTCTTCGACGAGAA
>JADGMW010000122.1_pt1 | contig 13672 bp, 10 predicted proteins | sample 8641801 | NCBI WGS metagenome assembly JADGMW01 (sample SAMN16272018, study PRJNA661076) | feces metagenome | isolation source: fecal sample from diarrhoea affected cattle A | host: Bos taurus | place: South Africa: Lokaleng Village, Mahikeng | collected 2019-09
CGGCACGTCGCGGCCCGGCACGTCGCGGCCCGTGATCTCGGTGTACAGCTCGACGTAGTGGGCGCCCACCCGCTCCCACGAGAACGCCCGCGCCCTCGCCAGGCCACGGGACCGCAGGGAGCGCGCGAGGACCGGGTCGGACGCGACTCGGTCCAGCGCCGCCCGCAGCGCCGCAGGGTCGCCGGGCGGGACCAGGATCCCGGCGCCGTCGAGCACGTCGGGCAGGGCGCCGGTGTCCGAGGCGACGACGACGCACCCGCTGGCCATCGCCTCGACGGCGACCCGGCAGAACTGCTCGAGCCAGCCGGGCGTGGGCCGCGACGGCACGGCGACCACGTCGAGCCTGCGGTAGAGGGAGGACAGGCCCTGTGGGGTGAGGTGCCCGGTGAAGCGCACCCGCCCCGCGAGGTCGGGTTGCGCCGCCCGGAGCCGCAGCGCCGGCTCGGAGGGGCCCGCGCCCGCGATCTCGACCCGGACTCCCGGGTCCAGTGCCGCGGCCTCGAGCAGCACGTCGACGCCCTTGTGCGGCGCCAGCCGGCCGACGTAGCCGACACGGAGATCCCCCCGCTCGCGCCCGGCGGCGGCGGTCGCCCCAGACGCCTCGTCCTGTCCGGAGGCCACAGGGCCCGTCCCGGGGTCCGCGGCCGGGCTGAACCGGGCCAGGTCCACGCCGAGCCCGATCAGCCGTGCCGGCCCTCGGAGCCCACGGGAGCGGGCGATGCGGCCCGCCTGCGTGTTGCACACGGCCACGGCAGCGGCCCGCCGCAGGGCGCGCCGCTCGAGCCAGCCGAACGGCGGGGGGAACCGCTTGACGATGTTCTGCGCGGAGTACAGCACCACCGGCGGGCGGCGGCGGCGTAGTGCGAGCAGCGCCAGCACCTCGGCGGTCGCCAGCGAGTAGGGCTCCTCGTGGACGTCCACCACGTCCCACCGGCGTCCGAGGGCGCGCCACAGCGCGATCGGGTCGTACACGAACAGGTTCGGGTGCCGGCCCAGGGTCCGGACGCCCCGCACGTCCTCCCCGGGGCGGGGCTCGAGCGGCACGACCTGGCCGCCCTCGTCCCAGCGGCGCGCGGAGAGGAGGTGGACCCGCAGGCCGTGGGAGCGGATCGCGCGCTCGCGGTTCCGCCACTCGTCGACGACGGCGCTGTGCGAGATCCGCAGGACTCTCATCGGGACATAATGCCCCAGATCGGACGCCGATCGCAGGGCTCGGCCAGGCCTGACCGGGCGCCGGGCCATCAGTCGATCCCCGTCAGGACGGTGTCCAGGCGACGACGCGCCCAGGACCAGTCGTGCGCCTCAGCCCAGGCGCGCGCCTCGATCCCGAGCCGCAGCCGCCACGGCTCGTCCGACGCGAGCGCGTCGATCGCCTCCGCCAGGTCCGCCGGGTCGCCGGGCCGCACCTGCAGCCCCGCGGGCCCCATCACCTCGGGGATGCCGCCGATGCGGCTCGCGACCACCGGCACCCCGCTGGCCATGCCCTCCATGACGGTGAGCGCGAACGGCTCGGCCCACCGGGACGGGACGACGAGCACGTCCGACGCGCGGCACAGCGCGGCGACCTGGACCCGCGGCATGAACGGCAGCAGGCGGACGCGGTCGCCCATCCCCGCCGCCCGGGCCCGCAACTCGCGCTCGTACGCCGACGGCGCCGCCCCGGCGTCGAAGTTCTGGCTGCCCACCAACGTCACCTCGACGTCCCGCCGGCGGAGCAGCGCCGCCGCGTCGAGCAGCACGTCGGCGCCCTTGTCGCGGATCATCCGGCCCACGAACACCACCCGCAGCCGCTCCCCGCGCGCCGGGTCCACGCGCGGATGGAACTGGCGCGTGTCGACGCCGTTGCGCACCACGTGGACGCGCTCGGCGAGTCCCGGGGGGAGCCGGTCGCGGGTCTGCTCGGCGAGCGCGCGGCTCACGCAGACGATGGCGCGGGCGCCGCCCAGCACCCGGGCGGCCTCGCGACGGGAGTACGTGCGCAGCAGCAGGTTGTGCGCGTACAGCACCGCGCGGTGCGGCTCGCGCACCAGCGGGACCAGCTGGGGCGCGTTGTGCGCGAGCACCACCGACGGGGGCCAGCCCGCCTGCTCGGCGACGGTCGGGCGCAGCAGGCGGCGCGCCCCGGGCCGCGCTCCGGCGGCCCGGGCCAGCGCCAGGTCGGCATACCTGTCCCAGGGCCGCGGGCCGACGGGCGCGTAGTCGACCACCTCGGCGCTCGAGTACCGCTCCGGGTAGGTGCCGCGCGCGACGACCGCGCGCGGGCGCGGGGCGCCCGGCTGGACGGCCCGGCACAGGCCGTCCACCACGGTGGGGATGGCCGAGCCGGTGCGGGGGGAGAAGTGGTCGCCCGGCGTCAACACGTGCACGTCCACGCGGGCCGTCATCGCGCGCCCCGGGCCCGGACGGCGCCGCGGGGCGGCACGCCGAGCGCGTTCCGCACGTCCGATGCGGGCCCCCGCCAGCGGGGCAGGGTCCACGCCACCGGGACCGTCGCCAGGCAGCGCGCCTTCTCGGCGGCCGGGATCGGCGAGGACGTGATCGCGGTGCACAGCTCCCAGCTGACCTTGGTGTGCGGGAACGCGAACCGCACGTCGGCGCCGGGAGCGTGCCAGGCGACCTGTCCGGCGCGCCGCACCGAGAACTGCTCGCTGTGCCGCCGCTGCCAGAACAGCTGGTCGGGCGCCAGCGCGAACGGTCCCCGGCAGGCCAGCTCGGTGAGGACCACCATGTCGTTGCCGACCGTCCGCCGGATGCCGCGGGTGCTGCGCAGCACGTCGGTGCGGTGCAGCCCGTAGAAGATGTGCGCGGCCTGCGCCCGCAGGAAGTGCCCGATGCGCTCGTGCGGCGTCGGCTCGTCGCAGGCGAGGTCGGTGTCGTTGAGGTCCTCGGTGACCTGGCCGCGGGCGTCGATGATCTGCGTGCGGGGGTACACCAGCACCGTCGAGGGGTCGGACTCCGCGAACACCTCGAGGCAGCGCCGCACGAAGCCCGGGAGGCGGATGTCGTCGGCGGCGGCCCAGGTGAAGTACGGCCCCTGCGCGAGCCGCAGCACGGTGTTGAAGTTCCACGCGCCGCCCCGGTTGACCTCGTGCCGGTGGTAGCGCACCCGCGGGTCGGCCCGGGCCACCTCGCGGCAGATCTCCTCGGTGCCGTCGGTGGACCCGTTGTCGGAGATCACGATGTCGAGGTCCGCCTCGTCCTGCGCGCACACCGAGGCGAGCGCCTGCGGCAGGTACCGCTCGCCGTTGAACACCGGGACGCCCACCGTCGCGCGGATCCCGTTCGTCGCTGCCATGTCGCCGTCCTGTCGCCGGGGTTCGAGGGTCACGAGGCCGGCCCCTGGGCCGAGAGGGAGACGACGGACGCGGTCCAGCTCGTCTCAGGGACCACGGGCGACCAGGCGGGGTGCAGCCCGGCTGTCTGCCCGGAGTAGTTGAGCCGGGGGACGCGCACCCCGCGCTCGGTGGTCGTGGGCACCTGGACGCGCACCGCCCGGGCCTCGACGGGATCGAAGCGCACCACGGACGTGCGCTCGAAGAACAGGCCCCGGCGGGAGCCGACCTCGGTCCACGCGCCGTCGACGCCCTGCACGCTCACCGTGTAGTCCCGCAGGCTCGAGGTGCAGCAGCGCAGCCCGGCGCTCTGCACCGTGACCTGGTCGATGACGGCGGGGGAGGGCAGGTCGACCTGCAGCCACGGGCTGAGGTCGAGCGAGCCGTCCGCGGCGCGGGTCCCCGCGCGCCACGGCGACACGCCGCCGCCCGGCTCGAGCACCGCCGCGGGGTCCGCGTCGTCGGCGCTCGAGCTCGCGCTGGCCCGGCCGCCCTGCAGCAGGTCGGGCCCGCCGGGCTCGGCGGCGGAGATCGCGACCTCGGCGGCCGCAGGGGCCGAGACGAAGACCGGCGATCCGCTGACGGCCAGCTCGACCGGCTGCCCGGCGGCCGCGTCCTGCTCGCGCACGGCGCCGTACACGTCGGTGAGCGTGAGGGTCGCGTCCTGGGAGGCGGTGGCCCGCACCGTCGTGCGGAGGTCGTCGGTCCACACTGCCGTCAGCACGTCGTCCCCGCCGGGGCGCTCGCCGATCCGCATGACGTGGGTGTGCGGGATGTCGGAGTCGACCACGCTGGGCGGCGGCCGGTCGTCGAGGAGCCCGGTGACGGTGGACATCGCCAGGGCGCCCGGCTTGACGAACGCGTCGACCTGCAGCAGCGACCACGAGAACCCGCCCTCGCCCCAGCCCCCCTCGCTGAAGAAGTAGGTCCACTCGTCGACGCCCAGCGCCCGCTGCCACAGCAGCGTGCGGGCCACGTCGTGCGCCTGCGCCCAGTGGTTGCCCGGGCCGTCCGACCACCAGCCGGACTCGGTGTTCCACACCGGCGGGGCTGCGGGGCAGGCCTCGAGAACCTCGTGGAGGCCGGCGATCTGGCCCAACGGCCCGCCTTGGCCCTCCTCGTCCCAGGACCGGTTGAATCCGGTGTACGGGTGGATGCCGACGATGTCGAGCGAGTCGCAGCCGCCGGCGTCCACGAGCTGCTGGTACCAGGGCACCACGAGGTTGAGCGCGTTGCCGCCGATCACCCGGGCGGCGGGCGCTGCCCCCTTGACCCCCTGCGCGAATGGCGCCAGCACGTCGCGGGCGTAGTCGCCGCCGTCGCCGAAGCCCGTGTTGTTGGGCTCGTTCCACGGCGCCCACAGGCGCACGTCGGGGGCGCCCGCCGCGAACGCCTCGGCGAGGGCGCCCGCCCAGGCGCCCCAGGTCCCGTCGCGCACCGCCTGCTGCTCCGCGTCCCCGCCCTGGCCGACCTGCACGTAGAACCGCACGTCGCGGTCCGCGGCCAGGGCCGCCGCGGCCGCGACCTCCGCGAACGGGTCGCCGCGGGTCGCCCCCGGCAGCCGCGCCAGGTCGAGGGCGGCCACCGACGGCGTGGCGGAGACATCCGGCACCAGGTCGCCGAAGGCGAGCTGCAGCCGGTACGAGCCGATGCCCAGCTGATCGGCGATCTGCACTCCGCGCAAGGGCTGCGGGCCTCCCCAGTCGGCGCCCTCGGCCAGGCCCGCCGGGTCGAACGTGGAGCCGGGCGCGCCCACGGCGTACCGCAGGCACGTGGCGGTGCGCACCTCGCCGGTGACCGTGTCGACCAGCTCGGCGTGCACGTCGTAGGGGCCCGGACGGGCGGGCGGCAGGTCCAGGTCGACGCTGCCCCCGCCCTCGGGCAGGGCCGTCGAGCCGGAGACGGCCTCGAGGGGAGGGTCGGCCCACGGGTCGCCGGTCACCCGGTAGCGGACCTCGTAGTCGGCCGCGACCGAGCCCCACCACGGGTCGAGCTCGAGGCTCACCGCGGGCTGCTCGCCGGGCGCGAAGTAGTCGTAGGGGGCGTCGGTGGCCAGCCCGGCGCCGAAGCCCAGCCGGTCGAGGCTCGACGCGTGCCCGAGGTCGTGCACGACCGGCGAGTCCAGCAGCGCGTCCATGCCCGGCCCGTCCACCCGGGACAGGCTGACGTCCCCGTCCTCGCCCGGGGACAGGAAGTAGAAGTCGTCCCCGGCCCGGACCAGGGGGCTCTGCTCGGCGAAGGCGAAGGCCGCCGCCTCGCCCTGCTCCGACAGGGCCACCCGCTGCCACACGCCGTCGTCGCCCACCTCGACGACCCGGTACCGAGGGCCGGCCACGAGCAGCCCGCCGTGCGGGCCCACCACGACCCCGGTGGGCCGCTCGAGCTCCGCCGGGCCGCCGTTGCCGCGGCCCTGCACGGGACCGGCGAGCTCCCGCACCAGGTCGCCCTGCGCCGACCAGCGGCTCAGCACCACGCGGTCCTCCGAGTCGTCGGCGCGGGTCACCAGGGTGCCGTCGACCTGCGGGAAGAACGCGTCGCCGGTGATCTCGGGCCCGTCGGGCTCGACGAGCGTGCCGTCGGCGCCGACGAGCGCGAGCCGCGCGGAGTCCGCGAACGCCACGGCGGCCGCCGCGCCGTCGACGCCCGCCGCCCAGTCGACGACCGCGGACACCGGCCCACGGCCCAGGGACCCGAGGGCCAGCGTCCACAGGGTCGCGCCGTCCCGCCCGTGCCCGACCACCGCGGTCTGGTCGGCGCGGCTGGTCGGGGTGATCACCACGCCGTCGCCCACCGGCGCGAACGTCCACGGGGTGCGCCCGCCGTCCGGCGTCGGCACGGCGAACCGGCCCCGCACCTCGCCGCCCGGCCCGATCCGGGTCACGGCGAGGCCGTCGTCGTCGCCGGCCAGGGCAAGCAGCTCGTCGCCGTCCGCGGCGAGGGCCGACAGCGGCGGGCCGTCGCCCACGAGGTCGTCGACCACCGTCTCGACCACGTCGGTCGCGGGCGTCCCGGCCAGCGCCGAGTAGCGGCCCACGTCCGCGACCCCGCACAGCGGCGCGGCCTCCTGCCCGGGCGCCGCGACCGTCGTCGGGCTGCTGGTGGGCGCGGCTCCACGCAGCTGCCAGGCGCCCGCGCCCACCAGGGCCAGGACCAGCACCAGCGCGGCCGCCGCGCGCCGCCGCCGGCCCCGGTCCTGGCCTGCCTGCCGCTCGGGAGCCGCCGTCACGTCAGATCACGTCCGCGAAGCCGCGTTCCATCTTCGAGAAGACGAGCATCCCGCCGATGAACACCCCGACGCTGGTCACCACCGCCGCCGCGATCTGCCAGGGCGCCGGCTGGGCCAGGCCCAGCAGCGACCAGCGGAAGCCCTCGAGCAGCCAGGTCAGGGGGTTGAGGTCGAACAGCCACCGGATGTCGTCCCCCACGGCGGACAGCGAGTAGGCCAGCGGGCTCGCGTACAGCAGGGTCTGCAGGGCGAACGGGACGATGTACTGGATGTCCCGGTAGGTGACCATGAGCGCCGAGGCGGCCAGGCCGACGCCCGAGGCGAGCAGCACCACCAGCAGGAGCCAGAACGGCAGCGCCAGCAGCGGCCAGCCCGGCCAGATGCCCGTCACCGCCAGCATCCCCGCCATCAGCACGCCCGCGACCGCCACGTCCACCGCCACCGAGATCACCGAGGACAGCGGCACCAGCACGCGGGGGAAGAACACCTTGGACACCAAGGCCTGGTTGCTCACCAGCGACGGCGAGGCGCGGTTGATGATCCCGCTGAACAGGGTCCAGCAGAGCATCCCCGCGAAGCTGAACACGAAGTACGGGACCCCGTCGCTCGGCAGCGAGGCGATGCCGCCGAACACGATCGAGAAGATGCCCGCGCTGAGCAGCGGCTGCAGCACCACCCACCCGACCCCCAGGGCCGTCTGCCGGTAGCGCAGCTTGAGATCGCGCACCCCGAACCGCCAGAGCACCTCGCGGGCCTCCCACAGCTCGCGGCGGCTGGGCAGCGGCAGGCGCCCGGGCGGGTTGATGACGATCGTGCGGGGCATCCGTCAACGCCTCTCGTAGCCGAAGTCGGCGAGCACCAGCCCGCTCGCGAGTCCCTCGTCCGACACCGCGTGCTCGTAGGGCAGCACGGGGTGGATCTCGAACCGGGCGGCGCCCTCGAACGCGTCGAGCACGCCGCTGCTGCACACGAACAGGTCCACGGTGTACTCGCCGGGCTTGAGCCACGGCGAGCGGATGGTGAGGACGATCTTCTGGTCGAGGCCCGCGTCGAGCCACAGGCCGCTGACGCGCGAGTCGCACTGCAGGATCGTGGTCCCGTTGCGGTCGTTCACGTGGCACGAGACGAAGTACTTGCCGATGAACGACGGGTTCGAGCCCACCACCAGCTCGATCGTCTTGTCCTCGGTGGTCCGGTACAGCGGGCTGGACACGGTGGCCGAGGTGATCCGCAGCTCGCCGGTGCCCGCGCGGCGCTCGATGTCCGTGGGCGCCAGCACGGCGCGGTCGCGGCTGGTGCGGTACAGCTCGATCGCCTCGTCGACGTCGCCCTGCATCACCAGCCTGCCGTTCTCCAGGTACAGCGCCGTGGAGCACAGCGCGGTGACGGTCTGCACCTGGTGGCTGACGTACAGCACGGTGCGCCCGTCCTGCGCGGAGCGCCGCATCCGATCGATGCACTTGGCCTGGAACTCGGCGTCGCCCACGGCCAGCACCTCGTCGATGGCGAGGATCTCCGTGTCCAGGTGCGCCGCCACCGCGAACGCCAGCCGCACGTACATGCCCGACGAGTACCGCTTGACCGGGGTGTCGAGGAACTTCTCCACCCCGGAGAAGTCGACGATCTCGTCGAAGCGCCGCTGGATCTCACCGCGCCGCATGCCCAGCAGGGTGCCGTTGAGGTAGACGTTCTCGCGGCCGGTGAGCTCGGGGTGGAACCCGGTGCCGACCTCGAGCAGGCTGCCCACCCGCCCGCGGAGGCGGATCTGGCCCTCCGAGGGCGCGGCGACGCGCGTGAGCAGCTTGAGCAGCGTGCTCTTGCCGGCGCCGTTGCGGCCGAGGATCCCCACCGCGGCGCCCTGCGGGATGTCGAAGTCCAGGCCGTCCAAGGCGGTGAAGCGCTCGTGCGTGGTCCGTCGGAACGGGTTCCGCAGGCGGCGCAGCAGCGCCTCGCCCGCGGTCGACGGGCGGTCGTCGTCGTGCGAGATCTGGTAGTGCTTGGACAGGCCACGCACCTGGATCGCGGGTGCGGTGCTGGTGGGCGACGTCATGTCCTCGTCCCGTCGTCGGCGGCAGGGTGGGGGTGGTCGGCAAGGGCAGGGGCCGGGCGGGGCCGGGCCGCCCACCGCGCGCATCGCAGCACGGCGGCCGGAGCCGGGCCGTACAGTCGCACCGCGTCGGCGACCAGGCCCGCGCCGGTGAAGAGCGCCTCGAGCGCGCCGTCGCGCACGGCGCCCGAGCGGACCCGGCGCAGGGCGGGCCGGGCCAGCTGGTCCCGGACGAACCGGAGCCGGGGCGTGGGGCGGCGGGTGACCCGCGTGCGGGTGTACCGCATCGCGTTGCGCGCGTAGTAGTAGGACGACAGCAGGTGGCTCGGGCCGGTGAACGACGCCGAGACGGCGTGCAGCAGCACCGCGTCGCGGGCCACCACGAGCCGCACGCCCCGGGCCCGGGCTCGCGCGCTCCAGTCGGCGTCCTCGAAGAGCAGGAAGTACGCCGGGTCGAAGAGCCCGACCTGGCGCCAGGTGGCGGCGGGAGCGAGCACGCAGCAGCCCGCGAGGGTCGCGGACTCACGCAGCACCCGGCCGGGATCGGCGGCGTCGTCCCGAGCGAGCTCGGCGGGCGTGAGGTGGCGGGGCCAGCCGCGGTCCGCCTCGACGGCGCCGCCGCCGAACCACACCGTCTCGGGCTCGTCGAGGTAGCGGACCTCGGGGCTCACCGCCGTGCCGGGCGCGGCGTGCCGGACGAGCGCGGCGAACATCCCGGGTGTGACCTCGGTGTCGTTGTTGAGCACGCACACGTGTCGCGCGCCCTCGGCAAGGCACGCCCGGATCCCGTGGTTCATCCCCCCGGTGAAGCCGAGGTTGGCCCCCGTCTGCCGGAACCGCACCTCGGGCGCGAGCTCGCGCAGCGCGTCGCCGAGGCCGTCCCCGGAGCCGTTGTCGACTACGAGCACCTGGGCGGGCGCCAGCCCGTCCGCCAGCACCGAGCGGACGCAGCGCAGCGTGTCCTCGCGCCCGTGCCAGCTGAGGATCACCACGTGCAGCCCGTCGGTCGCGGGCGCGTTCTCGACGGCGGGGGCCGGCGCCGGGTCCGGCAGCAGGCCCGTCACCGGTCGGCCTCCACCAGCAGGGCGGCCGTGTCCGCCGGGGCGGCGGCCAGGCGCGGCCACAGCCCGGGCTCGAACGGGTGCATGCGCCGCTGCCCGCGCCACAACCAGGCCGCGGGCCACCAGTGCGTCCAGTAATAGGCGGTGGTGCGCCACCCCTCGTGGTGCCCCCACGAGGCGATCTTGCGCCGCACCGACGCGGGGGTCCGGGCCCAGGAGTTGTGCACGATGGCCTCGGCGGGGTCGAGCAGCTCGGCGCGGACCTCGCCGGGCTCGGGCGGGCGCGCCACCTGGACGGACGTCGTGTCGCCGCGCACCACCGGCCGCAGGAACGGGCCGCCCGTGCGGCGGCAGTGCGTGAGCGGGGTGCCGGGCCGCACCGCGACGGGCGCCGGGTACTCGTGGAAGACGGACCCGTCGGACCCCACCACCTGCAGGTACCCGCCGTCGGCGAGCCGCCTGTACAGGACCCGCATCGGCCACTCCACGGCGTCCACGCCGCGCCCCTCGGCCTCGCGCAGCACACGCTCGAGGGCGTCGATGCTGGGCAGCAGCTCGTCGGTGTCGAGCTGCAACACCCAGTCGACGTCCGTGCCCACCGCCGCGAGCGCGTCGTTGCGCTGGGCGGTGTCGCCCGCCAGCGGGTCGTCGGGCCGCACCCACGACCCGGTGACCACGCGCACGATGCCACGGGTGTCGATCTGCCGGACCAGGTCGAGCACCGCCTGGGAGGACACCGGCGCGCCCGTCCACCCTCGACCGTCGACGGGCACGGACACCACTAGCACGTCGAGCCGCTCGTAGTAGCGCAGCAGGCTCGACCGCACCCAGGTGGGGTCGGCCGCGAGCAGGTACGCGCCCAGGCGCAGGCGACCGCTCATGCGGCCCGGTTCCGCAGCGGCGCGCGGAGGCGGCGCGTCCAGGGGCGCTCGGCGAACATCGCCTCGTACCGGTCGGCCACGTGGGACAGCGCGAACTCGGCGGCGCGCGCCTGCCCGGCGGCGGCGAGCGCGGCCCGGGCCTCGGCGTCGGCGAGCAGGTCGGCGAGCCGCGGCCCCAGGTGCGGCAGATCGGTGAGGACGCCAGCGCGGCCGTGGTCCGTGACGTAGCGCGCGCCGACGTTGTCGGTGGCCACCACGGGCAGACCCGAGGCCATGGCCTCGGCGTACGGGATGCCGAAGCCCTCGTACGACGAGGGCAGGCAGAACAGCCACGCCGCGCGGTAGGCGTCGGCCAGCTCCTGGTCGGTGAGCGCCCCCAGCACGCGGATCCCCGGGCCCGGGGCGTCGGGCGCGTCCCGGGTGACCATCCACAGCTCCGCGTCGGGGTGCCGCGGGAGCACGTGCCTGGTGAACGCGTCGGCGAGGTCGGCGCCGCGCTTGCGCCCGTGCCACGTCCCGACGAACAGCACCACCGGGTGGTCGGCGCGCGGCGCCGGAGCCGGGTGGAACCGGCGGGTGTCGACCCCGTTGGGGATCGTCGCGTCGGAGCGCGGCACCCAGCGGCGGGTCTGCGGGGAGACCACGACGGTGCGGTCGGCCACGACCGCGGCGAGCACCTCGCTGAGCCCCAGCAGCACCATGCGCAACCGCTCCTTGGCGCCGCGGATCCGCCGGGCCTCCTCGAAGCAGGAGCCGTGCACGGTCCGCACGTGCAGCCTGGCCCGCCGCCGCCACAGCCAGTAGTCGTCGCCGTGCGCGTGCAGCACGTCGTAGCCGGACAGGTCGAGGCGGCGCACCGCGAGCGCGAAACGGAACGTGCGCAGCGACCCGGGCACCCGCACGTGCCGATGGCCGTACAGCGCCCCGGGGACGGGCGGGCACTCGCTGATCATGTCGACGTGGTGGCCGCGGCGGGCCAGCTCGCTGGCGAGCTCGTGCGCCTGGAACCCGACACCGATCTTGCTGCCCGAGGGCAGGTAGTAGCTGATCATCGCGATGCGCAGCGGCTCACCCACCCGCCACCCCCTCCCGCAGCGCCTCGAGCCAGCCGCGGCCGTGCCGCAGGTCCGGCTCGAGGTGGTTGCCCTCGGCCCACTCGTTCCATGACTTGACCCACAGGAAGCGCTCCTGGGCGGGCCGGTCCGCGATGCTGGCGACCGCCTGGCGCACGTGCCGCTCGAAGACCTCAGGGGAGGAGCCGGTGATGGCGAGCCCGCGCCGGCCCGAGCGTGGGGTGTTGTCCCAGTTGGGGAACACGGACGGCTGCAGCCGGTCCGAGAAGGCCGGCAGCCCGGCGTGCTCGGGGGAGTGCCGGTAGATCTCCGGCCAGCGGAGCAGCTTGCGGCCCACCCGCATCCGGAGGGTGGCGAGGCGGGTGGCGTCGACCGGCATGCGGATGTACGCCCCGGCGTCGAAGCCCGCCGAGTCCACCCCGTCGAACTTCGGGCCGAGGCCCAGCAGGTCAGCCACCTCGGCCACCAGGTAGAGCCCGGGGAGTCCTGCGCGGCGGGCCATCTCCTGCCAGCGGTCCACGAACCCGGCGGCGTCGGGCAGGTCCTCGGGGCGGAACACGTAGAACACCGGGCGGTCGTCGACGCGCAGGTACCGGTCGTCGCGGAACGCGGGCAGCACCGCCTCGAAGTGCGCGCGCTCGTCCTCGCGCCCGGGGTAGACCTGCTCCTTGAGCACCCGGTCGCTGGCGCCGTGCCAGATGCCGCTCCAGGTCTGGTTCGCCCAGGCGAGGCAGAAGGAGATGTCCGGCTCGCCGGTCTTCAAGACCTCGGTGAACGGCCGCTCGAGGATGCGCGAGCCGTTGCCGAACCAGTAGTGCCAGTACACGAACGCCTCGACGCCGTGCTCGCGGGCCATCGCGCTCTGCGCGGCGCGCGCCTCGGGCAGGCGCAGGTCGTAGAAGCCGAGGTCGGCGGGGAGCGTGGGCTGGCGGTGCCCGGGGAACAGCGGACGGGCGCGGGCGGTGTTGGTCCACTCGGTGAAGCCGGCGCCCCACCACTCGTCGTTCTCCGGCACCGGGTGGTACTGGGGCAGGTAGAACGCGACCGCGCGGGCGCGGGGGGCGGTCATCGGCCCGCCTCGCCCATCGCGGCCTGCTCGACCCGCAGCAGGTCGACGAGCCGACCGGGCGGCAGGTCGACGTCGTCGTAGGTGAGCGTGGCGTCCTGCTTGACGTCCTCGCGCAGCACGCAGCCCTCGGCGATGCCCACCGGCAGCAGGCGCTCGGACCGGGTGATCGCCGCCGTCTCGGCCTGGCCGTAGTAGTCGTAGCCGCCCAGGCCGTCCAGCACCTCGCCCGCCGCGAGGTCCCGCTTGGCTGTGGCCACCACCTCTACCACGGGCGGCCCCAGGGGCCGGATCGTGGCGTCGCCCAGCAGCGCGGCCCGGGCGATGGTGGTCGGCACCTCGAAGTGGCACAGATGGTAGGGCGCGTAGAAGCTGTACAGCGGGCCGGGGCCCAGCTTGTAGAGCTCGAGGTAGTGCCGCTGCCGCGGGTCGTCATGGGTCGCGAGCACGTACACCCCGGGGCCGGGCTGGGCGCCCACGACGTAGTCCACGGCGCCCCCCATGGCGCGCAGCTCGTCGACGTCGTAGCGGGTGGTCAGCTCGTCGACGTGGCCCGGGTGGTCGCGACCCAGCATGCCGCGGCGGTGCACCGTCATCCCCGTGGCATTGGCCACGATCGCCTGCTCCACGCTGATCTTCGTGCCGTCGGCGAAACTCGTGACCATCCGGGCGTCCTGCCCCCACCGCTCGGCGAAGCCGCGCTGCGTGGTGGGGGTGCGGTACGGGTCCTGCAGGCCCTTGACGTTGCCGGAGACCAGCGGGGTCAGCCCGATCCCGCGCACGAACCGGTGCAGGTTGAGCTGGACGCCCGGCTGGTCGCCGTCGCAGCCGGTGAGCACGATGCCCGCGGCCTCGGCGCGCCGGGCCAGCTCGGGGCCCACGGTCGCGTCGACCTCGGCGTTCATCAGCACCAGGTGCTTGCCCTGGGCGATGCACTCGAGCGCCACCCGGGCGCCGTGCTCCACGGCGCCGGTGACGTCCACGAC
>JADGMW010000049.1_pt2 | contig 13632 bp, 11 predicted proteins | sample 8641801 | NCBI WGS metagenome assembly JADGMW01 (sample SAMN16272018, study PRJNA661076) | feces metagenome | isolation source: fecal sample from diarrhoea affected cattle A | host: Bos taurus | place: South Africa: Lokaleng Village, Mahikeng | collected 2019-09
GGGAGAGATCTTGTAACCGTGGCCACTGAAGCCGACGAGCAGGAACAGGCCGGGAGCGGGGGACGGGCCGATGATCGGGTTGTAGTCGGGTGTGACGTCGTAACAACCGGCGTAGGACGACGCCAGTCGCGGGTCGGGCATGTGGGGGAGCAGGCGATCCAGTTTGCCGATCGCGGCGGCGACGACGTCGTCGCCGGCGCGGTTGGAGTAGGTGTCCGGATCGGCCCACTCGGGGGTCGAGTGGTCGCTGTTGCCGACGAGCAGGTCGCCGTTCGGCTCGCGCCTGAGGTACTGCAGGTTCACCAGATCCGAGAATGTGGGCACATCCGGTGTGGGGGTTCCCTGGTCGACGAGCAGAATCGACTCGCGTTGCACGCGTACGGGGACGTCGATGCCGGCGGTGGCGCCGAGCGTCGGAGACCATGCTCCCGTCGCGAGCACCACTGTGTCCGCGTGGATTTCGGATCCGTCGGCGAGAACGACACCGTAGACTTCGCCGTTCCCGCGCTGCAGAAGGGCGGTGACCTCGGCCGCCTGCCGGATTCGGACCCCGAGGCGTCGTGCCTGCGCGGCGTAGGCCATACCCGTCATATACGCGTCGCCGTGCCCTCCGAGGGGTTCGTAGGCGAACGCCGCGAAATCGTCGAGGGCGATACCGGGCCATATGTGCGCGACCTCGTCGGCGTCGAGCGACTCCACGGGTATACCCAGATCGCGGTGCATCTCGGTGTTGGCGGTCATGGGTGCGACGTTGTTCGCGCCCACTCCCACGATGTACCCGGTCTGCCGGAAGCCGATGTCCGTACCGAAGATCTCCTCGGCAGCCGAGAAGACCTGAACCCCGTGCCAGGCCATCGCCGCGAGCGATCGCACACCGTAGTGGCAGCGGACGATCCCGCTCGATTTTCCGGTCATGCCGGAACACAGCGTGTGTCGCTCGAGAACGAGGACGTCGGATTCACCGCGTTCGGCAAGTGACCAGGCTGCGGCCAGTCCCTCGAGTCCGCCACCGACGATCACTACACGGGTGCTCTTTGTCATCGGTCCTCCACAATCGTGTTTCTTAATGAGAGACAGTGTTGCATACGAAGAAACGTAACGACCCGTCGGCGTGTGACGTGAACGTAAAATATTGGCCCGGTAGCGTCGATGCTGTGAGCGTGACTGTGCGTCCGGCGACGAAGACCGATGTCCCTGCCGTCGCAACTGTGCTGGCGGATGCGTTCTTCGACGACCCGGTGATGGCGTGGATGTGGCCCGACGAAGGGCGTCGTGAGCACGGGCTACGACGGTATTTCGCTGCCGAAGCCCGATTTCATTCCGTGCCGGTCGGCGGTGCCGACATTGCGGAGAGGGACGAAATCGTGGGCGGTGCCGCATTGTGGGCGCCCCCCGGTGCATGGAAGCCGACGGTATGGCAGTCGCTTCGCATGTGGCCCCGGCTCGCGGTCGCACTCGGCAGTCACCCGCGCGCCGGAATCGCCGTCAGCGCAGCACTCGAGGCAGTTCATCCCGCCGAACCGCACTGGTACCTCTCGACGCTCGGTAGCGCGTCGCACTCGCGCGGAGGAGGATTCGGTGCCGCCCTACTCCGCTCCCGACTCGACCGCTGCGACGCGACGCACGCGCCGGCCTATCTCGAATCCAGCAAGGAAGTGAACATCGGCTACTACGAACGCTTCGGATTCGAGGTCACCCGCGAGATCGCGATTCCCCGCGGCGGGCCCACCCTCTGGGCCATGTGGCGGAATCCGCGCTGAGCGACAGGGGACTCGACCGCGCTGTCACAAGCTCCACTTCCGGAGGAACTCGTCGCGACCCGTGGAGCCCGGTACGAGACGGGGGACGGGAACCGGACGTCGCTGGGAGCGCCACCACGCTGTTGTGGCGTGCGACCGCAGGACTTCGACAGTGCGAGCGATGGCTTCGGGGTCGCGCAATTCGCGACGCGCGTCGGGGTTTTCCATGTAGTGCTCGACCGCTGCGTCGATGATCTCGGGAGAGATCCTGAAAGGTCGGCGGTCGACGTGCACGAAAAACGGCAGGTCGTCTGTGAGGGAGCCGTGTTTGATGACGGTGTTGTCGAATCTTTTCCACAGGGGGATCGGCGAGGAGAACGTGGCGCGGTGGCTGGGACCGACCCAGACAGCGAGGAATTTCCAGTGCCCGTTGGGTTGGACGAGAAAGAGGCTGTCCCAAGGTATCCACGCGTCGTGGGCGTAACCGCGGAGGTGGAGTCCGTCGTGCCGGATCGCGATGTGACCGGGGCGGACACGGCCGAGCACGATCAGCACGACGATGACTGCCTGATACCCGAACGTGAAGACCAGGAGGATTGCCAACCACCAGGGCTCGATCTCCTCCTCGACCGGGGAGACATCGGTGGTGGACACACCGATTTTCAGCAGGAACCCCATGAAGACAGTGAGTCCGGGAAGCACCGCGAACATGGTCAGGTTGTAGATCAACCGTGACTGACGGAGCAGGAGAGCCGGTATGCCCTCGTCGGTGCCGACGGCGATGTCGGAACGCCGGGTGCGAGGGCTGTGCATCAGCACGAGGAAGACGGGGAGAAGCCAGATGACCACCCCGAATCCGAGTGTGAACCAGAGCCAATCGGTCGCGTAGGTCGGACCGAACTGAAACCTGTCCGGGGTGATATCCACCGTGCCGTCCCGCCACTGTCCGAAGGCGTGAACAACCAGGCCGGTGCTGAGAGCAATAAGTAGGGCAGCGGTCACGCAATGTCCGTAGACCGTGAGGGTTCCGTATACCTTCCGACGGGTCCCGCTGTCCGCCTCCATCGGCGCATTGTCAGTTGCCATCGGTGAGTACCTCTCGGACGGCGTCGCCGAGGGCGAACAACGCATCTTTTGCTTCATCCAGTTCGCGGCCTCCGGCTTCGAGGGTGCTGAGAACTGTCGCGGACGAATCCTCGTAGAGGTGGTCGGCACCGCCGGAGGCGAAGATGCCGACCGCTGTTCCTACCGCTGCGCCGCCCAGAGTGCCTAAGAAGGGAAACGCTGACCCGGCAATAGCTCCCGCGGCTATCGACGCGGCGAGCCCGGTCGAATTGGAGACCACAGCCTGCTCGAGAGGCTCACCGCCGCCGAAATAGTCGAGTCCGACGCCGGCAACGAGGCCCACGGCCCCTGTCCCCACGGCCAACCTGGTCGGAACCGGCGCCAGATCGCCGCGCTTCGCGATCGTGGAGGCGAGATCGTCGGTGGATGCTTTCGCCTGTCCGAACATGCGCCGCACCTCGTCGTACGGGGTACCCGGCGCGAGGTCGAGCACCGCCTGCATCGACCGCGCCGAACGTTCGAGACACATGGTGGCTCTTCTCGCCAACCGTTCGACGCGTTCGCGCAGTTCGGCTGTCAGGTAGTCGAACCCGGTGGTGGTAGTGAACAATGCGGCCCAGGCGGGACTCGTCCACCGATGGGTGACTCCCGCGATATCGCGTGCCCACCGGCGGTGCACATCTGTCGCGGCATCCGCCAACTCGTCATAGATTCGGAGCAGAGACTCGTCCGAATATGGACCCGGATCGCCGATGGTGTTGCACACGACCGGGAGTCCGGCACTCGCTGCGCGGTCGCGAATATCCGACATATCCGCGAGAGCCGAAGCGAGCGCAACCGACAGCGTGTCGAAATCGTCCGCAGCGGAGAGCGTCCTCGCGTGAAACTCGTCGACGGCCCGCACGATCCGCGATGCCTCGCGCAGGTACCGGTCGGACGCCTCTCCCTCCCATGCGTCATCGGCGATGCGGCGGGCTTCTTCGGCATTGTCCCCGGCCGCTGCGAGGGCGGCCGCGAGGTGGCAGCGGATCAAGTGCCCGACGCGCGAGATATCGGCGGGATCGCCGTCGATGAAAGTATCGATCGGCACGGCTCACTCGCCCTGATCGGGCCACGCGGTGACGATCCGCGCAGCGGTGCCGGCGTCACTGTCGCGGTACGCCTCGGCGCAGGAGCTGAGCATGCCCGCAGCGATACCGAGCGTGTGCACGAGACCTGCGACATCCCCGACGACTCGCCCGAGTACGCCGACAAGCGCGCCGGTGGCCGCGCCCGCCTGCACTGTGTCGGGAAGCGGGTCGACTGCGGCCGCCACAACACGGGCGGAGTCTTCGTATCGCGCTGCGGCGCGGAGTAGTTCGTTCGGATCGACGTGCAGGCTCAACGCGTCGCCTGCCGGCGCGGCGTGCTCCCGTTACCCGGTCGTCGGCCTTCGCCGCCGTACAACGCTCGGCCACATGGACTTTGCAGAAGTGGTGACACTGCATGCGACGGTAAGGTCACGACGATCCCCCCTGATCGGTCGGCGACGCCGGACCCCCCGGTCGGCGACATCGGCGACAGGGTATCAAGATCGAATCGGTTGTGCGATGCGGGCGCAGCGACTACGCCCCGTGACTACGGCGGTCAGGCACCCTGCCACACGGTGTCGAACGGCGTGTGCCCCGACACCCGGCCCTTGATGCCCTTGGTGACGAAGTCCTTCGCATTCTGCACTGCGCGAGTGACGTCGGTGCCTTTCGCGATTTCCGCGGTGATCGCGGCGGCGAGAGTGCACCCGGCGCCGGAGACCCGCTCGCTGCCGATCTTGGGTGCCGACAGCAGCGTCACCTCCCGGCCGTCGAACAGCACGTCGACCGCGTCGTCACCGGCGAGTTCGACACCGCCCTTCGCGACGACGTACTGCGGTCCGAGGTCGTGGATGCGGCGCGCGGCTTCGACCAGGTCGTCGACCGAGTCGATGCTGTCCATGCCGGACAGGGTGCGGGCCTCGAAGAGGTTGGGGGTCACCACGGTGGCGTGGGGGAGTATCTGGGTGCGCAGCGCGTTGTCGGTGTCGAGTGCCGCGCCGGGTTCCTGCCCTTTGCAGATCAGGACCGGGTCGAGCACGACGTGCCGCCAGTTCTTCTTGCCCAGCGCGTCCGCGACCACGTCGATCGTCGCCGGAGTTCCGAGCATGCCGATCTTCACGACGTCGAGGTCGTGGGCCGCCGTCGCAGCCTGAATCTGGTCGGCGATGACCTGCGGGTCGATCGGTACGAATCGGTGACCCCAGTTGTTCTCGGGGTCGAACGACACGATGCAGGTGATGGCACCGACCCCGTACACGCCGAGTTGCTGGAACGTCTTGAGGTCCACCTGCAGCCCGGCACCGCCGGTGGCTTCCGATCCGGCAATGACGAAGGCGAGATCGACCACGATGAGTTCTCCGTTCGGCTGGGATGATCGCGGATGCATCAGCGATCGTGTAGCAGGCGTCCCAGCCTAACAACCGGGACTACGGAGCCCGCAGGGGTCATCGGGCGAAACGCCCGGTGTGTACGGTCCTCGTCCGGCAGCATGGAGGCATGTGACGGCGTAGGCGAGGGACGATGACACGCTTCTTCGGAGTGATGCTGGTACTGGTGGCAGTCGTCGCTGCCGGTTTCTATTTCGCCTTGCGCGGCCTCTCCGACTCCGATTCGACACGGACCGTCGAAGACACCCGGGTGCTCCTCGACGGCACTCCCACCACGTGCGGCGAACTGCTCGGCGCACCGTGCAGCGTGGCGATGCAGACCACGTACAACCGGATCGCGCCCCGACTCGACGGCTTCGTGCGCGGAGCCGATCTCGGTCCGTGGGCCGCAACGCTCGACTCGGATGAGACGGCCGCCCTCGTCGTCGAAGCGTGCAGCCTGATCGGTCAGCCGGGGCAGACGCAACTCGAATTCGTCGACCTTGCCCGCGTCCGGCACCCGGAAGCGGGAAGCCCGGAGCTGTTCCCCTTCTGGAATCGTGCGCGTGAGGGTCTGTGCCCACCTCCGGCCTGACACACCCGCAGGGCGCGTCCCCGACGTTAGGGTTTCGGGCATGACCGCCTTCGACGATCTCGACGACTACCTTGCGCTGCCGCGTGCCACGAGCCTCGTGATGTCGCCCGACGGCACCCGCCTGGTACTCGCGCAATCGGTGCTCGACGAGAAGGCCACGGCGTACACCGGGGCACTGTGGGAAATCGATCCCGCAGGCCACGAACCCGCCCGCAGGCTGACGCACGGCGTGACGGGCGAATCGAACCCGACGTTCACAGCCGACGGAGACCTGCTGTTCATCGCCTCCCGGGGGGACGGCGACCCGGCGTCACTGTGGAGCCTCCCCGCAGCCGGAGGCGAAGCCACACCCGTGGCCACACGCAAGGGCGGCGTCGCGACGGTCCACGCCGCGGCATCCGCAGATCGCATCGTCGCCACCGCGAGCGTGTTCGGGCACCGGGACAGCGACGACGAACGTATTCGCACCGCACGCGACGACGCGAAGGTGACCGCGACCCTGCACACCGGATATCCCGTCCGCTACTGGGATCACGATCTCGGACCCGACCGCCCGCATCTGCTGACCGTGCGGGAACGCGGAGACCTGGTCGACCTGACACCCGGCATCCGCGGTGCTCTGCGCGACGCGCAACTCGACGTGGCCGCCACCGGGTCGTTCGCCGTGTCGACCTGGGTCGTATCCGGCCCGCGCGCATCCCGTCGGACCACTCTCGTGCGGATCGACCTCGCTACCGGACTTCGCACGCCGCTCGTCGACGATCCCACCGGGGACGCGCTCCACCCCGTCGTGTCACCGGACGAAACCCGGCTCGCCTTCCTGCACGAGACGGCGGGCGATCCCGACACGCCCCTGAAGACGACGGTGCGCGTACTCGACCTCACGGACGGCACCACCACCGTCGCGGCACCCGGATGGGACCGGTGGCCCACCTCGATCGCATGGCTACCCGACGGGTCCGGACTCGTCCTCACCGCAGACGACCACGGACGCGCCCCCATCTTCGTACTTCGCTCGGGAGCCGACCGTCCCGACGCTCTCACCGGCGGGGACGAGGCCTACACCGACGTGCGTGTCGCACCCGACGGCACTGCTCTGTACGCGCTGCGGGCCTCGTATCGCATGCCGCCGCACCCCGTCCGCATCGCCCTGACCGGACCCGACGCGGGCACCGTGACCCCGTTGCGAGCCCCCGCGGACCTACCGGAGCTTCCCGGTAGGCACACCGAGATCACCACGACCGCCGCGGACGGAACCCCGCTGCGTGGATGGCTCGTGCTGCCGCACGACGCGACGGAGGGCACGCCCGTCCCACTGCTGCTGTGGATTCACGGTGGACCGCTGGGAAGTTGGAACACCTGGTCGTGGCGATGGAATCCGTGGCTGATGGTCGCGCGCGGATACGCCGTGTTGCTCCCGGATCCCGCACTGTCCACCGGGTACGGCGAAGAGTTCGTCCTGCGAGGCTGGGGCCGGTGGGGAGCCGAACCGTACACCGACCTCATGGCGATCACCGACGAGGCCGTCGCGCGACCCGACATCGACGCCGACCGCACCGCGGCGATGGGCGGATCGTTCGGCGGCTACATGGCGAACTGGGTGGCCGGGCACACCGATCGGTTCCGCGCGATCGTCACCCACGCGGGTTTGTGGGCGCTCGACCAGTTCACGCCGACCACCGACGTCGCCTGGTACTGGCAGCGGGAGATGACTCCCGAGATGGCCGTGGAGAACTCTCCGCACCTGTTCGTCGCCGACATCGTCACTCCGATGCTGGTCATTCATGGTGACAAGGACTATCGCGTGCCCATCGGAGAGGCGCTACGGCTCTGGTACGAGTTGCTCGACGAGTCGGGGCTGCCCGCGGAGGACGACGGGACCACGGTGCACCGGTTCCTGTACTTCCCGTCCGAGAACCATTGGGTCCTCAGCCCCCAGCACGCCAAGCTCTGGTACCGGGTGGTCGAGGCGTTCCTGTCCGAGCACGTGCTGGGCCGGCCGGTCGAACTACCGGAGCTGCTGGGCTGAGGGCCGTTCCCGTGCGGGCACCGGCGGCGGTCCGGGATACCGGCAGCGGCCGACAGCCCGTGTCCAGGCGGTTTGTGCTCGACGCTTACGATTGCCTGGTGACCAGTGCGCCAGAGAACCCCCAGAATCCCGCAGATGCCCTCCCCAAGAGCTGGGACCCCAGCGCTGTCGAGGCCGAGCTCTATCAGGGGTGGGTGGACGCCGGTTACTTCGAGGCGGACCCGGGAAGCGACAAGCCCGGCTACTCCATCGTGCTCCCGCCCCCGAACGTCACGGGCAGCCTGCACATGGGTCACGCGCTCGACCACACCCTGATGGACGCGCTGACCCGCCGCAAGCGCATGCAGGGCTGTGAGGTGCTCTGGCTCCCCGGTATGGACCACGCGGGCATCGCGACCCAGACCGTGGTGGAGAAGCAACTCGCCGTCGACGGCAAGACGAAGGAAGACTTCGGCCGCGAACTGTTCATCGACAAGGTGTGGGAGTGGAAGCGCGAATCCGGCGGCACCATCCAGGGGCAGATGCGACGTATCGGCGACGGCGTCGACTGGTCGCGTGATCGCTTCACGATGGACGAGGGTCTTTCCCGCGCCGTGCAGACGATCTTCAAGCGCATGTACGACGACGGCCTGATCTACCGTGCCGAGCGCCTGGTCAACTGGTCACCGGTGCTGCAGACGGCGATCTCCGACATCGAGGTCAAGTTCGAGGAGGTCGAAGGCGAACTCGTGTCGCTGCGCTACGGCTCGCTCGACGACGCCGAGCCGCACGTCATCGTCGCCACCACCCGTGTCGAGACGATGCTCGGTGACACCGCGGTCGCGGTGCATCCCGAAGACGAGCGCTACAAGCACCTTGTGGGAACCACGATCTACCACCCGATCACGGGACGCCAGATCCCGGTGATCGCCGACGCGTACGTCGATCCCGAGTTCGGCACCGGCGCTGTGAAGATCACCCCCGCGCACGATCCCAACGACTTCGAGATGGGTCTGCGGCACAACCTGCCGATGCCCACCATCATGGACAAGACCGGCAAGATCGCAGACAGCGGAACACGTTTCGACGGGATGGACCGTTTCGAAGCACGTGTGAAGATCCGTGAGGAACTCGCCGAACAGGGCCGCGTCGTCGCCGAGAAGCGTCCGTACGTCCACAGCGTCGGCCATTCCGAGCGGTCCGGCGAGACCATCGAGCCGCGCCTGTCGATGCAGTGGTGGGTGAAGGTCGACAAGCTTGCCGAAACCGCCGGCGACGCAGTGCGCAACGGCGACATGGTCATTCATCCCAAGAGCCAGGAACCGCGCTGGTTCGCCTGGGTCGACAACATGCACGACTGGTGCATCTCGCGGCAGTTGTGGTGGGGTCATCGCATCCCGATCTGGTACGGCCCCGACGGCGAAGTGCAATGCTTCGGCCCGGACGAAACCGCACCCGAAGGCTGGGAGCAGGATCCCGACGTCCTCGACACCTGGTTCTCCTCCGGACTGTGGCCGTTCTCGACGATGGGCTGGCCCGACAAGACGCCCGAACTCGAAAAGTTCTATCCCACCAGCGTTCTCGTCACCGGCTACGACATCCTGTTCTTCTGGGTCGCCCGCATGATGATGTTCGGTACCTACGTCGCCGACGACGACGCGGTGAACGGCGGCAAGGTGCCGTTCAAGGATTTGTTCCTGCACGGACTGGTCCGCGACCAGTTCGGCAAGAAGATGTCGAAGTCGCGTGGCAACGGCATCGACCCGCTGGACTGGGTGGACCGCTTCGGCGCCGACGCACTGCGCTTCACCCTCGCGCGCGGCGCGAACCCGGGTGCCGACCTCTCCGTCGGCGAGGACCACGCACAGTCCTCCCGGAACTTCGCCAACAAGCTGTTCAACGCCACCAAGTTCGCGCTCATGAACGGCGCCGTGGTGAGCGAGATCCCGGCCCGCGACGACCTCACCGACGCCGACCGGTGGATCCTCGACCGGCTCGACCAGGTGCGCGCCGAGGTCGACGAGGCCTTCGAGAAGTTCGAATTCTCCAAGGCGTGCGAGGCGCTGTACCACTTCGCGTGGGACGAAGTGTGCGACTGGTACCTCGAGCTCGCCAAGGTGCAGTTCGCGGACGGTGACGTCAGGAGCGCGCACACCAAGGCCGTGCTCGGAACCGTGCTCGACCAGTTGCTGCGGATGCTGCACCCGGTCATCCCGTTCGTCACCGAAACGCTCTGGAAGGTGCTCACCGGCGGCGAGTCGCTGGTGATCGCATCCTGGCCGGTCGCGAGTGGCGTGCCCGCCGACGCGGACGCACTGCGCCGCGTCGAGGACATGCAGAAGCTCATCACGGAGATCCGCCGGTTCCGCAGCGACCAGGGCCTCAAGCCGTCGCAGAAGGTCGCGGCCCGGCTCGAGGGGATCGACGGTGCCGACCTCGTCGCCCAGGTTCCCGCGGTGCGGTCACTGGCGCGTCTCACCGATCCCGAGGACGGATTCGCAGCGACGGCGTCCATCGAGGTCCGTCTGTCCCGCGCGACCGTCACCGTCGAGCTCGACACCTCCGGCAGTATCGATATCGGAGCCGAAATCGCACGTCTGCGTAAGGATCTCGCCGCGGCGGAGAAGGATCTCGCGGCGACCTCCGGCAAGCTGTCCAACGATGCGTTCCTGGCGAAGGCGCCCGAACCGGTCGTTGCGAAGATCCGCGCGCGCAAGCAGGTCGCCGAGGAAGAGATCGCTCGCATCGACGCGCGACTGAAGGAGTTGGGCCAGGCGTGACCACCGATAATTCCGGGGGACCGTCCCCGGTCGACGTCGCCGAACTGGCGCTGGTCGAGGCGGAACTCGACCAGCGCTGGCCCGAGACCAAGATCGAACCGTCGCTGGCGCGTATCGCGGCGCTGATGGACATTCTCGGCTCGCCGCAGAACAACTATCCGTCCATCCACGTGGCGGGCACCAACGGCAAAACCTCCGTCGCCCGGATGATCGACGCCCTGCTGACCCGGATGCATCATCGCGTGGGCCGCACCACGAGTCCGCACCTGCAACTCGCGACGGAGCGCATCAGTATCGACGGCGCGCCGGTGTCACCGCGCACCTATGTCGACACCTACCGCGACATCGAACCGTATGTGCGCATGGTCGACGAGCAATCCGAGGCGGCCGGCGGACCGAAGATGAGCAAGTTCGAGGTGACCACCGCGATGGCGTTCGCGGCGTTCGCGGACGCACCGGTCGACGTCGCAGTCGTGGAGGTGGGCCTCGGGGGACGCTGGGACGCGACCAACGTGGTCACCGGTCAGGTCGCGGTGATCACCCCGATCGGAATCGACCACACCGGATACCTCGGTGAGACGCTCACCGAGATCGCGGGGGAGAAGGCCGGAATCATCAAGAAGGCCCGGGGCGACGACCTGGTCCCGCGCGACACGGTCGCCGTCATCGCGCAACAGGAGCCCGAAGCGATGGACGTCCTGCTCCGGCAGACCGTCGAAGCGGATGCGGCCGTTGCTCGTGAAGGCTCCGAGTTCGCGGTGGCGCGGCGTGCCGTGGCCGTCGGAGGTCAGCAACTCGACCTCCAGGGGCTCGGCGGTGTCTACACCGACATCTTCCTGCCGCTCCACGGCGAGCACCAGGCGCACAACGCCGTGGTGGCCTTGGCTGCCGTCGAAGCGTTCTTCGGCGCCGGCCCGCAGAAGCAACTCGACGTCGACGCGGTGCGCGAGGCCTTCGCCTCGGTCGTCAATCCCGGACGCCTCGAGCGCGTGCGCAACGCTCCGACCGTCTTCCTCGATGCAGCCCACAATCCGCACGGCGCGAAGGCGCTCGCGGCCGCGCTCGCCGACGAGTTCGACTTCCGCAAACTCGTCGGCGTGGTCAGCGTCATGGCCGACAAGGATGTGGCAGGTCTCATCGAGGCGCTCGAACCGGTCTTCGACGAAATCGTCGTCACCCATAACGGCTCGCCCCGGGCGATGGACGTCGAGGATCTCGCGAATATCGCTGTCGCGCGGTTCGGCGACGAACGGGTCGTCACCGCGGAGACACTGCCCGACGCGATCGAGACCGCGATCGCGATTGCCGAGGAAGTCGGCGAACCCGGTGAGGCAGTATCGGGTGCGGGCGTCGTGGTGACCGGCTCGGTGGTGACCGCAGGTGCTGCCCGCAGTCTGTTCGGAAAGGAACCCGCGTGACCAACCAGAACCCGGCGGAACCGGAGTTCGGACCGCCGACCAAGGACCCCTGGAAGGGTTTCCGGGGTGTGATGGCCGGAACCCTCGTTCTCGAAGCGATCGTCGTACTGCTGGTGCTGCCGGTGATCGCGACCCTCGGCGGCGGCCTGACCGCGCTGTCGGGCGGGTACGTCGTCGGACTCGCGGTGCTCATGATCCTCGGGGCAGGGGTGCAGGGACGCTCGTGGGCGATTCCGTTCAACCTCACGCTGCAGGCTCTCGTCCTGCTCGGATTCCTCATCGACCCCGCGCTCGGCGCGGTCGGCGTGCTCTTCGGTGTGGTCTGGGCATACCTGCTCTACCTGCGGAAAGACATCAAGGATCGTGAATCGAGGGGTCTGCTACCGGGCCAGCGAGGCTGACCTCTACGCTTGTCGCGTGACTGAGCGCACCCTTGTACTGATCAAGCCCGACGGCGTTGCCCGCCGTCACGTCGGAGAAATCCTGTCGCGCATCGAGCGCAAGGGGCTGGACATCGTGGCTCTCGAGCTCCGTGTCGCCCCTGTCGAGGTCGCGGCGGCCCACTATGCGGAGCACGAGGGCAAGCCCTTCTACGACTCGCTGATCGAGTTCATCACCGGTGGCCCCCTCGTGGCCGCGGTGCTCGAGGGCCCGCGCGCGATCGCGGCGTTCCGTCAGCTCGCCGGCGGAACCGATCCGGTGGAGAAGGCCGTTCCGGGCTCGATCCGGGGCGATCTCGGCCTCGATCCGGGTGAGAACCTCGTCCACGGATCCGACTCCGTCGAGTCGGCCGAACGCGAGATCGCACTGTGGTTCCCGGCCCTCGCCGGTAACTAGTCCACCCACGGTGGCGGCCGTTCTGCTGGCGCCCCGGTGTCGTGCGGAAACCGTCCGCGACGACACGAATCAACGTTCCCGATATCGACCGACGGCGCCCCGCGGGGCGCCGTTGGCGTATCCGCGCACGCCTGTGTGGGATACTGGGGAAGGTTGCACCGTGCGAAACCCGTCCGGGGCGACCGAACGACATCACGGATCGATGCCCGACATCGCTGTGGCCGAGGACGAAGGAACCACCTCGCTCCGCGACATGCTGGATGTTCCGGCGCTCGAACCGCGATCAAGCCAGGCATCGCTCGGCCGTGCAGTGATAACGGGCACCGGACGGCCGTGTGATGCGAGACCGGATGATCTCGCGCCCCCAGGCGCGGGCATACAAGCAGCGCCCTCGCGTGGCCGCTCACATCGCACGAGTCGGTGATGGACGCGCCCGGGGGCTTAGGAGACTTACGTGGCCGATCAAGAGCCGCCGGAGAACAATTCCATCGAATCCGCGGACGTCGTCGCCGACGGCACCGAGGTACCGAACCTGCCCGCGAAAATTCGCGTGCACGCGCTCGCCAAGATGCTGGGACTCACCAGCAAGCAGGTGATCGCAAAGGCCACCGAACTCGGGACTGCGCTCAGCAGTGCGCACGCCACGCTGCACCGCGACGCCGCCCGAGAGGTGTACGCCGCACTGAGCGGCGCTTCCGAGCCTGCCGCTCCGGTCGCTCCTGAGGGACGCACCGAGGCTCAGGCACCCGAGAC
>JADGMW010000588.1_pt1 | contig 13627 bp, 14 predicted proteins | sample 8641801 | NCBI WGS metagenome assembly JADGMW01 (sample SAMN16272018, study PRJNA661076) | feces metagenome | isolation source: fecal sample from diarrhoea affected cattle A | host: Bos taurus | place: South Africa: Lokaleng Village, Mahikeng | collected 2019-09
CGTTCCCTCCACCACTCAGCCCTACACAGGCGGAGTCTCTCTTCCCCTCCCCGGCGCTCTCCCGATCTTAACTTGCCCGCAGCGACCGGGCCGGGCGTTGATCGCGCATGATCACCCTGCTCGCCGCCGACCCGACCTGCGCCGCCGCCTTCGAGACGCTCAGGACCGAGGGTTCGGTCGAGGCCGCCTATGTGGCGCATGTCGCCTTCGTGAAGGCGGATGCGGGGGACGGAACGCCTCGCTGGTTCCTGGTCGACACCGGGGCCAACCGCAGCGCGCTGGACGCCGGGGTCGTGCGGACGCTGGACCTGCCGGACGAGGGCGGAACGAGGTTGGAGGGAACCGTCGGGGTGGTTGAGGTCTCAAGCACCACCCTGCCCCGGTTCACCCTGGGCCCTGTGACGATGCGGCTGTCACCGACCGTGTCCGACCTTGCGCGACTGGCGGGACCACAGGGCGATCCGGTGGCCGGCATACTCGGGTCCGACCTCTTCGGGGACCGGGTGCTGACCTTCGACTTCGAGCGCAGCCGGCTGGCGCTGGGTCCGCCAAGCCGGGCGGCCGCGACGGCGGCGGGATGCGGCCGCGGCGTGGCCATGACCGACGACAACGGCATTCCGCGGGTGAAGGGCGAGCTCGACGGGCGGCCGGTGGCGCTGCGCTACGACTCCGGGGCCGGGATCTTCGACAGCCCGCACCTGTGGATCAACCTGTCGCAGCCGCAGCACGCCGCGTTTCTGGACGGGCGCGACCCGGGCGAGCCGCTGCAGGTGCTGGGCGGAAGCGGGACGGGCGGCGAGGTGAGCCTGCCGGTCTACAAGGCGGACCGGTTCCGGTTGGGCGAGATCGAGTGGGCCGGGCCGCGGCTGATCGTGCAGCCCCCGCAGGGCTATTTCGCACGCCCCGAGGCGGTGGGCTTCGTCGGAAACGCGGCCTTCCGGCCGTTCGGCGTGATCGTCGTGGACTATCCGGGCGGCCGTCTGACCGTGCCCCCTGCGGACTGATCAGCAGTCGGGGCAATCGGGCAGCGGGCCGGTCTCCAGCTGAAGGGTGGTGTGGCCGATGTGGAAGCGGCTGCGGGCCAGGCCTTGCGCCTCGGCCAGCAGATTGGCGGCGTCAGGCCGGTCATGGACCAGGTGGGCGGTCAGGGCCGTCTCGGTGGTCGACAGGCCCCAGATGTGCAGGTCGTGTACCGCGCTGACCCCCGGCAAGGCCAGCAGGCCGGCCCGCACGGCGGCGACGTCGACGCCCCGCGGGGCGGCGTCGAGGGCGAGGTTCACCGAGTCCTTGAGCAGGCCCCAGGTGCTCCACAGGATGACGGCGACGATGACCAGGCTGACCAGCGGATCGATCAGGCTCCAGCCGCTGAACAGGATGGCGGCCCCGGCCACGACCACGCCCAGCGAGACGGCGGCGTCGGCCATCATGTGCAGATAGGCCCCGCGGATGTTCAGGTCCTTGTGCTGGTCCTTGAGGAACAGAAGGGCGGTGCCGAGATTGATGACGAAGCCGACGCCGGCCACGACCATGATGGTGGTCGAGCCCACGGGGGCGGGATCGCTGAAGCGCCGCACGGCCTCGAAGGCGATGGCCCCGCAGGCGAAGATCAGCAACAGGGCGTTGGCCAACGCCGCCAGCACCGTGGCCTTGCCGTAGCCGTAGGTCCTGGCCGGACCGGCCGCGCGGCGGGCGAGCCAGGCGGCGCCACCGGCCATGGCCAGGCCGAGGACGTCCGACAGGTTGTGGCCCGCGTCCGCCATCAGGGCGGTCGAACCGCTGACCACGCCGGCGCCGAATTCGACGGCCACGAAGGCGAGGTTGACCATCAGGCCGACGGCGTAGCGCCAGTCGCCGGTGTCGACCGGACCGTGGTGATGGCCCTGATGGTCGTGACCGTGGTTATGGTGATCGTGATCGTTCGCCATGACCGAGCTTTACGGCCGATAGAGGATGACGAGAAGGCCGACCACGATCAGGGCGAAGCCGAGCACCACGCCTTCATAGCGGGCCCAGCGTTCGAGCCGGAGCACCGACCAGCCGGCCCGGGCCAGCAGGGTGAACAGGGCCATGCCGAGCACGGTGCCGACGGCGAAGACGACGGTCAGGGCGGCCAGCACCGCGGCCCCGCCCTGGGCCTGGTTGAGGTAGAAGGGCAGCAGGACTTCGCCGGGCGAAAGGGCCATGGTGGCGACCAGGGCGCCGAAGGCGGCGGCGTGGGAGACCGCCGGTTCCGGGCGCTCCAGCTCCGGACCGCCGGCCAGCTGCGGCCGCCGGACCAGGGACCTGACCAGGTAGAAGCCGCCGAAGACCAGCAGCAGGGCGGCCGACAGGTGCGGCAGGAGGCCGGCGATCCAGGTGTCGAGGGCCAGGCCCGCCAGCACGATCAGCCCGCCCACCGCGGCGGTGACGGCGACATGGGCCAGCCCCGCGACGACGACGGCGGCCATGACCCGGTCGAGAGCCCAGCGCTGGGCCCGACCGACGAGGACGAAGGGCAGCCAGTGGGTCGGCAGGGCGGCGTGCAGGAAGGCGGTGGTGAAGCCGAGGCCCAGCAGGGACAGGAGCATCGTCTGATCGGGGGCGGGCGTCATCTCCGCCCCTGTAGCGTGTTACTTTATAACAGTCGAGCCGGAATCGGCCGCCGGATCAGAACAGCCAGCCGTCGTGATCGTTCAACAGGCCGATCTCGTCCGCCAGATCGCGGAAGCCGCCCTCGCCCGGATCGAGGGTGAGCATGTGGCCAGAGGCGCCGCCGAAGCCGAACGAGGGTTCGAGGGCGAGCTCGCCGGGACTGTCCAGTTCACCCGGAAGGACCAGCGGCAGATCGGCGTCCTTGGCGAGGATGAAGTCGTCGTCATCGAGGCCGGGCAGCACCTGGGCGACGTCGGCCTCCCTGGCCAGATCATGCGCCTCGCCGGAGCCCGGAAGGACCAGCGGCTCGACCGGATCGGCCCAGACCTCGGGACCGGGTTTCGAGAACGGCCGGGCTTCCTCCTGGAAACCATCGGGAGACACATGCTCGCGGCCGGCCTGGAAGAGGAAGTCGCTCCCCGCCGGTCCCGCCAGCAGGGCGTCGAGGTCGACGCCGCGCAGGATGTCGACGAAGGTCTGGTCGGAGGCGGACGCGGGCATGACGTCCTGATCGGCGTCGGGGCCGCGGCGCAGGGCATGCACGTCCGCTTCGTCGCCGAACAGCGAGTCCCGCGGGGCGAGGAGGTCGCCCGGTTTCCAGCCTGGTGCGCGGATGCTCATGACGCCCCTTCGACGGCGGCGCACTCCGGATAGCGCCGCTCGACGAGCCTAACCCCGGCGACCGGGCGGCGCAATCGCCCAAACGGCCCTGAAAGCCGGGTTTCGCGTTGACTCGGAAGGCTCGTTCCGTATATGTCGCCGCTCTTCGCCCGAGGGGGACCCCCGTCGGGCTTATTCTTTTTGCGTTTCGCTGAGGCTTCAACATGTACGCGGTGATCAAGACCGGCGGCAAGCAGTACCGGGTTCAACCGGGCGACGTCATCGTGGTCGAGAAGCTCGACGGCGAGGCCGGCTCGAACGTGTCGTTCGGCGACGTGCTGATGCTGGGCGGCGACAAGGGCGTGACCCTGGGCGCCCCGATGATCGCCGGCGCGACCGTCGCGGCGACGCTGGTCGAAACCCGCAAGGGCGAGAAGATCAAGATCTTCAAGAAGATCCGCCGTCAGGGCTATCGCCGCACCAACGGCCATCGCCAGATGGAATCGGTCCTGCGCATCACCGGCATCGAAGGCGCCGGCGAAAAGGCCAAGTGGGACGGCGAAACCTCGCTGATGACCAAGGCCGAGATGAACGCCCGCGCCCGCGGCCTGGCCCCGCGCGTCGAGGAAACCGAAGCCAAGGCCAAGCCGGCGAAGAAGGCCGCGGCCCCGAAGGCCGAAGCCGCCGAAGCGCCCGCCAAGGCCGAGAAGCCGGCCGCCAAGAAGGCCGCCGCTCCGAAGGCCGCCGCCGCCAAGGCTGAAAAGACCGAAACCAAGGCTCCCGCCAAGAAGGCCCCCGCCAAGAAGGCGGACAAGGCCGGCGACGAAGCGTAACAGTCAGACGAGAACGGGAGCAGACCTATGGCTCACAAGAAATCCGGTGGTTCGTCGCGCAACGGTCGCGACTCTCATTCCAAGCGCCTCGGCGTGAAGAAGTTCGGCGGCGAGAACGTTCTGGCCGGCAACATCCTCGTGCGTCAGCGCGGCACCACCTTCCACCCGGGTGACAACGTCGGCCTCGGCCGCGACCACACCCTGTTCGCCACCGCCACCGGCTCGGTCAAATTCACCACCAAGCGTGGCGGCCGTTGTTACGTGTCGATTCTTCCGACCGCAGAACAGGCCATGGCCGCCGAGTAGCGCGAGACCGACTGACACCCGGATCGCGCAAGGCTCGAGAGCCGCGATCCGGACCAAGGGATTATTTCCGCGGGGAGTCTGGATCACCAGGCTCCCCGTTTTCGTTTCCCCGCCTCGAAGCCGTCCGAGCCCTCCAAGGAGGCGGCGCGAACACCGAGGCCGACCCATGTGCGTGATCGAACCCTCTCCCGTCGTCGAGACGCGGCGCCTGGCCCTGCGCGCGCCCGGGGCCCAGGACGTGAGCCGCCTGGCCGCTCTCGCCAACGACGCCGACGTGGCGCGGATGACCCTGCGCATGCCGCATCCCTATTCGATCGACGACGCCGAGGCCTTTGTGCTGGCCGTCGCCGGACAGGATCCCGCTCGCGCGGCCACCTTCCTGATCGAGCACGAGGACCACGGGCCGGTCGGCGTCATCGGCCTGTTCGAGGATGGCGATCCGGCGCCGGAGGTCGGCTACTGGATCGGGCGGCCGTTCTGGGGCCGCGGCTACGCCACCGAGGCGCTGGAAGGCGCGCTGGTCTGGGCGTCGCGGCGCTGGCGGCGGCGCGCGCTGGTGGCGGGGCATTTCTCGGACAATCCCGCCTCGGGCCGTGTGCTGGAGAAGGCGGGCTTCCTGTACACCGGCGAGGTGCGCCGGGGGTTCAGCCGGGCGCGCCGGGCCGAGACCGAGACCCGGCGGATGGTCTGGCTGGCCTGACGGCGACGCCTCAGCCGAAGGCGGTCGGCCCCACGATGGCGGCGACCGCGACGGCGCCGCCGACGATGGCGACCACCGCTCCGGCGATGAAGGCCATCCAGGTGCGGGCCGCGCGCTGACGGCGCAGTCCGCTGGTCTTGACCGACCGGATGACGACGCCCGGCTTGGGCCCGAACACTTCCGAGCCGGAAATATTATGCTGGGACATGAACGCGCTCCCTGATCCACCGCCCCTTGCGGGTCAGGAGACCGAAGCGGTGCGGACAAGGCGAAACAATGGCGAACGGCGATCACCCACCGATCCGTGATCGGATGAACGGCGTTCCAGCCTCAACCGCAGAACACCAGACGGCCGCTCCAGGCGCGGTAATAGCCGCTGCGGGCGTCATAGGAGCGGTAGCGCGCGGCGCACCAGCCCATCCGGCCGGGGTCATAGTCGCCCGGGCGGTCCAGCTGGCTGCGCCAGTCGAAGGCTGGTGCGGTCGCCAGTCCGCCCGGCGGCGAGGATCACGGCGATGAGCAACGGGCGGCGCACGGTCAATCCTCCTGGGCGGCCAGGTACGCGGCCGGACGAGACGGATATGCGAACGCTTACAGGGTGACGGAGACGCGCCCGTTGCGGGTGGTGACGTGGCGCATTAGGACGACGCGATCCTCGCCGCCGGCGCTGACCGGGGCGATGATGAACCAGCCCCCGGCGGGCAGGCCGGAGAAGCTGAAACGGCCGTTCTGGCAGGTCGTCGAGCGGACATAGGAGCGATAGTCGGCGTTGGGGTCGGGCACGGTCCGGGCGCGGATGATGGCCTCCGGCACGGCCGCGCGGTCGGTCGATCCATAGAGGGTGCGGAAACGCGCGCGGGTGTAGGGCGTGTCCGGCGTCAGGCCGACCGAGCCGGTGCAGTCGAAGGCCTGGCCGCCGCGACGATAGTCGATCCGTCCGTCGATCGAGGCGGCGCCCGAGGCGGTCGACCAGGCGAAGTCCTGGGCCTGGAACACGGCCGACGTGGACCCCGGACGCGGGCCGGGGCCGAAGCCGCCGTCCATCGGCACGGTACCGCAGGCGGCCAGCGCCCCGCCGAAGGCGAGGACGGCGATCAGGGGAAGGACGGGCTTACGGGCGATCATCTGGGCAGCCATGGGCTCCCTCCGTGGCAGGCGCGGGTCGAACATCCGGATGAGACGCTGAACGCTGCGGGAAGGTCAAGGTTGCGACGCCCCGGACGGTGGTCCAAAACCTCGCGGCGACCCGGCGGAAGACCGGGTATAGGGAAGGTCATGACAGTCACGTTTGACGACATTCTGGCGGCGCGAGAGCGGATCGCCGGTCAGGTCGATCGCACCCCGGTGCGCCATTCCCGCAAGCTGTCGCAGCTGACCGGCGCCGAGGTCTGGATCAAGTTCGACAACCTGCATTTCACCGGCAGCTTCAAGGAGCGCGGCGCGCTGAACCGGCTGCTGCAACTGTCGGCCGAGGAGCGCAAGCGGGGCGTCGTCGCCGCCAGCGCCGGCAACCACGCCCAGGCCCTGGCCTATCACGGCGCCCGGCTGGGCGTGCCGGTGACCATCGTCATGCCCGAGGGCACCCCCTTCGTGAAGGCGGACGGCACCCGCGCCCACGGCGCCACGGTGGTGATCAAGGGCGCCGATTTCTCCGGCTCGACGGAGGAGGCACACCGTTTCCGCGACGAGGAGGGGATGGTCTTCATCTCGGCCTTCGACGACGCCGGCATCGTCGCCGGCCAGGGGGTCTGCGGCCTGGAATTCCTCGAGGACGCGCCGGACCTGGACGTGCTGATTATTCCGGTCGGCGGCGGCGGGCTGATCGCCGGCTCGGCCATCGCGGCCAAGGCGCTGAAGCCGTCGATTCGAATCTTCGGGGTCGAGGCGGCCATGTATCCGTCCTTCACCGCCCGCCGCCGCGGCGAACCCCCTAAATGCAGCGGCCAGACCATCGCCGAGGGCATCGCCATCAAGGCGGTCGGCGACATTCCGTTCGCCCTCGCCGATCCGCTGATCGAGGACGTGCTGGTCTGCGGCGAGGCGGACTTCGAGAAGGGCGTGGCCTTCCTGGCCACCTTGGAGAAGACGGTCGCCGAGGGGGCCGGCGCCGGGGGCCTGGCGGCGATGCTGGCCTATCCCGACAAGTTCCGCGGCCTGAAGGTCGGCATCGAACTGACCGGCGGCAACATCGACTCGCGGATGCTGGCCGTGGTCCTCAACCGCGAGCTGGTGCGTGAGAAGCGGCTGGTGGTCTACCGCATCATCGGCGACGACCGGCCCGGCATGCTGGCCAAGATGAGCGCCATCATCGGCGGTCTCGGCGGCAACATCATCGACGTGGTGCACAACCGGCTGGCGCTGGACGTCCCGGCCAAGGGCGCGGAGTTCGACATCATGGTCGAGACGCGCGGCGAGGCGCATGCGACAGAGATCAGACGAGAACTGGAAGAGGCGGGCTATGCGCTACGGATGGGCTAGGACGGCGGCGGCTCTGGCCCTGGCGGCGGCGCTGTCGGCCTGCGGCGGAGACCCTGCCCCCGGCGTGGACCCCGAGGCCGCGGCCAATCTGCGCGCGGCCGGCTTCTTCATGGAGACCAACGCCAAGGCGGACGGCGTCCGGACCCTGGCCTCCGGCGTGCAGTACAAGGTGGTGCAGGCGGGCCCGGCGGGCGGCGAGCGGCCGGACGGCAACGATCTGGTGCGGGTCGACTACGAGGGTTCGCTGACCGACGGGACGGTGTTCGACAGTTCCTTCCAGCGCGGCGCCCCGGCGGCGTTTACGGTCGAGGACGGCATTGCGGGCTCGCTGATCCCGGGCATGCGCGACGCCCTGCAGCACATGACCGTCGGCGACGAATGGCTCGTCTACATCCCGCCGGAGCTGGGTTATGGCGACAGCCAGGTCGGCGAGATTCCGGCCAACAGCGTGCTGGTCTTCCGGCTGAAGCTGCTGGAGGTCGCGCCCGTGCCGGGCGGCGCCCGGGCCCTGGATGTCGCCCACGGCTGACGGCCGGCTGAGCGGCGGGCACTCCGTCGGGCGCCGGGCGCTGGGCGCTGGGCGCTGGGCGCTGGCGCGGTTTCGGAGATTCGGCGTGCCAACAGCGCCAAGCGCGCGGAAAGAAAGCACGCCGGATCATTCGGTTAGCCGGATCGGCGCCACCAGCCGGGGCGAAGCTGTGCCAGATTATCGGAAATTCCGTGGGGAAACGTCGCTGGAGCGCCACGTTCGTCATTCGGTTTTCAAAGACCGCCACGGCGCCGACGGGCCGCTATCCGTGAAATGGGAGGGCCTCAACCAGGGTCAAGCCTGATTCCGGAATTAATTCCTATGACGATTGGGGCCCCGGACGTCTGACCGGGACCGAGACTGTCGAACAGCGGACACTCCGGACCGCTGCTGTGGGTGGAAAGCGGACTTAACGCTTTTCTGACGCGGGTTGGCTGGCGTGCAGCCCGTCTTCAGGCGTGGGGACAGGATCGTCCGGTCCAATGTGTGCGGGTCCCGTGGGAACCGGAGTGGTGAGTTCTGACCGCGTGCAGACAGCTATGGTGCGGCTCTCGTAGTAGGCGCGATAAGTCGCTGCAAACTCGGCGAGATACTGGCCTGTGTCGGGAAACCACGCGGCTTTGTCGATGAGGTTGTAGCCGTCCGATGGTCGGTCACGAAGAACGATCAAACCTGGGTGCTGACTGCTTATGGGATAGGCGCTTCTGCATTCCCCTGTGCAATACCGTCCGGCTTCCAGATCGACGTGAATAACTTGTTCGTAAGGCGTGGCCTCTGAACGCACATAGCGCGTCCCGCGACAGTTCAAATCAAATCGCATATGCATAGCCGTATCTGCGCCCGTAGCCTCAGTGGAGACTTGGGGCGAGCAGCCGGAGAGCATGGCTGCTGATGCGATGATGAGGCGTTTCATAGAAGCACTCTCACCCCGGGAACCGATGTCCGCAACGGGTCGGGAGTAGACGGTCGCCTAAGGGTGGAAAGCAGACATTCGTTTCAGCGACGTTGGCGATCCGTTCAGCAGTCCCGATCATAATCGGGACTGCTGAATGGGAGATTGCCTTGCGGAATATCGCTTCGACTGCGGGCATCGGGGCCTTGTTGCTTCTCAACGTCGGCTGCCAAGGCGGCACCCGCGCATCAGCCGAGGACATTGACTGCTTGGCGAGCTACCTGCTGCTGACTTCCAGCAGCACCGCGCCGGTCCACGACACGTTGCCCAGCCTCTCTTACTTCTATGGACGGTTGGATGCTCAAGCGTCTGAGGGCGGCTGGGAAAAGGAAGCCGTCTCACGGATGCGCAGCATGGCTAAGGACATTCCTGCGACCCAAGCTACGGCGAGGGCCTGCGATGAACGAATGGTAGCCCTCACCCGCCAGCACTCGACTTTGATCGAAGCTGAGATTCGTGGGCTCTGATTTCCGGCGGAGGTCTCCGATGTCCGCAACGGGTCGGGAGCGGACGGTCGCATGAGAGCGGGAAGCAGACGCTAGCTAGCACCACCATCGAATACGGCAGCCATTCGAGCCCGATCATAGTCCAAGAGCCACCGATCAAACTCGCCGTAGACCGAGGCAACGCTCTCAGCAGACAAGCCTTTGAGGTCCATACCTCTGTCGTCATAGACGTGGAGAAGCACGGCGGCGTCGGGGTCGAGGAGGTAGCTCACGACGGCGGCGTTGGGTTCGACCGGCATCTCGTCGGCGATGGAACACCAGAGCAGAATATCGTGTTGGCTACGGGACGCGGACAGATCGAACGCAGCCCAAAAACACCTGACGGCCTCGGGATCCTCTCCTTCGAGCCAAGGCGGTAGCCCTTCCCATGAAAGGATCGGCTGGGAAGTGTCGAACCCGATGGATGCCAGCGAGGACAGACCGGGTTTTCGCGGACGGCCAGTCAGGTCCGATGGCTCCTCTGCCCACATCACCACGGCGATCAGTCGCCGCGACGCCCGAAAAACTCTGTCGGCCACCGCGCGCGCTCGATCATAGGCTTGGCTGAACCGGCGCACCGGGTCCTCAAGATTTGAGAGGTCACCGCCAAGTTCGAACCGCAAGGAATACGGCGATTGCTCAAACGGACTTAGCCAGCCAGGACCGAGGTTCATCCTACGACCCTACCATGCCCGCCAAGGTCCGCTATGGGTCGGAAGCGGCTATTGGACCCGACTTACCTGCCCCTCCCCGTCATCCTCGGGCTCGACCCGAGGATCAGACCGTCCGGCGCCCCGTCGAAGATCGACGGTCGCGCTCGCGGGGCCGTCACCACCGCACAGCCCGCCTCTCGCCTCTGATCCTCGGGTCAAGCCCGAGGATGACGACGACGGCGGGTGGATTCCCGGACCCTGTCATCCCGGCCAAACCGCGCCAGACCCTGCCATCCCGTGCACCCTGTTCGAGCCACGACGCTTTGGCGGAGAGCCAATGGGCCGAGGGATCACGCGAAGAGATCATGCGCCCGCCGGCGGCCCCGCGCTGACACTGGCGCGAGGACGGCTCCCACGCGGGCGGGCCACGCCGCCCCACGACCGATCCTGACGCACCGCCGCCCTACACTGCGCTGGATCGGTCTTTGACATCGTTGCACAGCATCCCTCTCGCCCGGGATCGGCTGCTCAAGAGTGTCGGGATGGCAGGGTTTGGCGATTTTTCAGCGACAGGGTCAGTCGGCGCGGAACTGCAGCTCCGCCAGCCGGGCGTACAGCCCCCCGCGCGCCATCAGCGCCGCGTGGGTCCCCTCCTCCACCACCTGGCCGTCGTCCATCACCACGATCCGGTCGGCGCGCAGCACGGTGGCGAGGCGGTGGGCGATGACGAGGGTCGTGCGCGTCGACATGGCCTTGTCGAGCGCCGCCTGCACCAGCCGCTCGTTCTCGGCGTCGAGCGCCGAGGTCGCCTCGTCGAGCAGCAGGATCGGGGCGTCGCGGACCAGGGCCCGGGCGATGGCCATGCGCTGGCGCTGGCCGCCGGACAGGCTCTTGCCGCGTTCGCCCAGCGGCGTGTCGAAGGCTTCCGGCAGGGCTTCGATGAAACCGAGGGCCTGGGCCTCGTCGGCCGCCGCCTTGACTTCATCTTCTGTCGCAGCCTCCCGGCCGAAGCGGATGTTTTCCATGGCCGAACCCGAGAACAGCGGGGCCTCCTGCGAGACCCAGGCGAAGCGGTTCCGGACGGCGACCGGATCGGCCTCGCGCACGTCGACGCCATCCACCGACACCACGCCGGACTGGGGGTCGTAGAAGCGCAGCAGCAGGCGGAAGACGGTGCTCTTGCCCGCGCCCGAGGGCCCGACCAGGGCCACGGTCTCGCCGGGCCGCACGGTCAGGGAAAAGCCCTTCAGCGCCGGCAGGTCGGGCCGCCCGGGATAGCTGAACTGCACCGCCGACATCGACACCTCGCCGACCGGCGGCTCGGGCAGGGCGCGCGGCGCGGCGGGCGGCGCGATCGACGGCGTGCTGCGCATCAGCTCGTCGATCCGCTCCATGGCGCCGGCGGCCTTCTGCACGTCGCCCCAGCTCTCCCCCAGCGCCCCGACCGCGCCGGCCACGAACACCGCCAGCAGCACGAACTGCAGCAGGGCCCCGGGGCTCATCCGCCCGGCGATGACGTCCTGCGCGCCCAGCCACAGCACCAAGGTGACGCCGCCGAACATCACGGCGATGACCAGGGCGGTCATCAGGGCCCGGGCCCGGATACGGGCCAGGGAGACGCCGAAAGCGTCCTCGACCGCCTCGCCGAACCGGTCGATGGCGCTCTTCTCGCGGCCGAAGGCCTGTACCGTCTCGATGGCGTCGACGCTCTCGCCGGCGAAGCCCACGGCCCCGGCGAACCGGTCCTGCGAGGCCACGGTCAGCCGGCGCACCACCCGCCCGAACAGGAACAGCGGCCCCAGCAGCAGCGGCACCACCAGCATCACCAGCCCGGTCAGCTTGGGGCTGACCACGAACAGCAGGATGGTCCCGCCGATCAGGGTCAGGAAGTTGCGCACGGCGTAGGACACCGAGGTGGTCAGCAGGGTCTCGACCAGGGCGATGTCGGTGGTCAGCCGCGACAGCACCTCGCCCGTGCGCATGCGCGCATAGAAGGCCGGATCCAGGGTCAGGATGCGCTCGAACAGCCCCTTGCGCACGTCGGCGACGACGCGCTCGCCGGTCTTGGTGACGAAGAAGTAGCGCACCGCCGTGGCCAGGCCGAGGAACAGGGCGTTGGCCGCCAGCACCAGGAACCACAGGTTCAGCTGCTCGCCGCCGTTCTCGAAACCGTTGTCGATGGCGCCGCGCGCCGCCACCGTCAGGGCCAGGGAGGCGGCCGTGGACATCATCAGCCAGAAGACCGCCATGGCCATATGGCCCTTGTGCCGCAGGGCGTAAGGCATCAACCGGGCCAGCGGGCGGATGTCGCGCCGCTTGGCCCGCCGCGCCCCGGCCTCGCCCATCTGCTCGGCCAGCAGGGCGCCGGCGCCGGGCCGTCCGTGGGGGTCGGCGGCGTCGGGAGCGGAGGCGGTCGTATCGGTCATGGCCGGGCCTCTTGCCCCGGAACGGCCCCCGGTGTAAACGCCGCCGCTCATTCCCGCCGCCGCCCGGCGGGTTTCTCATTTTCGCGCACAGACGGTCGGCATCGTCACCGCGCAGAGACCGGACAACGACCATGAAGGCCGATACCCACCCCGACTACCACTTCATCACCGTGACGATGACCGATGGTACGACCTACCAGACGCGCTCGACCTACCAGAAGGAAGGCGCCGTCCTGAACCTGGACATCGATCCGCTGACCCACCCGGCCTGGACCGGCGGCAACCAGCACCTGATGGACCGCGGCGGTCGCGTGTCGCGCTTCAACAACAAGTTCGGCGGCTTCATCAAGAAGTAAACGGTCTGGCTTTCGGGCCACACCCGCGTCGCAGACGATCACGAAGGCGTCGGTCCCCGGGCCGGCGCCTTTCTGTTTCCCCGGAACGCCGATAACATGACGGCGTTGGACCACCGGGGCGGGAACGCAGGTCCTGCGTGGAAACGGGCAAGAGCAGCAGTGATGAATCGACGGCAACTGGGTCTGGGCGCGGCGGCGGCGGCCCTCGCGTCGGCAAGCGGGCTGGCCGCGCAGGCGCAGACCCGCGATCCGTCCGCCATCGCCTTCTACGACAGCTTCAACGACCAGCTGGCCCGCCTGCCCTCGACCATCCAGCCGGACGTCCGCGCCTTCTATGAGATGAACGGCTGGCGCCCTGTGTGGACGCCGGAGCGCCTTCGCGGGCTGCAGGTCGCCGCCGGCCGGGCCGAACGCCACGGCCTGTCCCAGAGCGACTTCTTCGACTTCGACGCCCTCGCCGCCGACCGCATGTCGGCCGAGATGCGCACCACGGCGGCCGCCCTCGTCTACGGCCGCGTGCTGGCCGAGGGCCGGGTCCGGCCCGAGACGGTCGAAGACCTGTGGGAGATGCAGAAGAACCGCGTCGATCTGCCGCTCGGCCTGAATGACGCCCTGGCCCAGAACCGGCTGGTCGACTGGTACGAGGGCCTGGCCCCGACCGACATCGGCTATTCCAAC